>Ga0075421_100007884_pt1 | contig 13053 bp, 9 predicted proteins | sample SoiMetdeltSBSDD5_FD_75292 | JGI IMG/M metagenome (GOLD analysis project Ga0075421, IMG submission 75292) | Bulk soil microbial communities from a Populus tree surrounding site in Tennessee, USA - Soil MetaG P. deltoides SBSDD5 | ecosystem: Environmental > Terrestrial > Soil > Tree plantation... | reverse complement strand
CCACGCGGGCGTCGGCGACGGTAGCGGCGTCGACCTCGCCCTCGCCGTCGCTGTTGTAGCCCACGCTGTTGACGTGGGTGCCCGGTCGCAGCCAGGCCCGCGAGACCACCGGCCGGTCGGCGTGGGTGGTGGCGCAGACCACGTCGGCGGACCGCACGGCGCTCTCGACCCCCGGCGCCGCCTCGACCGCGACGCCGGCGTCCCCCAAAGGCCCCGCCAGCTCGTCGACCAGGCCCGCGACCCGAGCGGGCGAGCGGCCCGCGATCCGCACGACCTCGACGCCGGGCAGGCGGGCGTGGGCCCGGGCGTGGGTGGCGGCCTGCACCCCCGTGCCGATGACCACAACCTCCCGGGCGTCGGGGCGGGCCAGCAGCCGGGTGGCGAGGGCCGAGGCGGCGGCGGTGCGGGCCGCGGTGATCAGCGTGCCGTCCATCACCGCCAGCGGGGTGCCGTCGTCGGGGTCGAAGCAGCACACGACCGCCTGGTGCGTGGGCCGCGACAGGTTGCCGGGGAACAGGCTGACCGCCTTCGTGACCAGCGCGCCCGCCCCCGGCGACGCCAGGAACGCGGGCATCACGGCCAGCATCGCGTGGCGCTCGGGCACCAGCGCCGCGGCCCGGCGGGGCATCGACGCCCGCCCCGCGCTGAGGTCGGCCATGGCCGCGGCGACGGCATCGACGAGCGCGTCGAGGTCGAGCAGCGCCTCGACGTCACCACCGGACAACACCAGCATCGATGCATCTCCCCTGATCAGCGAACTGCAGGCCGATCTTTCCGTACCCGGCGCACGACGATGTGCCGAGATGGGTCCCCAGAGTGCAGGACCATGTGCCACGCTATGGGTGCTCGGGCTCGACCCGAGTAGTGAGTAGGAGAGGTAATGCCAACGGGCAGGATGCGTCGGTGGCCCGTCAGCTCCACGAGCTGCGGTCGCCGAGCATTGGTGGATCGACCTCGGGGGGCTGGGGACGCGATGCCGATGTCTCCGCCGGTGCGAACACCGCGGTTCATCCTGGCCGACCACTCGCTGGAAGGATCGATGTGGACGTTCGGAGCGCAGCGCAGACAGACCATGCGCGCTCGATAGCCATCCTCATCGGCGTCGCCGACGCCGATCACACCGACCATGAGCTCCGGCCCGTGCCCGCCACGCTGAACAGCCTGCGCGCCATGCAACGTGTGCTCACCGACCCCGACCTGTGCCGCTGGCCCGCCGACCGCGTCCACGTGCTGCGCAACCCCGAGGACGCGGGACGCACCGCCCGCAGCCTCCGCGACCTGATGAAGTCGGCGCGCGACACGCTGCTCGTGTACTACGCGGGCGAGGCGAACCTCACCACCACCGGGCAGCTCTGCCTGGCCCTCCACGACACCGAGCCCGACGCCCCCGATCGCACCGGGCTCAGCTACTCGTGGATGGCCCGGGCGCTGCGCGACAGCCCCGCCCGCCGCAAGGTCGTGGTGCTCGACTGCAGCCTGCCCGGCCGCACCGGGCAGTTCCTCGACCCGGTGAGCGACCAGATCGCCGAGCTCAGCGACGTCGAGGGCGTCTACACGCTCACGTCGACCACCCGGCAGCACCCGGCGCCGGTCATGAACGCGGTGCAGCAGCGCCCCCGGCCCACCGTGTTCACCGGTCAGCTGGTCGAGATCGTCGAGGCCGGCGTGCCCGGCGGTCCCCTCGACCTCACCTTCGAGGACCTCTACCCCGCGCTCCGGCAACGGCTGGTGTCGATGGGCCTTCCCCCGCCCAACCAGCGCGGCAGCGGCGGCGGGCGGCCGCTCCTGCTCAGCCGCAACATGGCGCCCCGCTCGGCCGGCGCCGCCGCGGCCACGCCACCGATCGCCACGGCCGGCGGACCTGGCCGCTCCTCCGGCTCTGCCGCGCCCCAGCGGCCCGCCCTCTCCCCGTCGCCCCGGCCGGGAGCAGATCCGGTGCCCGCCGCGATCGGCGCGGGCACCGACGCGGGACCGGCGCTGCTGGCCCCGCCCGATCCGGCCCCGATGGCACCGATCTCGCTCGACCGGCCCGGCAACGGCACCCGGCACAATGGGAACACGCCTGCAGGCCTGCCTTCGTCCGGGCTGTCGGTCGGACCCACCACCGGTCCCACGCCCGCGGTGGGCCCCCGCCCCATCACCGGCCAGACCCCGGTCATCGGGGCGCGCCCGATCGCCGGCCCCGAACCGCCGCGGCGCACCCCGGGGTCCGACGCCACGCCGCCCCCTCCCCCGCCGACCGCCACCCCGCTGCCGGGCTCGCCGGATGCTCCCGGCGTCCCGTCGCCGTCGGGCGGCGGCTCGGCCAAGGCCCGCGAGGGCGGATCGAGCTCGCCGTCGTCATCGTCACCGGTGTCGAAGGCGTCGTCGCCGTCCGACGACGCCGGACGCCACGCCGACGAGAGCCACGGCCACCGCGACAGCGACGGCCACGAGCGCGGCGTCAACGGCACATCCCGGCCGACCACCTCGACCAGCCGGGGCCGGCGGATGTGGATCCCGGCACTGGCACTGGTGATCACCGTCCTCGCGGCGACGGTCTACCTGATCCGGCCGTCGGGCAAGGACGCGTCGGCCAGCGGCCACAGCGGCGCCGAGGTCGACCTGCGCGACGTCGGCAACCGCACGATCTCGCTGGGCCGGGGGGTCACCCCCCTCACGCTGCTGCAGGACGACGACTCGTTGTGGGTGCAGTCGCGCACCGCGGCCAGCAGCGCCAAGCTGTCGAAGATCGACCTGGCCACCGGTGAGGTGGTCACGAGCGTGCCGTTCCCCGAGTCCGACATCGTCGGCACGATCACCGCCGGGGCCGGATCGCTGTGGGTGACCACGTCGTCGGCCGAACGCATGAACGGCGCCGTGGTCCGCATCGATCCCGAGAACGGCGAGATCATCGACACCATCGACCTGCCGGCGGTGCCGGGCCGGGCGGTGTACACCGCCGGTGCGCTGTGGGTGGCCACCGTGGTCCAGCCGGTGGGTGCGGAGACCGGGGCGAGCGAGGGCGGGCTGTCGGAGGCCGCCAACGCCCTGCGGCGCATCGATCCCGAGACCGACGAGCTGACGGCGTCGATCGCGCTCGACGCCACGCCGCTCGACGTCCGTGTGGCCGACGACCTGGTGCTGGTGTCGACCGGCTCGGGCGAGGAGACCGCGGTGGTCGCCATCGACCCCGCGACCGACAGCGAGGTGGCCCGCATCCCGGTGCCCGCGGGCGCCGAGCCCGAGGCCGCCGCCGAGCCCGAGGCCGCCGGGCCGTGGATCCTGTTCGTCACCGATCCCTACGCCGTGCGGGTCGACGTCGACGCCGAGGCCGTCGCCGCCGTCACCGGGCCTCGCGAGGGCATCGACATGGTCATGCCCAACGGCGAGCAGGTCTGGCATGTGCGCGACGAGCTGCTCACGGTCCTCGACGGCAGGGGCGACGAGGTGGTCAGCGTGGCCATCGACGGCACGCCGCTGGCCGCCACCGCCGCCGGCCGGGGAGCGGCCTGGATCGCTTACCGCCCCTCCGACGACGACGAGGTCCTCATCACCCGGGTGCCCGCCGCCGAGCTGCTCGACCTCACCGACTAGCGCGGGTCAGGAGCGGTCGGGGCGGCCGGGGATGTCGACCTCGGCGAAGTCGAAAGGCTTGGGTTCGACGCCGGCCAGCACGGTCCAGCACTCGCCGGTGCGGCCCGAGGTGGCGGCGGCGTAGACGGCGGCGGCCACGGCCTCCGGGGCGAGGAGCGGGAAGCCGGCGTCGCGCAGCCGGTCGGCCACGGGCGGCGGCACCAGCCCGGTCTCGACGATGCCGGGGCACACGGCGTTGACCGTGATGCCGTCGGGCTCGAGCGCCGGGCCGAGCGCCCGGACAAGCCCGACCACCGCGTGCTTGGCTGCCGTGTACACCGGGTCGGGGGCGAAGCCGAGCAACCCCGCGACCGAGGCGGTGGCGACGATCGCGCCGCCCCGTCCGGCCATGGCCCGGGCCGCCTCGCGGGCGCCGAGGACCACCCCGTCGAGGTTGATCGACATCAGCCGCCGGTACTGCTCGTCGGTGACCTGGGCGAGCTCGCGCTCGCCGGTGGTCACGCCGGCGTTGAGGTGGACGAGGTCGACGCCGTCGAGGGCGCCCGTCCAGCTCGCCGGGTCGGCCACGTCGAAGTGGACGTAGCGGCCGCCGATCTCGCCGGCCACCCGCCCGCCGCGGTCGTCCTGCAGGTCGCCGACGGTGACGTCGTAGCCCTCGCGGGCCAGCAGCCGGGCGGTGGCGGCGCCGATCCCCGAGGCCCCACCGGTCACGAACGCCCGCCCGCTCATCGTCCCCGCCGTTCCGTCATTGGAGGAGCGCACCGAAGGCGTTGTCGCCGTCGCCGGTGGCCGAGGCGTCGGCGAAGCGGTCGAGCCACTCCTTCATCTCCTCGCTGCCGCTCTGGTCGACCCAGCGTCGGGGCATGGCGGGCAGCGTGTAGCCGTCGGGCAGGGCCGGGGGCGGCGGCACGGCGGCCTTGCGCTCCATGGCCGCCTCGACCGCCGGCGCCAGCCGCGCCGCCTTGGCGGCGACGTGGGCCTCGTCGCGCTCCTTGAACGCGGGCAGCACCTCGCGGCCGAAGATCTCGAGCGACTCGCAGATGTGCTCGTGGCGGTTCTTGCCCGCCTGCAGCACGAAGATCACCTGGTCGACGCCGGCCTCCTCGAAGCGGGTGAGGTACTGGCGGATCTGGTCGGGGGTGCCGGTGGCGCCGCGCAGCCCGGTCTGCTCGCCGGCCGCCACCTTGGCCCCGAGCCGCTCCTGGGCCACCGCGGCCTCGATCTCGGGCGAGAAGCCGTGCTGGTGGCGGCGTTCGAGGTACTCGGCCCACACGTCGGTCTTGCCCGGCTCGTGCTCGCCGAAGATGTAGTAGTGCCCGAGCGAGTAGCCGAAGAAGTTGCCGCCCTCGAGGCCCCGCTCGAGCGCGACCTGCTCGTCGGGGTGGCACATCATCTGGGTGACGCAGGCGATGTTGTGGTTGACCTGCTGGCCCACCGGCACGGCCTGCTCGGCCAGGGTCCTCTCGTAGTCGGCGACCCAGTTCCTGGCCTCTTCGGGATCGATGAAGGCGAAGGTCAGGGCGCCGATGCCCTTCTGGGCGGCGAGCAGGATCGTGTCGCGCCGCGAGCAGGCCACCCACAGCGGCGGGTGGGGCTTCTGCACGGGCTTGGGCACGACGTTGCGGGGCGGCATCTTGACGAAGCGGCCGTCGACGCCGGTGAACGGCGTCTCGGTCATGCACCGCAGCACCACCTCGAGCCCTTCGAGCCAGGCCTCGCGCTTGGTGGCCGGGTCGACCAGGAACCCGCCCAGCTCGGCCTCGCTGCTCGACTCGCCCGAGCCGAACTCGACCCGCCCGTTGGACACGAGGTCGAGGGTGGCGAGCCGCTCGGCGGTGCGGGCGGGGTGGTTGTAGCCGGGGGCGGTCTGGACGATGCCGTGGCCGAGGCGGATGTCGCGGGTGCGCTGGCTGCAGGCGGCCAGGAACACCTCGGGGGCGCTCGAGTGCGAGTACTCCTCGAGGAAGTGGTGCTCGACCTCCCAGACCACGTCGAAGCCCAGCCGGTCGGCCAGCTCGACCTGCTCGAGCGCGTTCTGGAAGAGCTCGAGCTCGGAGCCCTCCTCCCAGGGGCGGGGCAGCTGGTGCTCGTAGAAGATCCCGAACTTCATGCCGCACCTCCGAGGACGTGGGGATCGCCGAGGTCGGCGGCGGCGTCGCCGAGCGAGTGGAACTCGGCGAGGATGTCCTCGCCGTTGGCCCGACGTCGGCACCAGTGGGCCACCTCGCCGACGACGGCCTTGCGGTTGGCGGCGCGGCCGGGGCCCAGGCTCTGGGCCAGCAGGTGCTGCCACAGCGTGTCGATCATCTCGGTGCCCGGGTGGTGCTGGCCGCTCTCGCCGATCCAGGTGCGGTCGCGCAGCTCGGTGAGCGTGGTGGCGAGGTAGCCCACGTGGGGCGTCTCGTCGGAGCGGATGTAGCCGACCAGCTTGGCGGCCTCGCCGTCACCGTCGACCAGGTCGGGGTCGGACAGCCAGGCCTCGGCCCAGCGGAACGTGTGGAACGCCGACACCTCGATGAACAGCACCCGGATCATCAGCGTGACGATGAGCTCGAGGTCGCCGTCGATGTCGGCCGGCAGCAGGCGGGGGGCGTCGAGACCGGAGGCGCCGCCCTGGCCGAAGCCCATGCGGGCCAGCATCGCCTCGACGTCGAGGTCGGGCGGGGGCTGGCCGAAGGCGATGTCGCGGGCGGCGAACCACATGTCCTTGTGGCCGGCCTCCTCCTCCCAGCCGGCCTCGTCGCGGCCGTGGGCCTCGAACAGGCCGCGGCCCAGGTGGTCGATGGCCGTGCCCCGGATGTCCTCGACGAAGTGGCGCTGCAGCTTCGACGGCTTCAGCAGCCGGATGTTGGCGCCGTAGCCCTCGACCGTGCCGATGCGGGTGAGCGTGGCGATCAGCGGCTCGGGCACGCCGGCGCCGATCAGGAACCGGGCCTGGGCCTCGTTCGGGTAGTGCGTGCCCCAGGTCTCGAGCGGGACCTCGACGGTCGACGTGCCGAACAGCTCGGTGTGCCGCGCCTGCCAGCTCTCGATGGCGGGGACCCGGAACCGGGTGCGCGGCGAGACGTAGTTGCCGTCCTCGTCGAACCCGCCGTGGCAGCGCACGCCGCCGGCGATCAGCGGTTCGCTCACCGGCGCGTCCGCCAGCAGCTCGTCGGCGGTGAACTCGACCTGCCCTGTCACAGCCATCGACTTTCCCCCGGATCCTGGGACTTTTCTCGGGCTTTCTCGGTGTGTACGCAACGGTATACAATGCTCCGTATACCTGTCCAGACCAAGCAGCTGCTGCCGCGTGCCGAGCGACGGGCATCGATCCTGCGAGGGGCCGCCGCGGCCTTCGCCGAGACCGGCTTCGCGCAGACCTCGATGGAGGACGTCGCCGCCGCCTGCGGGGTCACGAAGCTGATCGTCTACCGGCACTTCGGCACCAAGGAAGAGCTCTACCGGGCCATCCTCCAGGGGGTCTTCGAGCGGCTGGGCCAGGAGCTGCAGGCCGGGCTGGCCGCCCAGCCGCCGCACCGGGGCGTGGGCGTGCGCACCCAGCTCGTCGTCGCCCGCGAAGACCCCGACGGCTACACCCTGCTGTGGCGCCACGCCGCCCGCGAGCCGATGTTCGCGGCGTACGCCGCCTCGCTCCGCGAGACCACGATCGAGGTCGTCCGCCAGCTCCTGCACCTCCACACCGGCGACGCCGTCGTCGACCGCTGGAAGGCCGATGTGCTGTTCTCGTTCCTCGTCGACGCCACCCTCGCCTGGATCGAGAACGGCGACCCCACCCGCGACGCCGACTACAGCCACCACACCACCGCCGGGTTCTGGGCCCTCCTCGAGACCTGGCGCACCTGAAGCGACATTTCCTAGTTCTTTGATAGGAATGGAGCGCTATGGGGACGCTCGTGTTGGTGGCGATCGCCGGGTTCATGGCTTCGTTCGTGGACGGGGCTCTGGGCATGGGGTTCGGGCCCACGTCGTCGTCGATCCTGCTCGCGAGCGGCTTGGCGCCCGCGGCGGTGTCGACCACGGTGAACCTCGCGAAGGTGGTGACCGGGACGGCGGGTGGCGCCGCCCACTGGCGCTTCGGCAACGTCGACCGCCGGCTCGTGCTGCAGCTGGCCGGGCCCGGTGTGGTCGGCGCGGTGATCGGGGTGACCGTCCTGGCCAACGTCGACGGCGACCGGCTGCGGCCTTACCTGTCGGCCCTGCTGCTGGTCGTGGGCATCCGCATCCTCGTCCGCTTCAGCCGTCAGGCGACGATCCCGGCGCCGGCTCCCACACGGGCGCAGCGCCGGGCGCCACGGCGGGGGTTGTCGGTCGCGGCGTTCGCCGGGGGCATCACCAACGGGCTCATCGGCGCCTGGGGTCCGGTCGTGACGCCGGTGCTCCTCGCCCGGGACGACATCGAGCCGCGGGTGGCGATCGGCTCGGTCAACACCGCCGAGGTCGCCGTGGCCTGCGCGGCCTCGGGCTCGCTGCTCGCCTCTGTCGGCGGTGGCGGCCTCGACGCAGGGATCGTCGCCGCCATGCTCGTCGGCGGGACGCTCGCCGCTCCCGTCGCCGCCTGGGCCGTGCGCCACGTCTCGCCCGCCATGCTCGGCGTGGGCGCCGGCGGCCTGCTGGTCCTGACCAGCGTGCGCGAGCTCGCCGGGGCGGCCGACCTCGGTCCCGTCCGCTGGGCGTTCTACGCGACGGTGGTGGCCGCCGGCCTGCTGGCGACCCGGGCCCAGCGCGCCCGCCGGCAGCGGACGGCGGCGGTGTACGGGCCACCCGTGCCCGCCTGAGAGCGATCCCCGATTCCTGACAGTCGGTGGCAGGGTCTCGCGCGGACCATGGGGACATGGACCCAACCCATCGAACCGACGATGCGCGCCCGGTCCAACTGGGCCTGAGCCTCCCCAACCTCACCGATCCCGACCGGCTGGTCGACCTCGGCGTCGCCGCCGAGCGGTCGGGCTGGGACGGCGTGTTCCTGTGGGACCACATCCACGGCAGCGCCGAGGCACCGATGCCGACCGCCGATCCGTGGGTCGTGCTCGGCGCCCTGGCGGTGCGCACCGAGCGGATCCGCCTGGGCACGTCGATCACCGCCCCCGCCCGCCGCCGGCCCCAGAAGCTGGCCCGCGAGACGGTGACCGTCGACCGCCTGTCGGGTGGCCGCATGGTGTTCGGCGTCGGCCTCGGCGAACCGCCCGAGGAGTACACGGGCTACGGCCAGCCCGCCGACCGGCCCACCCTCGCCGCCAAGCTCGACGAGTCGCTCGAGGTGATCACCGGGCTGTGGAGCGGCGAGCCGTTCGACCACCACGGCCGCCACTACGACGTGACCGGGGCGCAGTTCGTGCCGACGCCGGTGCAGCAGCCCCGCATCCCGGTGTGGACCGCTTGCGTGCTCCCCCACCACCACCCGCTCGCCCGGGCCGCCCGGTGGGACGGCGTGCTGCTCGCCAAGCTCGGCGAGAACGGCGCCATCCTGCGGGTCGAGCCCGGCGAGATCGAGGAGGCGGTGGGGATCATCGCCGACCAGCGCCCCGCCGGCGCCGGTCCGATCGACGTGGTCGTGGCCGACACCGGGGTCCCCGACGGCGCCGACCTGGCCAAGCTGGCCGACATCGGCGTCACCTGGGTCCACACCACCGGCTGGATCGACGAGGTCGGCGGCCTCGCCGACCTCGCCCGCTCCGGTCCTCGCTGACCGACCGACCCGAGCCCGGACCCGGGCGGGGGGACCCCCGGGCCCGGGCTCGCCTGCCTGCCTGGCTAGGCCGCGTCGGCGACGGTGGTCGCGGGGTCGCCGTCGATGGCGGCGGCGACCTGGGGGACGATGCCGTCGAGGAGGTACGGCAGGCTGAGCGGCGTCACGAACGAGGTCGCCGCCCCCAGCGGATCGTCGTAGCTGTCGAGCGGCACCTCGCGGCCCTCGGTGTGGACCGCGAGCGTGTCGTAGAGCGGACCGCCAAGCGGCCCCTCCGCGTCGTCGGGATCGACCCAGACGATGACGTCGACGTCGAGCATGTCGGCCCGCTCGTTGCTGAGGTTGCCGCCGTACTCGTCACCGGTGATCTCGGCCAGCCCCGCCGGCAGCTCGAAGCCGAGCGCGGTGAGGAACCGCCCGCGGGGATCGTCGGGCCCGTACACGAAGATGCCCTCGTACGGCGTGGCGGCGACCGCCGACGCCCCCTCGAACTCGGGGTGCTCCTCGCGCACCTGCGCGAGCTCGGCCTCGACCTCGTCGACCAGCTCGTCGGCCGCGCCGGGACGGCCCACGGCCCGGCCCACCGTGCGCGTCATCTCCTGCCACGGGATGCCGTAGGACGCGTGGTCGGCGGACGGGGCGATCGTCGGTGCGATGGCCGTGAGCTGCTCGTACTGGTCCTCGTCGAGCTCGGCGTAGAGCGCCAGGATGAGGTCGGGCCGCTGGGCCGCGACCGCCTCGACGTTCAGCTCGGTCGCGTCGCCGACCGACCCGGGCGGCTCGGCCCCGAGGGCCTCGAGCTCGTCCTGGGCCCACGGGAAGATCGCCCCCGGGTGCTCGCCGAACCACTCGGTCGTGGCGACCGGCACGACGCCGAGCGCCAGCAGGACGTCCTGCTCGGTGAGCCCGACGGTCACGATGCGCTCGGGCTCGGACTCGACCGTGGTGCTGCCGTGCTGGTGCTCGATGGTGACGGGGAAGGCACCGTCCTCGACGCCGGATCCGGCGGACGCGGCGGGCTCGCCCGACGTCGCCGCGTCGTCATCGTCGCCGCTGCACCCGGCCGCTGCGAGCAGCGAGAGCGCCGCCAGCGTGACGGCGACGCCCGCTCGACCCCGGCGCCGTCTCTGGCGTCCACTCTCCGCGCTCTCGGTCCTCATGCCTGCCCTCCCGTCCACGGTGCGTGATTGTTAGGTTCACCTATTACTAGAGAATAGGCAAGGCGACTCTCGTTCGCCCTGGTCACGGAGGGTGAAGCACGGCGATCCAGCCGACATAGCCCGGGAGACGTCGTAAAATCAGGCCAGCGGGCGCGCTGGCACCAGGGAACTGCTGCCGGCTTGACGACGACGTCCACTCGGCAGCCACGCGGCGTTGCGGGCTCCTGAGGAGGGGGGACGGCGCGGCCGTCGAACCGCCACGTCCACGTCCGCACGTCAGGAGTTGCCCGTGAGACGTCACCTGCTCGCCGCCGGGCTCGGGGCCATCGCGCTGCTGGTCAGCTCGTTCGCCGCCGCGTCGGCCGATCCGCAGCCGCGATCCGCCGGACAGGCCTCGTCGGCCACCGTCAGAGCCAAGCCGGTCCAGACCGGCAGCCGGCAGTACACGGTGACCGGCCCGTCCAACGCGGTGCAGCGCAGCGCCGTGGCCCGCACCGGCGCCGCCATCGACCAGGTCGACGCCGGCAGCGTGGTGGTGACCGCCACGCCGGCGGAGGCCCAGGCCATCGCAAGGCTCGGCTACACCGTGGAACCGCTGGTCACCGGACCCACCACGCAGGTGCTGCCGCCGGGCTTCGGCGGCTACCACGACTTCGCCGAGCTGAACACGTTCGTGAACCAGCTGGTCGCCGACCACCCGACGATCGCCCGCCGGTCGGTGATCGGCCAGTCGTTCCAGGGCCGCGACATCCTCGCCGTGAAGATCAGCGACAACGTCGCCACCGACGAGGCCGAGCCCGAGGTGCTGTTCACCCACTCCCAGCACGCCCGCGAGATCCTCACCGTCGAGATGGCGGTGTACATCATGAACCTGCTGACCGACGGGTACGGCAGCGACACCCAGATCACCAACCTGGTGAACAGCCGCGAGATCTGGATCCTGCCGAACGTCAACCCCGACGGCACCGAGTACGACAAGACCTCGACCGGGTTCCGCTCGTGGCGCAAGAACCGCCAGACCAACCCGGGGTCCTCGTCGATCGGCACCGACCTCAACCGCAACTGGAACTACCAGTGGGGCTGCTGCGGCGGCTCGTCGGGCACGACCTCGAGCGAGACCTACCGGGGCTCGGCGCCGGAGTCGGCCACCGAGGTCCAGGTCATGGCCAACTTCGTGCGATCACGGGTCGTCGGCGGCCAGCAGCAGATCACCGCGCACATCGACTGGCACACCTACGGCGAGCTGATCCTGTGGCCCTACGGCTACACGTTCAACGACACCGCGCCCGGGCTCAACGCCACCGACCGGTCGGCGTTCGCCACGCTCGGCCAGGCCATGGCGGCCACCAACGGCTACACGCCCCAGCAGGCCAGCGACCTCTACATCACCGACGGCTCGATCGACGACTGGATGTGGGGCGTCCACCGCATCTTCAGCTACACGTTCGAGATGTTCCCGGTCGGCAACCCGGGCTTCTACCCCGGCGAGGGATCGATCGCCGCCCAGACCAGCCGCAACCGCGCCGCGGTGCTGCTGTTCCTCGACTACGCCGACTGCCCGTACCGGATCATCGGCGTGACCTGCGGCGGCCCGGCGCCGACGACCGTCTACTCCGACAACTTCGAGGCCGCCACCGGTTGGACGGTCAACCCCAACGGCACCGACACCGCCACCCTCGGCGCGTGGCAGCGGGGTGACCCGGCCGCCACCAGCTCGGGCGTGGCGCTCCAGCTCGGCACCACCACCAGCGGCACCAACGACCTGGTGACCGGGGCCGCCGCCGGCGCCTCGGCCGGCGAGAACGACGTCGACGGCGGGGTGACGAGCATCCGCTCGCCGGCGATCACGCTGCCGTCGACCGGGACGGTCTCGCTGTCGGCCCAGTGGTACCTGGCCCACCTCAACAACTCGTCGAGCACCGACTTCTTCCGGATCAGCGTCGTCACCGCCGGCGGGACCACCCAGGTGTTCAACCAGAACGGGGCGGCCAGCAACCGGGCCGGCGCCTGGGCCACGGCGACCGCCAACCTGAACGCGTTCCGGGGCCAGTCGATCCAGATCCTCATCCAGGCGTCGGATGCCGGCACCGCCAGCCTCGTCGAGGCCGGCGTCGACGACGTCCGCATCACCCAGCAGACCTAGCCACCGACCCCACCACCCACGACCCACCAACCCGCTCCGCCGCGACCACCGGCGGGGGCGCGGCCGGGACCGCCGCCCCGACCACGCCCCCGCCGGCCGCGGCCACCATCGTCGCTGCCGGTGGGCGACCGCCACGAGGCGCGAAAGGGCAGGGACAGCTGGTTGAACAGGATCCAGCGCCCACCGGGATCCCTGTGGCTATTGTTCCGCTCGCTGAGGGGGACGTTCGGCCGGGGAAGGACATGCGCCGGTACGTCATTGAGAGAGAAGACGGGGCACATCCGCTGAGACGGATCGCGATCCGCCACAAGTTGGCGGTTCTGGTCGTCGCGCCCCTGGCCACGTTGACCGTGGTCGTCACGCTGGAGAGCTTCAACCTCGCGCACGACACCGCCGAGGTGCGGCGCGAGGCCAGGTTGGCCACGGCCACCGACGGTCCGAGCGGGTTGCTCGAGGCCCTGCAGGACGAGCGGAGCTGGGCCGCG
>Ga0075421_100007883_pt1 | contig 13053 bp, 12 predicted proteins | sample SoiMetdeltSBSDD5_FD_75292 | JGI IMG/M metagenome (GOLD analysis project Ga0075421, IMG submission 75292) | Bulk soil microbial communities from a Populus tree surrounding site in Tennessee, USA - Soil MetaG P. deltoides SBSDD5 | ecosystem: Environmental > Terrestrial > Soil > Tree plantation... | reverse complement strand
GGGTACAGTGGTGTGAATCTGCAGTTCCTGGCGGATGGACTCGTCATGGGGGCCATGATCGGGCTCGGCGCCATTGGCGTGACTCTCACCTACGCGATCTTGCGGTTCGCCAATTTTGCCCATGGCGAATTCATCGCTTGGGGGGCATACATTGCTCTCGCTCTGACGGGGGTGGTCGGCGCCATCGCCGTCGATAAATCCTCGACGTTCGGATCTTTGTCGTTCGGCTGGCCCATCATTCTCGCCGCCGCCGTGGCGGCGGTGCTGACGGGGGGCTTGGCGGTTGCGCTTGATCTCTGCCTGTTTTCGAGGCTGCGCAATCGAGGCAATGCCATTGTGATGGTGATTGCGAGTTTCGGCGCGTCACTGGCTCTGCGCAATCTGCTGGAATTCCTCTTTACTTCCCAGCCTGCCTATTTCTCGCAGAAGATTCAGATGGCAATCCCGATAGGGGCGGGCATTCGCATCACCCCCGATCAGCTCTTCCTGCTGGGACTTACGATGGTTCTATTCATCTTGGTAGACAGCTTCATGGTGCACAGTGCAAGCGGCAGGGCCATGCGCGCCGTCGCGGAAAACCCGACGCTGGCCAAGATATCGGGTGTGAACGTCGACAAGGTCATTAGGACGACTTGGATGCTTGGGGGAGCGCTGGCTTGCGCGGCAGGAATTATGGTCGGACTGACCGTGCAGGTACGCCCATATATGGGTTTCGATCTTCTGCTCCCGCTCTTCGCGGCTGCCATCCTGGGCGGTATCGGTAGCGTGCGCGGCGCGGTGGCGGGCGGATTGATTGTCGGCATTTCCGAAGCTCTGGCCGTACGCTTGGTGGGGGCCGATTACCGTGCGGCAATTGCTTTTCTCATTCTCGTCACCGTGCTCATGTTCCGCCCCGCTGGTTTGTTCGGCGTGCGTCCATGATGCTCGACATCATCATCTATCTCGCCTTTTTTCTGGCAATTGCGCTTAGCTACGGAATTATTTGCTTAGGCCTCAACCTGCAGTGGGGACAAACAGGGCTGTTTAATGTCGGTGTGGCGGGCTTCGTTGCCATTGGTGCCTACGTCTCCGCACTTTTGACGACCCCCGAGGCTGCTCAGAGGTTTGGTGGTTTTGACTGGCCCATTTGGGGCGGTTGGATCGCCGGCGCGCTGGCAGCTGCGCTGGCATCCGTTTTGACCGGAGCTGTTGCCTTGAGACTGCGCGCTGACTATCTGGCGATCTCGACCTTTGGAATTGCCACGACCATTCATCTCGTTGCGCTCAATGCCGAAAGCCTCACTGGAGGACCCTTTGGCATCGCCTTTATTCCTCGCCTGTTTGCCGGCCTGGAATCAGAGCCCATGAAATTCAATTTTCTGAATTTTCTTTTCGTAGCCGCCATCTCAGCGGGCGTTTACGGCGGGCTTGAAATCCTTATGCGCAGCCCATGGGGCAGGGTGCTGCGGGCCATCAGGGAGGATGAAGTCGCGGCCGTATCCTTAGGGAAGAACGCCACTTCCTTCAGACTGCAGGCCTTTGCCCTCGGCGGTGCAATCATGGGGCTTGGGGGAGCGCTGCAGGCGCACCTCATCGGCTTCATCGCTCCGGAGAATTATCTGCCAACACTCACTTTTCAGGTTTGGGCCATGCTGATCATCGGCGGCTCCGGCAACAATCGCGGAGCACTGCTGGGAGCCGTGGCCGTATGGGGTCTTTGGAGCCTTTCGGGCGCCGTGCTGAGCGGCTTCGTGCCTGCCGAGCACCAGGCCCGCGTGGCAGCACTACGAATCGTCTTAATAGGTGTGGTACTGGCCGGAGTGCTTTTGGTTCGGCCTCGCGGCATCCTCGGCGAAAAAATCCTTGTCTCGCGCTTCTTGCGGGAATGATCGACCTTCACCTGAACAGAAGCAGACGACCTCACGCGGAGACCGCGCCATTGATGTCGGCTAAACAGTACCTTCAAACCTTGTTCAGCACGCCGTCACTATAGCCGTCACTATCACAAGTCACTCAAAACCGTTTCACCACCCTGAACCACTCACAGATGATCGGTGTCTCACCCGAGAGATTTTCCTTATGTTGAGCGGCAGCATCTCGATACCATGCACCAATCTCCGCTCGCCACCACGCCAGCGTACGTTCCCCTTCGCCATAGGCATGAGCAAAATGTTCATCGACTGCATCGAATGGCAGGATCTCAACCCGAACCGTCTCCACGATAGCGCGAGGATGCTCGTTGCCATCTAAGAGGACGCTTAATGCGCCGACGAATGGTATTCGTCCATCTGGATAGTCCCAGTAAGCTGATGAAGTGGCAGTCTTAATCCCGTCGAGGATCAGCGCTGCACCCTCATTCGCACTGGCCGAAGTACTTCCAATAACCATTGGCTCAAAGTAGCGCGCCTGCTGACTCGGAAAGGCGGATTCCAGCAGAGATATCCATTCAGAGTGTACCACTATCACGTTTAACCCACGAAGCTGCTTTCTACTTTTGTGCCAATATCGACTTCGGCCTTGGCGGCTCTTAGAAGACTCCGCCCCAACACGGCCCTGTGCGGACCCTGTGCACACTTATTGCCAGCCTCGGAACATATACAGGAGATGAACACGTGGTTCAGCTCCCATTCCGCCGTTGTGTGCAAGATACCATCAAGAGATTTGGGGAGACCGCTATGACCGCCGCGTTCAAACTGTTCCGAAGCAAATTCTGGCACCCGAGAGATACGCGCTTGGATGACCATCTGCTGTGCGACATCGGCGTGTCCCGCATGCAGTTTGAATATCGGCAAGGTTAAAACTATCGAGATGGGGCGGGCTTAGAGGCACCTGAAAGAAGCCGAGGCAACCAGTTAGAAGGCTCGTGATAAGAGCGGCAACCTCCCAGCCGCTCTTTTCATTTCCGCCTCATGACACCGGCATTGCGGCTGCCGGTGCTCTTGCTGTTGGCGCCTTGCCAGCGTGGTAGAAACAGTGGTTTCAACAAAACCCCTTTACGCCACACATCTCTCCGGCAAGAATTGGGTGAGCGGGCAGATCCCAAGATCACCGTTACGAAGTCTTTGGCTGTTCTGCTCTCAACGGGAGGATGTAATGAAGAAATGGTTATCGTTTGCGGCGATGTCCGCAGCAATTTGCATTGGCATAACTGCCGCTCACGCCCAATCTGGCAGCGTTTCGAAGGCTGTTGGAGGCTATGGCTTCGAAGAGGCGGCAAAGGAATCCGAAGGTACGAAAAATTTCCATTCGGCCGATGGGCATCTAACCTTCGCAATCGTTACGCACACCGCTGGCAATGGATTCTTCGATCCGGTTTATGTTGGAGCAACCGTAGCGGGAAACTTGATTGGCGCCAAAATTCTTCTTCTTGGTTCGGAATCGCCGACCGACGACCCGGCGCGCGAAATTGAAATACTGAACCAGATTGTCCAGGACCCGACCATTGATGGGATCATCATGACTACGCCGCAGGTGGGTGCCTATAACGACATCGTCAAGGCCGCTCAAACGGCAGGTATCCCTGTCGCCACAACGAACTCCTTTGACGGCACGCTGCTGGATCGCAGTGGCATCAGCCATACGGGACAGGACGCATCGGCGGCGGCCATCGCCGGCGAAGCACTCGTCAAATGTCTGATAGACAAAGGAATCGAAAAGGGTTCAATTGTGCTTCCGTCATCGACTGCGATGGGCAACATCGAAGTGAATAACCGCGTTACTTCTGCCTTCAACGCCATTGTCAAGGGACTGAAGGATGCTGGAAAACTTGAAGCTTTCAAGGTTGACGCAGGACCGGAGAACACCGGCATCGATACGAACCCCAACGATCCAGTAAACGGCATTGTAACCCTCTTTGAATCGCGCGGGGATGTGGTCGGCGCGTTCGCCGGCAACAACGTATTCACCCCGGCGCTGGTAAAGGCCGTTGCGCAAACCGGGATGACCGGCAAGATTTGCGCTTATGGCTTCGATCTTGGACCGGCGCAGCAGGAGGGCATAGCGAGCGGTGATCTAACGGGTGCGCTCGGTCAGCAGCCGTTCTTGCAGGGTTTCTGGCCGGTTATGCAACTTTATCTCCAAATCGACCGTGGCATCGCCGCAGCCAATCTCGACACGCGCGCACAGCTCGTGACTAAGGAGACTGTGGGCCAGGTGGGTAAGAGGTTCGAAAACTAGCCCCGCTCAACTGCCGATCCTCTGGGGCGGAAGGGCGCTAACTCCTTCCGCTCCCTCAACCAGGGTCTGCTCACCGGCGAGCTGAATGTCCCTCGTGTCTTCCGCACACAGCCGCCCTCCATCCCAGCTATTCGGCGGATGGGAGGTTGGACTGCTAATTTTGTTTGTCCTGCTTTATCTCGTCGGCGCATTTGTCAATCCGACATTCTTTGGCTCGACCGAAGCTTTTCATGCTGTGCTGCGCGACACATCTCGAGTGGCGATTATCGCCGTCGGAATGACCTTTGTCATCATCAACAAGGATCTCGACTTGTCGGTCGGCTCGACTTATGGCCTCGTTGCCGTAGTATTCGCGAGACTATATGCGCCGAACTTTCTCGATCTGGGCGTGGTTCCTTCATTATTATTCTGTGTACTTCTCGGTGCGGTGATTGGGCTCACCAACGGACTTCTCGTCACCGTTCTGAAAGTGCCGGCATTCATCGCCACATTGACAACGCTGCTTATCGGTCGCGGTTTCGTGCTTGCCCTGACACATGGGCAGGCGATTTACTATCCCGGCAAGGCGCACGAGACGTTTTTCTTTCATCTCGGTGAGACAAACGTTTTCGGCTTCAACAACCAGATTGCGATCTTTATCATCGTGGCCGTCGTTGGCGCCTATGTCCTCGCCTACACGCGCTGGGGCTATGAAACCTTCGCTACGGGGGGTAATGAACAGGCGGCGCTCTACTCCGGCATCCCGACACGCTGGGTGCGTACTCGCGGCTATTTGATCTCATCTCTCTGCGCCACGCTTGCTGGGCTGCTTTCGGCCGCTCAAGACAAGGGCGTGACACCCTTGTATGGCGTCAGCGGCGAACTCACCGTCATTGCCTCGGTGATCATTGGAGGTGCTTCGATCCTCGGCGGCCGCGGGCGTGTTGCCGGTTCTTGCCTCGGGGCCGGTCTGGTGGTGTTGATTGACAAAGTGCTTCGCGAAGGGTGGCCCATCACGCGAGTTGTCAAAATTGGCGACGAGGAAGTTACAGTTAATGCAGTCTTTTCGCTCCCGGTGGGTGCCGTGCCGGTTTTTCTCGGGCTGCTTCTTATCATTGCCGTTCTCATTGAGCCATACCTCATCCAACGACAGGTAGCTGCGCGGTTCTGGGCTTGGCTGCGCGCACTGCCAGCGCCACCTGCCTATGAAATCGGTGGGATTGCCATTGAAGGCGTCCAGACCAAGGGGACGATGGCGAGCGACCGTGCACTGACCGCAAGTGGGCTTGGAAAATTCCTCGCCCGCCGTGATGCGCTCGCCATCATACTGACGGTACTTCTCTGGCTAGTTGGGCTTTTCTTGCGCCCCGACTACTGGTGGAACTTGTCAAACAGCTTTGCGATATTGCTCAACTACACCGAAGTTGCATTGATCACAATCGGACTCACTTATGTCCTTGCGGTTGGTGACATTGATTTATCGGTCGGAGCCGTTCTTGCGCTGGCGGGGAGTACAACGGCTTATTTTCTAAAAGTCGTAGGGGCCGATCCCGCAGCGGCCATCATGATGGGTCTTCTCGCTGGTGTGGCGGCTGGCTCAATCAACGCGGTTGTAACCGTCGGCTTCAAGTTGCCGGCTTTTGTCGCCACTTTAGGCATGTTCTATGTCGCCCGGGGACTGGCAGCTTGGTTCGTTGCGGGCCAGCAGCTTACCGGCTGGCCGGAAAGCTTCAATTTGCTTGGCCGCAAGATCCACGACATCCTGCTGCACTTTCAGCTTTCCCTTCCGCCGGGATGGGTACGTGCCGTTGCCGAGGTGGTGAGTGTGCAAACCCTATGGATGCTGCTCGTCGCAGCGATTGCCGGAATTGCGCTGGGCTACACCCCGTTTGGGCAGAAAGTTTATGCGACAGGAGGCAATCTTCGCGCTGCCGCCTACGCTGGCATCAACACCAACCGCGTCCGCTTCATCGCTCTCTTGTTTTCGGCCTTCTGCGCAACGATGGCTGGGATTGTGAACGTCGCATATTTTCGAAGTTTCAATCCGGTCGCGGGACAGTTCCGTGAGCTCGATGCCATAGCTTCGGTTATTATCGGCGGGGGTTCGATTTTCGGCGGCTATGGAACGATCATCGGCTCTCTGGCCGGGGCAGCAGTGATTACCTTGGTAAGGGCATTGCTGCAGCTCAATGTACAGGGCTTCACCATGCCTCAGCACTGGATTAACGTTTTTATCGGCGTCATACTCATCGTCGCTGTTTTGATCGACATATGGGTGCGGCAGGCCAACATTTTTGGCGCACTGCGCGAGCGCAGAGCCCGGCGGAAGTTAATCGCATCGGAAAGCGCCCATGCCTGACGCGACCGAAGTGGCTCCGATCGTCGAAATGCGGCATATTGAGAAATCCTTCGGTGCCGTTCGGGCGCTGCGAGACGTCGATCTGATCCTCTACCCCGGAGAAATCTTGGGTCTAGTTGGGGACAACTCCGCCGGCAAATCGACGCTTATGAAAATCCTGACGGGGGCGTACCAGCGCGATAGCGGCGAGATCATGGTCGCTGGTCGGCCGGTGCAATTCAAGAGCCCCCATGAGAGTCGCGATGTTGGGATAGAGATGATCTATCAGGACTTCGCCCTCTGCGGCAACATGGACGTCGGGCAGAACATCTTCCTTGGGCGTTGGCCCCGAAAAAACATGTTTGTGGATCGCCGCCGGATGTATTCTGAGGCGGATCGTGTATTAAAGCGTTTAAAAGTCGACGTGAATTCGGTTTACCAGCGTGTTGAAAGCCTGTCCGGGGGGCGCCAGCAATCGGTGGCCATAGCTCGCGCAATCTCTTTCGAGCCACGCGTGGTCATTCTGGATGAACCGACCGCCAACCTTTCGGTCATGGCCACCGAGCGCCTTCTCGAGACGATGCTAGAACTGAAAAGGCACGGAGTTGCGCAGATCATTATTTCGCACCGGTTGGTTGATATTTTTGCGGTCGGTGACCGCGTTATGGTTCTGAAGCGGGGCGAAAACGTCGGCGACCGCTATGTGAAGAACACGAACGAGCAGGAGGTCCTGGAGATTATAGTTTCAGGCACGCGGGACTCCGCGCTTACGGCCAAGGCCGCTCGCGAAAGGTAGAGGCTGCGGGAGTGGTAGAAGGCTCGCAAGCGATGCGGATGCGGCGCGCCGCCAACGCGCATAAATGTCTGTTTGTGGCACAGAGTGGACTCACTAACTTAGCCCGCAAACGTCCGCTTACAGGGGTGAAGCGGACTCGCGTCGGAAACGTCTCTTTGGCCGCTTTGACCTTAAGCGGACGTTCGAACGGTCGAACCGACTGTGTACAAATCCGTTCGGTGAAGTGCGTTTGCCTCTTCGAATAATCTTATGGTCTTCGCTACATCATAGGGACCTTCTCGCAGGGTCTCTGGATCCCATTCGCAACGCTCTGCACCGAAGAAATCCCCGCCGTAGACGTGGAGGGCGCCAGTCAGACGAGCGATCGGATTGGTCACCGAGTGAATGATATTGGCGCCAAGGGGTTCGGCATCCTTTTCGGATAGGGCCTTTGCGCCCGCGGCTTCCAGCCCATCTCCTTGCTCGCCCGACACCCGCCGCCAGAAAATGTTGTCCTCACGGCCCGTATAGATGCCGATCACTGCCCACATCTGATGGTTATGAGGCACGAACGTAAAGCTCGGTGGCCAGATCACGTTGAGGATAGTTAAATCACTGGAATGGTAAAGTTTTTGTATCCCAGACCGTGTCGGCTCGCCCAGTCCCTTGAGCACAGCAGCCGGATCTGAGATAGCGCGAGCCACGACTTCGCGCACATTCTTATGCAATCCGTCGGCCGCAAACGCAGCCCGACAATCGGCTATGAACTGGTCCAGTTCGAACATGGATTATCCTTTCTACTGCGCCCCAGCTCGCCATCGCGCAAAGATAGGCGATCGGTCCTTGATGCGTCCAATGCATTTATGGTCTTATTACTCATGCGCACTGGGGATAATTCCAGATGAACCTCCGCTATCTGCGCACCTTTATCGCTATCGCCGATGCCGGTGGCATTGCTCGCGCAGGACCTCGGCTGAATCTCAGCCAGCCAGCTGCTTCTCGCCAAATCATCGCGCTGGAAGCTGACCTCGGCGTGAAGCTTTTCGACCGAGTCGGTCGCCGATTCCGTCTGACATCAGAAGGCGAATACCTGTTAAAGCAAAGTCGGCGGCTATTGAGGGATGTCGACTCGCTCGCCGAAGAAGCGCAGGCACTGACCAAGGGACAGGCTGGATTGCTTCGGGTGGGAGCGAGCCCGCAACAAATTGAAAGTACGCTTGCGGTCTTTCTGACCCGTTTTCGGCGGCGTCACCCTGGCATAGAGGTTAACCTCGTTGAAGACGGCGCCCTCCATCTGGCGGATCGCCTTTCACATGGCGACATTCACATGGCACTCACGACCCCCGATCAACGCTTTCCACAGCAACCCCTTTTCCCGCTGTATGTGTTGGCTGTGGTGTCGGAAGACCATCGGCTGAGCCACCGTCGCACGCTCGACATTGGCGAGTTGGCTGAGGAACCAGTACTGCTGCTCAATCGCAGTTTCGCCTCGCGCGGGTTGTTCGATGCCGCCTGCAATATTGCTCACATTCGCCCGCGCGCCTTACTTGAAAGCGCTGCTCCCCACACAATCATCGCCCTAGCCGAGGCAGGCCATGGAATCGCAGTGGTGCCGTCGACTGTGCTGATTCGAGGGAGCAAGATCCGGGCTTTGCCGCTGGTTCAACAGGAAACAGCACTTGGCACTTGGGCGATGATCGGCTGGGAACCGACACGACGATTGACGACTTACGCTGAGCGGTTCGTTGAGGAGCTTGTGCTCCAATGTCAGCACGGCCACCCAGGGCGCGAGTTCATTCGCTATGTACCACCGATGTCTCGACCGAGCTGGCCCGAATAACCGATAAAACGACATCGCACACCCTGTAACCTCGAACTCGAATCAACCAGCAATGTCTGCTTATGGCACTTCTCGGACACTGGAGAGCGTCGGCTGTTTAGTCTGCTTTTGACCCGTTCCAGAAATTCGGGTTCGAGCGCACCATGGCTGATCGCGAAGCGCGCGAAAGGTCATCAATTGACCCTGCGGACGCCCCGCATGGCTCTCCTGGCGATGAGCCAAGTTGCTGTGCGAATTTTTGGCAGAAGCAAGACACTAGTTATGAGCCGTTTTACGCCCGTTTTCAACAATACCGCTCCGTGATGAGCGACCGTTACCGTCGGGCAACTGCGTAGTCGCGCATCACGTTTGCCTCCAGTTCCAGCTCGTCCAACCGATGCTTGACGACATCGCCAATGCTGATGATGCCGACGAGCCTCTTGCCTTCTGTCACAGGCATATGCCGGACGCGCCGTTCTGTCATCGCTTTTGCTACTTGGGCAATGGTGTCGCTCGGCGAGCAGGTCAAAACCGCCTTGGTCATCAGATCCGCAACCGTGCGCATTAGAACCTCGGCGCCGTGCTCTGCAAGGCCGTGGGCGACATCGCGCTCCGAAATGATGCCATCTGCTGTTGCTCCGGTCTCGCTCACAACCAGTGCGCCGACACGCTCCATCCTGAGGCGCTGAGCGAGATGTCCGATATTCAGGTCAGGACGAACAGTAATAACCTTGCTTCCTTTCGCCTTCAAAATGTCCGCTACCAGCATGGCTTTGCTCCTTCTGTGTGCCGCGGGCGAACCGGCTCGGCATGAGCCGCCAAACACGACCAAGGATCGTCACTTCGCCGAGTGTGTTTTCAGCGGCGAGTAGATATCTCGATTTTTCTTACTTCTGGAATATCCTCGCGCTTACTTTCTGGTCCCATCCTACGAATTCCGTGTTCCATCTCGAAGACATTGCAATAGAGATTGGCCGTCCACTGCCGGCCTTGGACTGTCAGCGCAAGATAATTCATGGCATTCCCTACGAAGGGTTCGACCTTGGTCCAGAAAAAGCGAGGATAATGATCAGCAATATCTGCAGGGCTCTTGTAGCCGAGTGACGCATTGCAGCCAATCTCCTGGAACTCGTAAAAAAGCGCGTTCAGCTTGCGTGGATAGAATGGATCGGCCAGCTGGCCAATCAGGTCGGCCGCTCTGACGAGCCCTGCTTCGGTGTCAGTTTCACGGTGGTCTTCATCGTTCGGCACCGGAAACCGCGTCAACTCGATTGCTGCTGCAATGCGTTCTGCGTCGATGAATTGGTGCGAGGCAAAACGCTCGCGCACGGCAATCTTGGATCGCTCGATGTGGTAGGGAGCAAGAGCTGCATCCGACGCTCCACGCGCAAGCGCAAAGACCTCCCCTCGCTCATTTCTGACATAGCTGCCCTCGCGATCACCCTCACAAACCCCACGCACATAACCTATATCATGGGTCAGCGTCGCAATTGTGAAGTGAAGCCAGTCGACGGGAGTAACGTCATGCTTGAGCCGTTCACCGCGAAGTATGTCTTGGCCGACAAGCGTCACGAATGCTGTGTGCTCTGCATTGTGGTATAGGGCGTCGCTGACGCTTAGGCGCTCGAAGACCAGCCGGGCTCCTTCGCGAATGATCTCCGCAAAACGGGGTTCCCGCCTGCCGTATGCCTGATCGTATTGCTCGGCAAGATGCTCCCCGAAGGCGTCGGCGAAAATCCCCGTTGGACTGATCAACACAGCGTCCTCCACCGGCTCGCTGTCAACAAATTATTGTAGCAGCTTGGCAGCCGCAATCTAGTTGGAAAGAGGTTTATGAGGTCAGAATCAACTAACTGCTCTTGCCTTGGCCCATGCCGGGTCCTCCCGTCAGAGAGAGTAGAGAATCGCTAGCCAAGAATCCATGATGGTGTTGGGCCGGGAATTTCCGCTTGTGACACTTAGGCGAAATTCCGTTCGCCAGCTGCAAGGTCCGGTCTTGAGGGCTAAGCGGACATGTATCGGGCATGGTCACCAGGTCTGCTTATGACCCATTGCGGACGCATCCTTATGGTCAAGGAAGATGAGGCCGGACAAACCTAAAGCCACCCCCGGGCAAAGTCCGAGACCGCGCGACACAGTCGAGAGCTGTACACTTAAACTACTGCCTCAACGGCGAGACCTATGTTGTTCCGGCAATCCGCGCCGCAACGAGTTCCTGGAGGCGCCATAGATTCCGGTCATGGATGCCAAGGTTCTCCAATTGTTGGACGGTGTTCAATAGATACTCCGCGCCTGATCCCCAATGACCGACTGCTCGCGCAAGAACTTCCGCGGCGGCTTCCAGCGATAAATCGCCGCTGTAAAAAGGACTCGATCGCACAACGGCAAAAACAATGGCCCGACGCCGCTGGCCCCCTGCCTCCACCGTGACCCATCGCGGCCGATTGGTCGGATGTTGCTTAGAAGTGGTCTCGCGCCGCAGCAGTTGCCCGAGACGGTCTCTTGCTGTTTTGGCCGACAGCCGCTGGACTACAGCCCGGCAGGAGCCGCCACGGTCCAACCCCATCATCAAACCGGGATTCTCAGGCGTCCCCCGCCACCGCGACACTCGAATGCAGAATTTTCGGTGCCAGCCATTCAGCCGCGCCGGCTCTTGGCCATCAATCTCACAGGCCGGCCGCCACATCAGCGAACCATATGCAAAGATCCACAAGTCTTCGTTTGGGGGATGATCGCGCAGAATTTCATCTGTGAGCTGGTCGTAATCTTCTTCGCCCATATGCACGAAGCCGGGACTGGGACCAGTGTCAGGAATTAAACGATGCACACGGGCGACCAGTTCGGGGGTGAGCTTTATGGTGCGATGAACAGCCATCTTCAGCCAACAATTACCGGTATCAACCAAGGTAGCCCCTTCAAATCGATGCGGCAAATATTGACCAGGTGGCGGTTTCAAGGGCCAGTGAGTGACTTAAAGCGGTTGTTCTCGCCGATAGATTAACGGCCGAAGGGAGGTTCGGTGAATTCGGCGAGCCAAGTGCATGCTTCATCTTTAGAAACACCTTTTCGCCCTACAGCAAAGGCAGCGATGATGTCTAGCGCTCGAGCGCAGTAAATACTCAGCCCTCCGCAAACGTGCGGTGCCAGATAACGTGCTTACCGCAGTGCGCGGCAAGTGCGCGATTGAGCTAATTTCTTCCGACAGGTGGCTCCTCAAGCCGGTGTTTTGAACTGCGCTACATTCTCCTTCGTCACGCGCATCACACCGGTGACTATTTTTTCAGGCAGAGGATTGATGCCGGCAACCTTGGGATCGGCCACTACCTTCATCGAATTTGTATTGAGCCAGTGCAGCAGGTGAACGCCGAGGAACGATTCCACGTAGGATTTTTGTGCCACGGCGCCGATGATCGTGCCCTCTTCAATGAAGGGCAGCATGTCGGTGTTGCGGTCCATGGCGATGATTTTTATTTGTCCCTGCTTTCCTGCCTCCTTTACCGCCAAGGCCGCTCCCTTGCCGGAATCGCCATCGGTTCCACCGATACCCACGATGTCTGGATGCGCCTGGATCGCCTGGGCATAGGCGGTAGGCGCATAGGAGGGATCAGCCTTGTCATTTACAACGTCGGCGACCTGTATCTCGGGAAATTTCTCCTTGAAGATGGCCTTGTAGCCCTCGACACGTTCGAGCACCGCTGGTGCAGGGAACGTGCCCAACAGCACCTTGCCCTTGCCGGCGATAGCCTCAGCAAGCATTTCGCCGCCGATCTTTCCGGCGTCGAAGTTGGAGATTCCCAAATGCACTGAACGCTTGGATTCCGGCACATCGCCGATGACCATGGCGACAGGAATGCCGGCATCCACCGCGCGATCGATACCAGGAGCGAGAGCGGCAGCGTCTCCTGGAAATATGAGGAGCCCCCCAGGCTTGCGTGCCACCAGTTCGTCGAGCTGGCGCGCCTGAGCGGCGGTGTCGAAATCGAGCGG
>Ga0075421_100007881_pt1 | contig 13056 bp, 12 predicted proteins | sample SoiMetdeltSBSDD5_FD_75292 | JGI IMG/M metagenome (GOLD analysis project Ga0075421, IMG submission 75292) | Bulk soil microbial communities from a Populus tree surrounding site in Tennessee, USA - Soil MetaG P. deltoides SBSDD5 | ecosystem: Environmental > Terrestrial > Soil > Tree plantation... | reverse complement strand
AGAACCGCCCTACACCATCACCATCAACTCGAAGGGGCTGTATGACGAAGAGTACGATTACGAGCGCCCTGCCAATGGCTTCCGGGTACTCGTTCTAGGTGACTCTTTTGCGGAAGCGGTGCAGGAGCCGCTCGAAAAACGCTCCTTCGAGATGCTGGAACAGAAATATCGGGCGCAGAGTCAAACCCCCTACGAGATTGTTGAGATGGGAGTCGCGCGCTATTCACCGGGCCAGTATTACCAGATATATATGCGGGAAGGGCGGCGCTACCATGCCGATCTCGTCATCGTAATGATCTTCCTCGGCAATGATGTGGCGGAGCTTCACCCGCATACGGGCTATAACTCGATCATCGGGTTGGCAGACCGCAATAATGATTTCACGCTGGAAGATGGCAAGCTGGTCGATGTGCCGATCAAGCGCTGGCATCCGCCGAGTGGGTCAAGCCACGTGGATGCCCCGGTTCCGCTCATTCGCACCGTTGACGTTTTTCTGGACGAGAACTTGCGAACGTATTACCTGATGGCGGGAAATTTCCGGTTGTCAGAACGAGCGGTCGATGTCGGGATCGCAGGTGGGCATATCGCTCGCGCCAATCAGTTCGAGGCAGGATACACCGATCCCTTCTATGCGCAGGCATGGCCGATCTTCAAGGCACTCATGCTGACGATGCGGGATACCGCTCAGGCCGACGGTTCACAGTTCGCAGTGGTGCTCGCCCCGGAGATGTACGCCATCTACCCGGACTTATACTTCAAGGATAACCCCTCCGCACAAGCTCACCGCGATTTATTTGATGCTGACAAGATGGAGCGGCAGGTATCGGGTTTTCTTGACGAGAGCGGCATCACCTATCTCAGCCTGACCCCCGCTATGGAAGCGGCGGCAAAATCCTCGGATGAGCTATTGTACTGGCGCAGCAATCAGCATTGGAACGCAGAGGGGCATCGGGTGGCGATGGAAGCGCTCGACACGTGGTTTCAGGAGATGGGCTGGAGTCCGTAAGGTAACCGAGCAATAGGAAGATGAGAAAACAACGTACTCTGAAATTATCAGTGAAAATAGCGCTTGCGTTCGTGATCGGATTTGTGGTGGCAAAGAGCGCCTTCGCGCAAGATGGCGGCGATGCTACTCCCGTTCCGCCGCGCACGGTCACCGACGACGATGTGAACGCCGTTGCGCGGCAGCTTTACTGCCCCGTGTGCGAGAATGTTCCCCTCGACGTGTGCCCGACTCAAGCCTGCGCCGACTGGCGGGCGGAAATCCGCACCATGCTGGAACAGGGCAAATCGACTCAGGATGTCCTCAACTACTTCAAGGATCGCTATGGGCAGCGCGTGTTAGCGACTCCACAAGCCGAGGGATTTAATCTGCTGGTGTGGATTCTGCCGCCGATTGCTGCGATCATTGGGTTGGGTGTCGTTGTGCTGACTCTGCGCCGCCTTGCTCCGAAGCCACAAACGGCTGGCTCGGAGAGTACACCTTCGTTGTTCAGGTATGATAACTTAGACCCTGAGTACGTTGCACGGTTGGAAAGCGACCTCAAAGAGATGGGCAGTTAGGAGAGTATTCATGGCTGAAAATGCCATCAACGAGACTATCACCGAACAAACGCCGAAGAAGAAAATGGGGATCGGGCAGATCATCGTGTGGAGCGCCGTTGCCCTGATTCTCATCTTTGTGGCCGTCGCAATGGCGAACAGCTTTGTCGCGCCGCCGGAAGATCGCGCCGCCCCGAACTTCACGATGCCCCTCTACAATAATGGCGGCACGTTTAACCTCGCGGATCACAAGAGCAAGAACGTCGTGGTGATCAACTTCTGGGCAAGCTGGTGCGCTCCCTGTGCCGAAGAAGCGCCCAATCTGGAACGCGCCTGGCAGGACTACAAGGATCAGGGTGTGCAGTTCGTTGGCGTGGATTATGTCGATGCCGAGGCGAAGGGCAACGGGTACATCGAGAAGTATGGGATCACCTATCCGAACGGCGCTGATCTCGGCACGAAAATCTCCGATGCCTATCGCATTCGCGGCGTGCCGGAGACGTTCATTGTGAACCGTAAGGGGAATGTAGTCTTCTACGCCCCGCGCCCGTTAAGCTACGATGAGCTTGCCGCCGCCATCGAAAAGGCTTTGGCAGATTGAGGCAAGTCGTCGTTCTTGAGGCGCTCATATTATCAGCGTGCTTGACAGGCTGTGCAGGGAGCGCTGTGTCCAATTTTCAAGCCCAGGCACAGAACACGTTGAGTCCATGTCCAGGAATTCTCATTGGACAGCCAGTATGGTCACCAAATGGACAGACACTCGCCTACATGATTCGTGATCAAACCACATCTGCTCTGTATCTCACTGATATGCTTAGCGGAATGACAACAAAATTGGCTGACGTAGATACGGATTCGATAGCGCCGGAGTGGTCACCTGATGGGAAGAGAGTGCTTTTAGGGAGTGTTGTAGCCTATGATATAGCCTATTCTCAGGAGTATCAATTGTTCTATGTCAATTTGGATGGCTCAAAACATATTGTTCCCGAACATATATGGGGCCAACCAGACTCCCATAAATGGTCGCCAGACGGAACGAAGATAGCCGTATCCTATTATGGCCCTGGCAAGCCAATAGATGATCTGCTTGTCCTGAGCGTCGATGGAGAGATCATCTGGCGGTTGTCCCAAATTTACCCTCAAGGCTTATCGGTTTCCCTGGCAGACTGGTCTCCTGATGGCACACACTTAGCTTTAAGACTAACTTCTGGGGGAGAGGATTCTCTTGCTATCGTAGGAGCCAATGGAGATGACCTGCAAATTTTTGCCCCACATCCAATAGACTATGGTTCCATTCAGTGGTCGCCCGATGGAACACAAATCGCGTTTACATCCCCCAATGTAAATTCTTCAAAGGCTCTAAACATTATCCGATCCGATGGAACGGACCTTCGCGTACTCGCAAACGATCTGGGATACCAGTTTGCATGGCTGCCTGATAGCAAGGGATTAGTCTTTGTGAAGCTCAGTGGCGAGGTTGTGACAGTTTCGACAGACGGTTTGTCGCAATCGACCCTGACAACTATACCTGTTGGAGAAAACTACCAATCAATTTCTCCAGATGGCACGATGCTAGCCTACATGAACTCTGGGCGGTACGGTGCAAATGACCTCTTCGTGAAGAACATCGATGGGTCCAACCTGCGTCAGTTGACACATAATCCTGGCAACACGATATGTTTTCACACGCCCTTCTGAGGAAGCTAGGAGCCACATGCCGCCTTCGATAGAGACGAACCGCCTGCTGCTGCGGCCCTTCACGCCAGATGACGCGGAAGCGCTCCATGCTCAGGTGTATGGCGACCCCGATGTGATGGAGTTTTTACCCGGCGGCATCCCTCGAATGCTCAAGCAAACCGAGCGCGTCATCGAGTATTACACCGAGGCGTGGAAGCAGTACGGTTATGGCGTCTGGGCGGCGACTCTCAAAGATTCGGGCGTGATGATCGGACAGGCGGGGCTGAACTTCGTCGAAGACGTGCAGCAAACTGAAGTGCTGTTCGCCATCGGCAAAGCGTATTGGGGCAAAGGCTACGCCCCCGAAGCGGCACAGGCCGCGATGCGCTTCGGCTTTCATGAGGCGGGCTTGGGCAAGATCGTCGCGCTGGCTGCACCGGAAAACGAGCGCTCGCTGAACGTCATCAAGAAGCTGGGGATGCAGGTTCGCCGCGATGTGAAGCTGTGGAAGATGAAGCTCAAGATGTTTGTGATGCCCGTCGAGTCGTTCGTGAGCGGCGATGCGACTTTCATCCCGCACGATTGACATGCCGACCATCGAAACCGCGCGGCTGACTTTGCGGCCCATCATGATGCGCGATCTGGAGTCCTTGCAGCGTTTGATCTACGGGGATGCAGATGCTACCAAGTATCTGCCGACGGGCAAGCCCTGGCCGCTCGGTGAGACTCAGGCATTGGTGGCGTGGTGGGTCGGCCAGTGGCAGGCGCGGAAGTTCGGCGTATGGGCAGTGACTGAGACGGCCACCGGGGAGTTCCTCGGTGACTGTGGGCTGATGTACATGCCATCTACCACGCACACTATCGAGTTGATGTACTCGCTGCGGAAATCCGCTTGGGGAAAAGGATATGCGTCGGAAGCGGCGCAGGCAGCCGTGCGGCATGGCTTCGAGCAGATGGGCCTTGAGCACATCGTAGCGCTGGCTGTGCCGGAGAACATCGGCAGCCGCCGCGTGATGGAGAAGATCGGGATGCGCTTCGATGGCATCACGGCGAAGTACTACGGCGCTGATCTCGCGGCCTACAGCCTGACTCGCAAAGACTTTCATCCTGACGTGAATGTATATAACCTGAAAGACTAGAAAGCTAGTGAATCATGATTGACGCACTAGGCGTCTTACTCGCCGTTGCAACGGTGATTATCGTGGTAGCGTACATCGCACAGCCGTTCCTTGCACCGCGCCGCGAAGAGAGCGGCAGGGTCACTAGCAAGACTCTCGCTCACCTCAAGCTGCACGCTGATCTACTGGCGGAGCGCAATCGCATTTACCGCGCCATCAAGGAACTCGATTTCGAACACCAAACCGGTAAGATCGCCGACGAGGATTACAAGGATCAGCGCTTTGCGTTGGTGGCACAGGGCGTCGAGATTCTTGAGCAGCTTGACCAGCTTCCCCCCTCGGATGATGACGCGATTGAGAAAGCGATCCTCAAAGTGCGTGAAGGCGCTCCCCTGACCGCCGCTGATGTGGTTTCGCCGCTTGCCGAGGAAGCCGAGATCAAAGGATACTGCCCCAACTGCGGCACTCCCTATTACGAGGGCGATAAATTCTGCGCGCGCTGCGGGACGAAGTTGTGATACTCCGCGCCAGAGGGTAAGACCCTCTGGCTGGGAATTAGGCCGTCCCTACGGGACTATCGCTTTGCCGACCACCAATCCCGTAGGGACGGCCTCGTTTGTAGCCGGAGGCTATCAGCCTCGCGGCTGGAAGCGAAACAAACATCGAGGTCTGTACGGCTCTTTAGAATCGAGTGTTCATGAATTATTGCACCCAAAATGTCCGGCGTGTGCTTGCGCTGCTCCTCATCCTGATACTTACCCTCGCGGGATGTTCCCTAGCCAGCGAGCCGCAACCCGCAGGGCCTATCGAGACGGGACCGCTTCCGGGGCAACCCATCGAAGAAGTTGTACCGGTAACGATACCGCGCGCTGCTAACGGTCAGGTGATCTTCGCCGCACACTGCGCGGGTTGTCATGGCGCTGAGGGAAAGGGCGATGGTGAGTTCGCTGCCCGGTTGAAGGATCAGGGCGCGAAGCTCCCCGATTTCAGCGATCCATCTACCGCTCACTCCAGCAACCCGCAGAATTGGTACACCACGATCACGCTCGGCACGCTGACAAGCGGCGGGTTCATGCCGCCCTGGAAAGACAAGCTCACCGACACGGAGCGTTGGGATGTGACCTACTACCTCTATTCGTTGAGCACGCCGCCTGATCAACTCGAAGCGGGCAAGCAGGTATTCGCGAACTCCTGTGCTGAATGCCACGGTGCGGATGGGAGTCAGGATGGCATCCTGACCGACATCGGGCGCATCGCCACGCTGAGTCCCGCCGAGATCGAGACCTTCTTGCAGGGCAGCGATGCGAATCACCAGCTTGCCGATCTGAGTGACGATGACCTGTGGGCGGTCACCATGTTCAGCCGCACGTTCGCCTTCGATCCCAGGCTGAATCAGGTAGCCGAGGGAAACGGTAACGATAACATGCAGGTCGCCGAAACCCCTGGCACACTGACGGTCAAGGGTATCGTGACCACAGGTGAGGGCTACCCCGCGCCCGCCGGAACGGAAGTCAAAGTGACGGGTGTTGCCCTCGATGCCAGCAACAACATCGTGACCTTTGCCGAAAAGACGACCACTACCGCCGAAGATGGGTCGTACAAGTTCGAAAGGCTTTCCACCGAGCAAACCAGCGGGGCCTTCGTCGTCACCGCCACGTATAACGGCGTTGAGTTCACCAACGGGGCCATGATCGACCCGACAGCCCCGGTGCTTGATTTGCCGATTACGGTCTACGAAGTCACCAACGACGAGAGCGTCATCTCGGTTGATTCCGCCAGCCTCGTGATCAGCCAGCACCCTGATGCGCTGCTAGTGGTCGAAGTGCTGATCTTCAACAACAACAGCGATAGGGTCTATCAAGGCGCGGAAGCAGTCGCAGGCGGGCAGCATGGCAGCGTATCGATCACCCTGCCGCCCGACGCCGAGAGTATCACGTTCGAGGATGGCGCTGTCGGCGGGCGCTTTGTCGAAGTGGACGGCAAAATCTATGATACGCAGCAGGTGCTCCCCGGCCACCGCTCGCACTCGATCATTGTGCAGTACGTCCTGCCGACGAAGGGCGCACGTGAGATCAATCTGCCAATGCCCTACGGCGCGAATCAGGTAACGGTGCTGGCACAGGGCGAAGGCGGGATCAAATCGGCGCAGCTTACCCCGGCAGGCACGGCGCAGGTTAGCGGCCAGTCTTACGACCAGTACACAGGCCAGCCGATCCCGAAGGGTGGCAACTTAACTCTCACGGTTGCGCCGCCGGGAATCGGATCGGTGCTCTCCGGCTTGGCGATCCCAATCTTAGGGGGGATTGCGGCGCTGCTGGTGATCGGCGGTGGGGCGTACTTTGTGATCAGCCGCAGGCAGGCTGCCGACGATTTCACCCCCGCGCTGGCGACTCTTTCGCCCGATCAGCAGGCCCTAATCCGCCAGATTGCCGATCTGGATGACGCCTACGATGCGGGCACGATCAACCGCCTAGAGTACGAGGCTCGGCGTGCCCTGTTAAAGGCACGAGTCGCGGAAGGGCTGCAAGAGTAGCGGATGGCGGAAATCAAGCCGCTACTCTTGGGCTGTTAGCTGGATTACTGACATGCTTCCAAAGGAGTCCGAATGCTCAATGGAGAAAAAGTAAGACTGCGCGCTATCCAGCGCGAAGACCTGGAAACATTATGCCGCTTCAATAACGATGTGGCGGTCGAGTTAGCAGGCGGCGGCGATCCGCCATACCCGCAGTCGCTGGCACGCCTGCAAGCGGAGTTCGACGCAGATGCCAGCAAGGGCGGGCGCGATGGGATGGGCTTCGCCATCGAGGCCAACGAAACATTCATCGGGCAGTGCGCACTGTTCCGCGTCGATGAGGTCAGTCAAACGGCAGAACTGGGGATCACGATTGGCGACCCGGATTACTGGGGGCGCGGCTATGGGCGTGAGGCGATCCGGCTGCTGTTGGATTATGGCTTCCGGCTGCGCAACTTGCGGAAAATCTGGCTGCACGTCCACGCTGCCAATGAGCGTGCCATCCGTGCGTATATCGCCTGCGGTTTCGTTGAAGAGGGCCGCCAACGCCAGCACATCTGGAGCAACGGTCGCTATGACGATCTAGTGCTGATGGGCGTGCTGCGTGACGAGTGGCAAGCGGATCGGTGAACTTGCCGCGCTCATACGCCTCTTCACCTACACCGCCCGGATTCCTTTGATCTAACATGATTGAATCCATCAAAGTCACCAAAGCCTTCGGCCTCCGACCCGTCCTGCGCGGCGTTGATCTGACCGTCGCGGCAGGCGAGTTCGTGGCGCTGTTCGGGCCGAACGGCGCGGGCAAGACGACCTTCCTCCGCATCCTCTCGACCCTCACGCGCCCGACGACGGGCATGGTGCGGATCGCGGGGTGGGAACTGCCCAAGTACGCGGATCAGGCGCGCGGACTGCTCGGCGTGGTGAGCCACCAACCTCTGCTCTACGGCGACCTCTCCGCCGAGGAAAATCTGCGCTTCTATGCGAGGATGTACGCGCTCGACAAGACAGGCCGCGAGGAACGGATCGCGGCGGTGCTGGATCAAGTGGGGTTGAAGAAGCGTGCCGCCGATCTCGTCCGCACGTTCAGCCGGGGGATGCAGCAGCGTTTGGCGATTGCGCGGGCGGTGCTGCATGATCCGCCCGTTTTGCTGTTCGATGAGCCGTATACGGGGCTGGATCAGGATGCGGCTGCGTCGCTGGACGGCGTGCTGAAATCGGTGGCGGCACGGGGGCGGACGGTGATCATGACCACGCACGATCTGATGCGCGGCGTGCAGATGGCTGACCGCGTGGTAATCCTGAGCAAAGGGGTGATCGCCTTCGAGGAGAAGGGCAGCGCGCTCGATCCGGTAAAGTTTGCTACTATATATGCGGAGATTACGGGGATGGCGGGGTTGAGGTAAATATCGTTAAGTTATCGAAACGAGCACTTCTGTGACACGGTTTTTGAGTGAGGCGTTCGCGTGAGTACAAATCAGAGTCTCTAGCATCGCAACGTTGTAAGTAGGGCTGTCCGGTATTGTGACACGGAATTTGCGGCGATTGTTCAAAAAGTACGGATCGGATTAGGGAGCGATTGGCAATTAGGCAAGTTCTCGAAAGAGCGCAAAGGGTAAGTGGTCATCTTGAGCAAAGGGGTGATCGCCTTTGAGGAGCAGGAGAGTAAGCTCGATCCGGTAAAGTTTGCGGGCATCTATGCGGATGTCAGGGGGATGGCGGGACTGAGGTAGGATGTCGAGCCGACTAACTTTTTGAGGCAACAAGAGGTCAAATGAGCACTGACGCAGATTTGAAACAAGAGTTGCTAGAGCAACTGAAAAACAGTGATAGCAGTGCCTCTTTGCAAGCGTTAGAAACCATAAAATTACGTGGTTGGCTCCACGATGGGGCATTGGTTGGCTGTGATTTCTATCTTGCAAACTTGCCTGATGCTGATCTGAGCGGAGCAGATTTAAGAGGGGCAGATTTACGGCTTGCTAACCTAAGTGGAGCAAATATCTCTAAAGCGAACCTTAGTGAAGCTCATTTGAATGAGGCAGACTTAAGATATAGCAACCTATCAAAGACTGACCTTTTTAGCGCTGATCTAAGTGAAACCAGTCTGCTTAGAGCAAATCTTTCTAGGGCCAATTTGGGATTAGTAAATCTCTACGATGCCGATCTTAGAGGAGCACGCCTTATTAAGACGCGACTCGTAGATGCGTTTTTTGAAGAGACACTTTTAGCAAAATCGAATTGGACACAAGCTGTCTGTGGGTCTACGGTCTTGGCTAACGTAAACTTATCATCCGCTAAAGGGCTTGAGTCGGTTCGGCATATAGGGCCTAGCACAATTGGTGTTAACACTCTTTATCGTTCTAAAGGGAAGATTCCCGAATTCTTCCTTCGCGGCTGTGGCATCCCAGAAGAATTTATCCGACAACTTCAACCTTTGTTGAATCGTTCTGCACAGTTTCATTCTTGCTTCATTAGCTATGACCATAATGATCGAATTTTAGCTGATCGCTTGTATCAGACATTAACTCATGAAGGTATTTACTGTTTTATTGATGATCATGGCTTGGAACCTAGAGAAGACCTCGTTGCAGGAATCAGCAGAAATGTTCGGTCATTTGATAGACTGCTGGTATGCTGTTCCAAAGCATCCCTAACAAGCAGTTGGTGGGTGGACTTCGAGGTTAACGAGGCTCTCCGAAAGGAACATGATCTTTGGGAAGCAGGGATCAAAGATCGCGTTATTATTCCTATCGATCTAGATGGTTATCTACTTAGCGAGACTTATAAGGATGGGGTACATCGCCATCTTTCGAAACTGCCTATTACCGATTTTAGAGGTTGGGAGGACAATGAAATCTTCAACAAGCAAGTTGAGAAAGTAATCCGCGCGCTGCGTACCGAAGGCGGGAAGGAACCACCTATCCCAAAGTTGTAAAGCGCTACAATCCTGGTATTGTTGATGACATCCCAAGAAGCGAGTTGAGCATGACGGTAAATAACGAAAAAGACTTAATGGCCTTGCTGGAGATCGGGCGGATATGCGGGCTGACTCTCAAGCTGATGCTGGATCACGTCGAACCCGGCATCACGACCCTGGAACTCGATCAGATTGGCGAGGAATTCTTGAATAAGCAGGGCGCGAAATCCGCGCCGCGTGTGACCTACAATTACCCCGGCGGCACGTGCATCAGCATCAACAATGTGGCGGCGCACGGCATCCCCGGCGATTACAAAATCCAACCCGGCGATCTGGTGAACGTCGATGTGTCAGCCGAAAAGAACGGCTATTTTGCTGACTGCGCCGCCTCGATGGGCGTTGAACCGCTCACCGATCAGGCGCGCAAGCTGCTCGAAACCACGAAGGCTGCTCACGAAGCGGGACTCCGCGCGGCGAAGGCAGGCGCACCGATCAACGCGATAGGCCGCGCGATGGAAGATATTGCCCGCAAAGGCGGCTTCTCGGTGATCAAGGAGCTACCCGGTCATGGCGTCGGCAAGGGACTCCACGAGCCGCCGAGCATCCCCGGCTACTTCGATAGGCGCTTCGGCCAGAAGCTCAGAGAGGGGCAGGTAATCACGATTGAACCCTTCCTCTCGACAGGAATTGGGCACATCAAAGAAGAATCCGATGGCTGGACACTCCGCACCGTCGATAACAAGCTGGCCGCGCAGTTCGAGCACACCATCATTGTGACGCGCGATCAGCCCTTGATGATCACGAAAGTAGACTGATCGCATCGTGGCAAGCAGCATCGAAGAGAGCCGCACAATCCCGTTAGCTGTACCCAAACGCCCCTCGCTGATTGCAGGCGCACTGGCGATTGCGTCAAAAGACCTCCGCACCGAACTCCGCAGCAAAGAAACCGTCACCGCGATGTTCGTGTTTGCGCTGCTGGCGATCATGATCTTCAGCTTCGCCCTCGAATTCGAACGGGTGAGTCGAGAAGCGGCTGCGGCGGGGGTGCTGTGGGCCACGCTGATCTTCGCGGGGACTCTGGGCTTGGGCGCATCGCTGGGACGCGAGAAAGATCAAGGCTGCCTCGATGGGTTATTACTCACTCCGGTGGATCGGAGCGCGCTGTACTTCGGCAAGCTGATCGGCAACTTCATCTTCATGATGGTGATCGGCCTTGTGCTGATGCCGCTCATGAGCCTCCTGTTCGACACGTCGTTTCTCAAGCCGCTTGTGCTGATCGTGTTGATTCTCGGCGTGTTGGGCTATGCGGGGGTCGGCACACTGATCGCGTCGATGTCGATCTATGCGCGTGGGCGCGAAGTACTCCTGCCGATTTTGCTGCTGCCGATTGCCCTCTCCATCCTGATTCCATCGGTGCGTGCCACACGCGGTTTGCTTGAGGATGTCCCGCTTGGTGAGCTAGTGGTGTGGTTCAATATGCTCGGTGCGGCGAATGTGATCTATATTACACTGGCCTACATGCTGTTCGATTACGTGGTTGAGGAATAGTTGATGCAAGTTCAGCGCACGCCACAGCGTATGTCAGTATGGGCCAGGATTGCCATCTGGCTCGGATTGTTTGTGGTCGCCTTCCTGCTCCGTACCACGCAGCTTGGTTTGCCCGGATCGGCGTTGTGGATTGCGCGTTCCCAATCGTTTCTCCAGGCCATCGAAACCCGGCATTGGGAAGAGACTTTCCAGTCGCGGCATCCCGGCGTGATGACGATGGCGGTAGGGGCGGCAAGTCTATGGTTACATGACCAGCCATTCACCCATAATCTGATCGATCTCGGAATTCCGCCAGATGCAAATCAAGCGCGCACCACACAGCTTGTGATCACCTACGGTCAGGCGCTTGTGATGTCGCTGCTGCTGGTTGCTATCGGGCTTGCCTTGCAGCGAATGGGTGGCTGGCTGATGGGGGTGGTCGGCTTTGTACTCTTGGCGTTCTCACCCTATTACCTATCGCTAAGCCGCATCATCCATGTCGATGCGGTGATGAGCACGTTGATGCTGCTCTCGGCGGTGCTGTTGCTGCTCAGCAAAGAGGTCAATCAGAAGCGCTATTTCATCCTGTCGGGGTTGGTTGGCGGGTTGGCCTTCCTCGCCAAAGTCCCAAGCGTGTTCATGATTCCCTTCTGCGGCCTCACACTGCTTGTCTATGCACTCAAGAGCGTTTGGCTGCAATGGAAGTCAGTCGGAGGCGCTAGAATTGTTTGGCTGCTGAAGGAAGTCTGGGGGCAAGTCGTCGGCCCACTACTCGGATGGGTTGTGTTGGCTATCCTCCCTACGACGCTGTGGCCTGTGATGTGGGTCAAGCCTGCTGCGACGCTGGATATTGTTGTTTCATTGGTACGGCATCGCGTCGAAAACACACCTGACAGCCCGCACTTCTTTGCCGGAACGATCTACGAAGGGGTGAACCTCGGCGTAGGTTCCTATGCGACTTACCTTTTGTTCCTCACGACCGGGGTGACTCTGACTCTATGTATTGCTGCCCTATTGATCTATGCTCTATGGCGCAAACGGATTCACCCGCGAGTCTCAGGTATCGCCGTCTTCCTGATGGCGACGTATATTGTGTTCTTCACCATTCAGATGTCATTGGGTGGGCGGCAAGCCGTTCGCTATATTCTGCCCGCCGTCATCATGGCAGATGTCTTAGCGGTGATCGGGCTGGCTGCCCTGATTGATTTGGTTCAGCGCGAACTGCTTCAGAATTCCCGGTGGGTCAAGGCTTCGGCATGGAGCTTAGCAGCCATGGCACTTGCGCTCCAAATGGGCGAGGCACTCGCATACGCGCCGGAATATGGTGCGCATCACAATGCTTTGCTGGGCGGAAATCGGACTGCCTCTCAGATGATGGAAGTTGCCAACTTTGATGAAGGTGCAGTCCTTGCGCTTGACTATTTAGGCCATCAGCCAAATGCTCAACAACTAGAGGTAGCAACGCGCGTCGATTACGTTGACTTTGTTTTTCCCGGTAAAGCTGCCCGCCTCGCACAAAAAACGCAGGCGGATTACTATCTATTTGGAATCGATGACCTTCAACGGCAGAATAACTACGGTAAGTGGGGACTGCTCTGGCAGGGATTTCAACCTACAGAGCCTGCACTGCTGGTTGAATTCGATGGAGTCCCATTCGTCTATCTGTTCAAGCACAACCCCGATGCAAATGTCGAACCGATTATTATCCGTAAGGGCGGATTGATCCTGATTGCCTTAGCCTGGGCATGGGCGCTGATGCTGGGAGT
>Ga0075421_100007878_pt1 | contig 13061 bp, 14 predicted proteins | sample SoiMetdeltSBSDD5_FD_75292 | JGI IMG/M metagenome (GOLD analysis project Ga0075421, IMG submission 75292) | Bulk soil microbial communities from a Populus tree surrounding site in Tennessee, USA - Soil MetaG P. deltoides SBSDD5 | ecosystem: Environmental > Terrestrial > Soil > Tree plantation... | reverse complement strand
CGGGTTCAGCCTGGCAGGCGATGCGCGATGCATGCTCGGGTTGGAAGGCTACGACGGCGTCCTTGCGCTCTGGCCCGTCCGCGTGGGCGTGGGATGGCGGTTCTGAGCGCACCCTCCGCTGAAGCTTCGCGTTGAGAGTCGGGGCTCTTGCGATAGCGCCGTGGTCTCATGCTGTAGAATCTGCCAGCATCGGGAGGCCCCCTGACCGCTGTCGCGATCGCGCTACTCACGCTCGTCTGCACGTTCGGCTCCGCCGTGGCCGGAACGTTCATCCGCACCTGGTTGCCGCCGCCGCACCTGAGCAAGGAGTCGCAGGACGTGGTGCGCCTCGGGATGGGGCTGGTCGCGACGATGACTGCGTTGCTGCTCGGCCTCGTGACCGCCTCAGCCAAGAGCACGTTCGATGCGCAGGACAACGCGATCAGAACCAGCGCTGCCAACATCCTCACGCTGGATCGTCACCTCGCACGCTATGGCCCGGAGACGACGCCAACCCGCGAGTTGCTCCGCAACTCGCTGGCCTATCGCATCCAGACGATGTGGCCGACGAGCGGCGCCGGTGCAGGCCTGGATCTAGACGATCCCGGCAAGACCCCGCCGGTCGAGGATGTCCAGAATCAGATTCTGCGGCTCACGCCGCAAACCGACACGCAGCGCTGGTTCAAGAGCGAAGCGCTGAAGCTGACCGAGGAAGTGGTGAAGACCCGGTGGCGTGTGCTCGGCACCGGCGGCGGCGGGGTGCCACGGCCGTTTCTGGCGGTCGTGATCCTCTGGCTGACGGTCACGTTCGCCAGCTTCGGCCTTTACGCGCCGCGGAACGCCACGGTCCTCGCCGTTCTGTTCATGGCCGCAACGTCGGTCGCCGCGGCGGTCTTCCTGATCCTGGAGCTGGACGGTCCGCTCGCGGGCTTCATCACGATCTCGAGCGGCCCGCTGCGCTACACGCTCTCGCAGCTGGGCCAATAGGTGGAAAGAACCCCGCTCGAAGTCGCTCGGCTGAGTATGATTGGGAGTTGGGCGGTGTTTGTTTAACGGGCCCATCCTTCTTCCCTTCTGCCCAGAAGTGGATACCTGGGAGCTTGTTCGCTGTGGACACCGGCTGACGGCTGACGCGCCGCAGGAACGATCGCGACGACCACGACGAACACGACGAGAAAATAGTGACGTCGCGAACGTCGCGGCCGTCGTGATCATCGCCAATGTCGTCACCGTCGCTTCTGAGTCCACGGGACCCTCCGCCATTTTCATCCCACGGGTGAGCGGAGATCATGAAGACGCCTGTTCAGCGGGAGTTGGCGGCGTGCGCGGCATGCCACGGGCTCGACCGCCGGGGACAACCACGCGCAACCGTCGGGTTCGACACGCCCCTTCCTGACTTCACAGACTGCGCGTTCACCACTCCATAGCCCGACGTCGACTGGATCGCCATCACGCATCAAGGCGGACCGGCTCGCGCGTTCGATCGACGGATGCCGGCGTTTGGCGAGGCGCTGACCGAAGACGAGATTCAGCAAACGATCTCCTACATTCGGAGTCTCTGCGCCGATCGATCGTGGCCGCGAGGGGAGCTCAACCTGCCGCGGCCACTCGTCACCGAGAAGGCCTTTCCTGAAAATGAGGCCGTCTTCAGCACGACGATCGTGGGCGGCGACTCGGCCGCATTCGAGAACGAGGTGCTCTACGAGCAACGAACGGTCGTGGCCTGCCACTAGTCAACACGTGGCGCCACAGCCGCTCGGCTTCACTTGGCGGCTACGCAGGCACGATTCGATTAAACCGATCCGCGAACGCGCGCAGGTCGGCCCAGTTGGTGTATTCGTAGTCGCGGCTCGTATCGGTATCACCGCCGGCCTTGCGTACGATTCGCTTCATCACCCAGCGTTTGATCCAGTTGTACTTTGTGTAAGGTAAGGCGCCTGCGACGTTCTGGGTCATGGCCGGCTGCCAGCCGGTGGCGTGCAGGAACTCGTTGACGATGTTCTCCAACTCCTGCTGCACTCTCGGGTCCCGCTGGAGCACTCCCAGGCTGACCGACAGAAAAGCCGACGGCTTCCCGCGCATGGCGTCGGCGTGACGACGTACCCATCGCAGGACGGCTGGCTGATATCCGCGTGCATGCACCGATGCGGCAACGATGACCCCGGCGTACTTCTCTGGCGCCACCGCGGTGCTCCCCGCTTCGACCACGTCGACGTCGGCGCCAAGCGCCTTCAACGCCTGTCCAACCTTCGCCGCGACCTTCGCGGTGTGGCCGTCAGTGGTTCCGTAGAGTACGAGAATGCGGGACATGGCCCCTCCTTCCCCCACCTCACACATCGGCCGTAACGTTTTCGACCAAGGGTATTTCGAGGAGCGGTTCCTGCGCGGCACAGATGACCGCGAGCGCGCGTGCCAATTCTTTCCGCGTGGCGCCACAGGACTTCACACCCCACAGGGCAACATCGTCGAGCGATAGGAGACCTCGCAACTCCCCGTCGGCTGTCACGACCGTCAGACGCCGTACCCGCGCCTCACTCATGCGTTCCAGCGCCGTGTGCAGACTCTCGTCCGGTGAGCACGTGTAGACGTAACCGGTCATCGCTTCGTGTGCCGCGATGTGCGACGCGTTTCGCTTCGACTCTCCGATCGCAAGCGCCAGATCCCTGTCCGTCAGCATGCCGGCAGGCTTGCCGTGCTGGTCGAGCACAATGAGCGTCCCACAACCCTTTTCCTTCATCCGCCTGCTGACGATGGCCAGGGACGTGTCGAGCGTGCAGGTCTGCGGCGGTGTGGTCATGACTTCGCGTACTTTCATGGTGTCCCCCGCCACCAACACTGCAAGACTGACGCCCTGGCAGGCAGCAAAGAACTAAGGATCTGGCGGGCCCGGCCAGCAGCGCATGCCTCGGCGCCGGGGATTTTCGAGCACCGCGGGCTGAAAATTCCCCGATCCCAATCTGCATTGCTCGACCGCGCGACCGATTCGCCGACTGTCGAAGACCTCAGCCCTGGAAACCGTTCATCGAGCGAGACTCATCGCCCGGTTCGAGACTGGATCACGTGGCGTGATCGGCCGCCGCCACGGTACCTGTCTTGCGTCAGCATCATCAGTCGTGACCTCGATTCAGGTCTCGTCTCGCCTTTCATTCATTCTTCATGGGAGGGCACCATGACGACTGCGCTACTCGAGAAGAAGCTGACAGAAGAACTCGCCGACATGCGGCGATTCGCCGAGGACGTCGATCCGTTCTTTGCCGGTCTCGGCCTCAGGCGCCGGCCGCTCTTCGCGAACGTGCTTCGGACTCCGCCGGCACCGTGGACGCCGACGATCGAGATGTTCGTGGCAAAGGGCGCGATCGTCGTCCGCGCGGAGCTTCCTGGCCTCACCAAGGACGACGTGAGGGTCCAGATGGTCAAGGGCGCGCTCACCATCGAAGGCGAGCGCAAGTACGAGAAGGAGGTTGAAAAGAAGGGCTACTTCACGACGGAATGCGAGTACGGAACCTTCTATCGCCAGATCCCGCTTCCCGAGGAGGCAAAGATCGGCGAGGCGAAGGCCATCTTCAAGAACGGAATCCTGGAGGTGACGATCCCTGCGCCGGCACTGGAGAAGGAAGCCGCTCGCCAAATCGAGGTGAAGGAGGGCTAACCAGAGTCAGACTCCAACTTGCTTAGCACCCTGGGCCGGTTGCGGTCGGCTGTTCGGCCGCAACCGGCCGGCTCACACGGGACAAGGTTTTCGCCGTTCCCGGGAGGTCGACATGAAACCGTACAAGATTCGGCAGGTGCCTTGGACGTGCGAGTGGGGCCGGTTCGGCGTCGCAACGGAGGATCTCGGGCCTGTTGGATCGAGAGTCGATGACGTGTTCTGGCTATGCCATCACCCGACCCGGTCACCACACTTCCGGCTGACCGCGCGCGGCCAATGTGAACGGTGCCCGTTCTGGAAAAAAGCCGTCAGACTCCGCGACGCGTGTTAGCAGCACCGCCGTTCGGCTTCGCGCCTCAGTGGCCGCAACGATAGTCGCCGAATCATCGCAATGCCCGGCCTGGCCAGGGCCCAGTAGCGACGGAATCGCTCGCGGGCGACCGGGTCAGTCGCAATGGCCCGGGTTTCGGTGCGGAATACTGAAATAGTTTCGTCGACGATGTCGGCGCGCAGCGTCCAAGCAATCTTCACATAACCGGGCTCGCGAAATGCCGCGAACTCGCCTGGCGGCAGCGCCCGGAATCTGACGTTCGGCTCCCACGGTTTGGTGATGGCTCCGACCACGACCTCGCGTTCGGGAACGTCAACGAGCACGCCCCACCCGAGCGACTGTACCGATGCCAAAAGGCCGCGCGACTGAAAGCGCTCGCCGGGCGTCGCGCGGAGCACCAGCTCGCGTCCCTTGAAAATTGCGCGCACCAGCGGCAATTCGAAGAGGTTCTGTTCTCGGGCGGCGGCGAGCGTGACCGGCGCTGGAGCGCACACGCGTATTTGGTGCCGCTCTACGACTTCGTAGTCGGGCATGAACCGATCGAGAAACTCGTCGCGTTCGTCATAACCGGCGCGTGGGGGGTGGCCGTATCGAAACCAAGTGAGACTGGCGTGGGTCGCGTACGCACCAGCAGCGAGCCCGGCACCAGCCATCAGCAGACGTGTCGTCGAGCGTAACGGTGGTTTCGCGGCCATAGGGCGCGAGAATTTCCTCTCGCGGTAATTCTCCCCACTGCGACTCGGACGACTACCCCACCTCCCCAGCCTGGCCGCCGAGCCGACGGATTCAGGCGCGCGCGACGGCCTGCAACGCGTCAGGCGCGATGAATTCGTGCTCGGGGTGCCTGACGGTCAGGACCGGACAGGGCGCGGTGCGAACGACCCGTTCAGCGACACTCCCCATGAAGAGGTGCGCCAGCCCGCCGCGGCCCTGCGTGCCCATGACAATCAGGTCGATGTTGGCTTCTTTCGCGTACGACACGATGGCCGATGCTGTGGCGATCGACGTTCGCTGGACGACCGTGGCGGCGAGCTCACGGCGATCGTCATCGTGGACGATCGAATCGAGCTGGTCGCGCGCCCACGTCTCCACGGCGCGCTGAACGTCGGCCAGTTCGATCGTGTAGCCCTCGCTGCCCATCGCTCTCGCGCGGACGTCGTCGACGACATGGAGCACGTGGAGCGTGGCGCCGAAGGTCCGCGTCAGATCGCGGCCGTAGGCGAGCGCAGTTTGTGACGCGTCCCCGAAATCCGTGGCGACCAGCACGTTCTTGAGCGTAATCATCGGCAGCCTCACGTTCTCGAGGGCTCGCAACTGCGCGGGTGCGCATCGCTGATGCGTGCCCCGCGGTGCGTTTACCTGGGGCGGAGCCGCGCTTCGTGTGCGTTGAGATGCAGGCGCCGGAATCGCCCTGCTGAATAGAAACCTAGAAGGACTCTGGAGCAGCCTGGCGATTCCGGAACGCTGCAGGCGGCGCACGATCGGCGCGTCGCCCGATGCCCAGGACAGAGCAATTCGCAAGCCAGTTGCCTTTTCGCTGCGGCGGTGCCGACAACGGCACCCAGTCGCTTGATTGGCGCCGATTGGCGGGCATGGCGTCCGGCTATGTCTCGGACAGACGGGGAAAATTTCGAGGGCCCCCGGAATAATCCGCAATATCTTCCGGCCTGTCCTGCTTCTGAGCAGGAATATGGCGTCCCCGTGCGGGTATTCAACTTGCTCAGGGCACAGGCATAGCGTCGGGGCGAGTAGTTAGTCTGATTCCGACATCGCGCGGGACCGTGGCAGGCACAAATGATCACAGAGGACCAGTCCGCAGTCATCGACTTTCTCTCACGGCCGTCTACTCACGGCGGCGCACCCGTCGAACGTATCGAGACGCACAGCGCGATTGTGTTCCTCGCGGCGGCTCGCGCTTACAAGCTCAAACGCGCTGTGCGGTTCGATTATCTGGACTTCTCCACCGCCGCGCTCCGCCGAACCTTCTGTGACGCCGAGGTGCGCCTCAATAGCCGCACTGCCCCGCACCTGTACCGACGCGTGCTGCCTGTGACGAGGGAGCCGAACCGGTCGCTGGCGCTGGATGGCGCAGGAAACGCTATCGACTGGCTGGTCGAGATGAATCGCTTCCCGCAGAAGGCGCTCTTCGACAAGCTGGCTTCCACGGGGCATCTGAATCTGTCGTTGATGTCACCGCTCGCCGACGCCATCGGCGCGTTCCACACAGCGGCGGAAAGGCGAACCGACCACGGCGGCGTTAAAGGCATGCGGTGGGTCATCGACGGGAATGCCCTAGGGCTCGTAGAGTTCGGGGCCGGGTGGCTCGACCAGTGTGCGTGCGCTCGTATGATCGCCGGCGCGCGATGCGAGTTGAACAAGCGGGCCGCCCTGCTGGATTCGCGGCGGCAATCGGGTTACGTACGCCAATGCCACGGCGATCTGCACCTGCGTAATATCGTCCTGCTCGACGGGCAGCCGACACTGTTCGATGGTGTGGAGTTCAACGACGAGATCGCCTGCACCGATGTGCATTACGACCTGGCATTCCTCCTGATGGACCTCTGGCGCCGCCGGTTGCCACAGCACGCTAATGTGCTGTGGAACCGCTACCTGGCGCAAACAGGCGACCTGGATGGCGCCGCGCTGCAACCCCTCTTCCTGTCGTGCCGGGCCGCGGTCCGCGCCAAGACGAGCGCCACGGCAGCGCGGGCGCAGAGTGATGCGAATCGGCGCATCGAGCTCAAGGATCTCGCACGTGAGTACCTACTCATGGCCGAACAATTCCTGCATCCTGCCGGCCCACGGCTCATCGCTGTTGGCGGATTCTCAGGGTCTGGAAAGTCCACGCTGGCGCAGGCTCTCGCGCCAACGGTCGGCGCGGTGCCCGGAGCAGTCGTGCTGCGCAGCGACGAAATCCGTAAACAGCTTTTTGGAATGGCTCGACTTCAGCACCTCGCGGCGGAAGCGTACAACGCCGTGGTCTCGGAACGGGTCTATCACACTCTCGCCGACCAAGCTGGCGTCATCTTGCGTGCCGGCCACAGTGCCATCGTGGATGCTGTTTACGCACGGCCGACTGATCGAAAGGCCATCGAGCATGCGGCCGCCGAGGCATCTGCCCCGTTCGCCGGCCTCTGGCTCGACGCGCCCGAATCGACGTTGATCGCACGCGTCAACGACCGCCGAGGCGATCCCTCGGATGCCACGACGAACGTCGTCAGGTTGCAACTCGGGCAGGCGGCGGCGGTCAGTGACTGGCAGCGGGTCGATGCCTCCGACTCGCCCGCAACCACCCTGCGATTCGCCAGTGAGTATTTGCTACGTGTGAGAACCAACGTCTGCCAAGGAGCTTGACATGGCCCTCCTCTCTCCTCCGGTCCGGCTGGCGGATTCTGACGCCACAACGCGCGACGAACCGCAACTGTACGCGCGCATCGAGGCCGAGTACCGAGAAATGCCTGGCCTGACGCTCACGTTGCCGCAGGCGGCCAGGCTCTTCAATCTCGAACCGACGCGCTGCGAGCGAGTACTCGACGCCCTCGTGCACCAGGGCCTGCTGGTGCGGTACGCGGGGATGTACGCGCGGGCCGATTGCCGCTGCCGTTGCGCGTAAAGCTGCAGCTGTACCGCTCACAACACAGGGGGTTGAGGCCCTACGCGGAGAGTCCACAGATGCGCAGGGCCGACAGGGGCGCGTCGGATCGTCAGGTCACGCCACGCGTGACGACTCGACCTGCGGCAGATGCGTGTGCACCTGCCCGCAGTCGCGAATCGCGAGCACCGGACAGCGGGCCGTCTGAATCACCTTCTCCGCGACGCTCCCCATCAGCAGATGTGACAAGCCGGTCCGGCCGTGCGTCGACATGATCACCAGATCGGCGCCGTAATCGAGAACCGCTTTGCCGATGCTCTCCGCAATCGCACCCGAACGGACTTCGGTGGTGACCCGAGTCGCGCAGGTGGCGACGGACTCGGCCAGCGCGTTCAATCGCCGGCGCGCACACTGATAGCGCTCCTCGCGCGCCTCGGGCGACTCGCCGGCGTAGAACTCCAGTGGGCCCGGCGAGACAGGGACCTCTTCCAGCACGTGAATCAAATGCACTGACGCGTACAGCCTCCTCGACAACCTGGCGGCGTAGCGGGCGGCGTGTTCCGAGGCATCGCTGAAGTCGATTGGCACGATGATTTTGTCGATCATTGGCTGCATGTGCTGCTCCATTCAGCCAAGCATCTGGCGAAACGCGTGCCAGAGTTGATCTCGACGAATGTCTCCGCAGTGACGGCATTCCGGTTCGGTCGCCCCAAGATGCTGCGGGATTTTCCCAGTTGCCCCGAGGATTCCGCAGTTTCGGGACTACGTCCCCCGCGGGTATACTCGCGCGACCGGGCGCGGGCCGGCCAAACGTGCGCTTCACACGATCGACGATGCTGATCCACGAATTGACCTCCGACGAGTGCGCCGATCTCCTGAGTCGGACCAATCTTGGTCGACTGGGCTGCTGCCGGTTCGGCCAGCCCTATATCGTGCCGATTCATTTCTCCTTCGATCGGGAAGAGCTGTGCGTCTACGCCTTCTCCACCGTCGGCCAGAAGATCGAATGGATGCGGAATAACCCGAAAGTTTGCCTCGAGGTCGAGGAGATTACGGACAAGGACCACTGGACGACCGTGATCGTCATCGGACGGTATTCCGAGATCGGCCAGGACCCGGATGACCTGGATGCTCGACACCGCGCCGAGCGGCTGTTTCAGCAGCGGCGCGAATGGTGGCTACCGGGTGCTGGGAAGCCGACGAGCGGCGAGCGAGCGCGTATCGTGCTGTACCGTATTGAGGTCGATCGCCTCACTGGCCGACGAGCCGCGAAAGACCGCGAGGGGCGCCCAGACTAGCCGGCTCCCTTGACCGCAGGCGAAAAATTCCCCACCATGCGTAAAAATCCCCAATAACCAATCGGGGATCGCGCAAATTACACGTAATTCGAGGATTCGCCCCAGGCATTCATGGTGCAGTCTGCTTTAGCAAGACTCTGGGAGCAGTAATCGCATGCCGACACCGACAATTCTGGTCGTTGATGATGAAGCACTCATCCGCTGGTCGCTCGCCGAGCGCCTCAAAGCCGAAGGGTATGAGGTGGTCGAAGCGGAAACCGGGCGCGCCGCCCTGGAAAAACTTCCCGAAGGGGTCGACCTCGTCCTCCTCGACTACAGGCTGCCCGACACGGATGGCGTCACGATCCTCCGGAAGATCAAAGAGTTCGATCAGGACATCCTCGTGATTCTGCTCACCGCCTTCGCGACCGTCGAAACGGCGGTCGAAGCGATGAAGCTCGGCGCCTATCACTTCGCCAACAAGCCATTCAATCTCGACGACGTCGCGGCCACGGTGGAACGCGCACTCGAGACGACGAGGTTGCGCCGGGAAGTTCGTCAATTCCGGACCAACGCGGCGCGACCGTATAGTCTCGAGCGGCTCGTCGGCGCGTCGGCGGCCATGACCTCGCTTCGTCATCTGGTCGCCCGCGTGGCGCTGAGCCCCGCATCGACCGTGCTCCTGACCGGCGAGAGCGGCACGGGTAAGGACCTGGTGGCGAAGATCATTCACTACTCGAGCAACCGGGCCGGGCGTCCCTTCATGAACATCACCTGCTCGGCGCTACCCGAGCAACTGCTGGAGAGCGAGCTGTTCGGCCACGAGCGTGGCGCCTTTACTGACGCGCGACTGCAGAAGAAGGGGCTGCTCGAAATGGCCGACGGCGGAACCGTGTTTCTCGACGAGATCGGCGAGATGACCGCCGGGCTGCAGGCGAAACTGCTGCGGTTTCTCGAAGAAAAGAGCTTCAAGCGGGTCGGAGGGGCGTCCGACATCCGGGTCGACGTGCGGGTCGTCGCGGCCACCAACCGCAACCTCGAAGAAGAGGTCACCAAGCATCGTTTCCGGACCGACCTTTATTTTCGTCTCAACGTCCTGCCCATGTCCTTGCCCGCGCTGCGGACGCACGCCGAGGATATTCCCTTGCTCGTCGAGTTCTTCATCGACGCGTTCAATACGGAATTCCGGAAGCGCGTCCTTGGCGCAACGCCCTCCGCGTACGCGGTTCTGCGAGGCTATGGGTGGCCGGGCAATGTGCGAGAACTCCGGAACGTCATCGAACGCGCGATGCTGCTATCGGACGCCGACCGGCTCGATGCCCGAGATTTCGCGGCACTCGGCACCCAGCTGGGCGCTGGCGACGAGTTCGAGCTGCCTGCGTCGGGTGTCGATCTCGAGCGGCTCGAGCGAAGCCTGGTGACGCAGGCACTGCGGCGCAGCGGCGGCAACCAGACGCGCGCTGGTGCCCTGCTCGGCCTGAACCGCGATCAGATTCGCTACCGAATCGAAAAATTCGGCCTGACGCTATCGCACTGAGACTCTCGCCGCGAGCGCCGCCATGACGAACGAGCAAGTCGCGACCGACGTGGTCGTGCGCGATGGATCGACGGTCTGTCTTCGCCGAGCCGATGAACGGGATGTCGCCGCGCTGCGCGCGTTCCTGAGCTCGCTGTCGGAGGAAAGCCTCTACTATCGGTTCATGGGCCTCCCCGCACTCGATGAATCGCGGGTGCGGCACCTCATCTGCGGTTCGAGTATCGCAGTGACGTCGGGCTCCTCCGCGGGTATCGTGGCGCGGCGCCGGTGCCACCACCCGCGTGCAGCGCGGACGACGCGTCGAGTACTGACGCGCGTCCGCCGCTGCGTTCGTCAAGCGGCGCGGCCGCTTTGTGCCGGGCTTCAGCACTGAACATCTGCCGTCTCCCTCTGCGGTCTCCGGCCCACGGGAATGCCGGTCGGGTAGATCCCGACTTTCATGACACCCCTGGCCTGGTGGCTGAACAACTCGAACGCCTCGGGCAGTTGCTCGAGTGTGAACTTGTGCGTGATGAGCGACGTCAGGTCGATGCGGTCGTGCTGCACCATCGCCATCAGCCTGCGCATGCGCTCCTTCCCGCCAGGGCAGAGCGTCGTCACGATCTGCTGGTCGCCAAGGCCCGCGAACACCGCCTCATACGGCGCGACGAGCTTGCCCGAATACACTCCGAGGCTCGATAGAATCCCGCCAGGCCGCACGGACCGCAAGGCCGCCTCGAATGTCTCCTGCCTGCCGAGCGCTTCGATGGCGACGTCCACGCCACGTCCATCTGTGAGGCGCTTGATCTCGGCCACGACGTCACCGTCGGTCGGATCGAGGGTGATACCAGCGCCGAACGTACCGGCCATCGAACGCCGGGCCGCGAGCGGATCGACGCCGATGATCAGCCCAGCGCCGCGCAGCCGGGCTCCCAGCGTCGCGCACAGGCCGATCGGGCCTTGCGCGAAGACAGCCACGCTGTCGCCGATCCTGACTTTGCCACTCTCGGCGCCGGCTATGCCGGTCGACGCGATATCCGGCAACATCAGGACCTCGTCGTCGCTGAGCTGGTCCGGCACCAGAGCCAGGTTCGCACGGGCATCGGGAACCAGCAGGTATTCCGCCCACGCGCCGTTGATCGTGTTGCCGAAGCGCCAGCCGCCCAAGGGGCCGTGACATTGTGAATGCGCGCCGTTGAAGCAGTAGAAGCACTGGCCGCACGGTGTGATCGCGCCGACGATGACCCGCTGGCCAACGGTGTAGTCCTGCTCGAGGCCATCACCGAGCTCCTCGATGACGCCGACCGGCTCATGACCGAGGATGAGTCCCGGGCGGACGGGGTACTCACCTCGAACGATATGCACGTCGGTGCCGCAGATTGTCGTCGCGCTGATGCGAATCACGGCCTCACCGGCCTTTGGCCGCGGCTTAGGCACTTCTTCGACGCGGACGTCGTTGACCCCGTGGAAGACGACGGCTTTCATAGTGTTCATGACGCCTCTTTTCAGCCAGACTCCGAGGGTGACCGCTGAGGGAAGCGCAATGAAAGTGCCAACCTACACCTCCATGAATGGCGAGCCTGTCTCGCTTAGAGTCACCAAGGGGTGCGAATCATTCCGTGAGGATGCGAGAATTTCCCACTTGAAGCACTCGTGGCGTCGAATGCTCCGCCTGGTGGGCTGGCGAGGCAGATGCATAACGACGTCGGAATGGACGGCCCCCCTTGAGCACTGAATCAGAAATCGAAGAACTCAGACGGGCGACGCGAGCCATGGCTGAATCGCTGAAAGGGCTCGACGAGATTCGCTACGCGCTCGATCAGGCGGCCATCGTGGCCACGACCGACCATCGCGGCATCATCACCTACGTCAACGACAAGTTCTGTCAGATCTCGAAGTACTCGCGTGACGAACTGGTCGGCCGCGATCATCGCATCATCAATTCCGGCTACCACCCCAAGGAGTTCATACGCGATCTCTGGCGGACCATCGCCAGCGGGAACGTGTGGCGCGGGGAACTCCGCAATCGCGCCAAAGACGGATCGTTCTATTGGGTCGATACGACCATCGTGCCGTTTCTCGACGGCAGCGGAAAACCGCGTCAATATCTGGCCATCCGCAGCGATATCACCGCCCGCAAGGTCGCGGAAACACGCCTCCGGGAACAGGCAGCACTGACGCACCTCGGGCAGCTCGCCGCCGTCGTCGCTCACGAGGTGCGCAACCCGCTTGCCGGCCTGCGGGCGTCACTCCAGGTGCTCGACAGCCGTTTCACCAACGCGGGTGACCATCAGATTGTCGGAGCGATGATCGACCGGATCGATGCTCTGAACGAGAAGGTCGAGGATCTCCTGCTCTACGCCCGCCCCAAGGCACCCCGGTTACAGTCCGTCGACGTTGTCACCCTTCTGCGTGACGTCGCCCAGAGTACGCAGGTGGCCACAGGCGGGACCATCGCGCCGATCCAGGTCGCCGGGGAGTCGCTGGCGGCCCACGCCGACCCTGACATGTTGCGGGCGGCTCTGCTCAACCTGACGATGAATGCCTGTCAGGCGGCGCCGAGCCAGCCGGTCGACCTGCACGCGGCCGCCGAGGGAGACTTCTGCCGAATAGCGGTCGCGGATCGCGGCGCCGGAATTGGGGACGAGATCCGTGATCGCGTGTTCGAGCCGTTTTTTACGACACGTCAGGGTGGAACCGGACTCGGCCTCGCGATC
>Ga0075421_100007876_pt1 | contig 13063 bp, 13 predicted proteins | sample SoiMetdeltSBSDD5_FD_75292 | JGI IMG/M metagenome (GOLD analysis project Ga0075421, IMG submission 75292) | Bulk soil microbial communities from a Populus tree surrounding site in Tennessee, USA - Soil MetaG P. deltoides SBSDD5 | ecosystem: Environmental > Terrestrial > Soil > Tree plantation... | reverse complement strand
CATCGGCTCGGCGGCGATTACATCGAGGCGGGGAGCTGGGCTGTCGTGGCCGCCATAACCGGCGGCGAGATCCATATCGAAGGAGCGCGAGAGGCAGAAATCGAAGTCGTGGCGGCCGTCCTGAACCGCATGAACGTCCGCTGCGGCATGAGAGACGGTGTGTTCGAGGTCAAGCCGTCGCAGCCGAAGGCGGCGCGGCGGATTACAACAGGATTGTGGCCGTCGTTTCCGAGCGATTTGATCAGTCTCGTGACCGTGCTGGCGACGCAGGCCCAGGACCGCACGCTCGTGCACGACTGGATGTATGAGCTTCGGCTCTTCGCGCTGGAGCAGTTGAGCGGAATGGGAGCTGACCTCTTTCTGGCGGATGCCCACCGAATCATCGTCAGCGGACCTACTCGTCTACGTGGGGGCCGGTTGCTCGACAGCCGTGACATCAGGTCCGGTATGTCGCTCATCGCCGCCGGACTCGCGGCCGAGGGCCAGACGCGCGTGCAACCCCTCGAGATCGTCGAGCGTGGCTACAGCCAGCTCGTCGAGCGACTCCAGGGTCTTGGCGCCAAAGTCGCGAAGGTTGAGTAGCCGGAGACCCTTAAGTCTCGGAATGTCCTACGGTGCCGGGGCGGGTGCAGGAGCCGGCGCCGGCTGAGACGTTGGCGGCTCAATGGGCGCTGCGGGCGGCGGGAACGCCGGAGGCACCCCCGGTGGGGGGGCCGGCTGCGGAGCCGGAGGTGGAGCAGCTATCGGCGGCGGCTCGACGGTAATAGGTAAGTCGATCACGCCGGTACCGCCTGCGCCGCGACCCACTCGGAACGGTCGCAAGTCTTCTTCAGAGAGCTGCAGCACGCGGACGATGTGCGGTGTCAACGTGAGGACGATGTCGGTTTCCAGTGTCTCGCGGCGATTGTTCGCGAAGATACGGCCGACAATCGGCAGGTCGCTCAGGCCTGGAATGCCGTCGACAACTCGTCGCTCGTCATCGCGAATGAGGCCGGCCAGGAGATTGGTCTCGCCGTCACGCAGGCGAATAACCGTGTTGATTTCGCGGTTTCCGAATGTCGGCAGTCCCCCGAACCCTGTTCCCGTGATGCTGCTGACGAGGACCTTCAGGGCCAGCGAGACGTCGGCATCATGGTGAGTGCGCGGCGCAATATCGATGTTCACGCCGATGTTCTCGTAGTTGAACGACGTAATAGGCTGTTGCGCTATGCCGCCTGTCGCGATCGGGGCGAAAACGGTCACCGGAACGGGCACTCGCTCGCCGAATCTGGCGGACGCGGTCATGCCTTCGGAGGCGCGCAGCTGCGGATTGGCGAGGACGCGCGTGTTTCCGTCAGATTTCAGCAGCCGGTAAAACAACGCCGGTACGTTCGTCAAGAACACGCCCGACTGCGTGAGATTCGTCAGATCCTCGAGCGTGAGATTCTCGCGATTGACGGTTACCGCGCCGTCGATGCCGGGCGAGCCGGGCGAGGCGAACTGCAGACCGTACTGGACCAGCCGGGTCCGGTCGATTTCGAGCAGCTCGACGTCGATGACCACTTCGGGCCGCGCCTTGTCGATCGCCGCAATCAGCTTCGCCGCAGCCGCAACGCGCTCGGGCGTGTCCTTGATCGACAAGGCATTCGTCGCGGTAATCGGAGCCAGCCGCCGGTTATCGATCACGATGCGGAGAAGGTCGAGCGTCTCCTTGACGTCAGCGTTGCTTAGATAAAACGTCCGCACAACCTCGTCCTCGTACTCCGTGCGCTTGGCTGGGGTATCGGGGATGACGGTGATCGTTCGTTGCGCGGTGACCCGGTAAAAGTTGCGCGTCGCCGTCGAAAGTGATTCAAGCGCGTCCGCGACGCTGGCGTTTCGAAGATCGATCGTGACCAGCTGATCGCGGAACTGCGGGTCGAACACGATGTTGAGATTTGCGAACCGGGCGAGCGCAGTGTAGATGTCTCTGGCACTGGCATCCCGGAAGGTCAGGGAAGTGGGCAGCCGGACGTCTGCGGGAAGCTCGAGCCCGGGCGGTTGCATAGTCCGCGAACGCTCGATCAACGCCTCGAGCGCGGTTTTTCCCTCGCGCGCGACTGCAGCCTTGGTCTCGATGTCTTTTTGCACGGAGCTCAACAGGTTGGCAACGTTTGCATCGCTCGGGTTCAGCTCTGCCGCGAGCTGCAACTCGACCAGGGCTTCGTTAAGGCGTCCCGAGTCATGAAAACGACGGCCGCGCGCGAAATGTTCCAGGGCCGCTCGGAGCCTCGAGCGCTCGAGCCCGGCGCGGGCGGCGCCGTCATACGGATGCTCCTGGAGAGCCCGGGTGTACTCGATGACCGCCCGGTCAAAGTCCTGCGCGAGCTCGGCATTCATGCCCGCACGGAGCGCCCCACTCGCGCAACCGGCGAGAAGGGAGGTCAGCAGCAGGAGGCCTGCGATACGGCTATTTGCGAGTGTTGTCACTGTCGATGACATCTACGCCACGCGGCACACGGAACGTGAACTCCTTATCGGATATTCCCTGATTTTCCTTCAGGTTCGTGAACGTGATCGCCGAATCACCCCCCTGGCGGTCCCGTGTCGTCAGCCCTCGCATCTGCAATGTCGCAGGGTCTACGGCCAGAATCAGGTATTCGTATTCCGGCTCCGGGCGGCGCGGAGTCAGCTTCAGCGACGTTGTGCCCGGGACGGTGGGATCGACATATGCCGCGGTGAAATCGCGGGCGATATCGCCCTTACCCGCAAGGAACAGCGCCGGCGTCGTCGCCTGATCGTCGGGCGGCAGCGGCGTCACGATGACCTGTTTATCCGCTGGAATGTGCGAATACACCTTGCGCCCGTCCGACACGAACTCCTTCTTTTCGGGAGACGAGTACGTCCACCGCATCAGCCCGGGCTTCTTGATGAGCACGTGCCCGCGTTCGGTGGTCTGCGTGCGCAATGCGCCACCGCGATAGCTATGAACGAAGTCCGCTGAGAAGTCCCGGATACCCTGGTACCGCTGCTGGAGAGATTTCGCGAGAGCGTCGGCCGACGGACGCGTCTGGGCGCCCAATACCACCGGCAACAGGCACATCGAGAGGACAACCGCGAAACGTAGCATCTTGGATCCACCTCAGGCTTTCAAGGTTCGCGCCAACGGGCCATGGTGGCCGGGGCGACCCGCGCCCGCTCCTCGGCCCTCTGGGCGAGTTGAAGTGTGGCCACGGGGACACGGTAGCGTGGCTCAGCTGCGAAGACGTTGGCTGCATAGTAGGGGCGCGACGGTTCCGCATCGCGCCCAAACCAAATGAGACTCACGCCGCGCTCGATTGTAAGGACGTGCTGACGGCCGCGAAGGACGTGCCCGAACCCCGCGCGCCGGAAGGTGTCGAACGGTAGCCACGAATCCATTCGAACCGTAAACATTTCATCGATGACGCGAAACCGTTCGGTGAATGGGCGATTGGAGGCCCGGTATGTCTGCGGCGCCTCGCCGCTGACGCCGGCGAACAGTTCGTACGCGGACGGTACGCGGGGGGGCACACTGCCGTTCATCAGCCCTGAGAGAGCCTCGCTCAGCGCCTCGGGATCCAGTTGGCTTTCCCGCGGCGGTGTCAGCACGCAGAGTACGTAAGGCATACCGCGCGGCACTGCAGCGAATGCTTCCGGCAGCGTCGGAACCGCAGCATCTTGAATGACGGGAAACTCCGGACCGTACGCCGTCATGACATCCGCTGCAGCAGCGCCATTCAGTACGACGTCACGGCCGAGCCGGTGGTTGTCCTGCACTAAGAACGGCCAGTGCGACAAGACGTCTCCGACTCGAACCCAGGTGAGATCCCGGCGCAGATAACGACCCATGTAGAGGAGCACGTTCTCGACCTGCCAGTTCACGTCCGACACCAGCAGAGCATTGCTGTCGTCCAGGCCTAGCGCGAGGCGTGCGATCAGCTCCTCGCCGCGTCGATCGTCATGGCGATCTACCGCCGGCCACGTCGACCAGCCCCGCCATCCGGTGTAGGCCAGTGCGGCAACGACGACCACTCCTGGGAGGAGCGACCGGAGCCCTCGGCGCGTGGCGGAGTGCTCGGGACGACCTGAACCCAATCTGCCAGATGTCTGCACGAGAAAGGCAACACCCGCGCCGGCACAGAATGCGGCCATGTAGTGTCCGGGCAGGAAGAACACGTGAGAATCGCCTACGTTGTAGGTGAGGGCGAATGCGGTTGTGGTCCCGTACGCGGTCAGCGCCAGCACCGCCCACGGTCGTGAGGTCCGCCACAAACCGGCGACACCAACTACGGCCAGGATCAGGCCGACGATACCGAACTGCTGTCGTGCGTCGAACGACCACATGGCCAGCCGGTCGCCCGCCCGCTCAGGTGCCACACCAAGGACCATCGTCTCCCGCCAGTCCTGTTTCGTCACGTCGAACCAGAACGCGCCCAATCTGCTCGTCCATGTGTCGGGGGCATTGAACGAGCCCCACACGGCCATCAGATTCGGTGCGTACTCGAGTGCCCCAGCGAAGACGATCGCTGCTGTCGCGAAAACGAGTCGAGGTCGAAACAAGTTGGCCGGCGCTGGATGAACCTGGATGAGGAACAGGGCGAACGGCACCAGCAGAAGAATCATCCCCAAGTGGTTGCCAAATGACGCCGCGTAGACGGCGAGGAAGAGGAGCAGACGAGGAGTGTCTGGCCGCTTCGCGTAGGCGTACAGAGCCACGAGACACGTCCCGATCAGGGCAAGGTGCAGGGAATACACTTCGGCGATGAGGGCCTGACTCCAGAACGTGTACGAGAAAGCGAGCAACACGCCTGCTGCAACACCGGCGCTGCGCGAGTTGCTGATCGACATCGCAAGAAAGCTGATCAGGCCGACGGCGACAGCCGCCCAGATTGCGGAGAAAAGATTCAGCGCGCGGGCAGGGTTGTCGGGGCTCGTCGATAGGACGAAGGGGCGCGCCAGCGTGTAATAGAGGGGGTACGCCTGACGAGCACTGACTTCAGGCCAGAGGACCGCGGCTTGGAACCCACCCGTATCGCCAAGATCGACACCAGGCAGCAGCGTTTGCGTGTACGCCCAGAAAGCCACCGTGGCAACAACTGACGCGATCGCAATGCGTTCAGCCACGCTTTCGCTTTCTCGCCACGAACGCCCGGACCTCGTCGATGCCTCGCGTGTTGAGTACGTGCCGTGGCTCGAGCCATCCGCGGCGCGCGGTCCCGACCCCGAACTGCATCTGGCGTGCGAGCGCCTCCACGCGGTGGCAGTCGCTGTCGACGACAACCGTCACGCCGGCCGCGACCGCGCGGCGCGCCAGCAAACCGTCCATGTCGAGATGGCCAGGAGCGCCGTCGATTTCCATCGCGGTTCCGGTTTGCGCTGCCGCGTCGAAGAGTCGATCGAAGTCGATGGGGTAGCCTTCCGATCGGGCGGGCGCGCGGTTGGCAGGGTGAGTAATCACGTTCACGAGAGGATGCTGGATGGCCTGAAGGTAGCGCTCCGTGAGTCGAGCGCCGTCGTGGCCGCCTGAATCATGCAGCGATGCAAGGACGATGTCGAAGCTCCGAAGCTGCTCGTCGTCGAAATCGAGTGTGCCGTCGTGCATGATGTCCACCTCGATTCCATGAAGAATCTCGATCCCCCGTGCGCGCGATCGGATGGCGGCGATTTCGGCGGCCTGCTTCGGAATATCGGCGCCCGCCAGGGCCCGGGAGGACCAGGCGCGCTCCGAATGGTCGGTGATTGCCACGTATTCGTAGCCGAGCTGTTTAGCGGCGCTGACCATATCGGCGATCTTGTTCTGGCCGTCGCTCCACGAACTATGTGTATGGAGATCGCCGCGGATGTCCAGCTCGGAAATCAGCGTAGGCAGCGTACCGTTTCCTGCCGCCTCGATTTCACCATCACCGGCCCGTAGCTCAGGCGCAATGTAGGGAAGCTCGAGGTGTGCATAGAACGACTGTTCCGACGCGACCGTTATCCGCTCACCAGCGGAACGGTATAACGCTCCGTCCACGAATCGGAGGCCTCGCTCGTCGGCGCGCCGCCGCAGCTGATTGACATGTGCGGTCGAGCCCGTATGCCACACGAGAGCAGCGCCGGCCTGCTCGGGCGGCGCCACGTGCAGTGTCACTGATCCTCGAAGCGTATTGACCGTCACACTGGAGTCTGACTGAGCCGATACCGCCGCCGCACTGGGCAGACGCGAAAAAGCCTGCAGCACGTGTTGATGACGAGCGGCGGAGACGACGCCGAGAAGCGCCACATCGTCGACGGAGGGCGCGAATCGACGGAGGCTGCCGACCGGAGTCAGAGCCTCGGCGCCAAGACCTGTACGGCGCGCCTCGCGAATGATGGAGGAAGCGAGCATATGCGCCCGCCCCAGGGGGATGTGGAAAGTCGTCAAGGCACAAAGCACGAGTGGCGGCCTGAGGCGCCGCACGTGCCTGGTGCATTGTGCCTTGCTGCGTATGCCCGGTTCAAACCGCTGCGGACGAACGAGTCACAAGCGCGAACCCCAACCGTATGGTACTTGGGTTACGGCGACTTGTGACTCTCATCGGCAAGCTGCAGTCAGGGTCGTGTGATGTATCGCCGTCCGACCATCAGACGATAGAGAAACAGCAGCAGCACGGCTCCGAGGAACGCCATCACCCAGCCAGCGGGCTCGCCTTCCCGGTAGAACCCCATTGCGCGGCCGATGAAACCGCCCAGCACGGCGCCTGCGATGCCGAGCAGTATCGTGACGATGAACCCACCGGGATCCCGGCCGGGCATCACGAGCTTCGCAAGCGCGCCCACCACCAAGCCGAAGAGAATCCAGCCAAGAATAGTCATCAGTGTTTGCCTCCCACCTTCAACCACGTCTACCGGTTGCAAGCGGGAGACCGCATAGAGGCACAAGACCCCGGACGCTTGGGAATCAGGCAGTGCAACTGAGCCGCACCCGAGTGGGAGCTCAGGTGGAGTAAACGTCGGGTTTGGAGGTTTGAGCGCGCTAGATGAGAAGAAAGATAGAGCGCCGAAACGCGGAGGAGAGGAACATCTGGGTGCTACCTGTTGAATCCGCTGCTCCGACGCCCAAATCCGTTATCGGGTGGTACCCGACAATCCACTAGGGGAGCGGCTGCCGTCTATCGCATTTCCTTACTGAAACCCTCGTGTGCATTCTTTTGCAGGATGGTGCGCAACCTCAACGGGTCGTGACATCCGCCAGCCGGGGTTCCGCACTTACGCAGCGTACATCCAGCGATTCGACGTCTACAGGCAGTGTCGCAAACCCCTCCGCCCTGGGGCGGTCGGTGGTCAGTAGCAGGCTCGCCCCCTTGAACCCTTCGTTGGACCATGCGATCGCGTGAGCGGTAGGTCCGACACGCACGCTGCGGATGCGTCCCTTCCAACTCAGTCGCCCCGGCAGATCCCGCAGGTGCTCGTATCGCCTCGGTCCGTTGATGAACTCGGATGCCCCGTTGAAGCCCGGGCTGTCCCATACCTGCAGATAGCAGCCATCCGGACTCGGCATCGTATAGCTGCTTCGAGGGGAGGATCCGGCTCCGCAACCGACGGCCAGGCTCACTACGACCACCATCCCTGCGATGCGCACTTGATTCTTTATCGCCACTTGGCACGCCGACCGGTAGCGCACGTTTCTGCCGCGTCCAGTGGCACAGAACGTCACACAACGCGGCATAGCCCCAACCAAACATGCCGCGCTGTGTTCACCAGTGTTTTTCTGGTGACACTAACGCGCTCGCGATTTCGCCCCAAAAGAACACATTTCAGCGCGTTAGTGTCACAATTGCGCGAAATCGCAAGCTGACGTAGATCGGGAAGGTCAGTGAGTCTGGCGGACGTGTTCGATCCGCTCGCTCGTGACCGGATGGCTCGACAGATAGTCCAGCGCTCCGGCCGTTATACCTCGGTCCTCCGCGGAGTGTTCAAGGCGCTCGAGCATCGCTGCGAAATGTTCAGTGGGTATGCCGTTCACCCGCAGTGCGACGAGCGCGTACGAGTCGGCCTCGCGCTCCAGGTCCCTGGAATACTTCGCCTGTAAGAGCGCCGTCGGCGCCGCTGCGACGATCGCACTGACGTCGCCAACGAGCCAGGTCACTGCGAGCGCGACGAGCGAATTCTGAAACAGTTGCCGCAGCCCATGACGCCGCGCGACGTGACCAGCCTCGTGCGCAAGCACCGCGACGAGTTCTTCGTCACTCTGTGCGAGCGCCACGAGTGCGTCGGTCACGACGATAGTACCGGACGGAAGCGCAATGGCGTTGGGACCGAGAGCGTCGCTCTTACGAAAAGTGACGTCGAAAGCGACGGAGGGGTCAGCTGCTGGAAATCGGACGCGGTGGAAACGTTCGACGAGTCTTGCTTGTCGCTCCGATGATACGGCGGTCGGCTCGAATATCTGCGAGTCGAGAGCGGCCATCACTTGTCGGCTGATGATATCGACGATCGGAGCTGGTACCTGATTGGCCGCCACCACGGCGATCGCCGGCACGGCGTAGCGATATGCAGCAATAAGCGTGGCGACGAACAGCAGGGCCGCAGCGACGACCCATCGCACGTTGCCTTCCCAACGGACAACACCCCGCGACGCGACTCCTTTCCGACCCAGCAGCATCTCGAGGCCGGCCGCGTCGACCTCACAGAATGCACCATCGCCGAACCGTATCAGTCGCGGCGACGTCCCAAGTGCTTCGCTGATGTCCAATTTGTGAAGCGAGACGGTACGATTGACGGTGACGCCGTCGACGATCAGCGTCGCAGACTCCACTTTGAGTGTCACCGCGTGGGGAGTTGAATGGTGTCCGTCGAAGTAGACGGCGGCCACACCTGGTGACACCGGCTCAGTGGCCGCTGGTTGGTTTGCGCGGTATTCAGATTCCAAAGTCAACGTCGAGCAGTTCTGCGGCTTCCTCGCCCAGTGCGGTCGTCTCGGGCTGCGATCCAGCGACGAATTCGTCGAGCGTCCCGGAGCTGACGAGAGACAGCTCACCTATGACGTACTTCGCCAGCCGGATCTGTGCGTAAGGCTTGAAGAGCCCCAGCGTGAAGACGATGCCCAGCGTATTAGTCACGATGATGCCAAGCAATTTATGCAGTTCGAGCGTCGAAATGAAACGATGCGGTCCGAGCGAGGTGTGCCGCCATACGAGATTTCGTATTTGCACCGTCATCAGCGACCAGAAGATGCTCACTCCAAGCACGTACATGACGAGGACAAGACCGACGAACAGCGACTGCCCGGATAAATCGAACTGCTCTTCGCCGACGGGGTCAGATGGCGCGAATACCCGCAGCAGGATCAACACGCCGGCCAGAATGTACAGGCACAAGCATCCGCCGATGACCAGATAGCTCTTGTAGAAAGCCCCGACCGGCGCATCGAAAGCGAATCGCGTCTGGCCATACGCCGCGTTCGCATGCTGGAACCGCTTCAGTCGATGATGCGCTAACGGCGCCAGCATAAACAGGCTGACAATCGCGACAGCTGGCAACGCGAGAAACACCCGATACGCTTCAGCCGTACTTCCATGGAAATGGAACCGCAACCCTCGATAGCTGCTGTTGTAGAGGCGGAAACGCAGCGATCGTGCGAGAAGCCACGGGAGGAGGGCGGCGAGCATCGCAAACGCCACGACACCGGCCGCCGGGCTGATGGCGCTGGCCGCGTAATAGCCGCCGAACAGGCAGGACGCCAGTATGCGTCCTTTGAGAAGCGCGAGCGGCTTGCCGTGATAGTCGAAGCTTGCACCGGATATCCGCGTGTGGCGATAGAAGTACTGCAGCCGTCGCACCTTCGCCCATGCTGAATAGATGCCGAGCGTCACCACGCTCAACATCACATTGACGATCCAAATCCTGAAGTATTCGCCGCCGGTTCCTGTGAACCTGAACGGTTCGTACCGGGTAACGGCTTCATCGGGTAGCGAAGACACGACGTCTGTGGCGTCGGAGGCGGATACCGGCTGCATCAGCTGGTCGGAATGGGGCCGAGCATAGCACCTTCGAGCTCGGTCTGCGTGTGCGAGCACCCTTCCTGTTGATTTGCATCAACACTCGCTTGATACGGGTTCGCTAGATTGGTTGTCAATGGGCGACGAGTCCGATCCTGAGCCGCCATGTCCGGCGTGTGGAGGACACAACACAGTCAAGAGCGTCGAATCGTTGTTGACCGAGATTCATATCTGTCGCGACTGCCACCGAACTTTCATCGTGCGAAAGCCGGAACCGGACGTGCCGGCTCCGCCTCCCCCTTCAGAGGATGACTAAGAGATAGCGCGGCGTGAAGCCGCGCCCTCCGTGAGTTGTGAAACCGATTCTAGGGAAGGCCATACACGCGGAGCGCCTGAACGATCACCTCGGTCAAATAGGCGATCCCCAGAACGGCGATTAGCGGCTGCCAGACCTGCACAATCCTGTCTTGCCGTGCGGGTGCGCGGCGCGAGGCAGATGCGCGTGGCGCCTGTCGCGCCAACTGTGCACGACAGTGCATCCTGATTCGCTCGGTGCCTGCCGGGTCGGGTTCGGCCGGCGGCAGTTCGGCCAGCAATCGGATCAGTCGCTCGGACATGACTTCATTCCTCCCAGCGTCGGGGCCTCGTTCGCCGCGTCTCGCTCGAGCATCTTCGACAGTGTGTCGCGCGCCCGATGCAGGCGCTGGCGGAGCGCTTCCGGCGTAATGCCGCATACATCAGCCGCGTCCGAGGGATCCAGACCAGCCACGCCCACGAGTAGCAGCACTTCCCTCGAGGCTGTCGGCATGGCAGCCAGCGCTCGCTCGATGCGGCGCTCGAGCTCGCTGGCGGCGGCGGCTTCGAAAGGTGAGGAGCGCTCCACGCTGAATGGCCACAGCGCGATCAGGCTCGCCGCTGCCGAGTCCTCCAGCATCCGGGAGCGGTGGTAGCTGATGTGCAGGTTGCGCGCGACCGTGAACAGCCAGGGGCCCAGCCTGGTATCGGCCCGCAGCCGCTGGGCGTGCTTCACGAGCCGCAACCAGGTTTCCTCGAGCAGGTCTTCGGCGACATCGCGGCGGCGCGACAGCCGCACGAGGAACGTCAACAGACGCGCGTTGAACGCAGCATAGACGTGGTCGAAAGCGTCAGGGTCCCCCTGACGAAGCCGCTCGACCAGCGCTAGCTCGGTCTCCCGCTCCACAGCAGTACTAACGCGTGCCGGCCGCGCCCGTGACATCCGTCACGACGAACCACGGCGCGCGTTGTACTGTCCGGGTGATGTCGAATGCATAGGAGGTAACCATGAATATGCTCCGACAGGCGAGCTTGTTCGCGCTGCTGACACTGATCGTCGGTTTCGTCCCGCTCATTATGGCCGTCGTGTACCTGATTCGTCCCACGGAGCGGCACCTGGCGTTGATGCGCCCGCTGTCGCTGGCCGGCCTGTTCGCGGCCATCGCTGGCGGCGTAGTCGGCTTCATGAACGTGCTCGAATTGGTTTGGACACGCGAGCTGACTGCTGATACGTACCGCGTGATGGCCGTCGGAGCCGCGGAATCGCTGGTCCCCATGTTCGTCGGGTTCGCGTCCCTCACCGTCGCATGGCTGCTCGTCGCCGCCGGTATGGGACGGCAGGGGGCCAGCCTCTAAGGTCACCTGACCGACAGACGGAGGAGTACTATCTGTCCTGATCTTTGATGAGGGGCTGAGGAGCGAACGTTGGACAACCACAAGAAGAATTTAGAGGATTCGATGGTGACGGGCTGGCTGCGGCGACTTCCGCTACTCCGCGCGTATCCAGCGCTGCAGGACGTTCGGCGAGAGCTCGGGGAGGCGCGGCAGAAAATCAAGGCTCTCAGTTCAGACCTCAAGCGGGCCAACGCGCTGGCCGCGCAGCGAGAGCTGGCACTCCGCTCGGTCGGCGCCGGGGAACTCCAGATTCTCGCGGAGCCCGCTTTCGACCACCATCAGCTCGCGCAGATCGCGCGTGACCGTTCATCGATGTACCGCGGTGCGGAGCCGTTTCCGCACCTCATTGAGGATGGGTTGTTCAACCCCAACATTCTCGACCGAGTGGCCGGCGAGTTCGAAGCGATGGACCGTGGCGGCTGGCACCACTCCCAGGCGACGCATGAGCGGAAGTGGTCAACCGAGGATCCGCGCCAGATGGGTCCGTTCACCTCGGCGTTGATCGCCCAGCTGAACGCGGGTCCGTTTGTCAGCTTTCTCGAAGAATTGACCGGCATAGGTGGCCTCGTGCCCGACCCTCACCTTCGCGGCGGTGGACTCCACGAGATCCGCCACGGTGGGCTGCTCGGCGTGCACGCTGACTTCAACATCCATCCGCGGCTACGCCTCTATCGGCGACTAAACCTTCTCGTTTATCTCAATAAGGACTGGCAGCAGGAGTGGGGGGGCGCCCTCGAATTATGGGATCGCGGAGGTCAACGGTGCGTTCGCACCATCCCACCTGTGTTCAATCGAGCGGTCCTCTTCGACACGTCGAATTTCAGTTACCACGGACATCCTCATCCGCTCGCTTGTCCGCCCGAGAGATCGCGCAAGTCCGTGGCGCTCTATTACTACGCACTCGAGTCGCCCGGCGAATCAGATCGCGACGCACACGGCACCATTTTTCTCGACACCGATCCAGCGGCCGTCAGCACCATCGCCAGCGATCGCCAATGATCGTCGGATGGCCCGCCTCGCGTCGGACGAGCGATCCGTCAAAGAAGGGTTGAGCCGGCGTTCAGACCGCCGGCATCGATAGGCCGCCCAGCAATCGCTCCAGGTTCTGTGAGTTGAAGAACTGAGCGGGGTCGATCATGCGTGCGCGCGCCTTCCACAAGCGCGTCGCGTCCTCCGGTCTGTGTCGTACGGCCGCTCGGATCGCAAGGGCCTGCGCCGGCAGTGGCGTGAAGCGCGCGGCCGCGATGTTGTCTGCGTAGTCGGCCGCTGAGGCCTCGTTGCGCGCCGTTCATACTCGGCCAACGCGGCAGCCATGATGGCTCGGCCGCTGAGGCCATCAGCGATCGCGTCGGCCAGGAACTCGACATCGCGCATGGCGTCGCAGATGCCCAGCGCGAGAATCGGGTCTTTATGAAGTCCGGCATCCCCAACGAGGG
>Ga0075421_100007875_pt1 | contig 13064 bp, 7 predicted proteins | sample SoiMetdeltSBSDD5_FD_75292 | JGI IMG/M metagenome (GOLD analysis project Ga0075421, IMG submission 75292) | Bulk soil microbial communities from a Populus tree surrounding site in Tennessee, USA - Soil MetaG P. deltoides SBSDD5 | ecosystem: Environmental > Terrestrial > Soil > Tree plantation... | reverse complement strand
ACGGCTGGAGAAAGTCATTATTCCCTGGGCAGCGGCGGGCGCGATGCTCGTCTTTCTCTTCGCCGGCTCACCTGCTCTTGCCCAAACCACCGGGGCCATCGAGGGCCGCGTCCTCGATCCTACCGGCATGGGTATTCCCGCCGTGAAGGTGCACCTCAAGGAGACCAACACTGCGCGCGATCGTCATTTCGAGAGCACCGAGGGCGGTTGGTTCCTTGCCACTGGGCTTGCGCCTGGCCTGTATCAGCTTGAGTTCACGCATCCAGGATTCCGTTCGCATCTCCTGCAGTCCATCGCAATCGACGCGGGCCGTACGGTTCGTGCCGACGCCCGCCTACTTCTCGGCGAAACGCGGGAAAGCGTGCAGGTAATCGCCGAGACTCCGCTCGTGTCCACAACCACCGCCGATTGGGGCAGCACGATCGCGCGCCAGAAGCTCGAAGCTCTCCCTCTCAACGGTCGCGATCTGTTCGATCTGGCCGCTCTGGAACCAGGCACAGTCCTGGCGGTGGCGACGCGGCCCGGTATCGAAATCGGGCTGGGCCTTCACCTCGCCAGTAATGGCGCACGGCCCAATCAAAACAGCTTCCGCATGGATGGCGTCTACATCAACGACGCAGGCGGCATGCCTCCATCGAGCGCCGCCGGACGATTGCTGGGCATCGAAGGCGTCCAAGAGCTCCGACTCGTCTCAAGCCCGTTCAGCGTGGAGTACGGCCGCAGCGCGGGCTCGGTTCTCACTGCGGTTTCCAAGTCCGGCACCAACCAGTTCCATGGCTCCGCTTATCACTTCTTGCGCAACAACGCGTTGGATGCCAAAAACTTCTTTGACCAGAGCGACGCCAACATCCCTCCTTTGCGGCGCAATCAGTTCGGTGGTCTCGTCAGCGGCCCTATTCGCGCTAATCGTCTCTTCTTCGCAATCAACTATGAGGGTTTGCGCGAAAACTCGGCGACGACCACGGCGGTCACCACGATCACTGCCGCTGGACGCCTCGGCCAACTGGGAACGCGCCAGGTGACCGTCTCTCCCCTGGTCCGCCCATTCCTCGCCGCTTATCCTCTTCCCAACGGACGTGAGTTCACCGATGGCACTGGCGAATACTGGTCGACCAACCCGGTACGCCAACGCGAAGACTACATCGCCGGCAAGATCGACTATTTTCTCTCGCAACGTTGGCGCCTTGCTGCGCGCTATACCGCAGACAACTCCTCCAATGATCAGCAGGATCTCTACCACCTGATCGCGCTGCCCTCAACCTCCCGTTACCAGTTCTTCCATAACGAGCTTCAATTTCTGCAATCGCCGGCAACCGTGCACACGCTTCGCGCTGGTTTCAGCCGCGTCCGAAATTCGCAACTGGCAGAACCACTGCCCACCGCGCCGCCCGGAATAAACGTGCTGCCAGGTGGACTGCCCGCAGCTCTTCAAGTGACCGGCCTCACCGAACTCGGCGGCGCGATCTACCGGACGCGGCCCCGGAGTTTCGTTATCAACGATTTTCAGTTCAGCCACGATTCAACCTTCATTCGCAACGCCCACACGATCCGCATCGGCTCTTCATTCGACCGCATTCAATTCAATCAGCGCGCGGATATTTCGAGCATGGGTTACTACCGCTTCAGCTCGCTTGAAAATCTACTACTGGCCCGAGCATTGTCAGCCGACTTCATGGACCCCCGCTCGGACACGATCCGCGGCTGGAGGAATTCGCTGGTCACTGCATACGCTCAGGACGAGTGGCGCATCCGGCGGAATTTCAACTTCACTTTGGGCGTTCGGTATGAAACCTACAGCGTGCCTACGGAAGTGAACGGCAAGATCGCCACGTTGCGGCGTCCCTTACAGGACTCCAAAGTCACCCCTGGTGGACCGCTGTTCGAGAACCCCTCCAAACGGAACTTCGCACCGCGCGCTTCCTTTGCTTGGGACGTGTTCGGCAAGGGCCGCACCGTCTTCCGAGGCGGCGCGGGATTCTTTTTCGACCTCATCACCAGCCGCGAACTTGCCGTGGCGGGCGTCCGGCTGCCTCCTCACTTCCTGCGTCCCAACCTCGAAAGTCCATACTTCCCCGATCTCCTCCGCGCCTACGCAGAATCGCGGTTGGGAGATGTGGTCGCCATCGATGGCTTCACCTATTCGCCCTCGCAGCCCTATGTCGTCCAAATGCAAGCCGCACTGCAGCAGCAGGTCGGTCAATCCACCGTATTGAGCGTGGCCTACGCCGGCGGCCGCGGCGTGAAGCTGCCCGGCGTCGTTGGAAATATCAACAGACCAGTGCCCAGGTTCGATCAGTCGGGGCGTGTCTTTCATGCCGCCGACGCTCCGCCTCTGAATCCCGCCATCAGCAGGCTCGGGATGCGCTTCACTGAATTCAATTCCTTCAGCCACTCGCTACAAACCAGCGCCTCGCGCCGCCTGGCGGCCGGCGTCCGCGCTCAACTCAACTACACATTCGCAAAAGCCATAGACGAGATCTCCGCCGCCGTCTTCAACGACTTCATCGCCTCCGACCTGATGCCTGTCTACAGCTATCGCGACAATCACGGGCCAGCGGACTTCGATGTGAGGCACGTGCTTACGGTTAACGCAAGTTGGCAGGCACCCTCACGTGCCTCCGGTGCTTTGCGCCACGTACTGAATGGATGGGAAATGCACGGCCTTCTCCGCATGCAGAGCGGTTTCGCATTCAGTCCCCGTACTGGATTCGACCGCGCACGCATCGGAGCTGGATCAGACTTGGCGCAACGGCCGGATTTCGTCGGAACCCCAGGCGCCGATTTGATCCTGGGCGATCCGCAAGCATGGTACGATGCCACCGCATTTGCACTCCCCGCGGCCGGCTACTACGGTAACGCCGGGCGCAACATCCTGCGCGGTCCCTCGTTGCAAAGTCTGGATGTCGCATTGCACAAGGTGATCTGGACAACTGAGCGCCAGCGGCTGACGCTGCGCATCGAAGGATTCAACATCACCAACCATCCCAACTTCCAACTTCCCTCCGGCCTCGCCGTGTTCAATTCCACGGGCCGCCCGCTCACCTCGGCGGGCCGCATCACGGCCACAGCCACGCCATCGCGGCAGGTCCAACTCGCACTTCGTTATGCATTCTGACGTGGGCAGCAGGCTAAGACTTCGGTTCCAGTAGATAAACCCGAATCGGCTCCGCGCCGGGCTGAGCCTTCAGGTCGAGCCGTGGTTGTTGCATGAGTTCTCGCCATCGACCTGGCGCGGCTGCGACTAGCACTTTGGCCATGCGCAAGCCGAGCAGTTCCCTGGTGATTGGATCCAGGATGAGAATCGCCCCGCCTTTTTCGTCGAAATCGCGCTGTAACGCTTCTGATGAATGGAACCGCGGCCGAATATTCCTGCCCATTCGGGTGTAGTCGGTAAGCAACTTTGCCCCTCTCTCGACCACATGGCGCGGTCGGTTGTCGCGCATGGCCATCTCGGATACAAACGCTCCCTCGCCAGCTGCATCGGAGACAATCACCACACGCCGGCCCACAAGCTCGGGCCGCTGAAGCAAACTGGCGGCCACCAAGTCCAGCCCACGGTGCGGTTTGAGCGGAGCGGCGGCCACGTGCTGGCCTACCGTTAGCAGGGCCCAAACGGCGGTGATGGCGGCAAGAATCGAGCGGCGCGCACCAATCGAGTCCAGCATCCAGGACAGACCGCAACATGCGGATAAAACCAGAAAGGGAGTCACCGTGATCAGATGTTTCGCTTCCCAGGCTCCGATGAACAGGCGGCACGCGATCGCCGCTGGGAGTACCCACGCAGCCAGCACAAGCAAGGGCTGCACTCGCTCACCGCGGCGGAGCTTGACCGCCAATCTCCACCACCCCACGATAGTCAGCAGCGCGCCGGGTATCCCCAACTGCTGCACGCAGAATTTCAGTGTGTGCGTCACTCTGTAAATGCGCATTCCAGGGTCGCCGTAGGGCGCCATCTTCTCGTGTAGGGCATAGGGGACGAGCGCGTACCAGGGAGTGCACAATACCAATACGATGCCTGCCGGCAGCCAAAGCCAGGGAGACCGCAACAAATCCCACCGGCGGAATGTCAGCACAGCCAGCAATGGCAGCGGCGCCAGTAATACACCGGTCGCTTTTGTAAGGATGGCTGTCGCGGACAACAAGCCGAAAGCGAGCGACCATCGGGCACACGGCTGGTCGATCAAGCGGGCTAACGTCCAAACCGAGGCCAGGGTAAGGGCGGCCATAAGGATGTCGGACATCACCAAACGGCTGGATGACAGCACTTCCGGGCTTCCAAGAACAAATAGAGCCCCGGCCCAAGCCAACGGTCGGCTGCAGTTCTCTTCGAACATTCGCTCGCACATGAAGATCCATGCTGCGGCAATGACAGCGCACAGCCATAGGATCGCCGCTCGATCCGTTCCGCAAATCAACATCCACGCCGCCTGCAGCGCGTAAAAACCTGGGGGCCAGTGTCCAAGCGCCACTCTAGGGTAGTGCAGGTGGAACTTTTCGGCGAAGGCCAAGGGAGGTTCCCCCAGCCCGCGGACTAGATAATCATGGACCATCAGTCCAGTTACGTAGTGGGCCGACTCGTCGGAATCCCCAAGCAGCTCCGCACGGTGCGCGCCACTCCACCGATGAATACATCCCACCGCCATGGTAAGTAGCGCTAAGGCAGGTAGATAGTACCTTAGAAGCCGCGGAAGCAGAGTGGAATCCCTCACGAAGTTCTTCCTATCATGCCATGATGTTTATTCCAGGCTCTCGATTCCGTGAACTATCCCCGGTCTTGAGTTTGAACGCTTACCCAAAACCGCTTTGCCTCCCCAATTCAGTGTCCTCATTCCAGTCTTCAACGCCGGCTCCTACTTGCGACTCGCCATTGAAAGTGTTCTGGGCCAGACGTATGAGGATTGGGAGCTGATCGTGCTCGATGATGGTTCCACCGACGGCGCAGTGCAGGCGTTGCAGGTGACCGATCCTCGTGTGCGGATTCATCGCCAGCCGAATCGCGGAGCCCCGGCTGCTTGCAATGCACTCCTGGAATTCGCGAGCGGCCCTCTGCTCGCCTTTCTCGATCAAGACGATCTTTGGGCCGCGGATAAACTTCAACAGCATTGGGAATCGTTTCAATCGCTACCCTCGATCGATTTCAATTTCACTTGGTCGCACTACATTGGTCCCGATGGCGCCCGGCTCCCGTTGCCCGCACGCGCATGGAGCGGCCCGGTGAATTTTGAGCTGCTTTTGCAGGATTTCGTGATTGGCAACACGTCGTCGATCGCCATTCGCCGTTCGGCGGTGGAACAAATCGGCGGCTTTGACGAATCGCTGGCCTGCATGTACGACCTCGATCTCATCCTGCGCGTTGCCCGCCTACGATCCTTCAACGGCATTGCCATCGAGCGAGATCTATGTTCGTACCGCCGGCACGAGCATCAGATGTCGCGGGATTGGGGAGTGCTTCGGCAGGATTGGATGAGACTGCTGGCGAAGTTCAGCTCCGACACCAGCCCGACCTGCGTGCGGGCCGCCAACGCCAACATGACCCGCTATTTTTCCTTCCTGGCATATGAGTGCGGCAACATCTCTTCCGCCGCGTCGCTTTTGCGCCAATCCTGCGGGCTTTCCCCCCGCTATGGGCTCTCCGATCTCCGAAACTGGAAGCTGATAGCCGTCCTTCTTGCATCCGCGGTGCTGCCGGTCTCACTGGTCAAAACATTGACGGCCCGATTTGCTGGCAAGGCTCCCAGCGCCCCGGATCAAAACTAAACCTGAATCCCGAGGTTGACCTCCTCTGAACGATAGTGCGGCCGGGGTATGAAGTTGTAAAACGTGCCAAGTGTCGTTCAAGAACGCATGGCTGGAATCAACTTCGGCGAAGTTGGGATTTCCCACTCCAAGATATTGGCCAGAAGAGGCTTTCTCGTTCCCCAACCGCCCCAGGTGGCAGTCGTGACGCTTCGGCGGCCGTGGTGAGCCGCGAGACAGGTTACGGCTGCCGCTGCCGCGCGAGGCCCATGCTCGCCGCTATCTTGCGGAAGCGCGGGTAGTCTCTCAAGGGAGCAAAAGTCGGATCCACTGCCATGTACATTGAGTCGTACGGCCGCACGGCGGAGAGGGACTCGAGTTCATTCAGCGCGCCTTCGCGGTCGCCCACCCAGATGCGCCATGTGGCGTGTTCGTACCGCATCATGTTTTTCACGGGTTGACTCGACTCGATATCCAGTTGCCGCTTCACCCAACGCTCGATTCCATCGCTTCTCAGTAGCCTTTGCCATTCGGCGGTTTGAGCATACTCGGTCTCCGGGGCCATTCCGGTGAATGATCGTCTCTGCGCCGAAAGAGCGGCGAGCGACTCGTCGAAGCGACGTTGCATGCCCAGGCTCCGGTAGAGCCAGTTAAGCGCGGAGGTGAATGACGGCTGAAGCGCGAGCGCTTTGCGGGCTGTAACCGCGGCCTCTCCGTAATTTTGGCGGAGATAAAGTATTCCCGCCTTCATTGTCAGCGGAGGCGCTTCCGTAGGGCTCAGGTTCACAGCGGTATTGATGGCACGTTGCGCCTCGTCGAGATTGCCGTTCACCGCGAGGATCTGAGCATGCCACATGTGGACGCGGGCGTCGCCCGGCAGCTGTTTGGCCGCACGAGACAGATACGCCATTGCTTGCTGCCACTGCCACTCCTTCGACATCAGGACCCAGCCCGCGATCGCCAAGCATTGGGCGCAATTGGGATCGAGCTCCAGAGCTTTCAACGCGAGATCCTTTGCCTGACCGGGGCGGTCCTGCGAGGATCTGGCCGTTCCTTCCGCCAGTCCGGCGTACGCGATCGCCATGTTCGGCGAGAGTTCCAGCGCCCTCCGCAGAAGCGCGTTCCCCGCCGCCGCCTGCTGGTACTGATTGAGCCGAACCAGCGCCAGCCCCTCGTTCACCAGCGCTTCCGCTTTGACCTTCCGTGACAGGCGGAACCCCATCCAGCCTGCGATCACTGCAACCGAAGCCAGACCGCCAACCACGATCAGCCACCGCCGGCGGCCCGGGCCACGAACCGGCTCGGTGCGTACCGGTACCGTTTCCGTGGATCCAGGCGCGCGAGGCCGCACTCCCAGCCTGTACCCACGCCGCGGAACGGTCTGAATCAGTCCGGTCTCCGGCGTATCATTCAGCGATTTGCGTAATTGAGAGATGCACTGGTTGAGGCTCGCCTCCTCCACCGTGACGTCCGGCCAGAGCGCCTTTAACAATCGCTCCCGCTCGACGGGTTCTCCGTTCGCTTCCACGAGCAGCCGCAGCGCTTCGAACTGGCGCCACTGCAAATCGACCGGCTCAGATCCCAGGAAGACCTGTCGCGCGGCGAGATCCAGCGTGAATTGGCCGACGATGACGCAAGTGTCTCTCGGGATCGCTTCTGGGCTCACGATGTGAAGAGTTTACCACCGGAATTTACGCCTTTTCACAACTTTTGAGGCACATGAGTACTGCTGACGGGCTATGGTGCAAGGAACGCGCTCATGCCCCAGATCAAGCATGCACACGCGTAGGGAGGAACAAAATGAAAATTGCGAGAACTCTAGCCCTGTTTGTGGCCACCTGGACGTCGGCTTCGGCCGCAGTAATCCTATCGGACAATTTCGATGACGGAGACGTATCCGATTGGACTAAGACAACAAACTATGTGCCTGGTAATGGTACGACCGCTGTTACCGTTAACAGCGCAAACGTCTCCGCGCCGAACTCGATGCACACCTTTCTCAACCTTCCAGGCGGTGAAGGCACGTTCTTCAACATCTTCGTTCACGCCTCGAAGGATTTCACCACCACCCTTGCGGTGGACCACACGCTGACCCTTCAGGCGCAAAGTTCGCCTTGCTCCGGTTGCACCATTTCCTATGAGGTGCTGGTGGACGGCAGCCTGCTAACGCAAACGAGCTTTACGGTGGGGTTCCAACCCCGGAATTTCAACCTGGCCGGTTTGACTCCTGGTGTTCACACGCTGACGCTCGGCATGTTCACTACCGCCGCCAACAACGGCGGCTTCCACGCGTTTTTTGATGATGTGCTGATCACGTCGCCCGAGACGGGCGTTCCTGAGCCTTCCACGACGATTATGCTACTCGCAGGCGTGACGCTATTCGGCGCCATGAGCAGGCATCGCCGGGCACGACAAAGGCGCGCCGTGCCGTGAGCGCGCATCCCCGTGCGGCGTTCAAGACAGCGGCCCTGCCGGTTCGTGGATCGGCCGGCGGGAATCCGCAGTAGACTTGGCACATGGTCCGCCAGATTGCACCGCAGTTCTTCACCGTTGACATTCCAGCTACGCTTGCCTACTACCGAGACAAGCTCGGCTCCCAGTGTGTGGGGACGTGGCAGGACCCGCCGGTTTATGCAATCGTGGCGCGCAACCAGCAGTCGATTCACTTCCGGTGCGCCTTGCCGCCCACAGCCAATCCGGACAAATACCAGGAGGAACTGCTCGACGCGTACCTGTTCGTCGAAGATGCCGACGCACTTTGTTCCGAGTACGCGGCTGTAGGGGTAGAGTTCACTCGGGGACTTGCCAACATGCCATGGAACTCCCGCGAGTTTGTAGTGAAGGATTGCGATGGCCGTCTGCTGGCTTTCGGCGCGAACCTGTAGTCTTCTTCCGTCGTCCCGCACCTGGTTTTGCGGACGGATTGCGCGCCAACCGGAAAGTAGGACCAGGTTCCGGATGGTCGACATCCATGTAGGTCTTTGTCAGAGGAGCGCGCAAAAATAAACATCCCTGAACCCATGGCTTGCACGTATGCCTCTCGGCGGCGGTTCCTGCCTTCACAGAACCGGACATCCATTTGCTGCCTCAGGCCTAAAAAGGCCGTTACAGAAGATTGAGTTTGTGTTCTCTGCCTACCAGGGGCCGACCGGACGGGCTGCGTGATCATTGACAATCCTCGCATGAATCAGAGGTTGATCCTCGACCTGCTCGACTGGAATGTCCCCAGGCGAACGGGTGTCTGGCTCAACAGCGAGTGCGATTGTCCGACCGATTTTTGCTCGCGCGGCAAATCGGCGTTCGCGCAGCCGATGTCGCGTGACAGCATGCAACTGCTCGGCTGCACAGCGCGAGCGCCAGCGCGGCACCTTGCCGCAACGATCTCACAGAATCGGGTTCCGTGCGCCAAAAAGTTATAATTCAACGAACTGCCACGCCGATGTTTCCGATGACTATGCAATTTCTCGAGGGACGCTAACGCATGCTGAAGTTCGCAACGTTTTCAACCATAGCTCTGGCTCTCCTGAACATCGTCAATCTGGATGCTCAAACCGGTGTATACCATGTCGTAGACGTTCAGGCGGTGCGCGCGACCGGCGATCCTGCTCAGTGGGTGCAAACGATCAAAGTTCCGGCCGAGGTACCGGAAGCGACCTGCGACGTGCTGGTAGCCGGTGCTGGCATGGGCGGCGTTGCCGCCTCGATTCGTGCCGCGTCACGCGGATTGTCTGTCTGTCTTACCGATCCGACGGATTGGATCGGCGGACAGGCAACCGCAGGTGGTGTTTCCGCTCTTGACGAGAATCGCTTTATCGAATTCACAGGCGGCACTCGCAGCTACTATGAATTCCGCAATCGCATCCGTGATCACTACCGGCGCCGCTACGCCCTCGCACCAGCGGTTTCGAATTTGGCTGACTTCAATCCCGGTAGTTGTTACGTATCTGCCCTGTGCTTCGAACCTCGTGTCGGCGTGCAGGTGCTCGAAGCAATGTTCGAGCCTCATCGTTCCCGCATCCGCGTGTTCTTGCGAACTGAGATTGTGGACCTCGGCATTGAAGGCGGAGCTATCAAGTCTGCACTGACTTGGCACCTCGACAAGCGCGAGTTCATACGCCTCCGTCCGCGTTTCGTGCTCGACGCGACCGAACTCGGCGATCTCCTGCCGCTGGCGAAAGTGCCCTATGTCGTTGGGTCCGAAAGCCGCCGCGATACGGGAGAACCTCACGCGAGCGAACAACCGAATCCTGCGTGCGTGCAAAGCTTCACATATACATTCGCAATCGAGCATCGTCCGGGCGCACAGGCACGTATCGACAAGCCGCTCGACTACGAACGCTTCCGCGATAGTCAGCCGTTCAGCTTCCGGCTTACCTATTCGCCTGATCTTGGTTGGAAGGGACCGGTACAGTACGCGATGTTCGGCGACGATCCGCCGGTTCCGAATAATATGTCGCCGCGCCCGTTCTTTTCATGGCGCCGCCTCCTGGCCCACAAAAACTTCACGGGATCTTCCGCGCCGCCGGATCTTGCGCTCATGAACTGGCCCCGGCAGGACTATCACGGCGAATCGCTGTTGGACCGCGCTCCGCAGGACTTCGCACGCGTGCTGCAACAGGCCAAGCGCGTCTCTTTCGCGTTTCTCTACTGGCTGCAGACGGACGTCGCGCGAGACGACCTTCAAGGCAAGGGCTATCCGGAACTGGTTTTGCGCCCCGACGTCATGGGTACGGAAGATGGCCTGTCGAAGTATCCATATATTCGCGAGTCGCGCCGCCTCAAAGCACAGGGGACCGTTCTCGAACAGGACATCGTTGCCGAACACCAGTCCGGTGCTCGCTCGCGCTGGTTTAGCGACTCCATCGGCACCGGCTTTTACATGGTCGATATTCATCCTTGTGGTGCGAATGAACGCGGGCGCATGATGATGCCGAAGCCGTTTCAGATTCCGCTTGCCGCGCTCGTGCCTAGGGGTGTGTCGAACCTGCTCGCCGCTGCCAAGAATCTTGGTGTGACACATCTGACGAACGGCGCGTTTCGGCTGCATCCCGTCGAGTGGAACATCGGCGAGTCAGCCGCGGTCGTCGCAAGTCTGGCGCTTGCGAAAGGCCGCATGCCCGATGCGGCCGACGTACAGAAGGAACTGGTGGCAGCAGGTATACCCCTTGTCTGGTTCGATGATCTGCCCGTGACCGATGAAGCCTTCGCGGTTGTTCAGCTCGCCGCAATCCGCGGCTTGTATCCAATGAATGACGTTGATCTCCATGCAAGTCCGAACGCGCCCGTCACACGCGGTGAAGCTGCTCAGGCGCTTGTGGCGTTCTTCGGCTTCCCCGCCGGCTCGAATGGACGTCCGGCGTGGGAGGCTTCTGTGATGACGTCGATCGAGCGAGGCTGGATGGCGACGGACCATCGCAACTGGTTCCACGAGAATCTGCCGTTCTATTGGTGGGACTGGCGCGAGGACAAGTTGCCGCAGCCGCTTCCTCCGCTTCAGAAAAAGCGGAATGGACCGGTGACTCGGCGCGAGCTTGCCGAACGTCTCGCCGGAGCATGGAAATAGGGAAGGAAATGTTGAGACGAACTTTTCTTCCGCTGATCGGCGTGCCTGCTTTGATTCCGGGGCAGGCGAGAAGACCCCGCGTCGCGGCGATTATCAATGCTTACTATCCGAACTCTCACGCCGACGTCTTCATGGGCCGGCTGCTCCAGGGTTACCGTCTCAACGGAAAGAGCTATTCCCCGCGTGTGGACGTCGTGTCGATGTATGTGGATCAATTCCCCTTCAACGACATGGCACGCGAGCAGGCGGAGGAGTTCGGCGCAAAGATCTATCCGACGGTTGCCGAAGCCCTCCGGTGTGGCGCGAAACGGCTCGCGGTCGACGGCGTGGCGGTCATCGGTGAGCATGGCAAATACCCCCGCACCGCGCGCGGCAATTATCGGTATCCGAGATACCGGTACTTGCAGGAGATCTCGCAGGTCTTCGAAGAAGACGGGAGCGTCATCCCTTATTTCAACGACAAGTACTTCGCGTACGAGTGGGAGGACGCGCGTAGGATGTTCGATCGCGTCCGAAGCATGAAGATCCCGTTCATGTGCGGATCGACACTCCCTCTGACATGGCGCCGCCCGCCGCTGGAGTATGCTGCAGGCGTCGAGTTGGAAGAGTTGCTGGCTGTCAGCTTCAGCGACTTGGAAGAGCACGCCTATCACGCCATCGAGCTTGTCCAGACAATGGCCGAACGCCGTAAAGGAGGCGAGACCGGGATCGCTGCGATTCGTTGCGTCACGGGCGACGAGGTGTGGAACCTGGGTCGCCAGGGCGAATGGTCACAGGACTTGCTCGATGCCGCTCTTTCGCGGCGTGTCAACCCCGTGCCGGATGGCGCTGCACCTCAGCCGGAAGCGATTCAGGTTCGCTATCGCGATGGCTTGAAGGCGACGATTCTGAATCTCAACGGCAAGACCCGCGATTACCTTTTCGCAGGGCGTCGAAAGGGACGCAAGGAGCCGGACTCATCGTGCTTCTATATTCAGCTTTACAATCACAATCACTGGAGCTTCATGGTCCGCAATTTCGAAGACTTCGTGTTGACACGGCGGGAGCCAAATCCGATCGAACGCACGCTGCTGTCAACGGCCATTAACTTGTTCGCTCTGGAATCGCGGCTCCAGCACTCGAAGTGGATTGAAACACCAGAACTCGCCATTGGGTACGGGCCAGCGGCATAAGGAACTATCGCTTCACTACGCGCGGTGCGGGATGGTATTCGAAGACGGCGCCCTGCTCGGTGAGAATCTGGCGCAGTTTAGTTGTATCCACATCCTGTAGTGCGACGCTTTGATCGAGTGCGAGCTTGGCGGCAACACCTGCTGCCTGCCCGATGATCATGTATTGCGGCTCCATTCGCAGAGTGGAATACGCTACATGGCTGGCTGAGAAAGCGACTGGTACCAGCAGGTTTGTCGCTTCGGTTCGGCGTGGAAGCATCAGGCGATAAGGAATCTGGTACGGTTGCACCGGCACTTCCATCAATCCTTCGTTCTGTACTGTTCCGTCGGGAGCGAGATGCCGCTGCACCGCATGCGAATCGCTGTTGTAGGAGCCCATGCCGATCGCGTCTGGTTTGGTCCGCTCCTGCTGCAGATCGTTCTGAGTCATTACGTATTCGCCGATCATGCGCCTTGCTTCGCGGACATAAAGTTGGTGCGGCCAATGCCGGGTGTCTTGAAACTCGTCCTTGCAGAGACCCCACTCACGGAGACCGTCACGCACAGAACGCGGCACCCGCTCGTCGTTCGCCAGAAAGTGGAACAGGGACTCC
>Ga0075421_100007874_pt1 | contig 13064 bp, 8 predicted proteins | sample SoiMetdeltSBSDD5_FD_75292 | JGI IMG/M metagenome (GOLD analysis project Ga0075421, IMG submission 75292) | Bulk soil microbial communities from a Populus tree surrounding site in Tennessee, USA - Soil MetaG P. deltoides SBSDD5 | ecosystem: Environmental > Terrestrial > Soil > Tree plantation... | reverse complement strand
CGGACGCCGGCCGAGCGCCTGCGTCCTCGATGATCGCGTGACCGTCCGATGGTGCTGGTGTAGCCCAATCGGCAGAGGCAATCCCCTTAAAAGGGACCAAGTGGGGGTTCGAATCCCTCCACCAGCACCAACCGCGACCTGTGCCCCGACGTTCTTTGGACTAAGGGCCCCGCGCGGTTTATCGTAATCCGTCATGTTCGCGTCGCCGGGCGCCATCGCTTTCCAGCTTCCCCAGGTCTTCGGCTTTGGGCCGTTCCCCGTGCGCTGGTACGGGATCCTCATGGCCACGTCGATCGTGTTGGGCCTGTGGTGGGGCCATCGCCAGGCGCGGCGCGACGGCTTGCCCGCCGACGACATCATCAGCGTGGGCCAGTGGTCGATCCTCGCCGGCATCCTCGGCGCGCGCGTGTACGAGGTGATCTTCAACTGGGACTACTACGGGCAGCACCCGTTGAAGATCCCCGCGGTGTGGGAGGGCGGGCTGGCGATGCACGGCGGGCTCATCGTGGGACCGCTCGTCGGCGTGCTGCTCGCGTGGAAGTGGCGCGTGCCGATCCTGAGAGGCCTCGACGTCACCGGCCCGGCGATGGTGCTCGGGCAGGCCATTGGCCGCTGGGGGAACTTCTTCAACGAGGAGGCGTTCGGCCGCCCCACCAACGTGCCGTGGAAGCTCTACATCTCGCCGGCGCACCGCCCGCCGGGCTTCGGACAGTTCGAGTACTTCCACCCGACGTTTCTCTACGAGTCGCTCTGGGATGTCGCCGTCTTCGTCGCGCTCGTGACGTGGCTCCGTCCGCGGCTGCGCGAGCATCCGGGCGCGCTCTTCTTCTGCTACATCGGACTCTATTCGATCGGGCGGTTCGCGATCGAAGCGCTGCGGCTGGACAGCTTCTGGGTCGGCAGCTTCCGCGTGCCGCAGCTCGCGAGCGTGCTCGGCGTCATCGTCGCCGTGATCGGGCTGGCCTGGACGCGACACCGCTCGACGGCCGTCACCGCGAGCTGAAGGCCGGCGTCGCGGTGAGCCATGCACGTCGAGCAGATCGCTCCCTATCTCTGGCGCATTCCACCTGACGCCGCACCCGGCATGCGGGTGCCGGGGCTCGTCGTGGCCGACGAGCCGCTCATGCGCCAGATTCGCACCGACCTCGCGCTGGTGCAGCTCGCAAATGGCGCCACGCTGCCGGGCATCGTCCGCGCCGCGCTCGCGATGCCGGACATCCATCAAGGCTACGGCCTCCCCGTCGGCGGCGTCGTGGCGACGGACGTGCGCAGCGGCGTCGTGAGTCCCGGCGCGATCGGCTTCGACATCAACTGCGGGGTGCGGCTGCTGCGCACCGGGCTCGAGGCCGCGGCGATTGCGCCACGGCTGTCCGCGCTCACCGAGGCGCTCTATGCGACCGTGCCGAGCGGCGTCGGCGGCCGGGGCTCCGTCGACCTGGACGCCCGTGAGCTCGGCCGCGTGATGACCGACGGCGCCGCGTGGGCGGTGGGGCGAGGCCACGGGACGCGGGACGATCTGCAGGCGATCGAATCGTCGGGCACGCTCGCGGGCGCCGACGCCGACGCCGTCTCGCGCCAGGCGATCGAGCGCGGCCTTCGTCAGCTCGGCTCGCTCGGCTCCGGCAACCACTTCGTCGAGATCCAGAGCGTCGACGAGATCTACGACGCGGCGGTCGCCGAGCGGCTCGGCCTGCGCCCGGGAGCCGTGACGCTGATGATCCATACGGGCTCGCGCGGCATCGGCCATCAGGTGTGCACCGACTTCATCAAGACCGCGGGCGCGGCCATGGCGCGCTACGGGATCGGCGTGCCCGACCGCCAGCTCGCGTGCGCGCCGATCGACTCGCCCGAGGCGCGCGCCTATCTCGGCGCGATGCGGGCGGCGGCCAACTTCGCGTTCGCCAACCGGCAGGTGCTGGCGGAGACGGCGCGGCGCGTGTTCGAGCGCGTGCTCGGCGTCGGGCCGGCGGCGAGCGACATGCGGGTCGTCTACGACGTCGCGCACAACATCGCCAAGGAAGAGACGCATCAGGTGAACGGCAGCACCCGGCAGGTGCTGGTGCATCGCAAGGGCGCGACGCGAGCATTTCCTGGACAGCCGGTGATCGTGCCCGGCGACATGGGCCGCTACTCGTTCGTGCTCGTCGGCACGCCGACGGCGATGACGGAGACGTTCGGCTCGACGTGCCACGGCGCCGGCCGTGTGATGAGCCGCACGGCCGCCGTCAAGGCCGCGCGCGGCCGCCGCGTCGTCGACGAGCTCGCGCAGCGCGGCGTCGTGGCGCGCGCCGCCGGCCATCAGTCCCTCGCCGAAGAGATGCCGGAGGCCTACAAGGACGTGCGCGAGGTCGTCGACGTCGTCCACGGCTTCGGCATCTCCACGCGGGTCGCGCGACTGAAGCCTCTGGGTGTGATCAAAGGCTGAGCCGAACGCGTGGTAGACTGATCCGGATGTCGTGGAAACTTAAGCAAAAAGCACAATCGCTCCTGGCCGCAGAGCAGGGGACGGTGTATCGCGACTGGGGCGGCCGCGTCTCGATCGCGCTCGTCTATCCCAATACCTACGCCGTCGGCATGTCGAACCTCGGATTCCAGACGATCTATCGCCACCTCAACGCGCTGCCCGACGTCGTGTGCGAGCGCGTGTTCATGCCCGAGCCCGCCGATCTCGACGAGATGCGGCGCACCTCGACGCCGCCGCTGTCGCTCGAATCGCAGCGCCCGCTGACCGACTTCCAGCTGATCGGCTTCTCGGTGACCTACGAGGGCGACTACGTCAACGTCCTGCGGCTGCTTCACCTGGCGAAGATCCCGCTGCGGGCGGCGGATCGCCGGCCGCACGATCCGCTGGTGCTCATGGGCGGCGTGTGCGCGTTTTCGAATCCCGAGCCGATCGCGCCGTTCATGGACTTCATCGTGGTGGGTGAGGGGGAGGAGCTGGTCGGCGAGCTGATGCAGGCCTATCGCGAGGGGTACCAGGAACGCGAGACGTTCCTGGACGGTCTGGTGCGTCTCGAGGGAATTTACGTCCCCGAGCGTCACCACGTCGCCTATGCCGCCGACGGCACCATCGCCGACGTGCGACCGGAACGTGGCGCGCCGCCGATCGTCGTGAAGCGCCGGCTCAAGCAGGTCGACGCGTTCCGCACGATCGCCGCCGTGAAGACCCCGAACGCCGAATACGGGCACATGGCACTGCTCGAAGTCGGCAAGGGCTGTGGTCGCGGCTGCCGCTTCTGCCTGGAGGGTCAGGTGTATCGGCCCGTCCGCCACCGCAGCGTCGCCGCGCTGCGCGACACGATTGCCGACCTGGCCGCGCAGGGGGAGAAGCGGATCGGCCTCGTCGGCGCCTGCGTGTCGGACTATCCGTGGATCGGCGACCTGCTGAAGGTGGTCGAGGACAACGGCATGGAGCTGTCGATCTCGTCGCTGCGCGCCGACAGCCTCACGGACGACCTGGTCGCTTCGCTGGCGCGCGGCGGCCATCGCACGCTGACGATGGCGCCGGAGGCGGGGACCGAGCGGCTGCGTCGCGCCATTCGCAAGGCGATCACGGACCAGCAGCTCATGGCCGCGTGTGATCTCGTGCGCGCGCGCGGCATCCCGAACCTCAAGTGTTACTTCATGATCGGACAGCCGACCGAGACACCGGACGATGTCGCGGCGATCCCCGACCTGGCTCGCCGGATGCTCGAGCGGCTGCGTGTGCTCGATCCTGCCGGCAAGCCGTTCGGCAAGCTGACGCTGTCGATCTCGTCGTTCGTCCCCAAGCCGTGGACGCCCTTTCAGTGGGCGCCCTTCGACGGTGTCGAGGCCCTCTCTGCCAAGCTCGAGACCATCAAGCGCGGCGTGCGGGCGTTCTCGAACGTCCGCGTGCTGCACGAGAATCCGCGCGAGGCGGCCCTGCAGGCGCTGCTCGCGCGCGGCGACCGCCGCGTGGGCGACTTCCTCGAGCTCGCCGCCCACCTCGACGGCGACTGGCGCCGCGCGCTGCGCGAGTGGAACGGCGACCCCGACTTCTACGCCACGCGCAAGCGCGGCGTGAGCGAGCGGCTGCCGTGGGAGCACTTCGACGTGGGCGTGAAGCGGACCGGGCTCGTGCGCGAGTGGGAGCGTGCGCTGGCGGGCGAGCCGGTCGTGGCGGGGATCTCGTGAGCGCGGGGACGCCGTCGCTGCTCGACACGCGCGGCCGCCGGCTGCGCAACCTGCGCGTCTCGGTGACCGATCGCTGCAATCTGCGCTGCGGCTACTGCATGCCGGAAGAGGAATACGTCTGGTTGCCACGCGAGGAGATCCTGCATTTCGAGGAGATCAGCCGGCTGGCCGACGTGTTCATCGAGCTCGGCGTCGACAAGGTCCGTCTCACCGGCGGCGAGCCGCTGCTGCGCCGCGACCTGCCGGCGTTGATCCGCCTGCTCGCCGGCAAGCCGGCGCTGCGCGATCTCGCAATCACCACCAACGGTGTGCTGCTCGCCGCCGAGGCGCCCGCGCTGCGCGCGGCCGGCCTTCACCGCGTCACCGTGAGCCTCGACACGCTGCGCCCCGAGCGCTTCACCGCGCTCACGCGCCGCGACACGCACGCGCAGGTGCTCGAGGGCATCGCGGCGGTCACCCGGGCCGGCTTCACCGGCACCAAGCTCGACACCGTCGTGATCCGCGGCATCAACGACGACGAGCTCGCCGACCTCATCGAGTTCGGCCGGCGCGTGCCGGCCGAAGTGCGGTTCATCGAGTACATGGACGTCGGCGGCGCCACCCGCTGGTCCTACGACCAGGTCGTCGGTCGCAAGGAGATGCTCGAGCGGCTCGAGCGGCGCTACGGACGGATCGAGGCCGTCGTGGAGGACTCCACGGCGCCGGCCGACCGCTTCCGCCTCGCGGACGGCACCGTGTTCGGCATCATCTCGTCCACCACAGCGCCGTTCTGCGCCGAGTGCGACCGCAGCCGGCTCACGGCCGACGGCCTCTGGTATCTGTGTCTCTACGCGATGCGGGGGATCGACCTGCGTGGGCCGCTACGCGGCGGCGCGACGAATGCGCAGCTCAAAGCGCTGATCACCGGCGGCTGGACCGCGCGGACCGATCGCGGCGCCGAGGAGCGACTGGCGCTGGGGCAGCGCACGCCGCTCGTGCAGATCGGCGGCCTCAAGCGCGATCCTCATCTCGAGATGCACACGCGGGGCGGCTGATATGACGACCGGCGCGGACGCGGGGCATCCCTCCGGAGCGCCACAGCACACGGACGTCAAGGCCGACGTCCGCGAGCGCGGCGCCGGCGGCCAGGCGATCGACCGCCGGCTGTTCATGCTGCTCCAGGTCTTCGGCGGCTGCGCCGATCCGAAGCCGCTCGCCGGCGCGCTCGAAGCAAGCCGCCTCGAGGCGGTGCTCTACGAGGACGTGAACGATCCACGCGGCGTCGGCGTGCTGGCGCTCAGCGAGGATCCCGCGGCCTTCGTCGGCTCCTATCGCGATCTGCTGAACACCGAGCCGTTCGCCGGGCTGGCGCTGCGCTCGGAGCTCACGATGTTGGGCCGCACGTATTCCTCGGGCTTCGAGCAGGATCTCGAGGAGTGGCTGTTCCGGCGCCCGCGGCGGACCGTGCTGAATCCGGCGTGGCCGTGGGCGATCTGGTATCCGCTGCGCCGCACCGGCGCCTTCGGGCGGCTGTCGCCGAAAGAGCAGGGCGAGATCATCCGCGAGCACTCGATCCTCGGCCGTGCGTATGGCGACGCCGACTTCGCGCATGACGTGCGCCTGGCCTGCCACGGCCTGGACGTGCACGACAACGACTTCGTCATCGGCCTCATCGGGCGCGAGCTGCATCCGCTGTCGCACCTCGTGCAGACGATGCGCAAAACGATTCAGACCTCGCAGTATCTGCAGACGCTCGGGCCCTTCTTCGTCGGTCACGTGCGCTGGCAGAGCGCCGGCGCGCGGTAAGCGCCGGCCGGGAGGACCCACGATGGCGACCCGCGCAACCGCCGTGCTCACCGTCATGTTGCTGGCCGCGATGCTCTTGCCCGCCATGGCGGCGGAGCCTGTCAAGGTCGTCTATCACCTGAACGAAGGCATCGAGCAGGCGTCACGCGCCATGACGAACCTCCGCAACCATCTGTTCTCAGATCCGACGGCGAAGATCGTCGTGGTCGCCCACGGCCGGGGCATCGATTTCCTCCTCAAGGATGCCAGGACACCGGCCGGCGGTGCCTTCGCCACCGACGTGGACGAGCTGGCCCTTCGTGGCGTCGAGTTCCGTGTGTGCCGCTTCACGCTGGAGCGGCGCGGCATCGACCCGGCGAAGGTGGTGTCGGACGCGAAGCTCGTCCCCTCCGGCGTCGCCGAGGTCGCGCGGCTGCAGTCGGTGGAACACTACGCATACCTGAGACCCTGAAGCGGCGCGCCGTCGTCCCGACGCTGGCGGCGCTTGCTCTCGCGCTGCTCCTGCCGCCGCTCCTGGCCGATCTGCCGCTGGCCGGCCAGCGCGCGCTGCTCGTCATGCTCATCGCGATCGCCCTCTGGACGACCGAGGCGCTCGAGCCAGGCGTGTCCGCGCTGCTCGCCGTGGCGCTCTTGCCGCTCAGCGGCGCGGTGCCCACGATGCGCGCGGCGCTGCAGGGCTTCGCGAGTCCGGTACCGTATTTCCTGGTCGGCGTGCTGACGATGGGCGCGGCGGTGGTGAAATCCGGGCTGGCCGAGCGGCTGGCGCGCACGATCCTCGAGCGCGCGCGCGGCCGCAGCCTGGCCGTCTACGTGCAGCTCGTCCTCGCGTTTCCGGTGCTCACGTTCGTGCTGCCGTCGGCAACCACGCGCTCGGGCATTCTCATCCACATCTACGACGAGGTCTTCGCGCTCGGGCGAGTCCCGCGCGGCGCCGATATCGCGAAGGCCGTCATGCTGGCGCTGTCCTCGATCAACCGGCTCGCGTCCACGGCGCTGCTGACGGGCGGCATCACGCCGGTCATGAGCGCCGCGATCATCGGCGGTCTGTCGTGGACCGGCTGGTTCGCGCTCATGGCCGTGCCGTACTGGGCCATCCTCGTGCTCGGCGGGCTGTTGACCGCGGCGCTCTACCGACGCGGGTTCGCGCGCGAGCTGCCGGTGCCGCCGGTCGAAGTGCGCCGCCCGATCACGGGCCCGGAGTGGCGCACGCTGGCGGTGATCGTCGGCGCCTCGGTGCTCTGGCTCACCGACCCGCTGCACCACCTGGACCCCGCGATCCCCGCGCTGCTCGCATTCGCGGCGCTGCTCACGCCCGGGCTCGGGCCGCTCGGCTGGGCCGATCTCGAGCGCGGCGTGGGCTGGGCGAACTTCTTCGTGATCGCCGCGTCGATCTCGCTCGCCCACGCGCTCGAGACCAGCGGCGCGGCGCCATGGCTCGGTCGGTTGCTCGTCGGCGGCCTGCCTGGCCTCAGCGGCAGCGCCGTCGGCACGATCATGGTCTTGATTCTCGGCGCCGCGCTGCTGCGGGCGCTCGTGCCGAACATCTCGGCCTTCCTCGCGCTGGCGCTGCCGATCGCGATGTCGGTCGGGCGTGAAGCGGGACTCAATCCCGTCGTGTGCGCGCTCGCCGTCATGATGACGGGCGACGCTGTCGTCTATTACCCGGCGCAGAGCTCGTCAGCGCTGGTGATCTACGAGCGCGGGCATGTTTCGGCGGGCGAGATCTTTCGGTTCGGCCTCTGGATGACGCTGCTCGGCTGGATCACGGTGCTGCTCGTTGCGCTGCCGTGGTGGTCGCTCGTCGGCCAGCCGCTGACCCACCATTGATAGGCCGTCGAGGCCTTCGCCGAGATCAGAGGGGCGCCGGCAGCTCCGAGCGGCCCATCAGGTAGGCGTCGACGCCGCGCGCGCATGAGCGTCCCTCGGCGATGGCCCACACGATCAGCGACTGGCCGCGCTGCATATCGCCGCAGGTGAACACGCCGGCCACGCTGGTCATCCAGTTGGCATCGCGGGCGACGTTGCCACGGTCGGTCAGCGTCACACCGAGCTGGCTCAGCATGCCGGGTTTCTCGGCGCCGACGAACCCCATGGCGAGCAGCACCAGGTCGACGTCGAGCGTGAATTCGCTGTCGGCGACCGGCTTGAAGTCCATGCGGCCGCCGTCGCGCACCATGTCGACCTTGAGGGCCTCGAGCTTCGTCACGCGGCCACCGTCACCGACGAAGCGCTGGGTCGAGACCGAGTAGACGCGCTCGCCGCCCTCCTCGTGCGCCGACGACACGCGGAAGATGTTCGGCCACTGCGGCCACGGATTGTCGGTCGCGCGCGCATCCGGCGGTCGCGGCAGCAGCTCGAACTGGTGGACGGAGGCAGCACCCTGCCGATGGACGGTGCCCAGACAGTCGGCGCCCGTGTCGCCGCCGCCGATGATGACCACGCGCTTACCGCGGGCGCTGATGAACTGCTCGTCGGCGATGGCGTCGCCCTCACAGCGCTTGTTCGACAGCGTCAGATACTCCATCGCGAAGTGGATGCCGCCGAGCTCGCGCCCGGGGATCGGCAGGTCACGCGGGGCGCAGGCGCCGCCCGCCAGCACGATCGCGTCGAACTCGCGCCGCAGGTCCCCGACCGGCACGTTCACGCCGATGTGGGCGTTGGTCTGGAAAACGACGCCTTCTTTCTCCATGAGCGCCAGGCGCCGATCGAGGTGGCGCTTCTCCATCTTGAATTCGGGGATGCCGTAGCGCAGGAGGCCGCCGATGCGATCGGCGCGCTCGAAGACGATCACCGCGTGGCCGGCGCGATTGAGCTGCTGGGCGGCGGCGAGCCCGGCGGGGCCGGAGCCGACGACCGCGACCTTCTTGCCCGTGCGCACGGCGGGGAGCTCTGGTCGCACCCAGCCCTGCTCGAATGCGTGATCGATGATCGAGACCTCGATGGCCTTGATCGTGACGGCGTCGTCGTTGATTCCGAGCACGCACGAGCCCTCGCACGGCGCCGGGCACAGCCGCCCGGTGAATTCCGGGAAATTGTTGGTCGCGTGGAGCCGCTCGATGGCGTCGCGCCAGCGGTCTTTGTAGACGAGGTCGTTCCAGTCGGGAATGAGGTTGCCGAGCGGGCAGCCCTGGTGACAGAACGGAACACCGCAGTCCATGCATCGCGCGCCCTGCTTGCGCAGATCGTCGGCGGCGAAGGGAAGATAGACCTCCTTCCAGTCGCGCAGGCGCTCCGCGATCGGGCGAGTCGGCCACTTCTTGCGCTGGATCTCGAGGAAGCCGGTGGCTTTACCCACTCGTGACCCCGACCAGCTCGGCGAACGAGGGCTCGCGTCCCTGGGCGCGCGCCTTCGCCTCGGCCGCGCGCACGCGCTTTTCGTCCTTCGGAATCACCTTCACGAACCGCGGGCGCATGGCGCGCCAGTCGGCGAGGATCTTCGCCGCGTGGGCGGAGTGCGTATAGGTGACGTGACGGTCGATCAGATCACCGACGAGCGACACCTCGGCCGCCTGATCGAGCGCCTCGAGGTCGACCATCTCGCGGTTGCAGCGCCGATGGAAGTCGCCGTCGAGATCGAGCACGAACGCGATGCCGCCCGACATCCCTGCCGCAAAGTTGCGCCCCGTGCCGCCGATGACGACCACACGGCCGCCCGTCATGTACTCACAGCCGTGGTCGCCGACGCCCTCCACCACCGCGTGCACCCCGCTGTTGCGCACGCAGAAGCGCTCGCCGGCCACGCCGCGCACGTACGCCTCGCCGCCCGTGGCGCCGTAGAGCGCGACGTTGCCGATGATGATGTTGTCCTCGGGCACGAACGTGGAGCGTCGCGGTGGATGCACGATGAGCCGGCCGCCGGAGAGCCCTTTGCCCCAGTAGTCGTTGGCGTCACCCTCGAGGGTGAACGTGATGCCGCGCGGCAGGAACGCGCCGAACGACTGCCCGGCCGAGCCGGTGAAATGCACGCGGATGGTGTCGTCGGCCAGACCGGCCGCGCCGTGCTTGAGCGTCACCTCGTAGCCGAGCGTCGTGCCGACCGTGCGGTGGACGTTGCGGATCGGCAGCGCCAGCTCGACCCGCGTGCCCTGCTCGATGGCGTCGCGGCAGGCGGGGATGAGCGTCGTGTGGTCCAGCGACTTCTCCAGGCCGTGATCCTGCGCCACCACGCAGCGCCGCGCGACCTCCGGCGGCATCGCGGGCGAGTAGAGGATCGACGAGAGATCGAGCCCGCGCGCCTTCCAGTGATCCACGGCGGCCGTCACGTCGAGACAGTCGGCGCGGCCGATCATCTCCTCGACCTTCCGGAAGCCCAGCTGCGCCATCAGCTCGCGTACCTCCTGGGCGACGAACCGGAAGAAGTTCACCACGTGTTCGGGCCGGCCCGCGAACCGCTTGCGCAGCTCGGGATCCTGCGTGGCCACACCGACGGGACAGGTATTCAGGTGGCAGACGCGCATCATGATGCAGCCGAGCACGACCAGCGGCGCGGTGGAGAAGCCATATTCCTCCGCGCCGAGCAGGGCGGCGATGACGACGTCGCGTCCGCTCTTCAGCTGGCCGTCCGTCTGCACGACGATCCGGTCGCGCAGCTTGTTCAGGACGAGGACCTGCTGCGTCTCCGCGAGGCCCAGCTCCCACGGCACGCCGCCGTGCTTGATCGACGTCAGCGGCGAGGCGCCGGTGCCGCCGTCGTGGCCGGAGATCAACACGACATCCGCGTGCGCCTTGGCCACACCGGCCGCGACGGTGCCCACACCGACCTCAGCCACGAGCTTCACGTGGATCCGCGCACTTGGGTTGGCGTTCTTCAGATCGTGGATGAGCTGGGCCAAGTCCTCGATCGAGTAAATGTCGTGGTGCGGCGGCGGGGAGATCAGCCCCACACCGGGCGTCGCGTAGCGGACCTTGGCGATCCACGGATAGACCTTGTGACCCGGCAGCTGTCCGCCCTCGCCGGGCTTCGCGCCCTGCGCCATCTTGATCTGCAAATCGGTCGCGTTGACGAGGTACTCGCTCGTCACGCCGAATCGGCCGGAGGCTACCTGCTTGACCGCGCTGCGGCGCCAGTCTCCGTTCGCGTCGCGCACGTAGCGGGCCGAGTCTTCACCGCCTTCGCCAGTGTTGGAGCGCCCGCCGATGCTGTTCATCGCGATCGCGAGCGTTTCGTGCGCCTCCTGGCTGATCGAGCCGTACGACATCGCGCCGGTGGCAAAACGCGTGAGGATCGAGTCGACCGGCTCGACCTCCTCGAGCGGCACGGGCGGGCCGGCCGCCTTGAGGCTGAACAGCCCTCGGAGCGTCGCGCGATGCCGGCTCTGGTCGTCGACGATCTTCGAGTATTCCTTGAAGGTCGCGTAACTGCCGGCGCGCGTGGATGCCTGCAGCTTGGCGATCATCTCCGGATTGACTTGATGATGCTCGCCGTCGCGCCGCCACTGGTACTCGCCGCCCCAGTCGAGATCCGCCTTCTCGACGAGACGCTCGGGATACGCGGCGGCGTGGCGGCGCCGGACCTCTTCGGCGATCACGTCGATACCGATGCCGCCGACGCGCGAGGCCGTGCCCGTGAAATAGCGGTCCACCACGCTGCGGTTCAGGCCGATGGCCTCGAAGATCTGCGCGCCGGTGTACGACTGCAGCGTGGAGATCCCCATCTTGGCCATGACCTTCAGGATTCCCTTGTTCAGGGCCTTGATGTAATTCTTGAAGGCTTTCGCGCGGTCGATCCCCGCCAGCACGCCCTCCTGGATGAGATCGTCCAGCGTCTCGAAGGCCACCCACGGGTTCACCGCGCCCGCGCCGTACCCGATCAACAGGCAGATGTGGTGCACTTCGCGCGCATCACCCGTCTCGATGACCAGGCCGCAGCGGGTGCGCTCGCCGTGGCTCACGAGATGGTGGTGCACGGCGGCGGTGGCGAGGAGGCTGGGGATCGGCGCCCGCTCGGCGGTCACGCCGCGGTCGGAGAGCACGACCACGTTGTGGCCATCGGCAATGGCCCGGCGCGCGCGCGCCTGCAGCGCCTCGAGCGCGCGCTCGAGACCGGCGGCGCCCTCGGCGACCGGATAGAGCATCGGCAGCGTGACGGCCTTGAAGCCGAGCTGCGACACGTGGGCGAGCTTCGCCAGGTCCTCGTTGGAGAGCACGGGATCGTTCAGCACGATCTGGCGACACGAGATGGGCTCCGCCTTCAGGAGGTTGCCCTCGGGCCCGATCGTCGATTCCATCGCGGTGACGAGCTCCTCGCGGATCTGGTCCAGCGGCGGGTTCGTCACCTGGGCGAACAGCTGCTTGAAGTAGTCGTACAGCGGCCGCGGGCGGTCGGACAGCACGGCGAGCGCCGTATCGGTGCCCATGGAGCCGATCGGTTCTTCGCCGTTTTTGGCCATCGGCGCCAGCAGCAGACGCAGGTCTTCGTGCGTGTAGCCGAACGCCATTTGACGCGTCAGCACCGTTGCGTGGTCGGACTCGGCGACGGGCGCCGCCGCCACGTCCTCGAGACGCACCAGGTTCTGCTGCAGCCAGTCGCCATACGGATGCTCGGCGGCGAGCTGCGCCTTGATCTCGTCGTCGTCGATGATGCGCCCCTGCGCCGTGTCGACCAGGAAGATCTTGCCGGGATGCAGCCGCTCCTTGACCAGCACCTTCTCGGGCGGGATGTCGAGGACGCCGACCTCGGAGGCCATGACGACCAGGTCGTCCTTGGTGACGTAATAGCGCGACGGCCGCAGGCCGTTGCGATCGAGAACGGCGCCGATGACGGTGCCGTCGGTGAAGGCGATCGACGCCGGGCCGTCCCACGGCTCCATGAGCGACGAGTGGTACTCGTAGAACGCGCGCCGCTCCGGGCTCATCTGCTCGTGGTGCTGCCACGGCTCCGGGATCATCATGAGGATCGCGTGCGGCAGCGAGCGCCCGTTCATGACGAGGAACTCGAGCACGTTGTCGAACGTCGCGGAGTCGGACAGGCCCTCGCGCGTGACCGGCAGCACCTTGGCGAGATCGTCGCCGAGCACGTCGGAGCGGCACAGCGCCTCGCGGGCGCGCATCCAGTTGATGTTGCCGCGCAGCGTGTTGATCTCGCCGTTGTGGGCGACGTAGCGGTACGGGTGGGCCAGCGGCCA
>Ga0075421_100007871_pt1 | contig 13067 bp, 8 predicted proteins | sample SoiMetdeltSBSDD5_FD_75292 | JGI IMG/M metagenome (GOLD analysis project Ga0075421, IMG submission 75292) | Bulk soil microbial communities from a Populus tree surrounding site in Tennessee, USA - Soil MetaG P. deltoides SBSDD5 | ecosystem: Environmental > Terrestrial > Soil > Tree plantation... | reverse complement strand
TCGACGTACCGCCGCCAGCTGGCCGCCTCGGTCCCGACCGCACGCCGCCCCGCGGCGGTGAGCTTGTAATACTTCGCGCGCCGGTTGTTCTCGGTCGTGCGCCACTCGCTTTCGATCCACCCCTTCTGCTCCAGCCGCTGGAACGCCGGGTAGAGCGAGCCCTGGTTGGCGTCGAGCACGCCACGCGAGAGCTGCTGGATGCGCTGCCCGATGCCCCAGCCATGCATGGGCTCGAGCGTGAGCGTTTTGAGGATCAGCAGGTCGAGAGTGCCGCGGAGGACATCACTGGTTGGAGGCTGCATGCCGGGCGGGCTGGTGTCGGGGTCTCATGTCGAGTTCCGAGAGGAAGTGTGGGGACGCTTCTGTCGGAAGTCAAGAGGAGGCCGAATCAACCGCGCTGTTTGCTGCATGCTCGCGCTTGATGTAGCTCGCGTGGCGAGGACGCTTCCCGACCCGGAAAGTGTGAAGGGGTGGGAACAACGATCGAACGGAAACAGCAAGAAACAGCCGGATAAGCGAAACGGCTACGGGATGACGGGATGGGCGGGACGGACGGGATGGACGGGGTGACGGCTCGGCGCTGACGTCTCCTCACGCCACGAGTAACGGAAGAGGGGAACGACCTGTCGGGACAGTGACGTCCCGAGCGGCCGTTCCCCTCTGTCACGCTTCGGTGCGGGACGTCGGCCCTCGGGCCGTCATCCTGTTCCATCCCGCCCATCCTATCCTGCTGTGCGCAGTTCAGCAGTATCCGACCTTCCTGCTGGTTCCGTCAAATCGATACTCCGGCCCCTCACCACCGTACAACCCTGCGAAGGGTCCCGCGCCACGCGGAGCCGGTTTCGATCGTCCGATTACGCAATGCCTAACGCTGCCAGGCGCACGCGCGGCACGCTTACCCGCCGACAATCCGCACGCTCAGCGGAACAACCGTCGGCTGCTCTACATTCCCGATTCCCAGGCTGTCAGCCGCGGAGCTCGGCCCGTCGACTACCCGCCTCACGCCCGAGAGATGCGTGATGAACCACCGACCACGCGTCGACTCGAGGTCATCGTACCGCACGCGACGGCTGCCCGCGCTGGCGTGGATGATCCGGCCGTCACCGGCGTAGATCGCGACGTGCGCCGCACGCCCGCGGCGCGTCCGAAAGAAAAGCAGGTCCCCGGTACGCAGCGAATCGAGTCCGCCGATCACCGTATGGCCGACGCCCGCCTGCTCGCGCGCCGTCCGCGGGAGCGGCACGCCATGACGCGCAAACACGTAGCGCACGAAGCCCGAGCAGTCGAACGCGCCCGGACGGGTTCCGCCGAACACATAGCGCGTCCCGAGGTATCGCTTCGCCGTCGAGAGCACACCGTCGGCGACGACAGCGCCCGATGTGGTGGCCGTCTCGATGTCCGTCGACGTCGTCGCGACAGCCCGCGTGGGCGCGGACGCGAGCGCGCGCGCCTTCGTGCTGTCGCCCCGCGTACCAGCGACGGCCGCGAGCGATGCGAACGAAATGACCGAAAGGGATGCCAACATTGGAGTCGCCTCAGGTTGAGCTGCGACTCCCTTCCAAGGCAGTCCTTGCACCGGACTCGGGTCACGTTTGGCACGGCGATACGCGACCGAACTCCCGGTGTCCCCGGTCACCGCCGTGTCGGCGCCACACCATTCGTTGGCGTCGCGCGGCGCGCTCGCCGTGCGCAACCGGCCATCGCCGGAAAATCCTGCCTAGTTTCGCGACGGTGACTGCGTAATTGGGGTCAGACTCGAATTAGCGATTCCTTGCGGGCCGCAAGGAATCGCTAATTCGAGTCTGACCCCAATTAGTCCTGGCGCATCGCAACCAAGGGATCAATGCGCGCCGCACGCCGAGCCGGGATGAAGCTCGCCACCGCCGCGACCAGAACGAGCAGCAACGTCACGCTCACGTACGTCAGCGGATCCGTTACGCGAATGCCATATACCATAGTAGTCATGAGGCGCGTGACGATGAGCGCACCGGCCACGCCCGCGACAGCACCGCACACGACCACCAGCATCCCCTGCCCGACGACGAGCCCCACGACCTTCACGGGCGTGGCGCCGAGGGCGACGCGCACGCCGATCTCATGGGTCCGGCGCGACACGGAGTAGCTGATCACTCCGTAAATCCCCACCGCCGCGAGCACCAGCGCGACCCCCGCGAACGTCGCGAGCAGTGCCATCGTCAGCCTCGGCCTCGCGGTTGCGCCGTCGACGACCGCGGTCATCGTCTGCACTTCCGTCACGGGAACCGCGCGGTCGACGGACGCAATCGCGTCGCGCACCGCACTCGTCAGTCGGCCAGGATCGCATCGTCGGCCTGCCTGACATGAGACACGCAGCACGAGCGTCATGTACGCGACATGCCCGCCCTCGCCTTCCAGGTACCCACGCGTCTGGAAGTACGGGACGAACATCTCCTCCTCCGGCGGCGCCGACCAGTCCGAGCGGACGGCGTCCTTCACCACGCCCACGACCGTCACCCACGTCGGGGCGTCGGCTCCGGGGTCGAGCGTGATGCGCTTCCCTACCGCGTCCTCGTTAGGCCAGTGGCGTCGCGCGAACCACTCGTTGACCACCACGACCGGCGTCGCGCCGAGGCGGTCCGCGTCCGTGATCGCCCGGCCGCGCAGCACCGGCAGGCGCATGACGTCGAAGTAGTCCGGGAATACGACGCGGTATACCCCGCGCGGCTCCTCGCCCGGCCGTGGGCGTGGCTGTCCTTCGACTCCGAACCCGAACCCCCACACGTCACCACCGATCGGCAGGTGGTTGATGAAGCTCGCCCGCTCGACGCCGGGGAGCTGTCGCACGCGGTCGAGTGCCGCGGTATAGAACGCGGCGCGACGGCCCGGCGCCTCGTTGGCCGTCCCCCGCACACTCACCGTGGCCGACAGCACCCCCGAAGGATCGAAGCCCGGGTCGATGCCCCGGAGCGCCATGAAGCTGCGCATCGCGAGTCCCGCGGCTGTCAACAGCACGAGCGCCAGGGCGATCTCCGACCCCACGAGCAACGCACGCAGCCGGCCACGGTGCGCGCCCTCGGTGGAGCCACGCGCAGCGTCGCGAAGCGCATCGGCAACTTCGACGCGCGACACGCGAAGCGCCGGAAGCAGGCCGAACGCGAGCCCCGTGCCGAGCGAGACAATCATCGCGAACGCAAGCATTCCGACGTCGAGTCCAATCTGTCCAACACGCGGAATGCTGCCGCCACTGAGGCGCACGAACGTTCTCAGGCCGACCATCGCGAGCAGGATACCACCGGCGCCGCCCGCGAGACCGAGCACGAGGCTCTCGGTCAAAAGCTGACGCAGCAGCCTGGCGCGACTCGCACCAATCGCCAGCCGAACATGCATCTCCCGCTGTCGAGCTGACGCCCGCGCGAGCAGCATGTGGGCGACGTTCGCGCAGGCGATGAGCAGGACGAACCCCACGGCCCCGAGAAGCACGAGCAGCGCCGTTCGCACGTCGCCCACGACCATCGTCTCGAGCGGCGTCACGGTGACGTTACGGTTCGTGCCCGGAAACTCGCGTTCGAGGGCGGCCGCGATCGACGCCATCTGCGCACGCGCCGCGTCGATCGACACGTTAGGCGCGAGGCGCGCGAAAACCCGCAGGCTCGAACCGCGACGACTGGTCGCCCGCTCACCAAGCGCGAGCGGTGTCCAGATCTGCACGCCGGTGGCCCAGAACATCGGGAAGTCGAAGCCGCTTGGCATCACGCCGACGACCCGATATGTCGCGCCATCGACGGCGAACCGCTCGCCGAGGACGTCCGATCGGCCGCCGAACCGACGCTGCCAGTACGCCCACGCGAGCACCGCCGCCCGCTCGGCGCTCGGCGCCTCCTCTTCCGGCAGCAACAGGCGTCCGAGAACGGGGCGCACGCCAGTCATGCGCAAGATGTCCGACGTAACCCGCAGACCCTGCACGCGCTCGGGCACATCACCCATCACGTTGCCGGCCCAATGCTCCGCCGCACCGACTGAAGAGAACGCCGTGCTCTGTCGCTTCCAATCCAGATAGTTGGCCGGAGCGACTGGATCATGCCCATCGTGGAGGAGCACGACCAGACGGTCGGGATCGGCGTATGGCAGCGGCCGCAGCAGCACGCCGTTGACGACACTGAAGATCGCAGTGGTCGCGCCAATGCCGAGCGCGAGGGCCGCGACGGCAACAATGGTGAATGAGGGATGGGTCGTGAGTACCCGAACGGCGTAGCGAACATCGCGCGCGAGCGTCTCGAACATCATGAGTCTCCCAGATCGGGGTCAGAGCAATTGTTCTGACCCTTTTCGTTGGTGCAGGCATTGGGGGCTTAAAGCCTTTGTCCCCACATTGGGGTCAGGACAATTGTTCTGACCCCAATGCGGGGTTACGACACAGGGTGCGCGAGAACGGTTGCGTGTTTGCCTTCGCGTTCAGCCTTTCAAGATTCGTGGCATGACCCAATCCAGTTTCCCCACCGTCCGCGCGGCGATCGTGCAGGCCGAGGTCGCCACTGACCTCGAGCATGGCCTCGAACTGACCGATGAGAAGGCCGCCGAAGCCGTAAACGCCGGCGCGTCACTCGTCGTGTTTCCGGAGACGTGGCTCCCTGGTTATCCCGCATGGCTCGACGTCTGCCGAGACGCCGGGCTTTGGGATCATCCTCCGGTGAAGACCGTGTTCAGACGCATGGCCGAACAGAGCGTGGTCGTGAACGGCGCGTCGGGCCAGGCGCTCGCGGCGATCGCGGCGCGCCATCGCATCGCGATGGTCGTTGGCGTCGTCGAGCGTGTCGAGCAGGGACCGGGACGCGGTACGCTCTTCAACAGCTTGCTCACTTATGGTCCCGACGGGTCGCTGCTCAACCACCATCGCAAGCTCGTGCCGACGTACACCGAGCGCCTCGTGTGGGGGCCGGGCGATGGCGAAGGGCTGCGCGCGGTGGACGTCCCGGTGGGAGCGCCAAACGCTCGCATCGGTGGACTCGTGTGCTGGGAGCATTGGATGCCACTCGCGCGCCAGGCATTGCACGAGTCCGGCGAGGACATCCACGTGGCGGCGTGGCCGACCGTGAAGGAGATGCTGCAGGTGGCGAGTCGCCACTACGCCTTCGAAGGCCGCTGCTTCGTGCTGGCGGCCGGATCACTCATGCGGGCCTCCGCTCTCCCGCCGGAGCTCGAGCCGCATCCCACGATTGTCGCCGCGGCCGATCAGCTCGTGCTGCGCGGCGGGAGCGCGATCATCGCTCCGAACGGCGCGTACCTCGCGGGGCCTGTATTCGACACACCGGCGGTGCTGGTGGCCGACCTCGACCTCGCCATAACGAGAGAGGAGGCGATGACGCTGGACGTCGCCGGGCACTACAGCCGGCCTGACGTCTTCCAATTCGGCCTTATTGGGGTCAGACCCCATTGAAATCCTGAATGGGGTCTGACCCCATTGGAATTCCTAGTGGGGTCTGCCCCCATTGCCGTCGAACGAATCGGCGGGCCGGCATGTCCAAGACGGGTCGGGGTATCCGTGCTCACAACACGCCGTGGCTCTCATGGACACACTCTCGAGCGACATTCGCTTCGCCATTCGCAGCCTCGTTCGCGCACCGACGTTCGCGTTAACCGCGGTCCTCGCCCTCGCGCTCGGCATTGGCGCCACGGCCGCCGTGTTCAGCCTTCTCCAGGCCGTCGTGCTCCGACCCCTGCCCTTCCAGGAGCCCGACCGGCTCGTCAGCATCTGGGACACGAACCGCGAGAAGGCGCTCACGCGCGAGGGGCTGTCTCCAGTGAACTTCGGGGACTACCGCGCACTCACCGATGTGTTCGACGACGCGGCCGCCTGGTGGCGCCCGCAGCTCAACCTCATGGACGGCACCGGCGACCCGATTCGCGTCGCCGCAGTGGAGACCTCCGAGAACCTCTTTGATGTGCTCGGCGTTCGACCCGCGCTGGGCCGAAGCTTCACGGCGCATCCCCTGCTCTTCGGCTCCGAGAACGAAGCCATCATCAGTCATCGGCTCTGGCAGACGCGATTTGGCGGCGACCCCGCACTCATCGGACGGGGCATACGGTTGAACGGCTTTACCTACACGGTCGTGGGCATCATGCCGCCGGGCTTTGCGTTTCCAGGGGAAACGGACCTGTGGCAACAGCTTCAGTGGAATCTTCAGAACCACAGCCGCGGTGCTCACTTCATGGAGTCGGTCGCACGGCTCCGTCCCGGTGTCACGCCGGAACGCGCGAATCAGGCGCTCGCGGCACTCGGCGTCCGCCTCGGGAACGAGTTTTCCGCCACGAACGCGGGGTGGACTCCGCGCGTCGTTCCGCTCGATCAGGACATCGCCGGCGTTTTCCGCCCGGGACTCTTTGCGTTGTTCGGCGCGTCGGCGCTGCTTCTCCTCATGGCGTGCATCAACGTCGCGAACCTGCTTCTCGCGCGGGCGAGCGTGCGCCGCCGCGAGGTGGCGCTGCGCGCCGCCATCGGGGCGAGTCGGCAACGACTCGTTAGGCTCTTCCTGACCGAGAGTCTCGTCCTGGCGCTCGCCGGGGCGCTCGTCGGACTTGCCGTCGCCGTGCTGAGCGTGAAGGCGTTGGTCGTCCTCTCACCGATTCAGATCCCACGCGCGGAGACGGTCGGCATCGACGCGACTGTCCTCGTCTTCTCGTCTGTCGTGTCCGCGCTGACGGCAATCGTGTTCGGGCTCGCTCCCGCGGTGCTCACCTCGCGCGCCGCGATCCAGGATGCGCTGAAGGACGGCAGCAAAGGTACGGTATCGCACGGTCGCGCGATGCGGGGCACGCTGGTCGTGGCCGAGGTCGCACTCGCCGTCGTGCTGCTGTCGGGCGCCGGGTTGCTGGTGCGGAGCGTCGATCAGCTGCTGCACGTGAACACCGGCGTCGACGCGGAGTCGGTCATCACGGTGGACTTACAGCTTCCCGAGGCCGCCTATCGAGAGTGGGAGCGCGTCGATCAGTTCTACGGGAACCTAACGCGCGCGCTCACCGATCGGCCGGAGATCGTCGCCGCCGGCTCGGCGACTTTTCTTCCACTCGCGCCGGGATGGCGCCTGCCGTACACCGTCGTCGGTGCGGCACCGGTCGCGGCAACCGACGCGCCCACGGCGCAGGTTCACTCGGCGGACGCTGGGTACTTCGCCGCACTGCGCGCGCCGATCGTTCGTGGCCGTGCATTCGAGACACACGATGATGTGGCCTCGGTGCCGGTGGTGATCATCAACGAGACGCTCGCGAAGCAGATGTGGCCGGGGGAAGATCCGATCGGCCGGCGTGTGAGCACCGGGACACGTCAGATCGGGCCGCTCGCACGCCGCATTGTGCCGGGAAACGAGCACGAGGTGATTGGCGTCGTCCGTGACATCCGCAACGCGTCGCTTCGACAGGTCATTGAGCCGGCGATGTACTTCACCCCTCGCCAGTTCCCGTCGCGGAAGATGCAGGTCGTGGTGCGAGGGCGCGGTGACCTTCCCGCCCTGACGGCGCTCGTGCGCGAGGAAGTGCGCCGCCTCGATGCGACGCTGCCCCTCGGCGAAGCGAAGACCATGGGACGTGTGCTTTCGTCGGTCGTCGATCCGCCGCGCTTCGTCATGGCGTTGATGGCCGCGTTCGCGGGCGTCGCGCTCGTGCTCGCGGCGGTCGGGATCTACGGCATGTTGAGCTACGCGGTGAGCCAACGCCGCCGCGAGTTCGGGATCCGTCTCGCACTCGGCGCCCGCCCGTCCGGCGTGTTGGGGTTGATCGTGCGAGAGGGGCTCACGCTGGCGATCGCTGGTTGCGCGATCGGCGTGGCGGGCACGTACGTGGCGGGCCGGTCGCTGGCCGGGTTCCTGTTCGAGGTTCAGCCGTGGGATCCGACGACGCTCACCGCGGTGGTGGCGGTCGTGCTCGCCGTCTCGATGCTCGCCTGTCTCGTGCCGGGACGAAGGGCATCAGCAGAAGACCCGGCAGGAGCGCTACGGGCGGATTAAGCGGGCGACGAGACGGCGCAGGGCCGGAAAGGCGCAGGGCCCGAAAGGGCGCACGACCCAGACAGCGCAGGACCCAAACGACGCAGGGCAAGAACGACGCAGGACCCAGACGGCAACGGCGATCAATCGGCGAAGCCAGCGCAAGCGCCATTATACGTCGTTGCCGTTCGGGTCCTGCGCTCTCTGGGCTTTGCGTCGTCTGGGCTCTGCGCTCTCTGGGCGGTGCGCATTTTGGGCGGTGCGCATTTTGGGCCGTGCGCATTTTGGGCCCTGCGCCCTTTGGGGCAATCTGCAGTTCGTCCCAACTCCTCAAACCGCGTTCATGCCTTGAGTGTCCAAGCTTGGCCGACATTCTCGGAGGACGCGTCTCGTGCCCAAGTCGTCGTTCGTTACTGACCTCCTCGGCGCCGTGCGCGCCCTCCGCCGCGCGCCGCTCGTCTCCGGCTCCGCGATCCTCTGTATCGCGCTCGGCATCGGCGCTACGGCGGCCATCTCTAGCGCCGTCAGCCGTGCGCTCCTACAGCCGCTGCCCTTTCGCGATCCGGAGCGGCTCGTGACCGTGTACCGCACCACACCGCACTTCAACACCGGGCCGTTCTCGCCCGCGAACTACGCCGACCTCGCCCGCGATACGCGTCAACTCGAGGCACTCGCGGCAATCGCGGGGGGTGGCGGCCTGTTGCAGCTCAGCGACGAGGCCGTGCAGGTGAGCGTCAGGCGCGTCACTGGGAATCTGTTCCCAATGCTCGGCGCCCCGGCACTCCGCGGCCGGCTGCTCACATCGACCGACGACCAGCCGGACGCATCGCCGGTCCTCGTCATAGACGAGGAGCTCTGGCGCGAGCGGTTTGGTGGCGACGCGGCCGTCGTCGGGAAGCCGATTCGTCTCGACGGGCAGGCGTACACACTCGTGGGTATCGTGCCCCGCGAATTCGGCATCCCGCATGGAGCGCAGGTGGTCAGGGCGCAGGTCTGGCTGCCGATGCGCTTCACGCCGGACCAGCTGGCACAACGTCGCAGCAACTATCTTCTCTCGTTAGGGCGGCTGGCGCCCGGTGCGACCGTCCAGTCGGCGCACGCGGAGCTGGTACGGATCTTCGACGGGATTGCCCTGGCGAACCCGCGGCTCCGCGACGAGCAAGTGCGCGTGCTGTCACTCGCTGGCGAGGGCGTGCGCACGGTGAAGCGGCCGCTGTATCTGCTGTTCGGTGCGGTGTGCATGGTGCTGCTCATCGCCGCGACGAATGTGGCGAGCCTTCTGCTCGCTCGCGGCGTGCATCGGCAGCGTGAGCTCGCGATCCGGTCGGCGTTAGGCGGGAGCCGACGGCAGCTCATGCGACCGGTGCTGAGCGAGAGTCTGGTGATGACCGTCGTCGGGCTGCTCCTCGGTCTCGTGCTCGCGTGGGCGGGCGTGCGAGCGATCGGCTCGCTGGCCGCAGCGCGCCTGCCGCAGCTCATCGGTCTCTCCGTGGACTATCGCGTCATCGCCTTTGCGGTCGTGCTCGCGGGACTCGTCGCGCTCCTCTGCGGCGGCTTCCCCGCGTGGCGGAGCGCCGCCGTCGATCCGCAGGACGCGCTGCGCGACGGCCGGGGTGGGGGGACGAGTCGCGCGCACCACGGCGTCCTTCGGACACTCGTCATCGCTGAAGTGGCGCTGTCACTCATGCTCCTCCTCGGCGCCGGCCTCGTCCTCAAGGGCTTTGCGCAGCTCATGTCCCGGGACCCAGGGTTCGATCCGGAGCCGATCCTGGCGCTCCAGGTCACGATCTCGCCCGACCGATATCCCGACGGAAGCTCGGTGCAACGGTTCCTCGAGCCGGCGCTCGAGAGGATCCGGGAGATTCCGGGCGTCGATGCCGCCGGATCGATCTCGCTCATCCCGTACGACAACTGGGGGTGGAACTTCAGTATTCGGTACGAGGGTAAGGCCGCGGACGACCTGACGGGCCGCCCGATCACCGAGAACCGCATCGCCACACCGGAGTTCTTCCAGGTGACGAAACAGCGGTTGATCGCCGGACGACTGATCGGCGCTGAGGACGGCGAGCCAACATCACCGGCGGTCGTCGTCGTGAACGAGGCACTCGTCCGTCGCGATTTCCAGGGTAGGAACCCCATCGGGGCCCGATTCCATACGGCCGACACCACGTTCACCACGATCGTCGGCGTCGTGAGCGACATCCGGAACTTCGGGCCGGTCGAGGAACCGAGGCCCGAGGTGTATCGCCCGTTCCGTCAGGCCGGCCAGGGCAGCTCGAGCTTTGCGATCATGGTTCGCGCCCGTCGCGGCGACCCGCTCGCGCTCACGCCGGCCGTTCGCGCCGCCATCCGATCCACCGAGCAACAGGTGGCGATAACGGACGTGAGATCGATGCCGCAGGTGATTTCACAGAGCACGAGCCGCGACCGATTCTACCTCATCATGCTCGGCACCTTCGCTGGCGTGGCCATCGTTCTCGCCGTGGCCGGGATCTACGGAGTGCTCAGCTACGTGGTGGCGCAACGGACGCGGGAGTTCGGCATCCGGAGTGCGCTCGGGAGCACTGCGACGGACACCGTAGCCCTGGTGACACGAGAAGGGCTGGCGCTCATCGCCGTTGGTGTAGCACTCGGCCTGGTCGGCGCGATCGCCAGCACGCGATTGCTCTCGGCGATGTTGTATGGCGTCAGCCCACTGGACCGGCCGACCTGGGCGGCAACCACCCTGACGCTTGTCGTCGTGGGACTCATGGCGACCCTGGTGCCTGCACTGCGGGCGACACGAGCGGATCCACTGCTGGCAATCCGGTCGGAATGACGTATCGAGGTTAGAAGAGCTCGTTAATCTGGTTTTTGTTGCGTGGGTCACAGCCCGTCGGCGCAGCCGCGCACCAACTTTCAGGTCCAAGGCACGGGCTCCGAGGATACGACTATGGGCGAACTCGACAGTGAACGTATAGCTCTTGAAGTTGGTGCGGACGAAACGCTGGTGTCGGAGGTCCTCGCGCGACTCAAGCCGGTGCGCGGCGACCTGTCCGATGCCGGGTTCGCTGCGCTGATCCGGAACGTCGTCAGAACGAAGCTGAGCTTCGCAGAACGGGACGCACGGGAGGATCTGTCCACGGTGCGGAGCCGGCGACGCGACGACTGACCTGAGGTCCGCGTAGCGGGCGAGTCACGGCTCTGCACCAGCCCCGCCCATCAAAACGGACGGGACCGGTCTTTGCTCTTACGGTAAGAGACCTCACCCAAGAGCTCATGGACCAGACGAACCGTCGGGCGTTCGCGGCCCAGCATACCGAACCAAGTGGTCGGCGGTGGGTGGCGGAGGAGGTGGCGCGACTCGAGACCGTGGTCCCCTCGATCGACGGCCCGAGCCCGCGGGTCGTGCTGCGGTTCACGAGTGAGGATTCCATCCGCGAGCAGCGGTTCACGCGTTGCGGTCCGCTGCGATGGACGAGCCCTGAGATCGTCGAGGCGCTGTTCCTGAGCGCGCGCCCGATCCGGTCGATCCCGGAACCCACCCCTCGGGGCGGGGTGCGGCGCCGAGCGGTACGGAACAACCGCCGGCGGAATGGCGGCGGCTAACTGGGGTCCGCCTCGGGTAATTTGGGGTCAGAACAAGGGGTCAGAGCAATTGTTCTGACCCCTTGTTCTGACCCCTTGTTCTGACCCCTTGTTCTGACCCCTTGTTCTGACCCCTTGTTCTGAGACCGGCATCAACCGGCGGCCCGGTCGGAGGAACGATCACAGCGGGAAACACGCTGAAACGGCCGGATTACAGCGATTCAGTGCAGTATCCGGCCGTTTCTCCCGTTTCCGCGAGATCGCTGTTCCCGACCCTCGCCACTTTACTCGCCACACGAAGCCAGAGTATTTGGGTCAGACTCGAATTACCCCTTAGGTCCAGCGGAAGGTGACGACTGCACCAGCGGGAAGCGTGTAGCGGAAGGACCGACCGCCTGCTCGAACGACGTACGCCCGTTCCGCCGCCGCGGTGTTGACCATCACCAGGACCTTCGAACCATCACCATTGCGGAATGCGACGCTCTCGAGCCCGTCGACCACCGCAGTGGACGCGATGCGCCGAGCGCCTGGACGGACGAACCGGCTCGCGTGGGCGAGCGCGTAGTACTCGACGTTGCGCGTGACCGCGCCCGTGCGGGAGTCGATCGTCACTACGCCGCGACAGTCGCCGCAGCCACCGCGGTGCGGCCCGTGCGATTCGTCGAGCGCGAGATTCCAGAGGAGCACGCCCTTCGCCCATCCGCGGGTCGCGCCGATGATGAGCGTCCGTGTGTTCCACACGAGGTTGTCGCCCCACTTCGGTGCCCACGCTCCACCCGAGCACTCGGTGAAGTAGGCATCCTTGTCGGGATGCGCATCGTGTACGGTCGTCTGCGCCGAGACGTCCCCAGCGTAGCAATGCCATGCGACGCCCGACACGTACCGTCGTGCAGCGGTGTCGGCGAGGACCTGGAGTGGCGACCCGGGCTCGTCCCAGTTGTGATCCCAGTCGAGAATCCGTGTTCGAATCCCGTGGCGCTCGAATAGCGGGCCCACGTGACGCGCGACGAGCTCGGCCCGTTGTGCCGGCGTTAGGCGCATCCCCGGATAGTCGCCGGGCTCGTAATGCGGCTCGTTCTGGAGCGTGAGCGCGAAGATCGGCACGCCCTCCGCCGCGTAGGCCTCGACGTAGCGACGGAGATACTCCGCGAACGGCGCGTACGCCGCGGGCCGCAGCGTCCCCTGGATCAGACTCCCGGACGTCTTCATCCAGGCCGGCGCACTCCACGGCGTTGCCATCACGACGAGCTGCGGGTTGATCTCGAGGGCGCGCTTCACCACCGGCAGCACATGCGCACGATTCGGCTCGATGGAGAATCGCGCGAGCGTCGGGTCGGCCTGGCCCGACGGCACATCGTCCAGACTGAAGTGGGATGGCGAGAAATCCGACGCGCCGATCGTTAGGCGCGTGAAGCTCGACCCCATCCCGGGACTCGGACCGAAGAGGTCCTCGAGGAGCGAATCCCGCCGCGCCGTGGGAAGACGCTGGATCAGCAGGGCCGCGGCATCGGTGATCGCGGCGCCGAAGCCCACCATCTCCTGGTA
>Ga0075421_100007870_pt1 | contig 13069 bp, 13 predicted proteins | sample SoiMetdeltSBSDD5_FD_75292 | JGI IMG/M metagenome (GOLD analysis project Ga0075421, IMG submission 75292) | Bulk soil microbial communities from a Populus tree surrounding site in Tennessee, USA - Soil MetaG P. deltoides SBSDD5 | ecosystem: Environmental > Terrestrial > Soil > Tree plantation... | reverse complement strand
GTCATCGTGAGCCCACGTCAAGGCCGTGCCGAAGGACATTTTCATCGACCACGGGTTCAATCAAGAGACGCGCCTGGAGACGCTCCGCGGCTTCCTCACGGACGTGGCGGCTGCGCGTCGAGGGTGACGCCCTCGAGCGTCCTCTCGAGCTCGGACTCGACGAGCTTTCCCGGTTGCCGTCGCGGTCGGTGATCGCATTCGTCGAGTGCGCCGGCAACGGCCGGGGGTTCTTCAACGAGTTCATGGGCAAGGTGGCGTCTGGAACCCAGTGGCGGCTGGGCGCCATCGGGGTCGCGGAGCGGACGGGGGTGCCCCTGGGCGCGGTGCTCGAGCTCGCTCGGGTCCGGCGGGACACGCCGCGCGACATCCTCAATGTGCTCGTGGAAGGGCTGGATTCGGTGAAGGTCAGTCGTCCCATCTCCCTCGAGAAGGCGCTCGAGGAGGACACGCTGCTCGCCTATGCGATGAACGGAGAGCCCGTGCCCGCCGACCATGGGTTTCCCCTGCGGGCCATCGTCCCCGGCTGGGTGGGCATCAGGACTCGGAGCGTGAGCGCGGCCTAGTACCCTCCGCCCCCACCCGATCGCTCGCAATACGCAGTGGCGACGCGCCACATTCCCCCCGCCCGCTCGCACTCCTGCTGCGTGCCCGCCACGGGCCCCGCCGTGTGCGAGGCGGCACAGCCCGCGATCCCCAGGAGCAACAACCACCCAAGCGTCAACCGCATCTTCTGGCTCATGGCTCCTCCTCCTGCCTCAACACGGGAGACGGTGGGAAGGCTCCTGGGGGAAACCTGGGGAGATTCTAGGGGACGGCGCTAGTCGCGCGACCGCAGAAGCCAGTACGACAGAAACGCGGCGGCCCCGGCGGAGGCGATGGCCACCGCCATGGGGCCGGCGGTGCCGTCGGAGAGATGGCCCACGGTGATGCCGTAGAGGGCGGAGCCCGTCATCTGGATGACCCCGAGGCCGGCGGCGGCGAGGCCGGCCATGTGCGGGTAGGGGGCGACGGCGCCGGCCACCGCGTTGGGATTGGCGAGGCCCAAGCCCAGCGAGAAGAAGAACATGGGCGCGATGACGGCGACCACACCGGTGACCCCGCTTTGGGCGAGCAGCGCCATCACGAGCCCGGCGGCGGCGCCCAGGCCGGTCCCCGCCATGATGAGCCGGTCGCCGGGCACGCGCCCGGCCAGACGTGAAGTAACGAAGCTGCCCGTCATGATGCCCACCGCGACGGCGGCGAAGCAGAAGCCGTAGACGGCGGGGGCGACGCCGAGGCCCTGGATGAGCACGAAGGACGAGCCGGAGATGAACGCGAACTGTCCGCAGAACATGAAGGTGACGACGAGGACGTACGCCACGTAGCTCGGATCGCGGAGCACCGTCAGGAGATTCTCGGCGAAGCGCGCCGGCTGAAGCGCGCTCGGATCGGGCCGCACGTTCGTCTCGGGCGCGAGGGCCGCGGCGGCGAGCACGAAGAGCGCGCCGAAGCCTGCGAGCACGAAGAAGACGGACCGCCAGCCGAACAGGGCGTGGAGCACGCCGCCCAGAATGGGCGCGAGGATGGGGTTCAGCGCCTGGGCGGTGCCCATGAGGGCGAGCACGCGCGCGGCCTGATCGCGCGGGTACACGTCGCGCACGATGGCGCGCGAGATCACCTGTCCGCTGCCCGCGCCGAAGGCTTGAACGATGCGCGCGCAGATCAGCGCGCGAATGCCTGGGGCGAGCGCGCAGCCGAGACCGGCCGCCGCGTAGAGGGCCAGGCCCGCGATGAGGGTACGACGCCGGCCGTAGCGGTCGGATAGCGGCCCCCAGACGAGCTGCGACGGAGCGAGCCCGGCGAGGAAGAGGGTGACGGTCAGCTGAGCGGTCGCGGCATCGGTGCCGTACGCGAGGGCCAGGGCGGGCAGCGAAGGCAGGAACATGTCGATCGACAGCGCGCCGAGGCCCACCACCGCGGTGAGGAGGACGGCGACGCGGCCGAGGCGGCGGTGCGGTGTCGCCTCGCCGCTCACACCCGCGAGATCAGCCACGGCAGCCCGATCATCAGATAGCACGCCAGGAAGATCGAGCCCATCACGAAGCCGAACCACCAGAAGTCGCGCTTCCGGATGTAGCCCGAGGCGTAATAGACGGGCGCGGGGCCGGTCGCGTAGGGCGTGAGGATGCCCATGAGTCCCAGCGTGAATCCCAGGGCGAGGGCGGCCACGCGCGGCGCGACGTCGAGCGGGCCGGTAGCGATGAAGAGGAAGATGGGCAGCAGCGCGGCGGTGTGGCCCGAGACGGTGGCGAAGAAGTAGTGCAGGTAGAAGAAAATCGCGATGAGGACGGGGATGGCCCAGGGGACCGCGACCCGGGAGACGGGTGACTCGATGAGGTCGGCCACCCAGCGGATGACGCCGACCTCGGCGAGCCCGCCGGCCAGGGTGACGAGGGTCGCGAACCACACGAACACGCTCCAGGCCTGCCGGTTGCCCGCGACGTCGTCCCAGGTGACGATGCCGCGGGCCACCAGCAGGACGACGCCGAGGATGGCGGCCCCGGTGGCGTCGGTGAAGCGGGTGCCGAAGATCCAGAGCCCGACGACGAGCAGGATGCCGCCGAGCATCCCGCGCTCGACCAGCCCCATACGGCCCATCGCGCGCAGCTCCCGCGCCGCCCACTCGGGAGCGTCCGGCGCGTGGGTGAGCGCCGGCGGATACAAGCGGTAGAGCAGCAGGGGCATCGCCACGAAGAGCACGATACCGGCGGGGGCGAAGCCCAGCACCCACTCGCGCCAGGTGATCTCGACGTGCAGTGTCTCCGCCACGATGGCCACCGCGAGGAGATTCGCGGCGATGGCGGTGGGGAACATGCTGCTGGTGATGCAGGTGGCGGCGAGGGCCGTGTACATGAGATAGGCGCCGATGCGGCGCGGATTGGACTCGGGGCTGGAGTCGAAGAGGCCGGGGATGTTGCGGATGACGGGGTAGATGGTGCCGGCGCTGCGCGCGGTGTTGGAGGGCGTGAACGGGGCGAGGGCTAGGTCGGTGAGGGCGATGGCGTAGCCGATCCCGAGGGTGCGGCGCCCGAGGCGGCTGATGAGCCACAGGGCGAGGCGCCGGCCCAGCGCCGTCTTCTCGTAGCCGGAGGCGAGCACCAGCGTGGAGAGGATGAGCCAGGCGAGCGGGTGGGCGAAGCCGCTGAGCGCCCAGTTGATCGACAGGCCCGGGGTCGGCTGCACGAGGCCCAGCATGGCCGCCGCCACCACGCCGGCGAGACCCACCGCCGGGGCGGGGATGGGCTCGGTGACGATGGCGAGGATCACGGTGACGAAGAGCGCGAAGTAGGACCACGCGCGGGGGCTCAGGCCCGCGGGAGTGGGCACCAGCGCGATGGCCAGGCCCACCACGAGCGGCGGGATGGCTCGGGTCAGCGTGCGCCGGTGCGCGGGCGGTAGCGCCGACGTCAGACCGCGAACTCGCGCAGCAGGCGGCCGGGCCGGCCGCAATCGCGGATGACCGCGCCCGTGTCGTCCACCGTGCGCACCCCGTTCACCCAGACGCCGTGCAGGCCCACCGCCGGCGTGTCGAGGCGGCTCGCGCCGGTGGGCAGGTCGTTGACCCGACGCTTCTCGCCGCGCCCCACCGTCGCCGGGTCGAAGAGGAGGAGATCCGCCCACGCGCCCGGTGCCAGGCGCCCGCGGCCGGGAATGCGATAGGCATCCGCCACGCGGCTCGTGACCGCGCGCACCGCCTCTTCCAGCGTGAGGTCGCCGCGCTCGCGCACCCAGTGGCCGAAGAGGTGGAGGCCGAAGCCGGCGTCGCACAGGAAGGACAGGTGGGCGCCCGCGTCGGACAGCGCCACCGCCGCATGCTCGTGACGGAGGAGCCGCTTCACCTCGTCCTCGTCGATGTTGAAGAGCCGGCAGTCGAACATGGCGTCCAGCTCCCCGTCGAGCCCGAAGTCGAGGAAGGTGTCCCACGGATGCTCGCCGCGCTCGCGCGCGAGGGCGCCGATGTTCCGGCCCACCAGCGCGCGGTGCTCGGGACGCGTCACGTCGATGATCGTGAGGTGGTCCCAGTTCTTGTCGCTGAAGCGGTTGGGCACGCCGGGTTGCCCGATCTCCTTCTTGAGCCCGGCGCGGAACGCCGGATCGGCGAGGGCGGCGCGATACCGCGCCTCGGTGTCGGCCACGATGGCGGGCCGCCAGGCGAGGAAGGCCTCCAGCGGGTAGGGATGGCGCAGGGTGAACTCCATGCCGAGGGGGAAGCAGCCCACCTGGGCCCACAACTCGCGCCCGCGCTGCCGCGCCTGGCCGATCTCGCCCAGCTCGCGGAAGACGCGGGTGGGATCGCCCGGATCCACGAACATGGCGGCGACCATCACGGGGCGGCCGTTGGCGCCGGCGATCTTCTCCAGCCACGGGATGGTGGACGTCATGCCCTTGGTGAGCATGAAGACGCCGCGACCGGCCTCGCCGAGCGCGCCGGTGAGGGCGAGCATCTCCGCCTCGTCGGCGAGGCGCGAGGGCATGGGGATGCCGTTCTCGCCATTGTGCTGCTCGAGGGTGGAGGTGGCGAAGCCGACCGCCCCGGCGCGCAGGGCCTCCAGCACGAGGCGGCGCATCTCGGCGATCTCGGCGGCGCTCGCCGCGCGCCGGCTCGCCTCCTCGCCCAGCACCCAGGTACGGATGGAGGAGTGGCCCACGAACGAGGCCACGTTCAGCACGCTGCCCCGCCGCTCCAGGGACCGGAGGTAATCGGGGTATGTCTCGAAGTCCCAGTTGATCCCCGCGCGAAGGGCGTCCAGCGACATCCCCTCCACGTGGGTGAGGTTCCGCACCACGAGGTCGCGGTGCTGGGGCCGGCAGGGCGCGATGGTGAAGCCGCAGTTGCCGATGACCACGGTGGTCACGCCCAGCGCCGCCGACGGCGTGGCGAACGGATCCCAGGTGAGCTGGGCGTCGTAGTGCGTGTGGATGTCCACGATGCCGGGGGCGAGCACGCGGCCGCCCGCGTCCACCGTCTCGCGCGCGGGGCCGAGATCGCCGCCGCGCCGATCCGCGGACAGCGCGGCGATGCGCCCGCCCTGGACGCCGAGGCTGCCCTCGCGCGCGGGGGCGCCGAGGCCGTCGATGATGCGGGCGTTGGTGAGGACGAGATCGAGCACGGCTTCCTCCTTCATATCACGCCGCGGGCGCGCAGGCCCGCGAGCGCGTCGCGGCCGAGACCGAGCCGGCCGCCGTAGATTTCCTCGTTGTGTGCGCCCGGCTCCTGGGGGCCGAGCGCGTCCACACCGCCCGGCGTGAGCGAGAGCTTCGGCACGATGCCCGCCACGCGGAACACCGTGCCCAGCGCGCTCGTCACGCTGAGGATGTTGTCGCGGGCGGCCACCTGGGGATCGGCGAGCAGATCGCGTACGCTGTTGACGGCGGCCGCCGGCACCTCGGCGCGCTCGAGCCGGGCGAGGACGTCGACGGCGTCGTGCTCGCCCACCCACGTCTGCACGAGGCCGTCCACCTCGCCGCGCCGCCGGAGCCGCTCCGCGACCGACGCGAAATCGGCGAGCAGCTCCGGGCGCTTCATCGCCCCGGCGGCGAGGCGCTCGAACATGCGGTCGTTGGTGCAGGCGATGGCGATCCACCGGCCGTCGCGCGTCCGGTAGTGGTTGTGCGGCACCACGTACTCGGTGCCGGACCCGATGCGCTCGCGCACGTGGCCGTCGCCGGCATAGGCGGGGACGAGCTCGTCCAGCATCCGCAGCATGGGCTCGTAGAGCGCGACGTCCACTACCTGGCCCTCGCCGGTGGTGTGCCGGTGGTGGATGGCCGCGAGGGCGCCGAAGGCGCCCATGACACCGGCGAGATAGTCGGGAATGGTGGGCGTGCCCGGCGGCACCGGCGGCCGGTCGGGATCTCCGGTGATGTAACTGGCCCCGCTCACCGCCGCCGCGATGCGGCCGAAGCCGGGCCGCTCGCGGTAGGGCCCGGTCTGGCCGAACGCGGAGATGCGCACGAGGACGAGGCCGCGGTTCACCGCCTGCAAGTCTTCCCAGGCGAGGCCCCAGCGCTCGAGCGTGCCCGGCCGGAAGTTTTCCGCCACCACGTCGGCGGAGGCGGCGAGGCGCTTGACGAGGGCCTGACCCTCGGCGGTGCGCAGGTTGCAGGTGATGGACTTCTTGTTGCGCGCCTCCACCATCCACATGTACGAGGGGCCGTCGGCGGACGCGCGCCCGAGGCGGCGGAGATCGTCGCCCGTCCCCGGCTGCTCGACCTTGATCACCTCGGCGCCGAACTCGCCGAGCAGCGTGCAGCAGAAGGGCGCGGCCACGAAGGTGGCCAGGTCCAGCGCGGTGAGGCCGTCGAGGGGGCGCGCCATGCGGCGCGGGAGCGCTAGGAGGCGAGCGTGCCGCCGTCGACGGCCAGGATATGGCCGGTGACCATGGCGGAGGCGTCGGAGGCGAGGTAGAGGGCGGCGCCCACGAGCTCGTCGGGCTGCCCCATGCGGCCCATCGGCACCCGGCGCATGGCGCGCGCTTCGTAGTCGGGCTCGCGGTGGATCAAATCGCCGATATTGGTGCTGAACCACGACGGGGCGATGGCGTTGACGCGGACATTGTGGGGCGCCCACTCCACCGCGAGCGCCCGCGTGAGCTGCACCACGCCGCCCTTGCTCGCGGAGTAGGCGATGGTGCCCGGCAGCCCCAGCTCGCCGGCGATGGAGGCGATGTTGATGACGCGCCCCCGGCGGCGCGCGATCATCCGCCGGCCCACCGCCTGGCTGGCGAGGAAGACGCCGGTGAGGTTGACCGCGATCACCCGGTGCCACTGCGCCTCCGGAAACTCCGCGGCCGGGCTCCGGTGCGTGATGCCGGCGCTGTTCACGAGGACGTCGACGGGGCCGAGGCGCGACTCGACCTCGCCCGCCATGGCCTCGACGCTGCCTCGGTCCGCCACGTCCACCGCGACGGCCAGGGCCCGCCGGCCCGCGGCCAACAGTCCCTCCGCGACCTGCTTGGCCCCGCCGGCGTTGGCGTCCGCCACGGCCACCGCCGCCCCCGCCTCGGCGAGGCCCCGCGCGATGGCGGCGCCGAGCCCGCCCGCGCCGCCCACCACGATGGCGGTCTGGTTGTCCAGGCGGAAGAGGTCGAGACTGCTCGTCATGATCGCGGGGCGGGCTGCACGAGCTCGAGGGTGATGTCGTCGGGATCCAGGAGATAGACGGCCCGCGCGCCGCGATTGCGGCCATGGGTGATGTCCACCGGCGCGGACTTGAAGCGCACGCCCTTGGCGGAGAGCTCCCGGTAGGCGGCGTCGAGGTCCTCCACCATGAAGGCCACGTGCCCGTTGCCGGGATTGCAGGTGCGCGCGTCGCCGCGGGCCCCGCGCGGCACCCGGTACTCGAGCAGCTCGATGTGATGGCCGGCCGCGCCCGCCGCGCCGGGCAGGCGCAGGAGGGCGATGCGCAGCTCCGCGTCCGGGAATCCGACCACGGTGCGGAGATACGACTGGCTCGAATCCCACTGGGTGATCAGCTCGAGGCCGAGGCAATCGCGATAGAACGCGATCGAGCGATCGAGGTCGCTGACGGACAGCCCGGTGTGGAGGATGCCGGAGACGCCCATCTCCGTCCCTCCTCAGCCGCGGAGACCGGGCATGGTGAAGCCGCGGCGATCCAGCTCGGCGGTGAGGGCCGCGGTGGCTTCGGCGGCGAGGTTCACCAGGGGCGGCCGCACGGTGCCCCACGCGGGATCGGCGCCGTAGTGCGCGATGGCGGCCTTGAGGGCGGGGATCATGGGGAACTTCTGGAAGATCCCGCGGATCTCGTCGAGCCGCGCTTGCTGGGCGTCCGCGTCCGCGCCCTGCCAGCCGGCGTACAGCCGTGCGATGGGGCCTGGGTTGACGTTGGCGGTGGCGCTGATGCAGCCCTTGCCACCCCCGCGCATGTTGGCGAGGAGGAACGTCTCGCTGCCCGCGAACACGTCAAAGCCGGAGGCGGCGAAAGACTCGAGCATCGCCTTGGTGTTGCTCCAGTCTCCGGACGAGTCCTTCACCCCCGCCACCGTCCGCGGGTACGCCTTGAGCAACCGCTCGATGAGGGACAGCGTGATGGGCACCTGGGACACCGGCGGGATGTGATAGACGTAGATCCGCAGCCGGACGTCGCCCACGCGCTCGATCACCTCCGCAAAGCCCCGGAAGAGCCCCTCGTCGCTCACGCCCTTGTAGTAGAAGGGCGGTAGCATGAGCACGCCCCCGCACCCCGCCTTCACCGCGTGGGCGGTGAGGCGCACCGAGTCCGGCAACGCGCAGTGGCCGGTGCCCGGCATCATGCGCGCGGGGTCGAGGCCGGCGGCGACCAGCCGGTCGAGCAGCTCGACCTTCTCCTCGACGGACAGCGAGTTGGCCTCCGAGTTCGTCCCGAACACGGCGAGGCCCACGTTCTGCGACAGGAGCCACCGGCACTGCCGCACGAAGCGCTCGGCATCGGGGGCGAGGTCGGCGGTGAAGGGGGTCACGACGGGGGAGAGGACGCCCGCGATACGGTCGGTCTGGCTCACGCTTGCGCTCCTGTCAGTCGAGGTGGATGAGGAGGATGTCCGAGCCTAGTCCGCCACGCGCACCCCGGTCAAGCCTGGCCCCGGCCTCAGACGCTGAGCTCGAGACCGTCGTAGGCGGCGGTGATCTCCAGCCGCGGGCCGCGCCGCGTGATCTCCTCGAGCCGCCGAGTCTCGCGCAGGATCCCCGCGATGGCGGCGTCGTCGTTGGCGGGCTCGTGGTGGAACAGGCACAGGTGCTTCACGCGCGCGAGCTGGCACAGCTCGACACCCACGATGTTGCTGGAGTGGCCCCAGTCCTCCTTCACGGAGATGGCGTCGGCGAGGGAGTACATGGCGTCGAAGATCACGAGGTCGGCGTCGCGGAAGAACTCCACGAATGCCTCCGTCTCGGCGGGGTCGTCGCGCTTGTGCTCGGAGTCGGTCGAGTAGACGAGCGTCTTGCCGTCCTTCTCGAAGCGGTAGCCGTAGGAGTCGCCGGAGTGGGCCTGTCGCTTGGCGCGGACGCGCAGCCCGGCCATCTGATAGTCGCGCCCGGGCTCCAGGTGGACGAACTCGATGGTGGCGCCCAGGCGGCCGAAGTCCACCGGGAAGGACGGCGCGGCGTGCTGGCGGCGGAAGGCCTCCTCGAGGGCGGCGTGACAGCCGTGGATGCGGATGTGGTTGCCGGGGAGGTAGGCGGGCATGAAGAAGGGGAAGCCCATGATGTGGTCCCAGTGCAGGTGCGACATGAAGATGTTGACGGTGTGCCCGCTCGACCGAGAGGCGATGAGGTGGTTGCCGAACGCGCGGGCGCCGGAGCCCAGGTCGCACAGCACACGCTCGTCCCCGCCCGTGCGAACCTCCACGCACGACGAGTCGCCCCCGTAGGTGTGCCCGACCGCGAAATCCAGCTCGTGCTCGACGAAGGCGCGGGCGGCCTCGGGGGTGTCGATGCCGCGCCGCGCGGCGGCCACGAGGGCGGCGACCACCTTGTCGCGAACGGCGGCGCCGCCGAGTCCCACCGGGATGGAGCCCCGCGTGCCCCAGAAGCGGACCCGCATCGCGCTGCCGCTGCCCGCGAACGCCGCCGCCGCCGCGGGCGAGATGCGGGCCACCGCCTCGCGCGTGGTCCCGAACACCTCGAGGACCTGATGGAAGCGCGTGATCTCGAAGATCTCGCGCACGCGGGCGCCGAGCGCCGCCACCACGAGCGTGCCGCCCCGTGCCTTGGCCTGTTTGGAGGCGACCACGAGCGCGCGCAGCCCGTCGCTGGAGATGTACTCGACGCCCCCGAAGTCGAGCACGACGCCGTCCTGCCCCGCCGCGCAGCGGTCGAGATGGGGGGTGAGGGCGGCGCGGAGAGCGGGGGCGACGGTGTGGTCGATGCGCCCCACCGGGTGGAGCACCACGGCATCGGCGAAGCGTCGAGGCGAGAGCTCCATTGGCGCCGCGTCCCCGCTACCGGCCGGTGAAGCGCGGCGCCCGCTTCTCGAGGAAGTGGGCGACGCCCTCCTTGAAGTCGGCGGCGCCGAAGCTCTGGCGCATCTCCGCGTCGGCGACGGCGGTCGCCTGACCCAGGCCCTGGAACTGCGCCTCCCAGAGCTGGCGCTTGATCACCGCCATCGAGCGCGGCGAGACGAAGTCGGCGAGCTCGCGCGCGTAGCCGAGGACCCCGCTCATGAACGCGGCGTGCGGCAGCACCTGGGCCACGAGGCCGATGCGCAGGGCCTCGGCGGCGTCGATCTTCCGCGCGGACAGCAGCAGGTCCAGCGCGTGCTGGAGCCCCACCAGGCGCGGGAGCATCCACGACACGCCGTGCTCGGCGATGAGGCCGCGGCGCGCGAAGGACGTGGTGAACACGGCGGCGTCGCTCGCGATGCGGAGGTCGCAGTAGAGCGAGACGACGAGGCCGAGCCCGGCGGTGGCGCCGTTGAGGGCGGCGAGGATCGGCTTGGCGATGGTGGGGAAGTAGGCGTACGGGCCGCGGAACTCGGCGCCGGAGCCGCCGGCCGCTCCGTCCGCGCCCTCGCGCCGGAGGACGGCCTCGGCGTCCTCGCCGCCGGCGGCATTGCCGCTGAGCCCGGACAGGAGCCCCATGTCCGCGCCCGCGCAGAAGCCGCGCCCGGCGCCGGTGAGCACGATCACGCGCACGCCGTCGTCGGCGGCCGCCTCCGTCATCGCCGCGCGCACCTCGCGGCCCATCACCGCCGTCCACGCGTTGAGCTTGTCCGGGCGATTGAGGGTGACGGTGGCGACCCGGCCTTCCACCTCGTAGAGCACTTCGGCATAGCCCATGGACGGCCTCCCGCGCTGCGCGCGCCGGTGATGGGGGCGGCCTTGCCTGCCCCGCAGGGCCCGTATAATATCGCGCCAGTCCCCATGACCGCCATCTCGGTGACCCGGCTCGCGCCCTCCGTCGCCGCGCGCGTGGACGGCGTCGACATCACCCGACCGCTCGAGGACGGCGCGTTCGCGGAGATCCGCGCCGCCTTCGAGGAGCACTCGGTGCTCGTGTTCCCCGGCCAGCCCCTGAGCGACGAGGCCCAGGTCGCGTTCAGCCGGCGCTTCGGGCCGCTCGAGGTGACCCTCTCCGCCAACCCCGCCGCGGGCACGCCGTTCGCGCGCCAGTCGAACCTCGACATCCGCACCGGCGCGGTGATTCCCTCCGACGACCGCCGGATGATCTATCAGCAGGCCAACATGCTCTGGCACAGCGACTCGTCGTTCAAGCGCGTGCCCGCCCTGTGCTCCCTGCTCTCCGCGCGCATCGTCCCGCCCGAAGGCGGCGCCACCGAGTTCGCGAGCACGCGGGCCGGCTACGCCGCGCTGCCCGCGGCGACGCGCGAGCGCCTCGAGGACCTGACGGTGGAGCACGACTTCGCGTGGTCGCGCGACCAGCTCCACCCCGGCTTCTTCACCGAGAAGGAGCGCGCCGAGTATCCCCCCGTGCGGCACCGGCTGGTGCGGACCAATCCCGTGAACGGACGCCGCGCCCTCCTCATCGGTGCCCACGCCTCGCGGATCGTGGGGTGGCCCCTCGAGGAGGGCCGCGCGCTGCTCCGGGAGCTGCTCGAGCACGTGACGCGCCCCGCCCTCTGCTACCGGCACGGGTGGCGCGAGGGCGACCTCGTGGTGTGGGACAACCGTGCCGTCCTGCACCGCGCTACCCCCTATGACACCGTCCGATACCGACGCCTGATGCAGCGGACCACCGTCTCGGGCGATCCGCGCGAAGGAGCCCTCGCATGCGCCTCGTAGACCTCAGCATGACGGTGGAAGAGTGCGACTCCACGCCGTTCGCCAAGGAGGAGGCATACTTCAAGTCGCGCCCCATCGTGCGCTGGGAGGACAAGGGGTTCGTCTCCAGCATGGTCGAGATGACCGTCCACGCCGGCACCCACATCGACTCCCCCCATCACTTCTTCCGTGACAAGCCCAGCGTGGAGCAGCTCCCGCTCGAGAACATGATCGGCGAGGCGGTGGTGCTCGACCTGACGTTCAAGGGCACCGCCAACGCCCGCATCACGCCGGAGGACCTCGAGCGCGCGGAGGCCGCCCTCGCCGCCCAGGGCATCCGCATCGAGACGGGCGGGATGCTCTTCCTCCGCACCGACTGGCCGAAGGGCCACGTCACCACCGATCCCCGCTGGTGGGACGAGTCGCCCTGCCTCACCCGCGCCGCCGCCGAGTGGTTGGTCGCGCGGTGCCCCGCCGTGCTCGGCTACGACTTCGCCCAGGAGGAGAAGGGCGCGGACTACGGCACCGCCGGCGAGATCCTCGGCAGCGGCATGCGGGTGCACCGCACGATCCTGCCGCGCGTGGTCTTCCAGATCGAGAACCTGATCAACCTCGACCAGATCCCTTCGAAGGTGAAGGTCATCGCGCTGCCCGCCAAGTGGAAGACCGAGTCGGCTCCCGCCCGCGTGGTGGCGCTGGTCGAAGAGTAGCCGCACGCCGGTGGCGGGCCGGAAGCTCCCGCGCGGCTTCTACACGCGCGCCGACGTCCTCGAAGTCGCCCGCGACCTGCTCGGCCGTACCCTCGTGGTGCCGACGCGCGGGGGAACGCGCGCGGCGGGCCGCATCGTCGAGACCGAGGCGTACCGAGGCCCCGAGGACCGGGCCTCGCACGCATGGGCGGGTCGCCGGACGCGCCGGACGGAGACCATGTACGCCCTCGGCGGCACCGCGTACGTCTACTTCGTCTACGGGATGTACCACCAGTTCAACGTGGTCACCGGCGTGGCGGACGTGCCCCACGCGGTGCTGATCCGCGCGTTGGAGCCCCTCGAGGGCCTCGGCCTCATGCGCCGGCGCCGGCCGGGCCGGCCCGACGCGCGCCTGGCGAGCGGGCCGGGAGCGCTCTGCCTCGCCCTCGGCATCGATCGCTCCTTCGACCGCGTCGACCTGCTCGGCGACCGCGTGTGGCTGGAGGAGGGCGCCGCCCACGGCCGCGGCGCTATCGCGCGCGGGCCGCGCGTGGGCATCGACTATGCCGGCGCGTGGGCGGCCCGCCCCTGGCGCTTCTGGCTACGCGGCAACCCCCACGTCTC
>Ga0075421_100007869_pt1 | contig 13069 bp, 11 predicted proteins | sample SoiMetdeltSBSDD5_FD_75292 | JGI IMG/M metagenome (GOLD analysis project Ga0075421, IMG submission 75292) | Bulk soil microbial communities from a Populus tree surrounding site in Tennessee, USA - Soil MetaG P. deltoides SBSDD5 | ecosystem: Environmental > Terrestrial > Soil > Tree plantation... | reverse complement strand
GGGAGACAGAGTAAGGAGGGGGCTCGCGGGGGAACCATGGGTTCACCCGCGCTTATTCCGCCACATCCGCGCGGACGCGAGGTGTAGTCCTGAAGGTGTGTGGATAGAGACCGGTCGTGGCTACAAGAACCGAGGAACGGTCGAGGTTTGCCGACAAGCCGGCCAAGCTCCCGAGGAGCGCTTGGTTCGGCGTCCTGCGTCGCACCTTCGCGGAGTTCAACGCGGACAACATGACCGACTGGGCGGCGGCGCTGACGTACTACGGAATCCTCGCCATCTTCCCGGCCCTGATCGCCCTCGTCTCGATCCTCGGCCTGATCGGGACGTCCGCGACGAAGCCACTACTCGACAATCTGGGCACCTTCGCTCCGGGGCCCGCGCATCAGATCCTCGAGAACGCTCTGAACGGACTGACCCAGAGCCCCAGCGGTGCAGGAATCCTTTTCATCGTCGGCCTGGCCGGTGCGCTCTGGTCCGCGTCTGGCTACATCGGGGCGTTCATCCGTGCGTCGAACCAGATCTGGGACGTCGAGGAAGGCCGTCCGATCTGGCGGATCCTCCCGCTCCGACTCTTCGTCACCGTGCTGATGCTGCTCCTGCTTGCGGCCAGCGCCTTCGCAGTCGTCGTGACCGGACCACTTGCCGATCGGGTCGGCAAGTTGCTCGGCATCGGGGGTGTCGCCGTCACCGCATGGGATATCGCGAAGTGGCCGGTGCTGATCCTCGTGGTCAGCTTCATGTTCACGCTCCTGTACTACGCCTCGCCGAACGTCCGCCAGCCGGGTTTTCGGTGGCTCACTCCGGGTGCGGTCCTGGCCGTCGTGGCGTGGATGGTCGTGTCCGCCGCCTTCGGTGTCTACGTCGCAAATTTCAGCTCGTACAACAAGACGTACGGCTCGCTGGGCGCGATCATCATCTTCCTCGTCTGGCTCTGGCTCTCGAACGTCGCGATCCTGCTCGGCGCGGAGCTGAACGCTGAGATCGCACGGGGACGACAGATCGAGGCCGGCCAGCCCCCTGACCGCGAGCCGTTTCTGCCGCCGCGCCGAGAGCCCAACTAGCTCAAACAGGGCATCAGGCCACTGAGCGCCTGCGGCTACGCTTTCGTGCTTGAAGCGGGGTCTATGTCTGCTTGCGGCTCTTGTCGTCGTGTGCGCGCTCGGAGGCGCGGGCGCCGGCGTGCGCCCGGCGGCTGCCGGTGACCGCACAGAGGTCGTCGTCGTTCTGAAGAGGCCGGCGCTGGCGGTTGCGATGGGCCGGCGGGCGCGCCACAGCCCCGGCTACCTGCACGCGCTCGAGGCCGATCAGGCCGCGCTCGAGCACGAGATCGCACGGCGAATCCCCTCAGCGCACGTTCGCTGGCGTTATCGCTTCGTGCTCGACGGCCTCGCCGTCGTCGTTCCCCGCCGGGAGATTGCCGCCCTCGCTGCGCTGCCGGGCGTCGCGCACGTCTACCGCAGCGTGCAGTACCACGCGAGCCTCGACGGGAGCGTGCCCCTGATCAAGGCACCGCATCTCTGGGGACCGACGCGGGCGACCGCAGGCCAGGGGATCAAGATCGGGATCATCGACGACGGCGTAGACCAGGCGCACCCATTCTTCAGCCCCGCGGGCTTCACCATGCCGGCCGGGTTCCCGAAGGGCAACACCGCCTACACGAGCGCGAAGGTGATCGTGGCGCGAGCCTTCCCGCCGCCCGGCGCAACGTGGAAGTACGCGGCGCGCCCGTTCGACCCGTCCATGTCGGAGCACGCCACCCACGTCGCCGGTATCGCTGCGGGGGACTACAACACGACGCAACGGAGCGGCCGGCCGGTCTCGGGCGTCGCCCCCGGCGCGTATATCGGCAACTACAAGGTGCTGACCACGCCGACGCCCGAGGTGGGCCTGAACGGAAACTCGCCGGAGATCGTCAAGGGGATCGACGCCGCCGTCGCCGACGGCATGAACGTGATCAACCTCTCGCTCGGCGAGGCGGAGATCGACCTGGATCGCGACATCGTCGTCAAGGCCATCAACGCGGCCGCCGACGCGGGCGTCGTCCCCGCCGTCGCTGCCGGCAACGACTTCGGGGAGTTCGGCTATGGCTCGATCGACTCGCCCGGCGACGCGCCGAAGGCGATCACGGCCGCCGCAGTGACCAAGGACAGTGTCATCGCCGACTTCTCGTCGGGAGGCCCGAGCGGAATCGACCTCGGTTTCAAACCGGACGTCAGCGCGCCCGGCGTCAACATCTACTCGTCCGTTCCGAGCGGCTGGGACAGCTTCAGCGGAACGAGCATGGCGTCGCCGCATGTCGCCGGCGGCGCGGCGCTGCTGCTCCAGCGGCACCCGACCTGGACGCCTGCGCAGGTCAAGTCGGCGCTCGTGCTGACCGGCCGGCCGGTCTACACGGACTCGACGCACCGCCGCGAGGTGCTCCCTACGCGCGAGGGCGGCGGGCTGATCGACCTGGAGGCGGCGGACACCCCGCTCGTCTTCGCCGCGCCCAGCGTTGTCTCGTTCGGGTACATCCACCCCGGCGGATCCGCGAGCGTGACGATCTCCCTGACGGACGCGGGCGGCGGCGCCGGAGCCTGGGTGGCGAACGTGCTCTACTGGCCTGGGAGCGGTGATGCCGCCATCTCGTCGCCGACGTACGTACGGTCGCTACCGGGTTCGATCACCCTCCACGCGACCGTTCCGTCGCGCGCCCGCCAGGGCGACACGACGGGCTTCATCGTCCTCTCCCGCGGAACGACGGTAGACCGGCGGATTCCTTTCTGGCTCCGCGTCACCGTCCCGCAGCTCCGCCGCGATCCGCATCGGACGCTCAAGCGGCCGGGGATCTACCACGGGAACACGAGAGGCGGGGCGTCGCGCGTCGCCTGCTACCGCTACCCGAGCGACCCGTCGCCGCTCGGTATCGCGCCTTGCCTTCGCGGGCCCGAGCAGGTGTTCCGTTTCGTCCTTCGCCGGCCGGCCCAGAACTTCGGCGCCGTCGTCCTCTCCCGGGGCCGCGGCGTCCGCGTCCAGGCGCGAGTCGTGAAGGCCGGAGACGAGAACCGGCTCACCGGCTACGCCGGCCTGCCGCTCAACCTGAACCCGTACCTGTCGACCTTCGACCGCCTCATGCCCGTCGTCGGCGCGGTGCGGCCGGACGCCGGGTCCTACGACATCGTCTTCGACACTCCGAGCCGTGCCGCCGCCGGGAAGTTCAGCTTCCGCTTCTGGGTCGGCGACACGAAGCCGCCGCGCATGCGCCTGCTCACTCGCGCCGTCCGCGCCGGACGGGCCCTGCGTCTGCGCGTCACCGACGCGGGGTCGGGCGTTGACCCCGGCTCGCTCCGTGCCGTCCTCGACGGCGGCGGCGCCAGAGTGCACTTCCGGCGTGGGATCGCGACCGTCTCGACGGCCGGACTCCGCGCCGGCGGCCACCGGCTGGTTTTCCGCGCTTCCGACTACCAGGAGGCCAAGAACATGGAGAACACCGGGCCGATCCTGCCGAACACGCGGCAGCTCAGCACCGCATTCACGGTGCGCTAGCGCCGGTCCCGCTCGTCGATCGTCGGCAGCTGCTGGAGGTCGCGTTGGACGCTGGCGGCGAACTCGTCGCTCTCATCGAGCTCCTCGCCCTCCGCCTGCAGTAGCGTCAGCTTCGATTTGCGGCGAGCTCGGTCACGGCGGCGCCGTGCTTCGAAACCGAAGTTCCGACCGATGCGCGGCCACTCGGCGCCGATGACAGCGAGGACCGCGCACACGAGGAGCGCGATCGACAGCCAGCTCACGGCGAAACAGTCTACCCACGACCCTAAAGAACCTCAGGCGCTGACCGATACCTGAACTCATGCGGGATCCGGCGCTGGCAGTCCCTTACATCGTCCTCTGGGCCGCGATGATGCGCGCTCTGCTCGTCCGCGCCGAGGTCCTGCCGATGACCTGCAGCCGCTGCGGCCGTCCATACGAGCGTCGCGATCTCGGCGACTCGGTCTGCGCCTGCGAGCGCGGCTGACCGCAAACGAGCGATCTAGCGTCTGCGACCGCGGCTGACGACCAGGTTGACGCGGGCCCCTGCCGGCGAACGCGTTCCAGGCTTCGGGGCCTCGGCGACGACGGTCCCGCGACGCTTGCGCGACCAGGCATAGCGGACGCGGCCGACGCGGCAGGACGCCGTCGCAATCGCGTGCCTGGCCCGGCGGAGGGTCTTTCCGCGCACATTCGGGATCAAGCAGCGGCGTGGCGCCGCAGCAACGGCGGGGGGTGGCGGTGACGACGCAGGCGGCGGCTCGACCGGAGGCGGCGGAGGCAGCGGAGGCGGCTCTGCGGGCGGCGGTGGTGGCGGAGGCGGCAGAGGCGGCGCAGCGCCGCCCGGGTCCGAGACGGTGACGGCGTCGGAGGGCGCACCGGTCCCGCCCGCCGCGTCGTAGCCCCGCACCGCGTACGAGTAGGTCGTGCCTTCCGCAACGTTCGGATCCGTGTACGAGAGCCCCGTCGTGCGGCCGACGGCGACTCCGTCGCGCACCACCTCGTAGCCGGAGACGCCGATCTCGCTCGCGGCCGCGCCCCACGTCAGCGACACCTGCGGCGGATCTCCCGTCAACTGGGCGGTGAGGCTCTGTGGCTCGGTCGGCGGCGCGCAGGAGATCGTTCGGGCGTTCGCGTCCGCGACAGCCGAAGTCAGGGGCGCGAACGAGCCCTTCCTCGTGCCGTCGGCCCAGACGACGCCCGACTGCCAACCGGCCAGGTCGGCCTCGTCGCGGAGCAGGAAGTTGAAGATCGCGCCGACGTACGGCTGGCAGTAAGCGAGCCGCACGACGTAGCGGAGTTGCGTCGCCTGGTCGGGAGCCCGACTGGTCGCGAGCGGCGAGGGGCCCGGGAACTCGAGCTCGCCACCGGCGAAGCCCGGGATCGTGACGACATTCTCCGAGCCGGTGTAGGCGGCGGAGTGCTCGGCCGGAACGCCGGTCTGGAAGCCGCTCTCCAGGTACCAGATCGCCGGGCACGCAGTTGCACATCCCGGCCCCGGAACGGGTTGGGCGGTTCCCTCGAAGGCAACGTGAAGTGTCTGCACGAGCTTGTTCCAGTCGCCCTCGGCGATCGTGTTGCCGACGGTGTGGATCAAAAACGGCCGCTCCGCGAAGAAGTTCTGGTAGACGTGCTGCCCGACCGTGTCGAAGAGCGGCTCCGCGCGGCCGCTCGCCCGGTAGGCGAGACCCATCCGCTCGATGAAGTTGACCGGCGAGTGCGAGATGTTGCTCGCGGCCTCGGGATTGTCGTTCCCGCGCGGCGAGGTCGCGGGGCCGATCACGTTGATCGTCGAGCGGAAGGCGTGCAGCGCGTCCCAGCAGCGGGCCAGGAGCGTCTCGTAGGCCGCCGGCGCCGCGCTCGAGCCGTCGGCGTTGAACTGCGGTCGCCAGAAGGCGCTGACGTTCGGCTCGTTCCAGATCACGACGTCGTCGATCACCGGAAATCGCGCGACGGCGTTCTTCGCGAACGTGCAGAACTCCGTGCGCGACGGGTCGTCCTGGGGCGCACTCGTCGGGCTGCCGTAAACCGCGAGGACGAGCCGCAGCCCTGTCGTGCCCGAGGTGGCTTTCGCCAGGTCGGCGATGTCCTGCGAGGTCAGGTCGCTCTCGCCGGCGTTCCAGTGCAGCGTGACGCGGAAGGCATGTGCACCTACGTCGCGGGCGGGCTGCGCTGCTGCCGAACCGTCCCACTTCGGCCCGTCGTCGGCAAAGCCGACGAAGAACCCCGCCCCTGCCCGCGCGGAGGCCGCCGTCATAGTCGCGGCGGCGCAGCACGCGACCACGACGAGGAGGCTCCTCCCGATCCGGCGACCCCTGCCCATCGTTCTAGCTCCCCGGGTTGGACTCGAACCAACAACCCTCCGGTTAACAGCCGGATGCTCTGCCAATTGAGCTACCGGGGAACGGCGCTCGGCCGGGACGGATTGTAGCCGGGGTCTTTAAACGAGATTCGTTGCGGCAACGCGGAGCCGTTCGAGCTCCGCTTGCAGCTCTTTCGTCCGCTCGAGATTGGCGTTCTGGAGCTCCCGCCGCAGCTTGCGCTCGTGCAGGTTCAGGAGCAGTTCCTTCGTGGTCGCCTCGTCGATCCCCTCGGCGGCGGCCCGCGCGTCGAGCTCCGCGACGAGCTGAACGAGCTCACGGTCGGCCTCACCGGGCTCCAGCAGGTGCTCGCGGGCGCGGCGGTGCAGCTCGGAGTCGAAGTGGTCGGGCGAGAGGCCGGCGAGAACCTCGCGCAGGTCCGTGTGGGCGGCGACGCCGGCGAGCGCATCGCGCTCCAGCCGTTCGCCTGCCTCCAGCAGCTTCGGTGAGACCTCGGGCGCAGCGCCCCGACCGGCGCGCCTCGGCACGAGGCCTGCCTGCGTCTCGCGTGGCAGGTCGAGGCGGTCTGCGACGAGCCGCAGCGCCTGCTGGCGCTCCGGAGAGTCCTCGAACCGCGAAAGGATCTCGCGCGCGTGGACAAACGCTTCTTGCCGGTCGGGCGCCCGGTCCAGCTCGAGACGGACGCGGTAGAGCACGTAGCTCTCGGCGTTCGCGAGCCGTTCCTCGAAGCCCTCGGCGGCATCCGCCGGGTCGGTCCCGGGCGGCAGCGCCACGACGCGGACGTCGAATCCTTGCGCGGCGGCGAGGTCCATGCCGCGAAGCGTGGCCGCCTCGCCGGCCGCGTCCGCGTCGAAGCAGAGGTAGAGCTTGCGGGTCAGGCGTGAGAGCTCCTTCAACTGGCGCTCGGTCAGCGCCGTCCCCATCGACGCGACGACGGGCCCGAGCCCCGCCTGCCGCAGCGCCAGGACGTCTGTGTTGCCTTCGACGATCAGTCCCCGCTCCTCGCGCGCGATCGCCGTGCGGGCGCGGTCGAGCCCATAGAGAAGGTCGCCCTTGCGAAAGAGCTCGCCCTCGGGCGAGTTGACGTACTTCGCCTGAAGCGGGTCGTCCTCGCGCAGCTTCCTTGCCTGGAAGCCGACGACGCGGCCCCGCGCGTCGGCGATTGGGAAGAGCAGGCGTCCCTGGAAGTAATCATTGCCGCGGCGATTGACGAGCCCTGCGCCGGTGAGCTCCTGCTGGGTGAAGCCGCGCTCTGCGGCCTTGCGCGCAAGCGTGGCCCCGCGCGCCGCGAGGCCGAGCCGATACTCGCGGCAGACCTCCTCGCCGAGACCGCGGCTCGCAAGGTACGCGCGTGCATCGGTGCCCGTCTGCGACTCCCAGAGGTAGCGCTCGTAAAAGGAAGCCGCCGCGTCGAGCACCGCGTGCAGCCGGTCGCGGCGCCGGCGCCTGGCGTCTTGCTCGGGCGAGGCTTGCTCGTATTCGAGCGGCACGTTGAAGCGCTGCGCGAGCCACTCGATCGCGCCGACGAAGTCGACCCCTTCAGTCTCTTCGACGAACGAGACCGCGTCACCGGCGGCGCTGCAGCCAAAACAGTAGTACAGCCCTTTCTCCGGGCTGACCGAGAAGGACGGCGTCCGCTCGTCGTGGAAGGGACAGAGTCCCGTGAAGCGTGCTCCCGAGCGGCGCAGTTGCGTGCGCCCTGAGATCACCTCGACGATGTCCGCGGCCGCCTTGACCGCCTCGACCGACGAGTCGGCGATCCGAGTCATTCGCTCTCCAACGGAGCTGCGTAGGCGAGCGCGAAGCGGTCGGTCATGCCGGCGACGTAGTCCGTCGCCTCCTGCGCCGACCGTCCCTCGTCGACCAGGTGCTCGAAGATCCGGCGGATCACCTCGTGCGCACGCTGCTGGTTCGGCTTGGTGTCGGCGGCGAGGTAGACGCGATCGAACATGAACGAGCGCAGCGAGAGCATGGCCTCACCGATCTCCTCGCTCTGGCGGATGTCGCCGGCGCGCTCCGACGTCTCGACGAGGTCGTGGACGAGCGTGTCGATCCGCCGAGGTCCGGTCGGGCCGAGCAGCTCGATCTCGTCGCGAGGTAGCTCGGCCGGACTGAGCACGCCCGCGCGCACGGCGTCGTCGATGTCGTGGTTGATGTAGGCGACCCGATCGACGAGACGCACGATCTTTCCCTCGAGCGTGTCCGGCTCGCGCTCGCCGGTGTGGGTGAGGATGCCGTCGCGGACCTCCGCGGTCAGGTTGAGGCCACGGCCGTCGCGCTCGAGGTGCTCGACGACCCGCAGCGAGTGCTCGTTGTGGCGAAAGCCGAGCCCGAAGCGCTCGCGCAGGACCGCGTCAAGCGCTTCCTCGCCCGCGTGGCCGAAGGCCGGGTGACCGAGGTCGTGGCCGAGCCCGATCGCCTCGGTCAGGTCCTCGTTGAGACGCAATGCCCGCGCGACCGTCCGCGAGATGCCGGTCGTCTCGAGCGTGTGCGTGAGGCGCGTCCGGTAGTGATCGCCGCTCGGGTCGATGAAGACCTGCGTCTTGTGCTTGAGGCGGCGGAAGGCCTTCGAGTGGACGATGCGGTCGCGGTCGCGCTGGAACGGCGTCCGGAGACGGCATTCGTCGTCGTCGTGGACCCGTCCGCGCGTCTCGTAGCTGCGCACCGCGAGCGGCGAGAACCAGGCTTCTTCCTGGTCTCTGATCCGCGCCGCGAAGGCGTCCGCAACTCTCCCGGCGAGCTCGGGCACGTGACCGACTCTAGCCGCTCGCCCGGTCGGGGCGGAACCGCGTTTTCAGCCGGTCGCGCCCACCCCAATGGGGGGCGAAAACGCGCCCCTGAGGTCACGCTATCGGGGAATCTTCGACGTGTCCCCGACGCAGGTGCGACGGGAGTGCAACTTCCTCTGGGCCGGGGCGACCTCGGCTCAGATGATGATCGGCACGGTGCCGCCGTCGGCACTCCAGGCCGCGCCGGTCACGTAGCTCGCGCGGTCCGAGCAGAGAAACGCGATCACCGAGGCGATCTCCTCCGGCTCGGCCAGCCGGTTGAGCGGCCGTCCCGCCGCGACCGACTCCAGCACCTCCTCGCGCGACTTGCCGGACCGACGTGCCTGCTGGTCGGCGAGTCCCCCTTCGTCCAACCAGGCGCCGGTGGCGGTCGGACCCGGTGTGACCGCGTTACAGCGAATCCCCTTCTTCGCGTAGAGATCCGCGACGAGCCGGGAGAGCGAGAGGAGCGCCGCCTTCGTGACCGAGTAGTTCGGCATCCCGGTCGAAGGGCGCTTCGCCGCGGTCGAAGACACGTTCACGATCGATCCGGAGCCGCGCTCGAGCATCGGCGGCAGGGCGGCGCGCATCGTGCGCATCGCGCTCATCACGTTCAGCTGCCACATCTCATCCCATTGCTCGTCGCTCAGCTCCTCGAAGCCCGTTTGGTAGGCGATGCCGACGTTGTTGACGAGACAGCCGACGGCCCCGAGTTCACCGGCTGCGGCGATCAGCTCCGCCGCGGCCCCGGGCTCGGCGAGGTCGGCGACCACACCCAGCTCGGCACCAACATCCTGTCTCGCCTGCTCGACGCGCTCGGAATCCCGGCCCGTGACCACGAGCCGCGCCCCTTCGGCCGCGAGGAGCCGTGCTGTCTCGAGCCCGATTCCCGCGGTCGAGCCGGTGACGACGCAGACACGATCCTGGAGGCCGAGGTCCATGGCGCGCGCAAGCCTACGGCAGGATGTGCGAGTGACGACGCTGCTCCTCGCCCGCCACGGCGAGACCGACTGGAACCACGCGCGCCGCTGGCAGGGCCACGCCGACCGTCCCCTGACGGAGCGCGGCCGAGCCCAGGCGGCCGCCCTAGCCGAGCGACTTGCGGACATCGCGCTCGACGGCGTCTACGCGAGCGACCTGCAGCGTGCGCGCGAGACGGCGGTGGTCGTGGCAGCGAAACAGGGCCTCGACGTGATCGAGCTTCACAATCTGCGCGAGGTCGACGTCGGATCCTGGGAGGGCCTCACCCGCGAGGAGGCCGAGGCGTCCTTCCCCGAGGGGTACCGCCGCTGGCTCGCGGGCGGCACGGGCTGGGACGACGGCGAAACCTACGAGCAGATGACCGCACGCGTCATTGCGGCGGTCGAGCGAATCGCGGCGGCCCACGAAGGCGGCCGTTTTCTGATCGTCTCCCACGGCGGCCCGATCAGAGCAATCCACGCCGCCGCCCTCGGGCTCGGCGTCGACGCCTACCGTCGCATCCGCCCGGTCGAGCCGAACGCGCGCCTGTCGGCCGTCTGCGTGGAGGACGGGGCTCTCACGGAGTTGTGCCCCGCCGGCCGCATCGACGAGCTGCTCGAACGCGACCAAGAAGCGCGCCGAAAAGCCGCAGCTCAGCCCCCTTCGCGGGCGGGTTAGACCGCTTGCGGCCCAGTACACTGGCCGCACGTGGAGGACTACACGAACAAGTACAAGCTTCGCCTAACCAAGCGGGTTTGCGGCGGTCCCGGCGCCGAGACCACACCGGACCACACCGGCAGCGCATAAAGAGGAGCCGAGCGGCTCTCGTAACCGGGGAATCAACTCCTAGAGAGGGTCCTTTCTCTCGCGTCGAACCGCTCGGCTTGGCGCGAGGATACTCCCTCACACCTGGTCGTCAAGGCCCTTATCGCAGCAGCCTCTGCAGGCGCTCGCTCGACGGCTCGTCGGACGGCATGACATGGCTATAGACGTTCAGGCTCATGCTCGGCCGCGAGTGCCCTGCACGCCCTGAGCGCGTACTGGGCCACAAGCGCTGTCGTCAAGAAAAACCGACCTACGGCGGTTTAGATCGCCGCGTCGCGAGAGAACGACCAGATAGAGCCGGAGCACCGCGTTACCCCGCTAGCCTCTCCCACGCGGGGCGCTCCGGCTCTTTATCGGGATGCCTGGCGATACGCAGGCCAACACCTTCTGGTTTCGAGACTTAACGAACTCCTTACGCAACGACGGCGACCCCCGGACCGCAGAAAGCGCGGTCCCTAACGCAAGGGGAGTGCGCCTCCGCTCAGGCTCCCATGCCCATGGGCGTAACTCTTGGACAAGTTCAGCAGGGCCGGGCCGGCGGGTCGAGCGCCGCGGCGCCTCCCATCTTTCCGGCCCGCCGCTCACGTTGCGGCGCTCGGCAGCGCTCGCCTAGTCGCTCTATCGGCCACGTCCGAAGTCGCGGATTTTCCGAGCCGCGCACAAGAGGGGTCGGAGCGCCGCCACACCCCTACTGGGCGATGCTGGGGCGAGCTCCATGGGGAGAGAGAGCCGCATGGAGCCACTCCGACCCCATAACGAATCGTCTCAACGCCTCGGACTCATGGCCATGATCTAAGCCGGTCATTTTGTGAAGACCACTCCGGCCTACTCGACGCGCTAGAGGCTCGTCCGGCCATGTCCTCGACGACCAGCACGCGCGAAGGGCCGACGGGGGTCGCGTTCATGCCGGCAGTCGCACCGTTCGCGTCGACAGCGAAACCATGCTTTGCTCCGCCGGCGGCCGGACGATTTGCCGGGCCGAGCGTCGGCATGGCTAGGCTAGGTGGCTCATCTGCGCCCCCCGATCGTCGTCTCGATGCTGGGCTGCTCGAGGAGGATCCGCAGGGGCCCTCGCGCTTCGCCTCGACCAGTCCGCCGGCACTCGACGGCAGTTGGTAGAAGGTCGCGATCGGCTCCGGCACGTTCGCGTGGGGGGATCTATGCGCTGCACTGCGGCAGGGTCGACACGGCTCGTCTTCCGTCGCGATGGGCACCCCCGGTACCGGGCTGGCCCCGAACTTGACCTGCGCGGTTAACCGTTCTTCCCGGGCCCGAACCACATGCGTATCTTCGCGATGAGTTTGCCCATAGAACGGATCTAGGCCCCTTCTGCCCTCTACTGTTGCCACAAACGGAAGGGAGATGGCAGATGGCACTCGGAGACGAAATCGACGAGATCTTTCGACGCGAAGTGAAGTCTCTGCCCGCTTACGCGAAGGCGCAGCAGGAGGCTGGATCTGGGGTCGCAGTGCCGGTGGACGAGATGAACCAGCTGCTTATGGGCCTGGCCGTCGCTGCGCAGCGTTCGTTTCACGTGCTTGCTGACCGCATCGAAGACATGGAGAGCGCATAACAAGAATGCCGCTCCTCAGCCCTATCGATCCTTCTACTCAGGGTCCGAGGCTAGAAGAAGAGACCTGGCGCCGGCTGCCTTCTTACGTCGGCGAACCAGCTCGGGTTGGCGAGCACGAGCGGATCGTCACCGGCGAACTTGTCGCCTTCGTGAACGACCCCGTGTTGCGTTCCAAAGGTCGTGGTCGCGACCACCGTTTCCGGCGGCGACGTCTTTCTCGTCGGCAGGGTCTTGGGCATCACAACCTCCAGGACGTCGATTTGGTTTCCAGCTGCCAGGCCGGCGGCGTGCCGCGCCCTCGTCCCGCGTGGGCGCTCCGGACGATCGCGGGCATCCGGTCTCGAGCAGGTGTGAAGTTCGCCGGGAACATCGCCGCCACCTGGGCCCGCGGGTGAACGTGCGTGCGCCCCGCCACGACCATCAGGCCGTCGGTCGCATCTTTGAAAGTCCGTACCGCGACCAGCATCGCCGGCATCACGACAACTCCAGGTTGGAACGGGGCGACGGCGAGGAGGCGCCGCCCCGTTCCTCCGACGACGAGGGGGAAAAGTCTTTCGCGCCGAGGTGCTCCCGAATGGCCTCCCGGCACTCAGCGCTGACGCTGCGGTTGTGCGCCTGTGCGGACCGGGCGAGCTGGTCGTGAAGCTGGGCCGGGAGCCGGGCGGAGAGCATTGAGAATTTGGAACCCTTCATACGGTTAGTTGTTCGGCTGCGAAATGCCGACGAGGGTGCCGACTAGAAATTTCGGGCGGTGATTCGCGGCCGAGCGCCTCTCTCTGTGGGACATACCTGACGGCTTCGCATTCGTCGCGGCGATCACCAACCGAACCGGACTCGAGCTCAGCTGGTCGGAGCGAGAGGATCTCGAGGCGTACCTCGTCTCGACCCTCTGGGAAATCAGCCTCACCTACGAACCAGGGCGAATCCTGAAGCGCTTCTCGACCTGGGCCGGCATCGTCCTCCGACGTCGAGTCGTCGACTGGCAGCGAGCCAAACTCGGCCGCACGAAATGGCAGTTCCGGAACGCGGACGGAAGCCTCCGCGTCCACAAACGGGAACGGCCGCAGTTCGTGCCCTTCGACTCGCGCGTGATCGACTGGAGCGGACTCTCACCGAAG
>Ga0075421_100007868_pt1 | contig 13070 bp, 8 predicted proteins | sample SoiMetdeltSBSDD5_FD_75292 | JGI IMG/M metagenome (GOLD analysis project Ga0075421, IMG submission 75292) | Bulk soil microbial communities from a Populus tree surrounding site in Tennessee, USA - Soil MetaG P. deltoides SBSDD5 | ecosystem: Environmental > Terrestrial > Soil > Tree plantation... | reverse complement strand
GTGCCGGCGCTGATCGTCGTGGTGCCGGTATAGGTGTTGTCCCCCGTCAGCGTCAGCGTGCTCGCGCCGCTCTTTGTGACTGTGCCGGTGCCGCTGATGACGCCGGAATAGGTCAGCGCGTTGCTGCGGTTGAACACCAGCGTGGTGTTGTTGGTAATATTACCGGTGACGCTGCCGGTAGTGCCGCCGCTGCCGATCTGCAGGGTGCCGGCGCTAATCGTCGTCCCACCGGTGTAGGTGTTGGCGCCGGTGAGGATCGTTGTTCCGGTCCCGGCCTGGGTGAGCGTGCCGGTGCCGCTGATCATCCCGGCATAAGTCAATGTGTCGCTGCGATTGATCACCAGCGTGGTGTTGTTGGTAATATTACCGGCGACGCTGCCGGTGGTGCCGCCATTGCCAACCTGCAGGATGCCGGCGCTGATCGTCGTGGTGCCGGTATAGGTGTTGTCCCCCGTCAGCGTCAGCGTGCCCGTCCCGCTCTTGGTCAACGAGCCGCCACCGCTGATCACCCCCGACAGCGTCAATGTCGTCGCGGCATTGGTGTTGAACGTACCGGCACCGGTCAGCGTCACGTCGCGGTTCGAGCTAAACGTCGCGGTGGACTGCAACGTGCCGCCGTTGAAGGTCAGCCCGCCGGCCGTATTGCCGAGATTGGCGTCGCTGCTGACGGCAAGCGTACCGGCATTGATCGCCGTGCCCCCGGTATACGTGTTCGTTCCGGACAGCGTCAGCGTGCCCGCACCGCTGTTGGTGAGACTGCCGCTGCCGCTGATCACGCCGGCATAGGTCAGCGCGTTGCTGCGGTTGAAGGCGAGCGCGGCGTTGTTGACGATGTCGCCGGCGATGCTCCCGGTAGTCCCGCCGCTGCCGATCTGCAGCGTCCCGGCGCTGATCGTCGTCCCACCGCTGTAGGTGTTGGCTCCCGACAGCGTCACTGTGCCTGCGGTGGTCTTGTTCAATCCCACGCCACCAGCCAGGATAGCGCTTACCGTACCAGACTGCACGTCGTACGCCGTCGTCGAGGTCAGCACGCCGGTTCCCAGCGTCGAGGCGACGAACGAGCCGGTGTTGATGACACCGGTCTTGGTGATGGCGATGCCGTTCGGGTTCACCAGCATGACGGTGCCGGGAGCGTTGATGGTTCCGGCGATCGAAGAGGGCGTGGAACTGGTGACGCGATTCAACGTCGCCGACGATGCGCCGGGCTGGTTGAAATTGACGGTGCCTCCGGTCCCGACCGAAAAGGTGTTCCAATTGATGATGGCTTGGTTCGAGCCTTGATTGATATTGAGCGTGCCGTTTTGCGGCGCGCCAATCGCGACGTTTCCCGCCGCGACCGAGCCTCCGGTGGGCAGCTGCTGAGCCGAGCATGGGTATGTCGCGAGGGCCAGCACGAGCCCGACAGCAATTACGCGCTGTGGCTGCCGCAAACAAAGCCGCGCAACACGCTCAGGCATGAGGACGGCGCGTATCCGCGCCTGATTGAAATTTTTGTTCATCTAAATCGATGCGCCAGGTTCTTTGTTCAATTCTCAAAATTTCCCCGGCTCGATTTTCGCGACGTCAGGATTTTCGCGGTCAGCAATGTAATTGATGACAAGTTTCGGCGGCCCCTTCGGATCGGGCGACGTCGTCTGATTGCCTTCGCGATTCTGCATGCCGTTGGCTTCACAACGATATCGTCCGCGGCATGGCGAGAGGGGTCGGTTACTGCCGGGCCTCTCGCGAGCGGTTCGCACGGCGGGCTGTCAATTACGCCCATGTTTGCGTTCGAGTGCGTGACAGCGCTGACTTCAGCGCTCTTGTCGGTAGTCCTGTCCAAGTTTCCCGTAGTTGCTGTCCGAGTTCTCGCAGCATGTCGCTGCACGGATCGGTTATATGCGGAACAGTCTACAACTTTTCCGAGGAGCACTCTTTTGGGCGTTTTTTGTTGCGGGGATGGGCGAGTTGGCTCAGGCGCAAGAGCCTCCTCGTGCGCCCGCCCCAAGCCAGGTTACGCCGCCTCGTCTTCCGACTGAACCACGCGTTGCTCCCCAGATTCCTGCGGTCAGTCCGCCCGAAGCGCCTGCTTTTCCCAAGGATGCGGAAAAGCTGAGCCTGGTGCTACTCGGATTTGATGTCGAAGGCGAGTTCGAAGAGTTCGTCGCAACCAGACGCGAACTCGCCGCGCCGCTGATCGGCAAGCGAGTGACCGTCGCCCAAATCTTCGACTTCGCTACCAAGCTACAAGAGGCATATGTTCAAGCCGGTTATCTTTTGGTCCGCGTTGTCGTGGTGCCTCAGGAGTTGGGTGAAAGAGCCCGTGTCAAAATTCGGGTGATCGACGGCTTCATCGAGCGAATCGACGTTAGCGCTTTGCCCTCGGCTGTACGAAATCGCATCGCCGCGGTTCTCGAGCCACTATTCCAGAAGCGCCACCTGACTCAGGATGAACTCGAACGTCGATTATTGCTGGCGGGTGACACGCCGGGCCTGGAACTTCGCTCGACATTCGCTCCCGGAGAACAGATTGGCGGCTCTGTTCTTATCCTGACGGGTCTGCATCGTCCTGTCTCCGCTAGTGCATACATCGATAACGCCATGCCGGTGACGTTCGGCACTTTGCAGAACGTCGCCCTTCTCGGCCTCAACAGCGTTCTCGGCGCGGGCGAACAGATCACCGTGTCGGCCACCGGCTATCCCGGGCATGATTTTGCAACCGAGTACCCCACGCGCCGTTTTCTACAAGGCGCCGTTGTGTTCCCAGTCGGCATTGACGGATTGAAAATGCTGGTTGCGGGCACCGACGGCAGAACGACTCCACGTGTCGAGCTGCTGGCGCAAACGCAGGGCATCTTTAGGCAAAATACTTATGTGCTCGCCTATGACGCCGTAAAAAAACGTGACTCTCAACTGACGTTCAGCGGACGTTTCGATGCCACGTACGAGCGCGTTGATACGCTTGTGCTCACCCCGCCGGTTTCGCTGCGCCTCGATGAAGTGAGACCGGTCAGAGCCTCGGTGGACGGAGCCTGGCGGCTTCGGGAAATCGATACCAGCATCGCCTTTGGCGCCACTGTTTCCCGTGGTCTTAACGCGCTTGGGGCGCGTACCTTGGCAGACGCTACTCCGGAGCTGCCGTTGTCGCGGCAGGGAGCAGATGCCGTTTTCACGAAGCTCAATCTAGGATTAGCGATCACGAAGTACCTGCCATCGGATTTTTTCCTCGCCACGACGAGCTACGCACAAAGCTCGTTCCGTCGGCCACTGCTCACGTCGGAACAGTTCGACATCATCGGTCCGAAAATGGTGTCCGGCCTCCCTGTGGGTCTGTTGCCCGGCGATGCAGCGTGGGTGGTCCGTACCGAGCTCGGCCATGTGAGTCAGTTCCCGATTGAATCAGGCGGGCTCAGTATCACGCCGTATGCATTCGGCGCGATGGGCGAGCGCATCTATTATCAGCCTACGGTGCTCGAGCTGGGAAGCGTACATGTTACGAACGTTGGCATAGGATTGCGTCTCATTTCCACGCGCTGGGCCGAGCTCATGCCTAACAGTTATGCGTTCGTGGAGGGAAGTCGAGTGAAAAGCTCCGACCCGACGCTCGAGCAATGGCGTATCTTTGCCGGGGCGCTCATTCAATACTGAGTAATCCGCTGCGCATCGAGTTGCCGCCGAAGGGTCGCCGAGCACCGCCTCCGCCCGGCCATGGCGCCGCAAACTTTTCTGCCCGATACTATTTTAATTGCCGGTTGCCGACAGTGCCTCGATCATCCTTTTGCAAGGTTCGGATAAGTCGGCAAACCTGCGGCAAATAGCCTGGACGGCGATCCGCGCTTGGCTCCGCGGGGCCGCAGTGAAAAATTTGTCGGTCTCTTCGCTGATGGCTTTTTGCAATTCAGCGTGATTGACCGGGAGGCGTGGGCAGTACGTGGCGTGGAATTTTCTGAACGCCTCTTCCGCCTGACCAGGCCAGGTGTACGCAATCAAGCACAACGTGTTCGTGTTCACCCACGCCTGGTCCTTGCTGCAAGCCAGCCTTCTGCTCGTGATCTCGCCTCGTCCGCCGCTGGCGGTGCGCGCTAGCTTGAGTGTCGGACACTCGCAAACCGTCGCTCCCAAACTGAATGTTTGACCCGCATACTCACAAGTTTGAGCCGATGCTGTTGCGCCAAATTCAAAGAAAGCGAGACTCAGCGTGAGAAGTCCTACAATCTTTTGCATTTCAACGCTCCACGCGCATGGACGCTCGGCGCGCTTCGTGACGGATGCCGCACCTAGCCCAGCACTTAGATCGGAGGTTCGCCTCGGGATAATCGATGAGATCTCCCGATATTGAAAGAGGCATCACTTTCTTCCGCAAGCCTTCTGGAGACAGTTGCCGCGGCGATGGTGTCGGCGAGTTGCGCCATCTTGATGGGCAGGTTGTTAACTGCGACTCCTAGCGGGCCCACCGCGTCATTGACCGCGCTGGCGATGGCGGCCGGCGCCCCGAGATAGCCGGACTCTCCCGAACCCTTCTGCCCGAAGACGGTGTGCGGTGACGGCGTCACGTGATGAACAATATCGACCGGCGGCACCTCGTGCGCGGACGGCAGCAGATAGTCCATGAGGCTTTGCGCGAGGAGTTGGCCCTGCGCGTCGTAGGCAAACTCCTCGTAAAGCGCCGCACCGATGCCGTGGGCGATGCCTCCCATGGTCATGCCGCGCACGATCTTCGGATTGATCACAGTGCCGCAGTCGTGGCCGACGAAGTAGCGCTTGATCTCTGGATTGCCGAGATCGGGATCGATCGCGATCAGCAGGAGATGGAACTCGAAGGCGAAGCACGGATACATCTGCACGCGGCCATCGGCGGTCGGCAGCTGCCCCCCGGTCGGCACCTGCATCACGTGGGTGAAGGCAAGCCCCGGCTCGGTGTCGGGCGGCAGCCGGTGGAAATGGCGATGGGCGATGGTCACGAGCTCGGCCCAGCTCCGCCGGTTTTGCAGCGCGACGCGATCGAATACGTGGCCGGCATCATAGGTCGCGCGCTCCAATGGAATCTTGAGGTCATGGGCGGCGATGGCGAGAAGCCGGGTTTTGAGCTTTTGCGCGGCGTGAAACGCGGCGCCGCCCAGCATGATCGCCATGCGGCTTCCGACCGGGCTCTGGCTCGGCAGCGATGACAGCGAGTCGGGCCGCACCACGCGGATGCGATCGGGATCGATCTCGAGCACCTCGCCGATCACGGTGGCGACCAGCGTCTCGTGCCCTTGTCCGGCGGAGAGCGTATGAATGGTTGCGGTGACGGCGCCGCTGAGATCGACATTGATGCGGCAGGAATCGCTATAGGTGGTGGTTTCGTTTTTCGGGTTGAGCAGCAGCTCGAACGTCGAATTGGCGCCGCTGGGCTCGAGGCACGCCGCCATGCCGATACCGGCGAGGAGGCCTTGCCGACGCAGGCGGTCGCGCTCGGCGAGGAGCCCGGCATAGTTCGCGCGGGCGATCACCTTGTCGATGACCGCGTGGTAGTCGCCGCTGTCATACGTGGTGCCGCTCGGAATGAGATAAGGAAATTGCTCGGCACGGATCAGGTTGCGCCGCCGCACCTCCAGGCGATCGAGTCCGCGATGCCTGGCGACCTCCTCGATCGCGCGCTCGATGGCGTAATTGGTCGGCGATTGGCCGAAGGCGCGCACCGCTTCCTGCACGGTCTTGTTCGAGGTGACCGCGATGGCGCGATACTGCACGCTGTTGATGCGGTACGGCCCGACGATCGCGCCGATCGGTTTGCCGAGCTGGAACGGCGAGCGCCCGGCGTAGGCGCCGACATTGTCGAGCGCGCGCATCTTCATCGAGCGGATCACGCCCGAGTCGTCGAAGGCGACCTCGACATCGAAATTTCGCTCCGGGCCGTGCCCATCGCCGCCGCGCATGTTCTCCAGCCGGTCCTCGACGAGCCGCACCGGAAAGCCGAGCCGGCGGGAGAGGTAGCCGACCAGCACCGCGTGCTTGATGCCGCGCTTGACGCCATAGCTGCCGCCGACGTCCACGTCATTGTGTAGGCGTACCGCCGAACCCGGCAGCTTGAGCGCTAGCGCAACCTGCTCCGGAAAGCGCGGCATCTGAACCGACGCATAAACGTCGAGGAGCTCGCGCCAGGGGTCCCAGTTCGCCAGCACGGCGAAGGTTTCGATGGGCACCGTGGAGCTGCGGCCCCATCTGAGGCGCAACGACAGGTGATGCGGGCTTTCGGCAAAATCCTTCTCGACTTCGCCCCAGACAAAGGTGCGGTCGATGAGCACGTTGGAGCCGTGATCCGCGTGCACGATCGGACTACCGGGCGCGTAGGCCGTTTCGCCGTCGAGCACGAACGGCAGCGGTTCATAGTGCACCCGCACCAGGTCGGCGGCGTCTTCGGCGAGCGCGCGCGTGTCTGCTACCACCGCCGTCACCCACTCGCCGGCGTAGCGCGCGACATCGACAGCGAGCGGACGCCGCGGCACTTTCGGAGTGTCGAGGCCAGCGAGCAGCGGCTGTGTTGCCGCCGCCAGCTCACGACCATCGAGCACGTAGTGCACGCCGGGCACGGCCAGCGCCTCGGCCTTGTCGATTGCGAGAATGCGTGCGGCAGGATGCGGAGAGGTCACCAGCGCCACGTGCCGCATGCCCGGCGCGGCGATATCCGCGGCGAAGCGGCCTTTGCCGACGACGAAGCGCCGATCCTCGCGCACGCGCCGATCGCCTGAAACGAAACGGAACTGTTTTGCGTTCACGGTCTGCGCACCGGCTGGTTCAAGCCGCGCATGCGCTCGGCGGCGAGCGCGATCGCCTCGACGATTTGCGCGTAGCCGGTGCAGCGGCAAATATTGGCGGAAATAGCATCGACGATTTGCTCCCGCGTCGGAGCAGGATTATCCGCCAGCAGTGCGTGCGCCGCGAGGATCATGGCCGGCGTGCAATAGCCGCACTGCATCCCATGCGTCTCGCAGAACGCGTCTTGAATGGGTGAGAGCTCGCCAGGCCCGGGTGCCACGCCCTCGATCGTCGTGATGGCGTAGCCATCGGCCTGGACGGCGAACATCAGGCAGGAACGTACCGGAGCGCCGTCCACGAGCACGGTGCAGGCGCCACACACGCCATGCTCGCAACCGGCATGCGCTCCCGTGAGCAGTAGACGCTCGCGCAGGCAGTCGAGCAGGCTCATGCGGGGCTCGATCTCGACCGCGCGCGTTTCGCCATTGACGGTCAATTCAACCCGCATGGGCGCTCTCGGCATCGCGGTAGGCATCGAGGATCGCACGCACGGCAAGACACGCGGCGGCGCGCCAGCGATAGTCGGCGGACGCATGCAGGTCGGACAACGGCTCGATATCGGCGAGCGCCGTGCGCACGACTTCGCGCACGACGGCCTCCTCGGCGCGCGTTCCCTCTAGCGCCTTCGCCGCGGCATCGAGCCGTAACGGATATGCGGTCACTGCGCCGATGCCGAACGCCACACGCCGGCAGATGCCGTTCTCATCGAGCGCGACCTGAGCCGCGGCCGAGGCAAACGCGAAATCGCTCCGGCGCGGGCTGATCTCGTGGAAGCCTACGCCGATGCGCGTTTCGCGCCAGAGTGGAAAGCGCACGGCGGTAATGCAGCCGGCCGCCGGCAGCGCCGTCGTCATCGGCCCGATGAAAAAATCGCGGGCCGCAATTTCGCCGTTCGCCGTGTCTTCTCGATAGAGAAGAGTCGCACCGAGCGTGACCGCCACCAGGGCTATTTCCGCCGCCGGGTCGGCATTGGCCAGCGAGCCCCCAATCGTTCCACGCGAACGAATCGCAGCATGCCCGACAAACGGTATGACCTTGGCCAGCAGGGGCACCGCCGCACGGACGACCGCGTCGCGTTCGAGCACGCATTGGCGGCTGGTGGCACCAATTGAGACCGCGTCGCTCTCACGGCGCACAAAGGCCAGATCGGAGATCCGGGCGATGTCGATCAGCCGCTTCGGCCGGGCGAGCCGCATGGCCATGAGCGGCACGAGGCTCTGGCCGCCCGCGATGATCCGCGTGTCGTCGCCAGCGGCGAGCATCGCGCACGCCTGCTCGAGGTCCGCCGGCCTTGCATATTCGAACGAAGCGGGTTTCATCGAACGGCGCTTTGCCTCAGCAGCGGGTGACCTCGCACTGCGCTCGGTCCATGGCGCGAATGACTACTATCATAAGGGAGAACGAGCGCGAGGGGCTAGCGTCTGAGCGTTCGCATGCAATCGACCGGCCCGCAGAGCCACTCGAACTGGCTCGCCGCAGGCGCCCGAAGTTTGAACGATAATTGAGGAAATTTTTAAGTAGGCAATCAAGGCGGAGTTGATGGTGTTGGAACATTTGGGCGGGGCTCGTCCATAACTTTACGTCTCGAAACAGACGCGTCGCTAACATAGCGTCTCTGCAACGCAGGAACGGCGCCATGGATAGTGTAACCCCTGAGGACGCGATCAAGATTGCCGCCATTCGGCGCGACACGCATGTCTGCGTCCTCGACGCTCAGCAACAGATGCGAACGTTCCTTGCAGACACGCTGGAGGAGCTCGGCTTCGTCACTTGCGAATGCGCGCACCTAGCCGAATTGCCCGCAGTGCTTGCTTCGCGGCTGCCGGACATCGTCCTGATCGGATCGTCAGCAGGCGGGATCGAAGCTTGCGAAATCATGGAACTGCTCGCGGCCGACGACTTTGATGGCCACGTGTTGGTGCTGGGGTCGCGCGTTTCGCCCATGGTAGCCGCCGTCCGAGAACTCGGCGAAAGGCTCGGTCTCAACATGCTACCTTTGCTGGCAACACCTTTTAGCCGCGAGGACGTGCGCGACCGTATCGCTGCACTCGTGCCGTCCGAATTGGCACCGATCTACCCAGCGAATGCGAACGAGGCGCTTGCAGCAGTTCCCATCGATCTCTTGTATCAGCCGAAGATCGATACCCGCACGCTCGCGTTGAGCGGTGCCGAAGCGCTCATGCGACCGGTTCACTCGCGGCCAGCACATGTTTCGCCAGATGATGCTCGTTGTCTCGAGCCGATCCCTGAACTCGTCATCGGGCAGGCGATCGCCGACTGGCGCTATTTCGCCGCCCGGTACGGTCACTTTGAGATCGCGATCAACCTGCCGATCGCATTCGTTCAGGATCCGGAGGCGATCAAAAAACTGTGCCAGCAAATACCCGAGCAATCTGCTTTCGGGGGGTTGATCGTCGAAATCGATGCCGCGGAGGCTGTTCGCAACCTGCGGCCAGTGAAGGAGGTCGCGAGGGTGCTACGCGATCGCCCCGTCGCGTTTTCGATCGACAATGTCGCAATGGAGTGGCCGTTGCTCTCGGAACTTGACGAGTTTCCCTTCGTCGAGATCAAAGTCGCTCCTCAGCTCGTCGGCGGCTGCGCCGACAACCGCCGCAAGCAGACGATGTGCCGCCGCATCATCGACTTGGCTGATGCGGTGGGCGCACGCAGCGTCGCCGAGGGCGTGGAGAGCCGGTCCGATCTCGTTGCCGTCCTTGATATGGGATTCAACCTGGCTCAAGGCGCATTGCTGGCCCGGCCCATGAGCGCCAAGAGTTTTACGCGGACCGTGCTCGGCCGCCGCACCCCCTGGCCGTTGGTGTGACCCACTCTTCGTCATGGGTGGAGAACACGCGGCGACCGTTTCAGCCGGCCGGATTCGGTCATGGCGAACCCTTGCGCCCTGCGAGCGTCCCCGCCGCTGCTCGGCAGGCCCGAAAGACGATATAAGGCTGGAGCTGCAAAGCGTCGAAGTCTTCGACGATAGTCGCTAAGACGCACGAGTGCGAATACAACCCACCGCGTTCCGGTACTTCTTCGCGCGAGCGCGTATCGTTGGCGAGCGCAAGCGGAACGCGTCTCGGCGCCACCCAACGCCCCCCGCTCGGCAGCAGAGGCGCGACCTCCCGCAACAGGCAAACCCCCAACATCCGTTCGTTAGATGGCTTCGCGCGACCCAAGGCGCGGGCACGCTGGAAGTTGGCGGATACAATCTCGTGTTTCGATTGTGATTCCGTGTAAACCTGTATTAAAGTCAAAGCGTTTGTTGGCCAGGTTGTGGGGATATTGTGCGCACAGTCTCCGATCCTGCTGCGCGTAAAAGCGTGACTTCCCCCTCCGGGACCTCTTCGACGGGAGCGGAGGATCAGCCCTCGTTGGCCGACATCGGCGCTCGCGTGGGCCAAGACAACGAGGCATTGCGCAATCTGCTGATCGACACCGATCGCCGGATCAACGCGATCGACGACGCCAAGAACGCCTTTCGCAAGCTGAGCGAGCCGATCAGCGCGGCGCTACGGGATCTGGCGCAGGAGAAGATCGACAATGCCGGCTTGCGCCGTGAGCTGGCGGAACTGCACACTAGCCATGACGCGCTGCACGACGAATTCGGCGCGCTCGAACAACGAGCGGCGGCGCTGGAGAGCGACCGCGACAGTCTTCGCCGAGAACTGGCGCGCGCGCAGCAAGATGTGCGCGGGCTCGAAGGCGACAAGGCGGAACTCACCAGCGAAATCGCGGCGGCGCGCGCGCGGCTCGAGCGGATGGACGCCAACCTGGCCGCCGCCGAGGTCCAACGCGCCGCGCTTTCTGCAGCCCGCGATGAAGCCAACTCTGAAATCCATGTTTTGAACCGACGCCTCGAGGCGATTCGCTCTCGTGCTGCCACGGCGGAGAAACTACTCTCCGAGGCGCGGCAGTCTCTGGTCGCGCGCGCCGAAGAGGTCAGGATTGCGGAGCGCAAGACGGCGGAGGCGACCATTGCTCGCAACACTACGCAGAAATTGGTCGAGCAGCTCACGGCCGCCCGTGATGCGCTGGAGGGCAAAACGAAGGAACTCGAAAGAGGGCGTGCGTCACTGATTGAGCGGTCCCACATCCTCGCCGAAACGGTCAAGGCTCGCGAAACCGCGCTCGGCCAGGCCGAGCAGGAGATAAAGTCGCTGACCGACCGCATCGCCGAAATCGAGTTCGATGCCGGACATACCGGGCCAAGACGGAGCGCCGCATCGAAGAGCTCAGTGAGAGCCTTCAGCGCGAACGCACCGGCTTCGCCACCGCGCGCGATGCATTGGACGGCAAGAGAAAAGAATTCGAACAGGCGCGTGCCTCGCTGATCGAACGGACCAATAAACTGGAGGAAATCCTCGCGGCGCGAGAGAGCGCACTTGCCCAGACTGAGCAAAGGGCAAAATCGTTGAGCGAGCGCATCGCCGAAATGGAGGCTGGCACCGCAGTATATCGCAGCGAGGCCGAACGACGCATCGAAGACCTCAATGAGAGGTTTGCGCACGAACGCACCGAATGGGCCGGCGCCTGCGGTAAGTTGGACGCCAAGACCATGGAGCTCGAACTGGAACGGACCACGCTGATGGAACGCTCCAACAGCCTGGCGGAAAGCCTGCAGGCGCGCGAGCGCGCGCTTGGCGAGGCGGACCAGAAGATCAGATCGCTGAGCGACCATATCCGGGAGATTGAGCTGGAAGTCGCGGCATATCGGGGCCAGGCCGAACGGCGCATTGAAGAGCTCAATGCGAGCCTCGAACGCGAGCGCGCCACGGCCGGGACGCTCTCGACGGCAAGACCAGGGAATTCGAACAGGGGCAGGCCTCGCTACGGAACGGTTGGCCGGCCTGGCGGACGCCCTGAGAGCGCGCGAGAGCGCACTTGGCGAGGCCGAACAGAAGATCAAATTGCTGAGCGATCGCATCGCCGCAATCGAGGCTGACGCCGCGACTTATCGTGCCGAGGCCGAACGGCGCATCAGCGACCTCAATGCTCGACTTGATCGCGAGCGCGAGGGCTTCGCCGCCGCCCGCCACGCGCTGGACGCAAAACTTAGGGAACTGGAACTGGCACGTGCCTCGCTGACAAAGCGATCCAATGCTATGGCGGGAACTTTGTGGGCGCGGGAGAACGCGCTTGCTGCCGCTGAGCAGAAGGTCAGATCGCTAACCGATCACATCGCCCAAATAGAGATCGAGGTCGGAGCATATCGGGCTCAGGCCGAGCGGCGTATCGAGGAGCTTAACGCAGCCCTTGACCGGGAACGCTTCGAGGTCGCTGTCGCTCAAGAGAAGAGCCGTGAGGCATACGCCCAGTTACAAGGCAACGGTTTGACAGAGCGGCCAGGGCAGCAAGAAAGGACCGACTCGGACGAGGTCTTCAATCCCGCCGAACTCAAGGGGCCGATCGTTTCAACGAGCGAAGCAATCCATAACAGCAAGGAACTGAAAGCGAAGTTAGCAAAAATTGCCGAAGAAGTGCTCAAGCCCGCTGCACCCGCACTCAACCATAGCGGACGCCCTCAACCGCATTCAGCTTCCAAAGGAAGCGACCTACCGCCTCGGTGAGCTCTTGGGTCCTGGCGTGTCGCTCGTGCATGGACACACTAGGCCGGTGTCTTCGCAACCGGAACCAGCCAAGCGGCCATTTCAATGCGTTCGTGACGAAGATGCCACGAACGAGATCATGTCACCCGAAAACGTGCCAATCGTTGGTGACCGGGGCGTGCGCGACAGCGCCTTCCGCTTTGACCCTTAGGCCGTTTATCTCCCGGATATAGACCTGCCCGCTGTCGTCCTAACGCCAGAGCGGTTTATCTCCCATCCTGATGGGTAAATTGAAAGCCGCATGTCAAAGCTGGAGAGCGGATTAACATCACCGCAGGTGACAGCCGCTTTGCGCTTGAGGCTTCTTCTTGGGAATCGCGCGGATCGCGTAGCCAAAATATGTATTATGTGAGTGCTGCCAGCACTTCTGGCCGTTGCGATGGACGACAGCGGGGCCACGCCCCTCGAGGATGACGCTCGACCCCTGACGAGGATCGGCCCCAGGCGGACGACACCCATGACATACGCCGACTCCTTCGACTACATCGTCGTCGGCGCCGGGAGCGCGGGCTGCGTGCTCGCCAATCGCCTCACTGCCTCCGGCCGTTATCGGGTGCTGCTGTTGGAGGCGGGCGGGCATGACCGCAACATCTGGATCCACGTCCCGCTCGGCTACGGCAAGCTGTTCACCAATCCCAAGGTCAACTGGCTCTACACCTCGGAGCCGGAGGCTGAACTCAATAA
>Ga0075421_100007867_pt1 | contig 13071 bp, 11 predicted proteins | sample SoiMetdeltSBSDD5_FD_75292 | JGI IMG/M metagenome (GOLD analysis project Ga0075421, IMG submission 75292) | Bulk soil microbial communities from a Populus tree surrounding site in Tennessee, USA - Soil MetaG P. deltoides SBSDD5 | ecosystem: Environmental > Terrestrial > Soil > Tree plantation... | reverse complement strand
GTGGTCGGCGGCATCAATGGCGCGGAAAATCTTGCGAAACTCATCCGGAGTGGGGTCCATGCCGGCCAACTCCATGCGAAGTTGATGCGCGTTGTGCGAATAGCGCAAGGTGAATTCTTCGACTTCCTGCGGGCTGAGGACCTGACGGAGGTCGGAACGGGTTTGCTCGCGCAATTTGGCCATTTCGACCTGGTTGATGGGCTGGCCTTCATTGAAGCGGGACCATTGATAGGCCTGATGCCGCTCAACCGAACGTTGGCAGATTTCCTGGACGGTGTTGTGGGTCTTTGCGGCCAAAGCGCCAAGGACCGGTCCGGTGAGTTGGACGTTCCAGAGGAGACTTTCGGACTTTTCGTTCTCGGCGACGTCGGAGCCCAGAAGCTTTTCGATGAGGGCGCGGCGTTCTTCTTCGAGCGCGCGGCCCTTTTCCTGCATGACGTTTACCAGCGAGTATTGGTTCGGCTCCACTTTCCACCAGGGCATATCGTGCGTGACCGCTTCCTTAAGGCGCTTTTGATCGATGAGTTGGTTGATGTCCGCGATGATGATTTGCTGGATTTTGTCGTCCGGGCAGCCGACCAGACGAAGATTGGCGACGTATTTGAGGTAGTCGGGTGACTCGACATCCTGCCATCCGAACGTTTTTGCCGATGGTGTGGGCGCTGCTGCGACGACGGGCGCCGGGCTTGAATTTGTAGGGGCTGGGGCAGGTGCGGTCGCAACAACGGCGGGTTTGGGAGCCGAGTTTGTGGTTTTAGCAACCTTGTTCGTGGTGACAGGGAGGCTGCCAGCAAGGATTTTCGGCTGGCGATGGGTAGAAAGAAACAGGTAAATCGCGAAGGCGCCGGCGAGCAACCCGTTCAGCGCAAGGAACAAATACAACAAACTACGCTCTCGCATATATATATTCCGCTCCACCAGTTAAGCGTAAATCGGGCCGAATTTCAATTCCGTTCACTGTGGGGTTCCTCCGTGTGCGTCCGAATGGAAGTTGCTGATAATCAGTGGCTTCGGTTTTTGCCGGGGTCACGCGAGGATTCCTTTGACGATACGGCCATGGACGTCAGTGAGGCGGAAGTCGCGGCCCTGGTAACGGAAAGTGAGGCGCTTGTGGTCGATGCCGCAGAGGTGGAGCATGGTGGCGTGGAGGTCGTGGACGTGGACTTCCTGGCCGTCTTCCAGGAAGCGGTAGCCGAGTTCGTCGGTGCTGCCCCAGGTCGTGCCGCCTTTGATGCCGCCGCCGGTGAGGAAAACTGAGAAGGCGTTGATGTGATGGTCGCGGCCTGAGCCCTGGGCCATGGGCGTGCGGCCGAATTCGCCGCCCCAGATCACGAGGGTATCGTCCAGCATGCCGCGCTGCTTGAGGTCGGTGATCAAGGCGGCGGTGGCCTGGTCCACGTCGCGCGCGGCGACGGGCATGTCCTTTTCGATGTTGTTATGATGGTCCCAGGCACGATGATAGACCTGGATGAAGCGCACGCCGCGTTCTGCCAGGCGTCGGGCCATCAGGCAATTGGAGGCGTAGGTGCCTTCGCCGGGTTCCTTGATTCCGTAAAGATTAAGGAGGTGCTTCGGCTCACTGGAAAAGTCCGTGAGTTCAGGGACCGAAGTTTGCATGCGAAAGGCCATTTCGTACTGGCTGATGCGCGTCTGAATTTCGGGGTCGATGCGCTCTTCGGCAAGCATGCCGTTGAGACGTTTGACTTCCTCGACAACCTGGCGCTGGGTGCTTTGGCAAACGCCTTCGGGGCTGCCGACGTAATGGACGGCATCGCCTTTGGATTGCAGGAGAATGCCTTGATATTTGCTGGGGAGGAAACCGCTCGACCATTGGCGCGCTGATATCGGCTGCGCGCCGGCTTTGCCGACGGAGGTGAGGACCACAAAGCCCGGGAGATTCTCTGTTTCCGCGCCCAGGCCGTATAAGAGCCATGAGCCCATGCTCGGCCGGCCTTTGATGATCGAGCCGGCGTTCATGAACGCGTGCGCCGGGTCGTGATTGATCTGCTCGGTGTGCATGGACTTGATGATGCACACGTCGTCCGCCAGCGTGCCGATGTGCGGGAAAAGGTCCGACACCTGCAGGCCGGACTGGCCGCAACGATTGAATTTCACGAATGGGCCGCGGGCTTTGAGTTCAGTGTTCTGCAACTGCGCCAGTTGCTGGCCTTTGGTGAACGATTCGGGGAAGGGCTTGCCATCAAGGGCTTCGAGCTCGGGCTTGTAATCGAAGGTCTCAAGATGCGAGGGACCGCCCGCCATGCAAAGGTGAATGACTCGCCGCGCACGCACGGGCGCGTGTGTGGGATGGATCAGGGCGGCGCGCGCGCCTCCGAGCAGCGAGGCGAGCGCCATGCCGCCGACGCCGTAGGCTGCGCGTCCCAGGAACGTGCGGCGATTGATACTCAGTTCAAAGTTACTCATTAATAAATTGTAATTACTTCGTGCAGGTTGAGGATCACGCGGCAAAGCTGCGTCCATGCCGCCGACTCGTCCAGGTTCTTTCGCTGTTCGGCGAGGAATCGCAACAAGGATTCTCGTTCGGCTGATTTTGGATCGCGGCCGAGGGCATAGGCGTAAGCCATGTCGATGCGCTCGGCGTCGGACCCTTTTAACCTGCCGGCGAAAGCACGAGCGGCTTCCATGAAGGATGGATCGTTCAGCAGGGTAAGCGCCTGTTGCGGCGTGTTCGAGACGATGCGGCTGGCGGCGCATTCCTCGCGAGACGAAGCGTCGAAATTGGCCAGCATCGGATGCAAAAATGTGCGCTGCCAGTGCATGTAAACGCCGCGGCGATACTGGCGGTCGTCGTCGTGCGGGACGTAATCGCGATCGGGAAATTGCAGATTCTCGTAATAACCTTTGGGCTGGTAGGGCCGCACGCTTGGCCCGCCGATGTCATCAACCAGCAATCCGGCGATAGCCAGCGCATTATCGCGCACAAACTCAGCTTCGAGGCGACGCGGGTTTTGTGAAGCGAGCAATCGATTATTCGGGTCGACATCGCGCAGGTCGGGCCGCAGGTGGGATTGCTGGCGGTAGGTGGCCGAGTTCACCATCAGACGGACCATGTGCTTGATGTCCCAGCCGCTTTCCTGAAATTCGACGGCGAGCCAATCCAGCAACTCCGGATGCGACGGCGGGTCGCCTTGCAGGCCCAGATCGTCCACAGTGGTGCAGAGGCCCGCGCCAAAAAATTGCTTCCACAAGCGATTGACGAACGCACGAGCGGTGAGCGGGTTGTCCGGCGAGACAAGCCAGCGTGCTAAATCGAGGCGGTTCATCGTTCCACCGCCTTCGCCGCGGTGCAGAAAGTGTGGCACGTTCGGATCGACGATCTCGCCGCTTTCGTCCTGCCAGTTTCCGCGGGGCAGGACGCGCGTGACAAGTGGTTTCCATGAAACAGTGACGAGGGTTGACGCCCGCCCGTCGCGGCATTCGAGCAACTCGCGCTGGAGCTTTTGGCGTTCACGCGCCAACTCGCGCTGGTCTTCGCTGCTCAGAACGAAGAGTTTCTCAGGTTCGGCCTTCAGAGATTTGGCGAGCGCCAGCAGTTTCAATGGCTCCGGCGCAGCGAACGGCGAGACTGAGATGCGGACTGCTCCGATGCTACTGCTGCGGAGGTTGACAACCAGCGTGTCATCGTCAGCCAGTTTCACTGGCTCTTTGAAAACATAAACGGCGGTTTGCGCAGACTTGAGATCGTTACCCGAGGGCTTCCAGCCGTTCTCGACGCCAATGTCCTCGAAGCCGTTAGAATACGTGGGCTCTTTGTGCGTGGCATCGGCATAGAACATTTCCAACCTTTTGTCTTTGCCGTTGGCCGGTTTGATCTTCGCTGACAGCGTGATCGGTTTGTTTTCAGCCTTCGCGCGCAAGATCCTCCCGCCATGCGATTCGTCTGGCAAAAGCTCCAGTCGGATTGAAGCCAAGGTGCCGGCGCCAGGCGTCAGCCGGACTTCGTTTGTGGACCCGCGTCGCGATTCAAAAACGATTACGCGCTCATCCGTGACCGTTGCATTCGTTTTGCTGGTCAGTGCGGGATCAGGTGTCACCCATCCATCCGCATGCTCGGCGAGGAAAGCTTTGGCTGATGCGAGCCACTCGTCCAACGCGGAACGGTCCACCCTCTGTGCCATCAGGTCACGAATCCGTTTCTGCAATCGCACCTTTCGCGCCTGGAGGTAAGGGCTCTCGACATCGATCTCGGGCGGGAACGGATGTTCGTTGCTCCAACCCTTGAGGTCGGGATTTGGTGTGTAGGCGTAGTCCTGATAAACGCCCCACTGGCGGACGTCCGCGAAAAAGGCAGACATCTGATAGAAATCCTTTGTCGTGAACGGGTCGAATTTGTGGTCGTGACATTCAGCACAGGCCATCGTCGAGCCGAGCCAGGTGGTCGCCACGGTGCGCACGCGATCGGCGGCGTACTTCGCCAGATACTCCTTCGGTTGCGCACCGCCTTCGCGGGTCATCATGTTCAAGCGGTTGAACCCGGTGGCCACGTTTTGCTCGATGGTGGCGTCTTCGAGCAAATCGCCGGCGAGTTGCTCGATGGTGAATCGATCGAAGGGCTTGTTACGATTGAACGCATCGATGACGTAATCGCGATACGGAAAGATGTTTTGATTCTGGTCGCCGTGATAGCCCACCGTGTCCGAGAAGCGCACGGCATCGAGCCACGGCACCGCCATGCGCTCGCCGTAGTGGGGCGAGGCGAGCAGGTCCTCAACTGAAACGTCCGTTGCGTTTGGCCGAGGCGGGAGGCCGATTAGATCCAGGCTCAAGCGGCGGGCCAACGTTGCCTTGTCCGCCTGGGGCGAAGGCTGGATGTTGCGCGCTTCCAATTCTTTCAGGATGAAGGCGTCGATCGGCGTGCGCACCCAATTCTTGTTCTTTACTTCAGGCAACGGCGGCCGGGTGGGCTTGATGTAGGCCCAATGTGGCTGATATTCGGCACCTTCGGCGATCCAGCGCTTGAGCAGTTCTTTTTGGGCGCTGTTGAGGTGTTTGTGCGAATCCGGCGGCGGCATGGATTCCTCCGGATCCTGCGAAAAGATGCGCTTCACGAGTTCGCTCTCGTCCGGCTTGCCCGGCACGAACGCCTCGCGTTCGAGCGCGACCTCCCTTTGGTCCAGGCGCAGCTTCGCCTTGCGAATCGCCTTGTCCGGTCCGTGACAGCGAAAGCAATTGTCGGACAGGATTGGCCGAACATCGCGATTGTACTGGAGCTTGTCCGCCAGCGCAGGAAGCGCAATCAGCAAGCACAACAGCATTGTTCGCAACGACAACAACATCATTCCATTTTGACGCGAAATGAACTGGTTTTCAATCAAAGGAAAGGCAGCGTTCGCGAAATGGGCGCATTTCGACACTGCCGCCAGACAGGCTATGAACCTACGATACAGCCGACTGCCAGTATGCGTTACGGCGGCAGTGTTCGCGCGCAACCTCGGATTACCTCGGTTAGCCTCGGTAAAGGACGCACGTTCTGCCGAAGAAAACCGCAGAAAGGGGCGGAAGATGGCCACAAAAAGGCAACAAGAAACCACGAAGGAAAGCCTGAAAGGAGACCGCGAAACGACCCCGATCAGATCGGGACCTTCGGCTGTGGCTGACCGCCAGGTGTTAAGGGAAGGTTCGCTGTCGTTTTCTAAGCGCATTTCAATTCTCACCGATCGTTTTGTCTCATTGTTAATGCCAGACCTCAGCCGTTCGCGTCGGCTGAGCGTGTTACGCTACGGCCTGCCGGTAAATCCCGTCGTCCGTCCAAATGTTATTGAATATAGCACCGGCTATGCCAACGGGCAATGGTGGAAATGCGGGCCTATTCGGTTTCAGGGAACGCGTGAGAATTGTCTTAACGGCGTGAAAATGCCGCAGGGGTACCTCGACTGAGGGACCAACTCAAATGACCAAGTAAATCGCGAAGACCTTCCGATCAAGTCAGAGCGGAGTGACGTCCGCTGCTACCGGGAGATTGGTGGTCAAGGCTATTGCCCCGGAGGAGGGGCTTTGCTAGTGTGGACTGCTATGCCAATCGACGACATTTTGCTGGAGGCGGAGGACAAGATGATCAAAACGGAGCAGGTGGTGCAGCATGAGTTTTCGGGCGTGCGCACGGGGAAGGCATCGCCGGCGCTGGTGGAGAATATCATGGTGGAGGTGTACGGATCGCAGATGCGGCTGCGGGAGCTGGCGGGCATCACGACGCCGGAGCATCGCATGCTGGTGATTCAACCGTGGGACGCTTCCACGGTGCACCCGATTGAAAAGGCGATTCAGAAGGCAAACCTTGGAATCAACCCTGCGGTGCAGGGAAAGATCATCCGCCTGGTGCTGCCCGAGTTGAGCGAAGAACGGCGCCATGAGTTTGTGAAAATAGTTCACAAAATGGCTGAGAGCGGCCGGGTGGCGATTCGTCACGTCCGTCGCGATGCAATCGAGCATTTGAAAAAGGAATCCAAGGAAGGCATCATTACCGAGGATGATCTGCAACACGGGGAGAAGGAAGTGCAGAAGCTTACGGACCAATATACCGGGAAGATCGACGCGCATTTGACGCACAAGGAAAAAGAAATCATGACGGTGTAGCCCAAGAAACGTAGGAGACGAGGTAACGAGTCTCTAACTGGGCTAAGAAGTTATAAATGAGACTCGTTACCTCGCCTCCTACCGTTTTGATGCGCTTGACACGAGAGGTTCTGTTGTTAACTTCCCGCTCCCGTGCGGTTTGCGGGTTTGATACAAAAACTGAAAGACATTTATGAAACGGCAATACCAACCATCGAAAATCCGGCGCAAACGGCAGCACGGTTTCCGCGCCCGCGCGACTACTAAAAGTGGCCGCGCCATTCTCTCGAACCGGCGGCGCGTCGGGCGCAAGCGTTTAACCCCCGCCTGATTCCTCGCTCTCACGAGCGCGGCTACGAAAATGGGCGCTGGGGCTCAGGGAAAATTGGGATTGTCGCGTGAGGATCGCATCAAGCAAGGGCGCGATTTCGCGCGTGCCCGCACACAAGGCAAACGGATCGCCAATGGATGTCTGGTGGCCAACTGGCTGGATCTTCCAAGTGGTGCTCGCAGCCGTCTTGGGGTGATCACCAGCCGCAAAGTAGGCGAATCGGTGCAGCGCTCGCGCGCGCGCCGCTTGTTGCGCGAAGCATTCCGGCTGCACCAACTCGAACTCGAACATCCGGTGGATTTAGTGCTGGTTGCGCGGCCGTCGATTGTGGGCAAAACTTTCGCGGATGTGGAACGCGATTTCATGGCTGCGCTCAAGCGCGCGAGGCTGCTGAAAGAAAGGATGAAGGATGAAGGATGAAGGCAAAGACAATTTGAATATCATCCAAATCATTCTGATCGGTGCGTTGCGATGTTATCGCTTGATTGTTTCGCCGGTGTTCGACGCGGTGTTCACGCCGATGGGCTTTGGCTGCCGCTTCGATCCGACATGCTCGCAATATGCACTTGATGCCGTGCGCCGGCATGGTGCCGGGCGCGGTTCGGTGCTGGCGATCAAACGCGTGTGCCGTTGTCACCCGTGGGGCGGGTGCGGATGCGATCCTGTGCCGGAACAGCGTGAGAGCGTTGGAGCGTCCGAGCGTTGCAGCGTTGAAATATATTAATATTCGAGAATGGACCGCAAAAGCATCATCATCGTCGTCATTTCGTTCCTGCTGTTGATGCTTTGGTTTCCGCTTACGAATTTTCTTTGGCCTCCCAAACCTGCTCCGCAGACTACCAACCAGGTCGCACTTCAAACGAATATTCCAGCAACGCAGACGCAAGCGGTCAGCACAGTCACGAACCAGCCGGTTGTCCCGGCGACTCCGACGGCGCCGTTAGTAACGGCTCAAGGGCCTGAGGAGCTGCTGGAAGTCGAGACTACGGAAGCGCGCTTCATTTTTACTACGCACGGCGGAGGACTGAAGACGATCGAGCTGAAGCAATATCCCGCAGTCATTACTTGCAATGACAAGGGCGTGGACCCGACAAATCGCGTGCGTCTCAACACGGCCGCGCCACTGCCCGTGATGGCTTTGCTGGGAGGCGAAGTCGTCCAGGGCGATGGATTGTTCAAGCTGACCCAGAATGGCCAGACGGTCGTTGCCGAAAAGAGTCTCACCACTGGTTTGCGCATCATCAAGGAGTTTGCCATCAGCAGCAATTACCTGATCAACGTGAAGGTGCGGCTCGAGAGCCAATCCGGCGAGCCCGTGGCCTTGCCATCGCACGAAGTTGCCATCGGGACGGCGTCGATCCTTGGCGCGCGGGACGACCCGACCCGGCTCGGCGCGTATTGGTTTAACGGGGAGAAGAAGCTTTCGGTGGACGAGGCGTGGTTTGCGAACAAGACGCTGGGTTGTTTTCCGGGTACGCCGCGCACGATGTATTTGGAAGGCGGTAACAGCAACGTGGCCTGGGGCGCGGTCCACAGTCAGTTCTTTGCCATGGCGACCATTCCGAAAGAGCGTGCGGCCCAGGTTCGTGTGGTGCGCATTCCATTGCCGGTGGCGACGAATGCTGTTCCTTCGGGCGCCCCACCCTTCGGACTACAAGCGAGCCTGGTTTATCCCGCCACGGTGCTGAGCGCGACGCAGGCGCTGGAACGCGAATTCGTGTTGTACACCGGCCCCAAGGAATACAAGCGGCTGGCGCGCTTGAGCAACCGGCTGAATACGAACATCGATACGATCATGGATTACGAGGGGTTCTTTGGCTGGTTCGCGCAAGTGCTGCTCTCGTCCATGAATGCGCTTCATGGCATGGGGCTGAACTACGCGATGGCCATCATCGCCATCACGATCATTATCAAGCTGCTCTTCTGGCCGCTGACCAATGCGAGTACCAAATCGATGAAGCGCATGGCCGCCTTGCAGCCACAGATGAAGGCCATCCAGGAGAAGTACAAAGACAACCCGCAGAAGATGAACCGCGAGATGATGGACTTCATGAAGAAGAACAAGGTCAGCCCGCTGGGCGGGTGTCTGCCGATGCTGCTGCAGATTCCGGTGTTCTTCGGGTTCTTCAAGATGATCCAGAGCGCGATTGAATTGCGGGGCGAGCAGTTCCTATGGGCGTGCGACCTTTCGAAGCCGGACACGATTTTCACGATCCCGGGGCTTAATATTCCGGTGAATCCATTGCCGTTGATCATGGGTGTGACGATGCTTTGGCAGGCGCGCCTCACGCCGCCCTCGCCCGGCATGGACCCGGTGCAACAGAAGATCATGAAGTACATGCCACTCATGTTTCTGTTCATCCTTTATAACTTTTCAGCAGGCTTGACCCTGTATTGGACTGTGCAAAACTTGCTGACGATTGCGCAGATGAAGCTGACGAAAACCAAAGACGAGCCCGGCGCCGGTCCGGCCAAAGCGCCTGCGGCCCCGACGCCACCGCCGAAGAAGCGCAAGTAAGAGCGTGTAACCACGAATGCTATTATGTCTGTGAACCCCAAAGCCACCCTTGAAGAAATGCTTCGACATCTCGGCTTCGACGCCACTGTGGAAGAACATCAACTTGATGACGGTCTGCTGCTGGACGTGAAGGCCGACGACTCGGGCCGCCTGATCGGCCGGCAGGGTCAAACGCTTTCGGACCTTCAATACCTCCTCAACCGCATGCTCTTTCAGCAGGACAACACGACGCCGAAAGTGACTGTGGATGTGGGCAATTATCGCTCGCAGGCCCGCGACGCGTTGTTGAAAAAAGCCAAAGACGCCGCGGAAAAAGTTCGCCGTTGGGGTGACGTTGTGGAACTTGAGCCCCTGAACGCGTTCGAACGGCGCATCGTTCATAATGCCTTGAAGGAAGATCCCGATGTGGAGACGCACAGCGTTGAAGTCGAAGGCACAAGCAAGAAAGCGATCCTGCTGCGCCCGAAAGGACAATCATGAAATACTTACTCCCGATCCTGATCCTCGCGTTCGGTCTCGCAGTGAATGCTTCCGCTGCGGACGGAAAGTTGTACCATGTCGTTTCTTTCAAGTTTAAGGACACGGCGACCAAAGAGCAGATCAAGCAAGTCGAAGACGCGTTCCGCGACCTGAAGAAGAAGATCAAGGAAATTCAGACGTACGAATGGGGCACTAATGTGAGCCCTGAAAAGCACGACAAAGGTTTCACGCACGCTTTCATTCTCACCTTCAAAAGCGACAAAGATCGCGATGCCTACCTCGTGCATCCCGATCACAAAGCGTTTGGGAAAACCGTGGGACCGGTGTTGGCGGATGTGTTCGTGGTGGACTTTTGGTCCACCAAGTGAACGAATCAGTGCGAATTCTTGCCGACCAAGACCGCTTCCACTTTCTCCGTTAACTCCTGGCTGATCTCGTCGATGGAGCGGTGGCCATCCACAATCGTGAAGCCGTAAACCTTCTGGAGGCGCCGGAATTGGTGCGCCATGCGGCCCTGGTATTCCAGAAAGCTGTCGAACATATCGCGCGACAAACCTAAATCCATTCCGCTTTCCCAGTAATCGAGCCCCGCGTTTTTCGTGAAGGTGCGCTGGACGAGTTCTTCGGGCGCAACTTCCAGATAAAAGACGGCGTCCGGCACCGGCGCGATGCCGTAGAGGTTCTTCAGCCATGTTTCGTCCATCCCGCGGACGAGGTCGCGCACCATCAAGGTGTAAATGTAGCGGTCGGCCAGCACCATGAATCCGGCTTTCATCGCGGGGAGAATGATGTTCTCCAATTGGTCCGCAAAATCGGTTGCGTAAAACAAACTGAGCGTTCTGCGGCTCAAAATGTTCCCTTCCTGCGCCTGCTCCAATTCGGCGCTCACCAGGGTCGAGCGCTTCAACCCGACCTGCACGGTGGCGTGGCCGCTGGCTTCCAGCCAATCGACCAGCTTCACGATTTGGGTCGAGCGCCCCGAACCGTCCGCCCCTTCCACCACGATCAGTTTGCCGCGGAGCTTCGCGCCATCGACGCCCGGAACGCCATGTCCGAAGAATCGGTGCTGCGTGAACTGCGGCAGGACGACCCGGCTCTTTAGTGAGGGGCCTCGCGGTCTTCTAAGGAGGGTTCCTCGATGGTTTCTCGTCGCCATTTGGTTTTAAGATTGCTGGGCATGGGTCGCGGAAGCATGCCGCCATTGTGCCGGAAGCTTTCCAGATCGATCCGGCTGGTGATTAATTGGCGCACTACCGCTTGCTGCGCCTCGACGCTTTGGTTTGCGTCCACGATCTGAAAGCTGAACTCCTGGCTCATGGCCAGATAGAGTTCAAGGATGCGCCCCTGAAAAATCCGAAAACTTTCGTAGGGATCGGTCGACAGCCGCAAATCCATGCCGGCCTCAAAATACTTGAGCTGCGGGCGCCCATCCAGGATGCGGTTCAACGACACTTCCAAGTCCGCCTTGAAGAAGAACGTCAGGTCCGGCAGGGCGGCATAATTGTAAATACCTCGCACCCACTCCGGCGGACAACCCCGCACCGTATCGCGCGCAAACGCGGTAAAGATGTAACGGTCGCACAACACCAGAAAGCCCGCTCGGACCAGCGGCAGCAGGTGACGTTCGTATCGGTCGGCAAAATCCGTAGCGTGAATCAGGCTGAAAGTCGTAGGCGTGAGCAGCTCGCGCTTTTTGCCTTTGCTCGTGGCCGCCTTCACCAGCTCGGAGGAATTCCATTCGCTGAAATAAACCTTGAGGCCCTGGTTCTCGAGCCAGCGTTTCAGGAGATAAATCTGCGTCGATTTCCCTGACCCGTCCAGGCCCTCGACCGCAATCAGCCGTCCCGGAAAATTCAATTCAGCAAAAGTCTTTAACATCCGCGACCTATAAGCGTACGGCTTCGTGCCGCGATTTCAACACTATTGTAACATCGCAGGAGTTCATGCTCAGCATGTCTGGAGTATCTTCGGCCAAAGCGGCTGGAGCTTGAACTCCAGCGGGAAGAAATTGGTTGCGGGGGCGGGATTTGAACCCGCGGCCTTCAGGTTATGAGCCTGACGAGCTACCAGGCTGCTCCACCCCGCGTTTAAGTGGAAGGGAATATAGGCGGCAGAAAAACCGACGCAAGCCTCTTTTCAATGTTTTTTGGCTGCCGGACCTTGACACTACGGGGTCGTTTTCCGAACAATCGGCCACGCATGCACACGGCCACCGCTCCCGCCCCTGCTCCAGCGGCCAAAACGTCCATCTTCGAGGGTGTCACACCGTACCATTGGCTGGTGGTCATTATAGCCTCTGCGGGCTGGTTGTTCGATTGCATGGATCAGCGGCTTTTCATCCTCGCGCGGGAACCAGCACTAAAAACCCTACTCGCATCCGACCCCGCTGCCCTTAAAGCCATCAAAGAATACATCGGTTACGCCACGACTGCCATGATCCTGGGTTGGGCCACTGGCGGGATCATTTTCGGAATGCTCAGCGACAAAATCGGTCGCGTGAAGACCATGGTGGCTACGTTGCTGATCTATTCGGGATTTACGGGTCTATCCGGGTTCGCCCAAGGCTGGACGGACTTCGTGATTTATCGGTTTCTAGTGGGTTTGGGCGTGGGCGGAATGTTCGGAGCTGCCACAGCGCTCGTTGCGGAAAGCGTCCCCGGCCAGTTCCGTTCGGTAGCCTTGGGCTCGCTGCAGGCGCTCTCCGCGACCGGGAATATCCTCGGTTCCTTGATCAGCGTAAATGTTCAGCCTGGCAGTGTTAACGCGTTCTTTAACACCGAAGGTTGGCGCGTGCTGTTCTTTGTCGGCATCCTTCCCGCCCTTCTGGTCGTCCCAATCATATTCGTATTGCGCGAGCCCGAAGCCTGGAAGCGGGCCAAGGCCGCGGCGGCCTCCGGCGCGGGAGCAAAGAACGTCGGATCACCCCTGGAATTATTTCGCGACCGGCGCTGGCGTCGCAATACGCTGGTCGGCCTTTTTCTCGGGGTGTCAGGAATGATTGGTCTTTGGGGGATCGGCTTCTTTTCGCCCGAACTCATCTCGACCGCCCTCAAAGGCGCACCACAATCCACGGTGGACACCGTGCGGGGTTGGGGCACGGCCTTTCAGGACATGGGCGCGTTCGTTGGCATGCTGACATTCACGTTTGTGGCTTCTTACTTTAACCGGC
>Ga0075421_100007866_pt1 | contig 13072 bp, 11 predicted proteins | sample SoiMetdeltSBSDD5_FD_75292 | JGI IMG/M metagenome (GOLD analysis project Ga0075421, IMG submission 75292) | Bulk soil microbial communities from a Populus tree surrounding site in Tennessee, USA - Soil MetaG P. deltoides SBSDD5 | ecosystem: Environmental > Terrestrial > Soil > Tree plantation... | reverse complement strand
AGTGCGCATCTACGACTACGCCGATCTCAATGTGCCGATGCTGGCGCGAATGTTCGATCGGCGATGTCGTGGGTATGAGGCTATCGGCTATACGATTCTTCTTCCGGCCAGCGCTGTTCCAGGATGGCCTGCCGATGTCGTTCTTCCTTCCGATCCGGTTTGGAAGCGCGATTACTCCGGTAGCGTGCGAAGGCTCATTAGAGACGGCGTCGACACGCCGCTGGCGAGCCTGTTCGTGCACGCCGCCCGGACGATGCCGGAAGACGGCGAGGGTGCAGCGCGGTCCAGAAGTGCAACCGAGGCTTTCCTCTACCGGCGACTGGACACCCTGACGGAGACGAGTGGACGCTTCCGTCTCAACGTGGCGCTACCGATTCCGTTCGACGGCTTCGGAACACTTGAAGTCGACTTGCTGTGCGCCGACGCGCGCGTGGTCGTCGAACTCGATGGCGGGCAGCACCTCGCGGATCCGGTCGCGTATCGTCGCGATAGACGCAAGGACCAGTTCTTACAGGAGAACGGCTACTTTGTGCTGCGCTTTCTTGCCGAGGATGTGGGCAAGGAATTGGACGCCGTGCTCGATGCGATCCTGAGGGTGCTTGCTCGGCGTCGCCAATCAGCAGTGAAGGCCGAGCCTCTACGATTCGTACGCCGAGGCGGTGAGTGAAATCGAATCGGTCGCGGTATACGTAGGGGGCCAGCGGGGTCGCACCCAGGCTTCCGCACAGGGGTCTGCGGACCGCCGCCTATTCGCACGCCATCTGGTTGCAATCACGGCTCAGCTAGGAGTTCAGAGAGGTTCCGCTGCACGCAGGGCCGCCCTGATGCGCTTGACACCGGTGGTGTCACAACGGTCGGCGCTGTCTCGTCTTACTCACTGAGAGTCGATTGCCATGGATTCTCGCCTGGACACGTTGAAACAATCGCTGCAGTCGGCCGTGGAAGGAATGTCCAGCGAGCAATTGAGCTGGCATCTCCCGGGAAAGTGGTGTGCAGCGGAGGTGCTCGAACATTTGTACCTGACGTATGTGGGAACGACCAGAGGACTCGAGAAAGTGATCACCCGTGGCACACCGCTCGCGACGAGGCCATCGATGGAGAAGCGAATGTTGACTTTCGTCGTCACGAAATTGGGCTATATGCCCACCGGACGAGAGGCCCCGCCAATCGTGCAGCCGAAGGGCCTGTCAGCGGAGCAGGTGCGAAACGAGATTTGGACGAAGCTTGCAGCGATGGATGCCATCATCGCGCAGTGTGAAAATCGGTTCGGGCGACACGTCAAGCTGCTCGACCATCCGATTCTGGGTGCGCTGAATGCAGCAGAGTGGAGAACGCTCCATGTGGTGCACGGACGACACCACGAGAAACAGCTGCTCAGGCTTCGCGACCGTACGTTGGACATTCGCTAGCTGCTGCGACAGTCGTACTGAATGCCACGAGGCTTGCATGCACTTTCGTATGCGACCTTTCTACAACCTCTGGCACAACACCGTTACAGCCACCCGTCGTGTCGGCGCGGCCGCGCTAGCGCAAGTGACACATCTACACACGAATGACTTACGACGCAGCTCGCTGAGCTATCGGAGTGTCTGCAGCCTCCTGAGTGCTTCGAGCGTGCTGTCGATCGCAAGTGCCGCGTCGCTCTTGAGCATCGGCAGTTTCGCGTCGATTCTCAGCATCGGGAGCAGCAACAGCGTTCTCAGCATCGGCAGCGATGGTGGCTTCCTTACGATCGGAGCGTCGCGCCGTTCGCGACAACTCGGGGCACCGGCGCGCCGTCGAGATTGGGAGCGCTCAGGAAGAGTTGCCGACCTAACATGAAAAGAGAGGATGCATGCCTGAAACCTGCGGCCAGGGCCTCGCTGAGCGCTCCGCACTTCCCGCGAAACCCGGCGAACGCTGGATCTGACCGACCACAATGCGAGGGCAGAACACGATGCGTACGACGCCGTCGCAAATGCCCTTCGCGATGCGGCAACGCAGCTGCAAGGGATCGCTGACCGCATGGCCGGGTATGCGCCACTGCCAATGGCTCGGCATGATGAACGCGCCGCGAGCTCGCCGGAGATCCGCGACGCATTCGTGAGGTTCCTCGAGCGCGAGCAGGATCTCTCAGCGCTGCTCGACACATGGATTCAAGAAGACCGCGCGATGCTTGGAGATTGGTCCGTTCCTCATTGACCACTTCTTAGTGGTTCACGACGCTGAGAATGTTGCCGTCCGGATCTTTGAAAAGGCGATCTTGAGATCGCAGGCGACATGTACGTCGCCCTCGCGTCTCGTGCAGTCCCTGATGCGCGCAACGGCTCTGCGTCTCGAGACTGGACCCGACTCAGCTTGATGGTCGGAAGGCGACGAGCACTTGCACTACGGAACTGCCAGCGTGCGAGCGCGCGCAGGTGCTCAGCTCGCAGATTGCTGCCGGTCAGAACGATGGGCATGCACGATCTCAAGGAGATCGTGCACGCGGATCCCGGCCAGCCCTGCGACCTCGGAGAGCCCCAGCAGGAGGCCGATCGGCCGACAGCTTCATCGCCTGCAGCAGATCGTCATCATCAATGAGGACGATGTCGTCGACGACCCACCACTTCCATTCCTCGACGACCTCGGGGGGTTCGCCTCGTGAATGCGCTCGCGCACCCATTTCGGCACCGAGCCTTGTCAATTACCGAGCTCGCAACTGGCACTGGGATTGGAATAGCCATTATTTATGGCTATAATTGGCGAGGATGAAAGTGAGTGTGGCCGAAGCCAAGAATACGCTTCCCAAGCTGATTAAGGCAGTCGAAGAGGGCGAATCCGTGACGATCTACCGGCACGGCACGCCGGTCGTGGACATCGTTCGGACGACGAAGGCCGATTCCAAGAAGCCGAAGTTCGGTACGTTGACGGGGAAAGTGACCGCTCTCGACCCGGACTGGTGGAAGCCGATGAGCGACGATGAGGTCGAAGCCCTTCTCGATGGCCGTTAGCGCATGCGGCTCATCCTCGATACGGTCACGTTCATCTGGGCACTTAGCACTCCGGAGCGCCTCTCACGCGCGGCCATGTCCGCTCTCCGAAAGCCGTCCGCGGTGCGCGAGATCAGCGTTGTTTCCCTGACCGAGATCGCCGTCAAACAGACCAGAGGGAAGCTCACGTTCGCCAAGGCAGACGCGATGGCAGGTATGACCGATCTGCGACTGCGGGTTTTGCCGTACGCGGTGGAACATGCCTTCCGTCTGTTCGACCTGCCCACACATCACGCCGATCCCTTCGACCGCCAAATCATCGCGCAAGCGCTCGTGGAAAACGTCTCAGTCGTGACACCAGACGAGTCCTTCAGGTTGTACGAAGGTGTCAAGGTCATTTGGTGACTATTACTTCTTCCGTTTCGCACCGTTGAATGCGACAGCGGCGCGGATCAGCTCTTTGAACGCCGCTTCGTCAGTCGCGTCGTCCTGGTGAATGTGGATGGCCCGTCGCGTATTTCCCTCGAGGCTCGAGTTGAAGAGACGAGCGCGATCCTTTAGCGAGGCCCTGTTAGCCGCTTCCATTCCTCGACGACCCCGGGGTCCGCCTCGTGAATGAGCGCGCGCATCCCGTTTCAGCACCGGGCCTCTCAAATCACCGAGAACGCTGACTACTATGTGAAGGGCCGCCCGTACTCAGCCGGCGGCAATCTTCACTTCAGAGAAAAAGTCGAGCGGCATTTCGACGTCCAACTTCCACGTGATTCGCATCGGCTTCTCGGATTCGTGCCAGACATAACGCACCCGGCCAAGGAACAGATACGGCGAGGTGAACCCCCGCGCGTCATCGGGTTTGTGACGCACGAACAGCAAGATGCGCCAGTCAGAGTCCGCGCTGGCGCGATAACGTCGACCAGTCTCTGAGTCCGCGCGGGTGCGTGATTGCGACTCCCAGTGGAATAGTGACGGCGTCACCGCGCGATCATCGTAGAGCGTCGTCGGCGTGTAGTGCTTCGGGTCTTTGTCGAGCTCGACGTAAAGAATGTCTGCCCGGGCGTCCTCACATCGAAAGACGCCGCCCTGCGTACGAAGGAGTTTTGCTGGGCCGGGCCTATCGACGCCCTTCTCCTTCTTGCCGCGTGTCTGGAGAAGCCCGGCGCTGATTTCGTCTCGGCTATAGCTCGCATGGAGCCGGAACGGGAGGTCGGCAAACAAGAACGTCGGCCTCCTGGATCGGTCATCGAGCACGCGAAGAAGTTCGACGATTTCGCTGCGGAGGTCGGGTTCCGACCACAGCTCCTTGAACGTTTGCGCCATTTCGGTGACTGGCCGCTTCACGAAGCCAAGGACCGAGAACAGCATCAGCATGAGTGGATTCGTCAGGTCCGGTGCTGGTGGACGGTCCTGCTCGAGCCACGCGGCCCACTGCTGGAGACGGACCTCGTCGTCGACATAGGTGAGACGTGAAATCGCGCGGGTGAACTCGTTCTGGGGCAGCGGCTTCTTCCGGAATCCGGCCTGGCGTCGCAGTTCGGTGAAGGTCCGTGAGTCGTTCGAGTAGAGCTCCTCGGGCTCGAGGTCAGCTGCGGCCAGGAAGGAGGAGAGGGGCATGTCACCGGCGTGACGGAGGTCTTCGACGAGTTGGCTCCAGTTGTTCGAGAGAGACTGGCGAACATTGGCGAGGACGGCGTTCTGGCTCTCGCGGTCAAGTCGAATGTCGCAGCCAGCGGGGAGGCGAGGAAATCCATCGGCGATCGCGCGGTGGACCTCGGCGCGCGTCCCGCGCGTGAGCGCGCGGAAGCGGTCGATGAATCGGAAGCTGCGATGGGCGTCACCGATGAAGTCGAGGACGGTCAGGCACGATTTGCCTTCTTCGTGGCGTAGGCCGCGCCCGAGCTGTTGCAGGAAGATCGTGGCGCTTTCGGTCGGGCGGAGAAACAACACCGTGTCGATGCCCGGGATATCGAGACCCTCATTGAAGAGGTCGCGAACGAACAACACGGTGACCTTGCCGGAGCGCAGCTCCTGGAGCGCAGTCGCGCGTTCGGTATCAGATGATTCGTGGTCGACACTCAGCGACGGCAACCCCTTGCTGTTGAAGAACGCTGCCATGAATTCGGCGTGGTTGACCGAGACGCAGAAGCCGAGTGCCCGCATCTGGTGGGGAGCGCGGATCGTCGTATGAATCGCGCGTAGGACCGCGTTCGCGCGCACGTGGTCTGCCGTATAGAGGGACTCAAGACTCGCAACATCGTAGCGCCCTCGGTTGAACGCAATCGTGGAGAGCTTGGTACTGTCGTGAATGCCAAAGTACTGAAACGGAACCACCAGACCTTGGTCGAGCGCATCCCACAGCCGCAGCTCGGCGGCGATGCGACCATCGAACCAGGACAGGACGGATTTGCCGTCGGCACGCTCCGGTGTTGCGGTCAGTCCGAGCAGGATCTTCGGTTTGAACTTGTTAAGAACCTCCGTGTACGAGTCTGCAGCAGCATGATGGAACTCGTCCACGACGATCACGTCGTATGCGTCGGGTTGCAACGAAGCGAGACGCTGGCTGTGGAGCGCCTGGATCGATGCGAAGACGTGGCGGCCGCGGCGCGGCTTGTGCGCACCGACCAGGAGCTCTCCGAAATAACCATCGCCGAGCGCAGCACGATATTTTGCGAGGCTTTGCTGCAGGATCTCTTCGCGATGCGCGATGAACAGCAGTGACGGGTCACCACCGAGTTCTTTGCGCAGTCGTGCATAGTCGAGAGCGGCGACGACTGTCTTGCCAGTACCCGTGGCTGCTACGACGAGGTTGCGCCTATGGCCGTGCGCGCGCTCGTTCGCGAGTTGAGCGAGTGCTGTCGATTGATGCGGGAAGGGTCGTATCTGAACCGCCCGGGCCAGTAGGTCGCGGGCAGGGTCTCGGTACTCGGCGGCCTCGGCGAACTTCGCGCGGTCGTATGGCTCGAAGGCCATGTCAGACCAGTACTGATCGAACGTGGTGATGAACTTCTCGAGGATCGTGTGGTTGTCGACCATTGAAAGGCGGACATTCCACTCGCACCCATCAAGCAATGCCGCATGAGACAGATTCGACGAGCCGATGATCCCGGTTGAGTAGCCGGTGTCGCGATGGAAGAGCCATGCTTTGGCGTGGAGACGCGTGCGGCGTGCATCGTACGAGACCTTCACTTGGGCGCCCAGCTCGACGAGGGCATCGAGCGCTTCGATCTCGGTCGCACCCATATACGTCGTCGTGAGGAGTCGAAGCTTGCCAGGATGACGTCGCGCGAATTCTTCGAGCTCGGGTTTGATGACGCGAACGCCCGTCCACTTCACGAACGACACGATGACGTCGACAGCTGTCGCGGACGCCAGCTCGCTGCGAATCTCGTGTCCGATCGCCAGGTCGCGCGGACCGTTAATGAGTAGATCGCTTTGTCCGAGGGGCAGCTTCGGTCGTTCGATCTCACCTGTGCCAAGGCGCGTCTCTGCTGGATCGCTAAGTGCAAGCAGCAGTTCGATCGGATCTGCGACTTCATCGTCGCGGTCGATGCCGGCCGAGGGTACCTCGGCTCCGAGCAACGCGACGACCTTATTCGCAAGCTCTCGCTGACGCGCAGAACGTTCCTCCGTAGGAACATTCCGAAGCGCCTTGATCATTGCATCGAACAGATGCCGCGATAGCACCTGGGGTGCGATTTCACCGGCGCCGTCACGCTGGCTTTTGAGGCCGAGCCCCTTGAGGTGCTCGGCCAGGCCAAGTGTGATCAGCTTCTCGTAGAGCCCGGGTTTCACGAGGCGTCAGCATATCGCGGCGGCCCGCTTGGGCGGAGGGGGTCTGGCTTGCCCCGCCGTAACTTCAGCAAGACGCGTTCGAATCCAGTCGCCCCGACCACTTTACTCGGGTCCATTCCGGAAACTTTAGGTCCCGTCGCGAGAAATTGGATCGTCAAGCGGCGTTATCACCTGAATACCAAGTAATGAAACTCGACGGGTACGAATGTGCTTGACTCGAGGATCGTTGTTCCCGGTACCAATACCTCGGAGGTGTGCAGCGGTGAACTCGGACCTTGTATTAGCGATAACCGCAAAGCGCCTCATCGAATTCGTCTACAAAGCCGGACGCACCCGCATCGCCGAGCCACACGACTACGGAATGCGTCGTGGCGTCGAACAGTTGCTCGCTTATCAGATCAGCGGCGCCAGCCGAAGCGGGGCGCCACACGGCTGGAAGCACTTCGACATTGACGGAATGACTCAGTTGCGCGTGCTCGAGCGGCGATTCCCCGGCACGCGAGCCGACAGCGGTCAGCATCACGGTGAATGGGACACGCTGTTCGCGCGTGTTACCTAGTCAGATTACCCAAGCAATTCTTGCCTCTGTTGCAATTCTTGCCTCTTGTTTCCGTCGCGACGACGATGCCATCGGCGTCGAAGGAGGCAAGAGATCTGATGATTAACGGATTGAAGCTGACCATCACCGGCGAGGAGCTACGCTCGCTGCTGGATCGCCGAATCGATAGCCACAGGCGAAGCGCCGATCATTGGAAACGCGAACAAGAGCGGACGCCAGACCAGCAACCTGAGGACGAGCCTTTACTGCCGGATCACATCTGTACGAACGAGGCGGAGCGGTACGAGTGGCGAGCAGAGGTCATCGAGTTCATTCGCGATCACATCGACGTGAGTGAGACCTACCGATTAGGCGAAGAGGACTCGTTTGGCGAATTGCTGCCGGACAAGCCGGGCTGGCTGGAGCAGGACGAATACGAAGAGCGAACCAGCCAAGGGCTTCGTGCCATGAAATCCCTGCGGATCCCTTGGCTGGTTCAGTATCTCTTCGGCGCGCTCCGCGCGCCTAGGACCGCCATGCGGGGCACAACGGGCACGAAATCCCACAACGAGGCGCTTAGCGGTCCAAGATCGGATTCCAGCTCGAACGGCTCACGAAGACCGCCGGCGAACTGACCTCGGCGCACTATGCCCTCGCGACACGATCGCGCAACGACGAAGTCTAAAAGGTGCTTCGCGCTGACGTCGTCAGGTGGGCGCGCAGGGTGCTGTCGGCCATTTCGTGCTAAATGAGGTGCGCAATATGCTCACATCACCACGCTGTTTGCTGCAGCAAAAACTGCAACACGAACAACGCGTTTCGCGTGATTCGTTCGTGTACGGGGCGTGGCATCACTCGTGCCTCTGTTACGGGCATGTCCAGCAAGCGAATCGTCTACATCATACGGAGCCGTCGCGATCCGGCGCGGCACTATATCGGCCTGACGGCGGACCTCCCGTCTCGACTCGCATCACACAATGCGGGGGAGTCACCCCAGACTCGGAGCTTCGTACCTTGGGCCCTAGTAGTGTCCGTGCAATTCGCGTCGGAAGACGCCGCGGATAAATTCGTGCGCTATCTCAAATCCGCGTCCGGTCGCGACTTCGCGAAACGCTATCTCGGCTGCGACTGATGCGTGCGGGTCACGGTCCCTTGGGCTGCACGGTGCCGACGATGTGGGCGCGGTAGAACTTCAGGAACCCGACGAAGATGAATGCCGCGCTCGCCGCATCGAAGGCCACGCGTCCCCAGTGCAGCGACTGAAACTCGCGCGCTGTCTGTCTCAGCACCGCCGTCGTATGCACGGCCGGACCCTCGACAAACATGATCGTGTTCCGCGGCCAGAAGAACACCATGGAAAAGATCCCTTCGCACACGATCATCGCGACGCTTGCCACGATCCAGTAGCGCGCTGTTCGAGTCGGCCAGCTGGCGACAATCGCGCCGGCGCCGGTCACCCAGCACATGAATCCGAGTGGCGGAAAGAAGTCGCTTGGCGCTCGAACCCGCATGAAGTCGAGCGCCACCTCAAACGATCGCGGCGGGTCGTTGAAGACATTTGGATAGATCATGAACGTCTCCATGACGATGCTGCCAAGCATGATCATCATGATCCAGAAATACGCGAGGATGACGCTGATGCGGATCGGCTGTCGCATGAGGCGTTCCGTTGAATGGCAGGCCTGAACTCGTTACGTTCTGGCACCGAGGTTCGTCCGGCTAAAGCCGGACACGACGTCAGACCACGTCGACCCGCGCCATCATGCTGTGATCCTCGTGCTCGAGGTTATGGCAGTGCAGCAGGTAACGTCCGCGGTAACCGCTCCACCGGACGATCACGTCAACCTCTTCGCCATCTTCAATCGCGACCGTGTCCTTCCAACCTATTTCCTGTCGTAAAGGCGCACCGCTGTTCCGCCGGAGGATCTGAAACGGAGCGAGATGGGTATGCACGGGATGCAGCATCGTCTGACCGAGGAATCCGCGATTGATGAAGCGCCAGATTTCGATGTCGCCCAGGCGAGGAGCAGCGTCAACGCGCGACGCGTCGAATGTCTGACCGTTGATTACCCAATGAACGCCCGGAGGAACTGCGAGCGTCGGCTTTCCGCCGAATACGAACGTGCGAGTGCAGACGGCCTGAGATGGCGGCAACGACTCCACATCAGCGAGCCGGGCTGGTACGATGCTGTCGTCCCTCTCCCGGCGAACGACATCGAACCGCATGACGCGCTTGAGCGGACCGTCCCCGCGTCGGTTCTCGAGGACGACCTTACTGCCGAGAGGGCAGCGCGAAAAGTCGATGACCACCTCGGCGCGCTCCGCCATTGCCAGCGGGATTGTCGATGACACCACTGGCGACGGCAGCAATCCCTGGTCGGTCGCAATCTGAATGATTGGCTGATGGGTGCTGAGCGCAAGCCGTATCGGCAGCGCGTTCGAGCCGTTGACGATGCGAAAGCGGTACTTGCGGGCAGCCACCTCGAGAACCGGCCAGGGTGCGCCGTTGACGAGCATGACGCGGCCGGTGACGCCATGATGGCGCTGATGGTCGTACTCCAGTTCGCCGTCGGCGGTGAACGCGCGGTCCTGGAGTAGCAGCGGGATGTCGTAGCTGCCGTGGGGCAGTTGACCGTCGACCTCGTCCGCGTCCTTCAGCAGATAGAGTCCGGCAAGACCCATGTACAGGTTGTGGCCTGCGCCGTGACTGCTGTGATCGTGATACCAGAGCGTCGCTGCGCGCCCGGTGTTGTCGTACTGGCAGCGCCGGCTCTCGCCAGGCGCCACTGTATCGGTCGGGAAGCCATCTGACTCGGGCCGCGTGACACCGCCGTGCAGGTGGGCGACTGTCGGCACGTCAAGGCGGTTCGTGTAGGTCACGACCGTCGACCTGCCACGGCGCGCTTCGATCGTCGGGCCCGGGAAGCTGCCGTTATACCCCCAGATGCGCGTACGGATTCCTGGCAGGATTTCCGCGGACACTTCTTTCTGCACGATCTCGCAGTAATCCGTCGTCGCGTCGCGACGCACGGGCGACAACACGTCGGGAATTGGCAGCGGACGTCGAAACTCGGGAACGTGGTGATGCGACGAAGGCGCGTGCGCGCCGAGCATCCGCGGACTCGTCAACGGCAGCAGAGCGACGGAGCCTGCTGCGAGGAATTGACGCCGGGTCCACGAGGACTTCGGTGGCAAAGACTGGTCTTTGGAACGATTCACTGCCTGATACCGTGGCGCCACCAGGACGCCAATTCACGATTCACTGCCTGACACCGGGGGGAACGCCAGTTGCGAGCGTGTTCGTCCTGATACTCGACGACGGTTCCCGAACGCGCCTCTAGGGTGAGGAGCGTGGAGCGTACGACGTTCTTGCCAAGCTCCAGGACGGCGACCTGATCGACACCACGGTCATCCCTGTACACCACGGTGAGGTAGTGCTCGCGCTTCGTCATCGTGAACGCCAACGCCCCAAGCGGACCGAGGAGGGCAGTGGTGCCGGTCGCGGCCGCGACGCGGCGACGAACCTTCTGGCCGAACTCCAGATCGTGAATAGAGGAGTACTGAACTCGCAGCACGGAACTTCCGTCGACGACAAGGACGAGCGCCTGAGGATCGCTGAGATCGAGATGGCCTTCGACGCGAGTCTGGGAGTCGTTGAACAGCGCGAGGGTTCCCCCGGCGTAAGCCGCTTTATGCCCATCGAGCGCCGACACATCAGAAACTGCGGCGAACACCATCGTGAGGATCAACGCAAGTGGCAACAGACGTGTCATGAGGCTCTCCCCTGAATATCCGGGATGTCTTCGAGCTCGCGAATCAACGCGTCGCTCCGTGCGTCGCGGCACACGGTTTGCCCCAACCGTCGTGCGGCGATGCGATACGAGTCGTCCCGCAGAATTCGCCTGACCGCGTCCGCGATGGCTGCTGATCCGGCACTCCGCTTCAACGCGAGCCCCGCTCCCCGCGCGTCCACGCGCGCGGCGGTGTCTGCCTGATCGCGGCCGTGCGGCAGCACGACCATCGGCACCCCGGCAGCCAGTGCTTTGATGACCGTGCCGTGGCCGCCGTGGGTCACGACGAGAGCCGCGTGCTGAAGTACCTGACGATGCGGCGCAGACCGCACGATAGTGACGTTTGCTCGCGCGTGCAGAGCCGAGGAATCGAGGGCCGGACCGGTCGTCACAACGGCTTGCACGGGCAACGTGCCCAGCGCGTCGATCACACGCTGGAGAGAAGCGATCTGGTCCTGATACGTGGACGACATCGCGACCAGCACCAGCGGATTCGGACCGCGCGGCGGCGTCCACGAGGTGTCTTCAGCCCATGTCGGGTCATCAAGGACGGGGCCCACATACCGCACATTTGGCGGGGGGGTCCATGGAAAATCGAAATCCGCTGAGGTCTGCACGAGTTGACGCCGCGCGCGGCGCAGCTGGTCGAAAGCGTGGGCAACCGGCGAGAGGCCGTACGCCCTTCGCAGGGCATTGAGCGTCGTCAGGCCGCTATCCCACAAGCGCTCGGCGAGGAGGTTCAGACTGCGGTCGCGCCATCGGCCGATGAACGTTCGTGCAGGTCTCAGGCCCATGCCGAAGGGCGTTATTCCCTCCGCCGGCAACGGATAGATCGTGGTGAACAGGACATCGAACGGCACGCCTGCTTTTTCGGCGGCGATCATTGCGCCCACGCAGAACATCGAGCAGACCACGAGGTCGGGAGATGTCTCGATGGCGGCGCTGACGTCACGTGCGTAACGCTCCGCCGGCCCCACGATCAGCGTCTCGTTCAGCCGGTGGACGAGCTGCCACGGGTATTTGCACTCCCAATCGCGGCTCGGATCGTTGCCCGGTTTTCGATCCGGCCGGTTTGGTGCGTGCTCCCAGCGACGGAAGACAGCACCAGAGGAACGCACGTCGAGTGCGATGGAGTCCTCGGCCAGGATCGTGACCGAATGGCCGCGACCAACGAGCCGACGCGCCGCACTCACCTCGGGTGGGACGTTTCCGCCGCCGTCGACGAGCGCGAAGAGATAGTTGTGGTGGTTCACGGCTTCCTCCTGCGCGAGCGCCGGCGAGGTGTCCGGTCGGATATGCGATCGAGGGCTCCATTTGCGAGATCCAGCATGATGCGCTCTGTCGTTTCGCGACTGAGCCGCAGGTCTCGACGCAGGAGTTTCCACGTGTACACATCCGTCGCTGCGTGGAGCGCGTGAATCGCATGGCGCCGGGCGCTGTGCCTCGTTGGAAGGCGTTCCGAGAAAATGTGCTCGAGCCACACCTGGTGACTCGCGCGCGCGCCCTCGAGCATAGCGGCCAGGGAGCCAAGCCGTTCGGCCGCGGCCGCCCAGCGCGCGTTGGCGTCGCCAAGGCGTTCGTACTCGCCAACCAGGATGCTGATGGCGCCGGTCAGGTCGCCGGGCATCGCGCGGGCGCGCGCATCAATGGTTTGTCGCGACAGGAGCTCGGCAGCGGCCACGGCGACCTTTTCCTTTGATGCGAAATGATTGAGGACCGTCTGGTGCGAGACATCAGCTGCTTCGGCGATGGCCGCGAGCGTGATGTCCTCGTAGGCCTGCTCGAGCGCGAGCGCCAACGCCGCCTGCACGATCCGGTCGCGAGTGGCGACCATCCCTTCGGCCCTGGCCACCATCGTGTAGCCCTGTCGTCTCGACGATTTCATTTGACCATCATTACAACTAAAATTTGAGTGGCAGTCAAATGAAATAGTCCACGAGCTCAGCTGCAGTGGTTCGAGCCGCCAGATGAACACAGCAGCCGTTCGATGAAGGACACACACC
>Ga0075421_100007865_pt1 | contig 13072 bp, 10 predicted proteins | sample SoiMetdeltSBSDD5_FD_75292 | JGI IMG/M metagenome (GOLD analysis project Ga0075421, IMG submission 75292) | Bulk soil microbial communities from a Populus tree surrounding site in Tennessee, USA - Soil MetaG P. deltoides SBSDD5 | ecosystem: Environmental > Terrestrial > Soil > Tree plantation... | reverse complement strand
GTGCAGGTTCGGGGGCGCGCGCTCGAGAACCGCTTCGTCGAAGTGGCGCTCGAGTCGAGCGGCGCGCTCACGCTCGTCGATCGCCGTTCGGGGGAGCGGTACGCGGGTCTCTTACGACTCGAGGATGCTGGCGACGCGGGCGACACCTACACCTACTGTCCGCCGCGCCGCGACCGCGTGACCCGCAGCCGCGGGCCCATCACCGTACGGCGCCTGGCGGCCGGCCCGCTCGTCGCGGCGCTGGAGGCGCGCTGGCCAGTCGTGCGCGACGTCTCGGCGCGGCTCGTCGTCCAACTCTACGCCGACAGCTCACTCGTCCGCTGCACCCTCGAGATCGACAATCGCGCGACACACCACCGGCTGCGCGCGCGCCTCCCGCTCGGCACCCGGCTCGCCGAGACGGTGCCGGTGGCCGGAGCGCCGTTCGGCGCCGCGGCGCGGCCGGCCGTGATCGCCGACCCGCCCGACTATCCGCTTGAGACGCCGGCGCTGACGGCACCGGCGCATCGTTTCGTCGCGGCCGCGCGCGGCGCCCGCGGAATCGCCCTCCTCGCCCCGGCCTTCTTCGAGTATGAGTGGACGCCGGCTGGAGACCTGGTCGTCACGTTGCTCCGCTCGGTCGGCGATCTCTCGCGCGACGATCTCCCCACGCGGCCCGGTCATGCGGGCTGGCCGACGGCCACTCCCGAAGCGCAGTGCCTCGGACGCAGCCGGATCGACTTCGCGCTGGCCCCTGTGTCGGCGGGGGATCTCGAGCGCGGGGACGCGGTGCCTCACCTGTGGGAAGACGCGTTCCTACCGCTCCAGGGTTGGTGGCTGCGCGACGCTGGCGCGCTCACGCCGGCCCCGGCGGACGTGGCGCTCGAGGGGACGGGACTCGTGCTCTCGGCGGTGAAACCGGCGCAGGCGGGTTCCCCCATGGTCCTGCGGTGTTACAACGCGAGCGCACGCAAGGCGGCCGGCGCGTGGCGCTTTGCCGACGGCGTCAAGAGCGCGCACCGAGTCCGCGCCGACGAACGGGAGTCGGTGGCGCTCGTGCTGGAGCAGCGCGGCAACGTGGTGCGGTTCGTCGCGGAGCCGCACGAGATCGTCACCATTCTCGTGACCTGACGTGCACGAGCATCGCATCACCGTCCCGCGCTCGGCGCGGTACTTCACGATCGGGCGGGCCGAGCGCGAGGTGTGGTTCGTCCTCCACGGCTACGCCCAGCTCGCCGCGCGGTTCCTGCGCCACTTCGAGCCGCTGGACGACGGGACTCGCTTGATCGTTGCCCCCGAAGGCCTGTCTCGTTTCTACCTGGGAGAAGATTCCGCGCGTCGCGTGGGCGCGACCTGGATGACGAAGGAAGACCGGCTGGCGGAGATCGAGGACTATGTGCGGTATCTCGACGCGGTCTACGGAGAATGCGTGCGATCGCTGGATCGTGCGCGGATCAAGGTGATGCTCCTCGGGTTCTCTCAGGGCGCAGCGACCGCGTGCCGCTGGTTCACGATGGGGAAGTCACCAATCGACCGTCTGGTTGTCTGGGGTGGGGAAGTGCCGCCGGACGTTGAACTCCCTCGCTCGGTTCGACTCTCGCTGGTCTATGGCAGTCGCGATGAGTATTTCACGCCCAAGATCGTCACCGCCACGGAGGCCAGGCTCCGCGCGCACCACGTTCCTTACAAACTGGTCCCCTTCGACGGCGGCCATGAAGTCGACGCGGAAGTACTCAAACGGGTGGCGCTGACGGCTGATAGCTGACCGCGGACGGCTCCAGCGCCTCTCTCACCGCATCACCCAGCAGCGTGCACGCCACCACGACCAGGACCAACGCCACCCCCGGCGCCGTCGCGACCCACGGTGCGTTGACGAGCACGTCTCGCCCCGAGGCGATCATATTCCCCCACGACGGCGTTGGCGGTTGCACGCCTAATCCCAGATACGACAGCCCCGCCTCCAGCATGATCGCGTTACCGACGCCGAGCGCGGCGGCGACGATCACGGGCGTGAGGGCGTTGGGCAGAATGTGGCGGGCCAGCACGCGCAGCCGGCGAGCGCCGATGGCGACGGCGCCCTCGACGAACGGCCGCGCCGCGAGCGCCCGCACCTCTCCGTGCACCAGTCGGGCGACGCCCATCCACCCCGTCAGGCCCAGGACGATCACCACGAGCGCCGTGCTGGGCCGCCACAGGGCGGCCAAGAGCAGGAGTATGACCACCCGGGGCAACGCGAGCGCGAAGTCGGTGAGCCCGAGCAGCGCCAGGGAGACGGACCCGCGCCAGTATCCCGCAAGGGCGCCCACGGTAACGCCGACCGTAATCGAGATGAGGACCGCCAGCACGCCCACGCCGAGGGAGACGCGGGCGCCATAGACGAGCCGCGTCCACACATCGCGCCCAAAGCGATCGGTGCCCAGGGGGTGAAACGCGCCGGTCACGTCCGTAGAGAGGGGGGCGAGGAATCGTGTCGCCACGATGTCGCCCTGCGCGGTGGGATTGCCACCGGTCACGAGCGGCGCGCCGAGCGCGCAGGCGAAGACGATCGCCAGCACGCCGGCCCCGAAGGCGCCGCGGTAGTCCCGAAGCAGCCGTTTCACCGCAGTCGCGGATCCAGCCACGCCGCGAGGGCGTCGGCGAGGAGGTTGCCGACGACCACGAGGGCGGCGCTGACCGTCGTCGCCGCCATGACGACTGGATAATCCCGCGCCTGCACGGCCTCGACCAATACCCGGCCGAGGCCGGGCCACGCGAACACGGCTTCCACGAACACGGCCCCCGAAAACAGCGCCGGCAGCGAGAGACCGAGGAGCGTGACGACCGGGGTGAGGGCGTTGCGGAGCACGTGGCGCGTGCTGACCTGGACGGGCGACAGGCCCTTCGCGTGTGCCGTCGTGACGAAGGGTTGCCCGGCGAGGTCTATCATCGCGCCGCGCACGAAGCGGGCGCAGCCGCCGACGCCGATCAACGTGAGTGTCGCGAGCGGCAACGCGAGGTGGCGCAGCCCGTCGGCAACACGGGTCCAGCCCGTCAGGTAGTCGGCGTCGAGCCCGGAGGACCCGAAGGCCGGCAGCGCGCGGGCCCAGTAGGTGAATACCATCACGAGCATGAGCCCGAGCCAATACCCGGGGACCGCAAACAACGTGACGGTGATCACCGAGAGCGCGGTATCAGTGCGCGACCCGCGCCGCTGCGCCTGCACGGCGCCGATGGCGATGCCCAGCAGGTAGCTCAGGAGGAGCGAGAGTCCGACGAGCCGGACGGTCGCGGGCCACGCGTCGCCCAAGAGGGTGCGCACCGGGCGGCCTTTGGCGATACTTACTCCCCAGTCGCCGCGCACGAACCGACTCACCCAGGCGGTGTACTGGACGAGGACCGATCGGTCGAGGCCCAAGGCGTGTCGTTGCGTGGCTAATTGCTCGGCGCTCGCAGTAGGGCCGAGCAGATGCTCGACGGGATCGCCCGGAGCGAGCCGCAGCAGAAAAAACGTGAGCGTCACGACGCCCGCCACCACACCGAACCCGGCGAGCGCGCGCGCAGCGAAGCGGGTCCGCATCTCCGTAAAGTAGTGCTAATTCGAGGAGGCAGCCTATGTCGTCTAGACTCCATCTCCTTGCCCTGCTGACATTCGTCGCCGCGGGCTGTACTCCCGAGGGCCCCTCGGCTCCCGCCGAGGTACGATCGCTCTCCGACACCGAAGCGCGGCTCGTGGGGCAGGAAGTCGCGGGTGAGGTCGCAGATGTGGCGGAGAGCTTTACGTTCGTCGGTGTGGTGTCGCCGCCCTTCCCGAGCTCCGGCATCGCGGCGACCGGCGGGATTCAGCCAGCGCCCATGGCCAATTGCCCGATCATCACGCCGAATCCGTGGGCGGACACCGATGGTGATCGCGTGCCGGATGACGTCACGCTCAGCTTCACGCTCCCCGACTGTTCTATCACGCTTGACCGGGGGACATTCGAGCTCACTGGATCGATCCACATCACCGATCCCTCCGCCACCGAGTTTGGCATCCGGGTTGTCTTCACCGATCTACAGCACAAGCTGACCCGCGCGAGCGGCGCCTTTGCCTTGAGCCGCCTGAACGGCGCGCGGCAGGCCCTGCGGTCGGGCGCCGGGTTCTCGCTGATCGACAGCACGACGGCCGACCGTGAGTCGAGCGAGCACGGAGCGGCACAGCTCGCCAAGGCGTGGGCCCTGTCGTTCGTCACCGACGCGAACCAGACCGTGGCGCATGACCGCCATTTGCCCAGCGGCGACTTGTCCGTAGCTGGAAAAACGACGTGGACGCGTAATGACGTGTCGCACTCGTTCACCGTCTCGACGCCAACCCCGTTGCACCACGACGCCACGTGCACCACGCGCCCCACGTTCACCTCGGGCGAGCTGATAGTGGTCAAAACCGGGCCCGATGGCACGGTCACGATCCACGTCGTGTTCAACGCCTGCGGCGTCGACCCCACCGTCACCGTGGAGCGCACGGCGGCCTAACGCGTCCCTGACGTTCTGGTTGGAAACAGCACCCGCGGGAGTGATCCCGCGGGTGTTTCTTTTCGGGCTGGGGCCGGTAGAATCAAGCCCGTGCCCCTCCTCCGATTGGCCGTGCCGCTGCTCCTGATGTGCGCGTGTGGCGCCCCCCCGTCCGTCGGCCGTGGGCGCACGGTGCTCTTCGCATCCGGAGCGGATCTCCAGAGCATCAATCCATTGCTCACGATCCATCCGCTCGCGAAGCAGGTGCAGCGCTACGTGCTCCTCACGACCTTGGCACGTTTCGACTCGTCGCTCACGCCCCGACCCTACCTGGCGCGCGCGTGGCACTGGTCGGAGGGCGGCCGCGCACTGACGTTTGAATTGCGAACCGACGTACGGTGGCACGACGGGCCGCGCACGACAGCGCGCGACGTCGTGTGGACGCTCGACGCCGCGCGCGATCCCGTGATCGGCTACGCGCGGGCGAACGATCTCGCCGGGCTCGCCGGCGTGACGGCGCCCAACGACTCCACCGTCGCGCTGCGCTTTTCACGGGCGCCGATGGGCGGGAGCTTGCCCGATGTGCTCACCGACCTGCCGATCTTGCCGGCGCACCTGCTCGACACCGTCCCGCGGGCGCGGCTACGGCAAGCGGAATGGAACCGCCACCCGGTCGGCAACGGGCCGTTCCGCTTCGTGGCCCACGAGCCCAACCGCCGCTGGGTGTTTGCGGCCAATCCCGAGTTTCCGGCGGCACTGGGTGGGCCGCCGGCGCTCGAGCGGTTCATTCTCGTAGTCGTGGATGAGCCGACCACGAAACTAGCGGCGCTCGTGGCCGGAGAGCTCGATTTCGCCGGGATCAACGCTGCGCACGCGCCGTTCGTGCGCCGCCACCCCGGCCTCGCGGTCGTCGACTATCCCCAATTACTGTCGTACGGGCTCCTGTTCAACACGCGCCGCCCGCCGTTCGACGACGCCCACGTGCGTCTTGCCGCCGCCCTGGCGATCGACCGCCAGGAGATTGTCGCTGGGTACCTCTTCGGATTTGGCGCCGTCGCTGATGGCCCCGTACCACCGACCATGCCGCGGTACGTTCCGGTGCCGCCCCGTCCCTTGTCTCCGGACTCGGCGCGGCGCTTGCTCGCAGGGCGTCATCCACGCTTCGAGATCCTCACCGTCGGGAGCGGGGAGGCGCCGCTCGAGCAGATGCTGCAAGCGCGACTCGGCGCCGTCGGGTTCGAGGTCTCAATACGCCAGATGGAGAATTCCTCGTTTACCGATCTGGTGTACGGGCCGCGCCACGACTTCTCCGCCGCGGTGACTGGCGTGCAGGGCGACCTGGGGCTCGGGTTTCTGCAACCGCTGGGGCGAGTGACAGGCATCGCGATCCCGGACGACCCGGCCCAGGCGCAACGCATCTTCGCCGAGCAGCTGCCGGTGGCGTGGCTCTATCACGCGCGGGGCGTGCAGGGGATGAACCGGCGTGTGCTCGGGGTCCAGATGGACGTCCGCGGCGAGCTGCCGACCGTGGCGGCGTGGCGCGTCCAGCCATGAGACGTCGCGACCTGCCGACCGAGTACCGCGCCACCGCGCCACTGCGGCTCGACTTCGCCGGCGCGTGGACCGACGTGCCACCCTTCTCGGCGCGCGAAGGCGGCGTGGTGGTCAACGCCGCGATCGGGTTGCAGTGCCACGTGACCCTGACCCTCGGTGGTAAACTGCTGCGCCTGGTCTCGGAAGACCTTGGCGAGACACTCGAGTGTGCCAACGCGGGCGGGCTCGTGCTGGACGGCAAGCTCGATCTGCTCAAGGCGGCGCTGCGGATGTTTCCGGTCCTTGGGGGGTTCACGCTCACCACGCGCTGTGACGCGCCCCCTGGATCGGGGCTCGGCAGTTCGGGCGCGCTCGATGTCGCGCTCGTCGCCGCGCTCACCCGGGCACGCCTCGAACACCCCGGCGAGCGAGACCTGGCCGAGCATGCCTGGCAGGTCGAGACGGTGGAGGCGAAGATCCCCGGTGGCAAGCAAGATCAATACGCGGCGGCGCTCGGTGGCTGGCATCGTCTGAGCTTCCGTGATCCGGACGTCGGCGTCGAACCGCTGACGCTCGATCCCACATTCGCCTCGGCCCTGGAGCGCCAAATCGTCTTGTGCTATACCAACACCACGCGCGTGTCGGGCGATACGATCGCGCGGGTGATGAGCGCGTATGAGCGAGGAGACCGCAAGGTCACCGGTGCACTGCGCGGTCTGAAGGATGTGGCCGATGCGATGGTCCTGGCGTTGCGTAGCGCAGATCTTGCGCGCGTTGGCACTCTGCTCGCGGAGAACTGGACGCATCAACAGCAACTCGACCCGGGAATGCAGACCGCTGACATGGCTCGGCTCGAAGCGACGATGCGGGCGGCCGGCGCGATCGGTGGCAAAGCCGCCGGGGCGGGGGCGGGGGGTTCGATGTTCTTCTTGGTGAAAGGGGACCGGCAGGCCGCGGTGGACGCCGCAGCGGCGGCGGGCGCGACCGTCCTCAAGAGTACCTGGGCTGCTGACGGAGCACGCGCGTGGTGACGGCGGAAGAGCTGGCGGCGCGACGCGGCGTCATCGCCGGCTCGGCGGACCTCCAGGCGCTGCTCGCGCACCTGCGAGATCGCGCGCAGCCGTTGATCGACCGGAGCCCCGAGATTCCCGAGCAGAAGGCCCTGCTCTCGATGGACGGCGGCGTGTGCCCCGACGACGGCACCGCACTCGCCTTCGATCCGTGGAGTCCCGCGGCGCACCGCTGTCCCCGTTGCGGCAAGACGTTCACCGGCGAGCGGCACGACCGGTCGTGGGCCCGCTACCAACACCTCTGGCTCGCGGAGCGGGCGGCGCACCTCGCCGCGCTCGCAGCCCTGGCCGATGACCGTGCCGCGGGTGCGCGGGCCGGCGAAATCCTCACCGCCTACGCCCAGCGCTACTGGCGCTATCCCAACCGCGACAATGTGCTGGGGCCGAGCCGGTTGTTCTTTTCCACGTACCTCGAATCGCTCTGGATCGGCAACTACCTCGCCGCCGCGATGCTGCTGAAGGCCGCCGGCCGGCTGGACGCCGCCGCCGCACGCGCGGTGAGTCAGGTGGCCGACGAGGCGGCAACGCTGATCGGCGACTATGACGAACGGTTCTCCAACCGGCAAACGTGGAACAACGCGGCGCTCGCCGCGATCGCCGTCTGGTTCGAGGACGAAGACCTCGCGCAGCGCGCCATCGAGGGGCCGAGCGGCCTACTGGCGCATCTCCTGCGCGGTTTTGGGCGCGACGGCATGTGGTATGAGGGGGAGAACTACCATCTGTTCGCGCTGCGCGGCTTGCTCACGGGCGCTGGGTGGGCGCGGCTCGCCGGCGTGGACTGCTTCGGCGACGCGCGCCTGGTCGAGCGGGTGACGGCGGCGCTCCGCGCTCCGGCGTTGAGTGCGCTCCCGGACTTCACCTTCCCGGCGCGCAAGGACTCGCGCTACGGTATCTCCCTCGCGCAGCCGATGTATCTCGAGCTGTGGGAGATCGGGCTGGCGCAACTCGTGCGCCGTGAGCCGTCCGCGGTGAGCGCGAATGATCTGACGACGTGGCTGGCCGCACTGTATCGCATTCCTGCGCCGGAGCCAGAGCTGTTCGAGTCGTATCTCCATGATGCCGCCGGCTCACCGCGCACGGCGCACGGCGCACGCCGCTCCCTCTCGTGGTGGTCATTCCTCGAGATGCTCCCGGCACTTCCGGACCAGACCGACGCGTGGGTCCCGAGGAGCGTGCTGCTCGAGACGCAGGGCCTCGCCGTGCTACGGGCGGCGGGCCGCTACGCCGGGCTCGAGTGCGGACTCTACGGCGGCGGACACGGCCACCCCGACCGCTTGAACCTGACCCTCCACGCCGATGGCGTGCACTGGCTGCCCGACCCGGGCACGGGTTCCTACGTCTCGCCCGATCTCTTCTGGTATCGCTCGACCTTGTCGCACAACGCGCCGCGCCTCGATGGAGCGTCGCAGCCACTCGGCGACGCCGTCTGCGAGATGTTCGACGTCCAGGATGATTGGGCCTGGGCCCGGGGCCGCTATGGCGGCTTGGAACGGACCGTCGTCTCGGGCCCGACGTATGTCATAGATGTCGTCGAACTCACCGGCCGCGAAGACCGAACGGTGGAGCTCCCCTGGCACTTCCTGGGCCGTGGAGGAGGGGGGGGGGACGTTCGCACGCCAGGCCGCTGGGTCGACGCCGCTCTCGAGGACACATTCGTTTCGCGGGTCGAGGGATTCGTCCCCGATGCCGAGGGACCGATCGTGATCGACCTGACGGCAGACGGCCAGCAGCTGACCGCGCATCTCGTCTTCGAGGGTCAGCTGCTGCGCGCCGAAGGGCCAGGCCTCCCGGGGAGCGGAAAACGTGCCCTGTTCTACCTGGCGCGCAACCGGGGCCGCAACCTGCGGTTCGTGGCGGTGCTCGAACCGCACGGCGGCGCACCACGGGTGCGCACCGTGCGCGTGAACGGCGAGAACGTCGAAGTGGAGACGGTGGAGGGTGTCGAACGGCACCGCTTCACCGGCGCGGCGTGGGAGATCACCGCGAGTGATGGAGCCACGCGGTCGCTGCGAGGGACGCGCGAGACCTCCACGCCGTTCGAGCCGCTCCTCGAGCTCGAGGGTCCAACCCGGGCTGTTGCCGCAGCGCTGCGCGTCGCCGTCGCGCCACCGCTCGACGGGACGTTGGCCGGATTCGACCTGTCCGAGCCCTTGCACCTCACACTCGAGGACCAGTACCGGCGCAGCGAGGATGCCTACCCGGGACCCGACGAGCTCTCGGCGGTGGCGTACACCGCGTGGGACGATGCGGCGCTCTACCTGGCCGTCGAAGTCACAAAGCCCGATGTGTGCTTCCGGGCCGGCGGGGCTCCGCCCCTCGGTCTCGACAACGAGCCCGACGACATCCATTCGGATGGACTACAGGTGTACATCGCAGCCGATGGGGGAGACGGGACGCGGGACGCGTTCGTCGGGTACCTCATCGTGCCGAACGAGGCCGCGCGTGGCGTGCGCGCGACGGCGACCTCCGACAGCGCCGGAGTCGGCGAGGGCGTCGCGGGCGGTTGGGAGCGGACCGAACAGGGCTATCGAGTGACGGTGCGGCTGCCCTGGCCGGCGCAGGCGCGTCCGCACGTCGGTGGCCGAGTGAGCTTCGATCTCATCATTAACGAAATGCTCCCCGGCCGCCTGCGCCGCGCCGGGCAGCTCGTCTGGAGTGGAGGCGACGGCTGGGTGTGGTTGCGCGGTGACCGGCAGGATGCGGCCCGGTTCGGCGTCCTCGAGCTCGTGGCATGAGCGTCGTCGTCGTGCTCGACCAGCCCCAGGATCTCGTAAACATCGCGCACGTCGTGCGGGGCATGAAGAACTTCGGGTTCAAGGATCTGCGCCTCGTGCAGCCGCGGGAATACGACGCCTATCGGGTGGAAGGGATCGCGCATCAGACGGCCGACGTGCTCGCACGCGTCCGCACATTTGGCTCCCTGGGCGAGGCCCTCGCCGACTGCGTGCACGTCGTGGGGCTCACCGCGCGAGGCCGCACCGCGAAGCGCAACCTGCAGCGCCCCCGCGACGCGGCGACCGAGCTTACCGCGCTGGCCGGGGACGGCCCTGTCGCGCTGCTCTTCGGCCGCGAAGATCGAGGCCTCTCGAACGAGGCGCTCGACCGCTGCCATCGCGTCGTGACGATCCCCAGCGAGTCATCCTACCCGTCGTTGAACCTCGGGCATGCGGCCATCATCATGCTGTATGAGCTGGCGTTGGCGCGCGGCGCCGCGGAGCGGCCCTTCAAGGAGCCGCGCCGCACCTCCGAGCCCGCGGCTGCCGAAGAGCTCGAGCGCCTCTTCGCCGACATCGAACGCGCGCTCGCGGCGATCGACTTCTTCAAGACACGCAACGCTGAAGGCATCATGCGCACGATGCGGGAACTCGCGCACCGCACGCCGCTCGACCTGCGTGAGGTCAAGCTGCTCCGCGCGATGGCCATCGAGGTGGTGAAATACGGTGAGCGACTGGCGCGTTCCGGGCTTCACGTCGACCGGTAGCAAGCGGCCCGACGCGCTCTTCGGTCCCGACCCCGGGCCCGACGTGCCGGCGCGCCTGTCGCGCGCCGCGGGGTGCCGCGTGTGGGATGCTGGTGGGCGCGAGTACCTGGATTACATCATGGCACTCGGTGCCGTCGCGCTGGGGTACGGCCACGCCGGCGTGAATCAGGCGGCGGAGCAGGCCATCGCCGACGGGGTGATCGGCCCGCTCCCCCCCGTCGCCGAGGAGGAGTTAGCCGAGGCGCTCGCCGCTCGCATCCCGTGGCTCGAGCGCGTGCGCTTTCTCAAGACGGGAGCTGAGGCGGTGGCCGCGGCAGTGCGGATCGCCCGCGTCAACACGCAACGCGAGCACGTGCTGGGGTGCGGCTATCACGGGTGGCTCGATTGGTGTCAGGGCGGGGCAGAGGGGGGAGGGATTCCGGCGGGCGTTCGGGGCCTGTTCGCCGAGATTCCGTTCAACGATGTGGCGGCGACGCGGGAGATGATTCGCGAGCGGGGCCGGGGCTTGGCCGCCGTCGTGGTGGAGCCCGTTGTCGTAGCGGAGCCGACGCGCGAGTGGCTCGACGTGTTGCGGGCGGAAACGCAGAAAGCCGGTGCCGTGCTGATCTTCGACGAGATCAAGACCGCATTCCGACTCGCGATCGGCGGCGCGGCCGAGCGCTACGGGGTGCAACCAGATCTCGCAGTGCTCGGCAAGGCGCTCGCGAATGGGTTTCCGCTGGCCGTCGTGGGGGGACGTGCCGATCTGATGGCGGGCGCGACCCGCACCTGGATCTCGTCCACGCTGGCGACGGAAGGTGTCGCCTTGGCGGCGGCGCGGGCGACCCTCGAGACATTCGAGCGGGAGGCCGTGTGCGATCATCTCCATCGCGTCGGCACGAGGCTGCTGCACGGCCTGCATCGTCTGCAACGGCAACACCCCGAGGCCATCGCCGGGGTGGCGGGGATGGCCGAGATGTGCTTCCTGCACTACACGACCGAAGACATTTCACGTGCCGTGGCGGTGGGCTGCGCCAAGCGGGGAGTGCTCTTCAAGCGGACCGCCTACAACTTCGTGTCCCTGGCGCACGACGAGGGCGCGGTGGACCGCGCCCTCGTCGTGTTGGACGAATCGTTGCGCGACGTAGCCGGCTAGCGGGGCTGCAACCCCGAGTAGCCCGGCAAGAACGCCGTCGCGACCGCGCCGACAATCAACCACACGACGACCACGGCGATGATGACCACCACGGTGTAACCGAGGGCCCTGTCCTTCGGGGCCTTCATGACGACCGGGAGCCCCGCGTACAACAAGTACAGGCTGTAGAGGGAGACGAGCAGACCGATGAGCGCGAGGGCGGGGATCAGATTGAAGGCCCCGGCAATCCACGCGGCGGTGCTTGAATACGCCGCGGCCTTGAGCGCCTGCACGTCATTCTTCTGACCCCCAAAGGTCGGCGCCAGCGCGTTGATAATGAGCGTGACCACGAACACGCTCACCACCGCCAGGATGTAGCCGACGACCGCCTGTGTCAGCGCGGTCGCGATCGGCACGCGAAAGGTGGCGCCGACCAGGGGAATGCGCAGGCCGAAGATCGACATGCCGATGGCGGTACAGATGGGTCCGATCGCGGCCAGCGGGAGGACATATCGCAGGTACACCTCGGCCGGCTTGGTGAACTCGGCGTCGATCGCCTTCCACGTCACGTTCGGCTCGAACAGGATGGATTTGGCCCGGTCCACGGTCTGCTGCATGGATTCTCCCGGTGGCGGTTGGTGGCCCCAAGATAGCATAGATTGCAGATTGAGCCATGCTCGTCGACGTCCACGCTCACTTCTACCATGATCCCGCGCCTCGCGCCGACTGGCGCGAGCGCAACGCCAGTCGTCTGGCGGCGGGCGAAAAGATCGGGATCAGCGTCCACGTGACGTCGATCCTCGGCAGCTGGGGACGTACGTCGCCGATCTACTTCCCATCGCCTCCCGACGTCACGCAGGGGAACGACGCTTTGCTGGCCTTGCAGCGCGCCCATCCCGACCGCATCCGCGGCTACGTGTGCGTGAACCCCAACTACACCGCGCACGCGCGCGCCGAGATCGCGCGTTGCCTGGCCGCCGGGATGATCGGGATCAAGCTCGCCGCCAGTCGGCGTGCCGATGACCCGCTGCTCGATCCCGTGTGCGTACTCGCGCGAGAGCACGGCGTCCCCGTGCTGCAGCACATCTGGCAGCACCGCCGCCGCGACTGGCCGGGCCAGGAGGCATCCGACGCGGTCGAGCTCTGTACCCTGGCACGTCGGCACCCCGACGTGGCGTTCATCCTCGCGCACATCGGCGGCGGGGGCGACTGGCTGCATTCCCTGCACGCGTTGCGCGACGTCCAGAACGTGTACGTGGATCTCTCGGGGAGCGGCGTCGACGGCGGGATGCTCGAGGCCTGCGTAGAGGCGGCCGGCGTCAGCCGGCTGCTGTGGGGAACCGATCTCACGATGGACACCGGGTGGGCCAAACTGCGCTATCTCGAGGCCCTGCTCAACAAGGACGAGTTGGCCCTCGTCCGCTGGAA
>Ga0075421_100007864_pt1 | contig 13073 bp, 12 predicted proteins | sample SoiMetdeltSBSDD5_FD_75292 | JGI IMG/M metagenome (GOLD analysis project Ga0075421, IMG submission 75292) | Bulk soil microbial communities from a Populus tree surrounding site in Tennessee, USA - Soil MetaG P. deltoides SBSDD5 | ecosystem: Environmental > Terrestrial > Soil > Tree plantation... | reverse complement strand
CCCGCCAGCCCCGGCACAATGCCACGCGCCATCGCCAGTCCGGCGAACACACCGATGCAGGAACCGGCAAGGCCGAGCACGATGCTTTCAAGCAGAAACAGTCTCTGTACTTGACCGCGCGTGGCGCCCAGTGCGCGCAATACGCCGATCTCGCCGCGCCGCTGTGTGATGGCGATGGAGAAGGAGTTGTAGATGATGAAGACCCCGATCATAAGCGCAAAGAGGCTCGCCATGTTGATCGAGATTGTCAATCCACGAACCATCGATTCGAAGTGCGTGCCGCGTGCCTCAGGCGGCTCCACCTGGAAACCCGAGCCGAGCATCGTTTGCAGTTTTTGCCGCGCCTGCTTCACCGTGATGCCTTCGGCTAACCCAATGTCGACGCGATCAAACAAGCGTCCCCGCCCAAACACCGCTTGCGCAGCATAGATGTCCATAATCGCGAGATTGCCGCCGAACACCGTCGCCAGGCCGGTCGACTTCATGACGCCGCGAATGGTGAATGTCTTCTGCCCTCCCATCGTCTTCAAGGTCAGTTTTGAGCCGCGCTTCAAGCCCGTGCGTTTGGCGAACTGCCCGCTCACGATCAACGAATCCGGTTGCGCCAGGAAGATGAGCGGATCGTCGATGACATCTTCGTCCTCGCCTTCCAGATCGTATTCGCGCAGGCTTGTGTCGCCGGTCATGTCAACGCCCAACACCAGCAGCGTGCCTTGCGGCGTCGCGAGCGCGGCTTCAATCACTGGCGACGCGGCGCTCAATTCCCGCAACGATTGCACGCGCTCTAGCACCTCTTCCGGGAAGCCAGTTTCGCCAGCGGTCACCTGCAATTGCGATTTGCCAGCAATGCGGTCGACCGTACGCTGGAATGCCGATTGGATAGTCATGTTGGCCGTGTGCATGCCGACGAACACGGCCACGCCCAGCATGACGCCCGCCAACGTCAGAAGCATGCGCAGCTTGTGTTTGCGCACGTAGGGCCACGTCAGTAATTGCAGCAGTTTCATCGGGCGGCACGGCTTTCCACCCGCCTGTCGCTCAGGATCGATCCGTCCTTCAAACGCACAATCCGCTCGCATGCGTTGGCGACAGCCATGTCGTGCGTCACGATAAGGACGGTTGTGCCCAGCCTCCGGTGCAAATCCTGAATCAGACCCAGAATCTCCACACCGGTGGCGGAATCGAGATTCCCCGTCGGTTCATCGGCGAGCAAAATCGGCGGATAGATGCTTAGCGCGCGGGCGATTGCCACGCGTTGCCGTTCACCGCCCGAAAGCTCGTCAGGTAAATGCTCCATGCGAGCGCCCAGACCCACCAGGTTCAGTAGCTCGGTGGCACGCGCCTGCGTCTTCTGCTTCGCCCAACCACGCAAATGCAGCGGAAGCGACACATTCTCCAAACACGACAGGCTCGGCAGCAAATTGAAAAATTGGAAGACGAACCCGATCTTGTCGCGGCGCACGCGCGTGAGGTCGTCGTCGCTCAGCGATCCCAAAGCGGCGCCGTCGATGGATATCGTTCCCGTAGTTGTGCGGTCGAGTCCGCCGATCAGATTCAACAGCGTCGACTTGCCCGACCCCGACGCGCCGATGATCGCCACCATTTCGCCTTTCGGAATGGAAAGGTCCAATGGATGAAGCGCGGTTACCTGGCGCTTCCCTTCAAAGGTCTTGGAGACCTGCTGCAGATCGATCATGATGGCGAGAGCTTCTTTCAATGTAACGCGCGCTCTGCCTCCGGCTTCGGGTCAGTGCGAGAATCGGAGAACTGTGCGCATTGGAATCGATGCCGGCGGAACGTTCACGGACTTCGTTTTGATACATGACGACGGGCGCCTGGAAACGTTCAAGTTGCTTTCCAGCCGCACCGCTCCGCACGAGGTGATCCTGCGCGGCATCGCACAGGGGGCCGGCAAGAATCGTGCCGATGTCGTGCACGGTTCCACAGTGGCGACCAACGCGCTGCTCGAGCGCAAAGGCGTAAAGACGGCCTTTGTCACGACGGCTGGCTTCGAGGACATGCTCATCATTGCCCGGCAGAACAGGCGCGAGCTCTACAACCTGATGCCGGAGCAGCCGCGGCGCCTGGTGTCCGAGGAGTTGTGTTTCGGGGTGAATGAGCGCATGCTGTACGACGGCACGGTTCTTGAACCGCTGCGCGCGAACGGCCTCCGGGGCAAGTTGGAACAGGCGGGCGTGCGCGCGGTGGCCATTTGCCTGCTTCACTCCTACCAAAACGCACGACATGAACAAGCGCTCTTACGCGAACTGCGCGGCTTGGGCTACGTCTGCGCTTCGCACGAAATCTCGCCGGAGTTCCGCGAATACGAGCGCGCCTCCACCACGGTAATTAACGCCTACGTCGGTCCGCTGATGGACGACTATCTTTCGAAGCTCGGCAAGGTCGCCATCATGCAGTCCAACGGCGGATTCCTTACGGCGAGAGAGGCGCGACGCAATGCCGTGCGTACGATTCTGTCTGGTCCGGCCGGCGGCGTGGTCGGCGCTCTCGAAATGGCGCGCTACTCCGGCCTCACGCGCATTCTCGGCTTCGACATGGGCGGTACGTCGACTGACGTCAGCCTCTGCGACGGCGCGCCGCGCGAAACCGTGGAAGCCTACATCGACGGGTTACCGGTCCGCGTTCCCATGTTGGACATCCACACTGTCGGCGCGGGCGGAGGATCCATCGCGCGCGTCGACGCCGGAGGCCTGCTGCGCGTGGGTCCGGAAAGCGCGGGCGCCGATCCCGGACCGGCTTGCTATGGCAAGGGTACGGACTGCACCGTGACCGACGCACAGGTCGTGCTTGGACGCATCCGCGCCGAGCAGTTTCTCGGCGGCCAGATGTCTATCGATGCATGGCGCTCACATGTCGTGGTGGATCGAATCGCGAACGAGCTGGGCCTCACGCGAGAGAAAGCCGCGGCAGGGGTTGTGCGTGTTGCCAACGCCAATATGGAGCGCGCTATTCGAGCTGTGTCGATCGAACGCGGTCACGATCCGCGGGACTACGCCCTTCTCGCCTTCGGCGGTGGCGGGGGCCTTCACGCCTGCGAAATGGCGGCTGAGCTGGGGATGACGACAGTGGTGGTGCCGCGCTTCGCGGAAGCTCTCTCGGCGCTCGGCATGTTAATGGCCGACAATGTCCGCGACTATGCGGCGGGAGTATTGGGCAGGACAGATTTTGAAGCAAAGTTCGCCGCTCTCGAAAAACGCGCGGCAAAGGAGTTGCCGGGCGCAACACTCGAACGCAGAGCCGATGTGCGCTATGCCGGCCAAAGCTATGAGCTGATCGTACCGTGGGGCGAGAGCTTCCACAAAGAGCATAAACGCGTCTACGGCTACGCCGACGATTCGCGCCCAATCGAAGTGGTCACCGTTCGCGTCCGCGCGCGCAAATCCGTGAACAAGCCCATGATGCCCGCGCTGGAGCGCGAGCGCGGAACCAGCGGCGTACGAAGGTTGTACGTCGATGGAAGCATGCGAGAGATTCCGGTGATGTCGCGTGCGCAAGTTGGAACAAAGCCTCACGCAGGTCCCGCGCTGATCCTGGACTATGGCACGACGACCCTCGTGCCATCTGGTTGGTCCGTCCAAATCGACAAGATCGGCAACCTTGTCATTCGGCGAATGTAATATTCCGCTCCTGGCGAGCCTCTCAGTTGATGGGACTCCCCGCGCCAGGTTTGACCGGCTCGAGCTGGATGGCGCCAAACGCGGCTTCGTATTGCTGCAAATTCTGATTGAGCAGGTTGGCGAGCGCCTTAGCTTGTTGGGGGCTGAGGTAGACGCCTTGGAAATTCGTGATGTTCACCTCGTCGGGGACCGATTGCTGAATGGTGCCGAACATGAGGAAGAAGTCCCATAGGTTCACGCGAACCTGGACCGAGTTGGCGTAGGATTCGCGGTAGTCGGCCGTGTGGGCCAAGTTGACTTTAGTAGGTTGTGGATTCATTGGCTATCTCGTGAGTGGATCTTCTATCCAGGGTGGAGTCGCTTCGATCAGGCGGCCAAGCTGGGGTTCCAGCGCCGCCATCCGTTCCCTCATGCGCCAGGCGACGTTGCGGTAAGAAAAGTGTCCTTTCACGCCGGAGCGCAGGCGCGAAATATATTCCGCTTCCGCGAAATCCATCTTGAAGAGAAAGCGGGAACGCGCGCCGAACGGCATCAGGTAGTGCGAACCTGGCTCGGGAAGCTGCGAAATCGCGCCAAAGGCCGTGCGCATTGCGTCGTGATAGGTGTCTGCCGCACCGGCTTCGCCAATAGCGGCTGGTGTCTCATAGCCGAGCTTGCCGGAGTAGGCTTGGCGGTACTGCTGGCAACGACGGTGGCGATGCAGGTCGCGGTAAGCGCCAATGTCCATCACAATGTCGTAGGCATAAAGGTTGCCGCGAAATTCGCGTAATAGGTCGTCCTTACGTGCGCGGGATTGCAAGGCGACGTCGATTACCTCGGCGCGGCGCGCGTCGTTCCATTTGGCGGCAAGATCGTAGAGTTCGCGGAATGGGCGGTCCGTGACGGGATAGAGTAGCGTGGCCACAATATCGGCGGCGGTATTGGTCGGCTTCAATAGGTCCACGTCGTCGATGCGCGCGCCGGCGGCATGGGGCAAGTTCTGTCTCGCCCACAACCTTAGGTCGGCTGTCGCCTGGATGCGGTGTGGGTCCGCGTCGCAATACTTGGCAAGCGTAGGGGCGAGCGGGGCTTGGGACGAGGAGTCGTCCCAGGGGCAATCCGGCTTCTCAGCGCAGGCTCGCGTCATCTCGTCGGCAAGCTCACGGAGTTCAATATACTCGCTGCCCCTCATGCGCGAGATTTGGCGCTCGAGCGTGCGAATGCTGACCACCTGCCCTACTCCCGTCGGCACGGCAAAGAAGAGAAGGTAGCGGGCCACATCGAACGCGCGCGCCGCGAGGTTGCGCTTATAGGCTTCGGGTTTCATCTCCTGAGGCCGAGGCAGCTTCTCGGTCAAGTGTTCGAGGACCTGTGCGTGGACCTTCTCGTAGGCGGCCAGCAAATCCAGCCCGGCATGTTGAAATATCTCGATCTGCGTCTGATTCAATTCAGCGGGCGTTATGAATCCAGAGCGGGAAAAATCCTGGTAGCGCGATGAACGGGCCTGGCCATCCCATAGCTGCTCGTCCTCTATCTCCGTGGCGGCCAATTCGGAGATTCCTTCAAAACAGAAGACGAGGTGGCCAAGGTCTGCAATCGAGGCGTGGCCATACTGGAAATAGAAACTCTCAAGAAACTTGGAGGAGTCGTGGGCGCGTACCCAGTCAAGCGAAGCGGCAATCGAATCGGGTGAGCGCGAATAACGGGCGAGGGCGTAGGCGCATGCCTCGGGAGGTACCCCAGCGACTGTCAATACTCGTTTTTCGGCCAAACTGTTAGTGTAGCGATTCTGCTCAGGAGTGTTGATGAAGATTCGAATTGAACGCCTCCATCCCGAGGCGCATCTGCCCCAGTACGCGCACGGGCCCGGCGAGGACGCGGGGATGGACCTTCGCTCCGTCGACGATGTGCGATTGGAGCCGGGCGTGCCGGGGTTGGTTCCAACCGGGTTGCGTGTTGAAGTGCCGCCCGGATGTGAAGCGCAAATCCGCATGCGGAGCGGGCTGGCTTTGAAGCACGCGCTAATTCTGCCGAATGCCCCAGGTACGATCGACCCCGGCTACCGCGGCGAGGTGAAGGTCATCATGCTCAACCTCGGCCGTGAAACCTATTTGGTGAAGAAGGGCGAGCGCATCGCACAGATGGTGTTAGCGCGTTACGAAGCGGTGGAGTGGGACGAAGCCGCAGTCGGAGAGACGGCGCGGGGTGACGGAGGGTTTGGATCGACGGGCCGGTAACGGTGGGCCGTCGGCAGTACACTTGGATCATGGACTGGGAAAAATGTCCCGCCGTCGACCGTAGCTCAGGGAAACTTGGGGGTGTGTGGTGTTTTGCAGGCACGCGTATGTCAGTCGTGTCCCTCTTTGAACATTTGGATCAAGGCTCCACAATTGACGAATTTCTCGAGTGGTTTCCCGAAGTGAGCGCCGAACAGGTGCATGAGGTCCTCGCATTTGCAAAAGCGTCGCTTAAGCAGCCAGCGATTGTGGAGTGAGGGTTCTCTTTGACACAAACACTCCTGCACCGCTCGCCCGGTTCCTACGCCGCCATCAAATCAAACGAACAGGTGAATTGAACTGGCAGGGCCTGGAAAACGGTGACCTCCTGGACGCCGCCGAGGAAGCAGGTTTCGAGGTTCTGGTCACTTGTGACCGGAATGTCCAGTATCAGCAGAATTTTGCTGATCGGAAACTAGCCGTCGTTGTCTTGTCCACGAACCACTGGCCGACGATCAGGCCGGCTGCCGCGAGGATCGCCACCGTTGTGGATTTTATTCAGATGGGGCAGGTAGTGAGAGTAGACGTGGTGCAATAGGGTTTCTTAGCTTTACCCGAAAGCCTTGCGCACCCTATTCAAGAACGCTGTCACGACTTCTTCCGGATTTCCCGGTCCTAGCGCTTCGATGGGCGTAAAGCCGCGGTAGCCTACCTTGTCGATGATCGTGCGGAGACGCGGAAGGTCGATATCCACCTTCTTCGTGCCGTACCAGACATGCTCTTTGATCTGCCAGTTCGAGGCGTAGGGAAGCAACTTCTCGATTTCGGCGTATGGATCGCCCTGGCGCAGGCTGCCGACATCGAGGATGACGCTGAACCATTCGGACTTGACGGCCTGTACAACGCGGATGGTCTCATCGGCGGTCTTGAGGAAGTCGTCGTGGTGTTGCAGCCCGACGATGACGCCTCGCTTTGACCCATATTCGGCGCACTCCTGGAAGGCGGGAATCATCCATTCCAGCACTTGATCGAAAGTGAATCCCTTCGGCACTTCGCGGCCGGCGAAGACGCGCACCATGTCCGAACCGAGCTTAGCCGCCACATCGATCCAATCCTTCACGAGTTGGATGTGCCCTCGGCGGCTCGACGCGTCCGTAAGCGCGAAGTCGTTGCGAACACCCGTGCCGGTGATCGTCACGCCGTTCAGAAACGCCGCGCGCTTAATCGAATAGATGTTCTCGTCAGTCGGCGCGTTCGGATAGCCCTTGAAGTAGTAGCCGGTCAAATCGACGCCATCCAATTGCTGCTTGGCGCAATAGTTGAGCACGTCGGGAATCGACATGGTGCCCGCCATCAGCGGACGGTTGAACGAATACGCGTTCAAGCCGATGCGGATACGCGTGCCGGGGGTGAGGCGCTTCACTCCGCCGTTGGCCAAAAGGGACGTACTGGCAAGGGGCGCAGCGACGGCGAGTGAGAGCAAATCACGCCGGCGCATTATGCGAGCACTTCCTTCACAACACGCGCTGGTGTGACGCCGACAAGCGACTCGTCGCGGCCTTCATAGAAGAAGGTGTTCTTGGCGTAATCGACGCCCAGCAGGTGCTGCACGGTGGCGTGGACGTCGGCGTGGCCCAGCGCGAATTCAGGAACGGCAGCGTAGCCGAGGTCATCGGACTGGCCGTAGTCGAAACCGCGTTTGACGCCTGCACCCGCCATCCACATCGAGAAACCGTACGGATTGTGATCACGCCCGGGAGCGTTGCTGCGCGCTTCAATCGTTGGCAAGCGGCCAAACTCGCCGGACCAGATCACGAGCGTATCTTTCATCATTCCGCGTTGATCGAGATCGGTGAGCAGTGCCGACATGCCCTGATCAATGCGATGGCAAAGCCCAGGAAGCTGGCCACCGATATTCGAGTGTGTATCCCAACCGCCGCCACCGTATACCTGAACGAATCGAACGCCGCTTTCGATGAGGCGGCGAGCCATGAGGCAATGCTTGCCGAATTCGCCCGAGCCCTGTTGCTCGGTGCCATACAACTTACGAGTAGCTTCGGTTTCGCTGGAGAGGTCGGCCACGCGCATCGCTTCGAGCTGCATGCGGGCGGCGAGTTCGTAATTCGCGATGCGGGCTTCCAGATCCTGATCGAGCGGGTGGCTGGTCTTCTGTTCACGGTTCAGCTCGTTGACGAGGTGCAGCAAGCGCGCCTGGTCGTCGGCGCTCATCGATTCTGGCCGGCTGATATTGAAGATGGGTGCTTTCTCGTCGGCACGCATGGAGGTGCCGCTGTACACCGGCGGCAGCCAAGCCGAAGAATGGGCGCGGCTGCCAATGGAGGCGCCTTCGCCGAGTGCGATGTACGCGGGCAGGTTGGCGTTCTCGGTTCCGAGGGCGTAGCTGACCCACGCTCCAATCGTTGGGAAGCCTGTGAATCCACGGCCTGTCACGAAGGTGAATTGCGCGGTCGAGTGATCGATACGGTCAGTGCGCATGGAGCGGATGAAGCTAACCTTGTCGACCACTTTCTGAAAATGCGGAAGCAGGTTCGAGATTTGGCGTCCACTCTGGCCACACTTGGTGAACTCCCACGGGCTGGCCATGATCTCTTGCGATCCATTTAAAGCGCGGCCCTTAATTTCAAAGGGCGCGGGCTTGCCGTTGTATTGCGCGAGCGCGGGTTTCGGATCGAACATGTCTATGGTCGAAGGTCCGCCGCCGACATAGATGAAGATGACGTTCTTCGCCTTGGGCGCGAAGTGCGGCTTCTTCGGTGCGAGATTGTACGTAGGCAGCGAGTTGGCGAAGGCACGGTTCTCCAGCGCCATCATCGAGCTCAGCGCCATGCCGCCGAAGCCGGTGGCCGCTTCGCGTAACGCCTGCCGTCGGGAAAGATATCGTTTCATCGCTGGTCTCCGGTTCTTCAGTACATGTAGAGAAAATCGTTGGCGCCGAACATGGCCTGAACGAACAGGCGAAGTCCTTCGGCGGGGTCCTTGGAAGCGGCGAGAGCTTCCTTGCCGATTGCGAGTTCGCGCGCTGTAGCCGGGCGCGAATATGCGGCGTGAAATGCGCGAGAGAGGGCGTCTTGCGGATCGCCCTTGGCCTGCTCCAACAACTGCGCGGCGAATGCCTTCGTCGTACGCATGATGAGCGGACTGTTCAGCAGAGCAAGCGATTGGATGGGCAGCGCCGAACGGAAGCGCTGCGCCTGGTTATCGGCGGTCATCGAGGGCTGATCGAAGGCATGGAGGAAAGCAACCGGTCGTGTGCGAGATTGCGCAATGTAGATGCTGCGGCGGTTGGCGTCGCCCTTGTTCTCGTCTTCCATCCATTGCCCATCTGAGCCGCGCTTGATCGGCTCCTGCCTGCCGTACATCTTGGAACTGAGCAGGCCGCTGACCCTCAGCATGGAATCGCGAACGGCTTCGGCTTCGATGCGCAGCGGGGGCTTGCGCCACAACAAACGAGCCGAAGGGTCGGCGGCGAGTTGCGCCGGTTGCTCAGCCGAATCCTGGCGGTAAACCTGCGACATCATGATCTGCTTGGTGAGCCACTTTAGATCCCAGTTGTGTTCCTGGAACTGTACGGCAAGGTAATCGAGGAGCTCGGGATGAGTGGGCTTCTCTCCTTGCTTGCCGAAGTCGTCCACCGAGCGCACGATACCTTCGCCAAAATGGAACTGCCACACGCGATTCACAAACACTCGCGCGGTAAGCGGATTCTCAGGCGACACCATCCAGTTCGCAAGAGTGAGGCGGCGGCCAGTATGGTTCCAATCGGGGTGTGCGGCGGGGTCGGGAAATTGGAAAGGCTTTGCCGGATCGTCCAGAACACTGGGAATACCAGGCCTTACTTCGGCGCCGGGAGCGAGGTAGTTGCCCCGCTGCAGGAGGTAGGTCGGCGACGGCGTCTTCGAGACGTCCCATGCGGCTTCGATGTAGTTCGGATCGATCGCCGTATTCTTCTTCCGTCGCGCGGCCCGCTTGGCAATCAGCTCTTCCTTCCACTTCAGCAACTCGGGGTAGCGCTCCTCGAGTTCTTTGTCGGAGATGCCGGCTTTATCCGCGGAGCGGTCAATTTCCAGGTCGGGGTCGTTTTCAATCACCAGCCGGATCTGTGCACGCGCCGCGGGCGACATGTCCCCGCCGGACCTCGTCGTCGCACGGAAGCGCTGGTAGGTCGCCTCCAGCAGATCGTCCAGGCGGCGGATGGTTTTGGAGTCGTTGCTGGTGACATCCTTGATCCACGCCTCGCGCTTGTCCATCGGGATATCGGGAATGATCCGGCCGGGCCATGGACCATACGACAGGTTTGCGGCGAGCCAATTCTCCGGATCAAACACGGCTTGGTAGGAAGCGGTGAGCTTGTAGTAGTCCTTCTGCAAAATCGGATCGAACTTGTGGTCGTGGCACTTCGCGCAACCAATGGTGAGGCCTGTTAGCGCGCTGAGCGACGTTTCCATGGACTTCTGCAATGCGTCGAAATACTTGTCGACCTCGTAGATCGTCTGGTTGTCAGTGATGTCGGCGGTAGTGCGCAGGAATCCGGTCGCAATGAGCGCTTCCCGCTGCTCGTCCGTGGGAGGCAGCTTGGCATCGTAGTTAACTATCTGATCGCCGGCCATCTGTTCGAGGATGAAGCGGTTGATGGGCTTGTTACTGTTGAAGGCGCGGATCACGTAGTCGCGGTATTTATAGGAAACCTCGCGGTCGACGTCGCCCGCATCGCCGCGCGAATCCGAATAGCCGGCAACGTCGAGCCAATGTCGCCCCCAATGCTCCCCGTACTGCGCTGAGGCAAGCAACCGGTCGACGAGCTTCTCATAGGCGTCGGGCGACTTATCGTCTAGAAATGCTTGTGTTTCGGCCGGAGTTGGCGGAAGGCCGGTGAGCCCCAGATAGGCGCGCCGCAGTAAGTTCACGCGATTCGCTTCGGGTTGCATCTTCCAGCCACGCTCTTCAAGCTTGGCGAGGATAAAACGGTCGACGGGCGTGCGCACCTGCGAGCTATTTTTCACGACCGGTAGCGAAGGATTGACAGGCCGCTGGAAGGACCACCATTTGCGCGCCTCAGGTGTAATGAGCTTAGCCTCGCGCGCCTCCTGGGCTGCGTCGAGTTCGTTTTTGGGGAAGCGGCCCTGTTCGATGTAGGCTTTGATGGTCTGCTTCTGCGCTTTGTTCAGCGTGCCGCCCATCGGCATCTTGCCCGATTCGATCATGATCCACATCAGGCTGTGGTTGGGCTTCCCCGGAGCAATCACCGGACCACTGCCGCCACCGGCCATTACGCCCGTAAAAGTGGTGAGATCGAGGCCCCCCATCTTCTGCTTTGGGTTGTGGCAGTTGTTGCAACTTTTCTCGAGAATCGGGAGAATCTCGTCCTTAAAAAGCGGAGCCCGCTGAGCGAGCACCGCAGGTACGAGAATGCCCAAAGCAAGAGCAAAGACACGTATGCCGACGCAAACCGGATGCTTCATCCCGCACAATGTCATATCATACTGAGCGCAGAGGAACAAGGGATGCCAAAACATGTAATGCTTGCAGTCGCTTTAGCGGTAACCGCGTGGGGGCAGGTGAGGCCGCTTCACACCCGCGATCTGACCCGTTTGAGCCAGGTCCAAGTGGGCGATTTTCTCAAGAAATCCGATATTGTATTTATACCGATCGGGGCGGTCGAGACCAACGGTATTCAGCCGAGCGCCCGCGATTACGTGGCGCCCCTTGCCTATTGCATGGCAATGGCCGAAGAGACCGGCGGGCTCTACATGCCCGGACTGGTCTGGTCGTTCCCCGGCACCACCGCCGTCGCCTCCGGAACGATCAACAATACGCCCCACGAAGGCACTCAGTTTCTGAAAAGCCTCGCCTACTCCCTTCTGCGCCAGGGTTTCCGCCGCCAGGTGTATGTCTCATCGAGCCACGGACCCGCGCCGTTGACCGGCGGCACCCTCGCACGCGAGTTTTTCGAGGAAACACGCGTGCCCATCCTCTACATCAACATGGATACATACTTGCCCCGGCTTCAGTTGAAGCCGGAGGAACGCAGCCGGACTCTCTACGGTGCGCATTGGATGACCGGCCGCATCACGGATCTCGCCTTAAAGGGCGAGTATGGCGAGGCGGAAACGCACGCCGCCACGCCGGTCCCCGAAAACAAGGGCTTGGCCACTCTGGGCAGGCTCGGCTTCTCCGGAAGCCTCTCCCTAGGCTCGTGGATAAACGATGTCATGGCCCACGGCGGCGGCCGCGCCGAACTGCCCGCCACTGCGGCCGAACGGGAACAGTGGGGACGCGAAGGCCAGCGCCAGATCGAAGCCATCGTCAAGCGCATGAAGATGCCCGAGGCGATGGAGGCCCTGCGCGAGCACGATCGTTACACGCAAGAGGTGATCGTTCCGAGACTCGGGAAGACCGTGCCGGAGGCAAAGTAGAGGTACCTACGCAACCACCGGTACAAGCCCAGAATCGATAATGCGCTGATCCGAAGTGACCAGACGCAACGCATGCACGCGAGCCGTCGCGACGATGGCCCTGTCGGCCGGGTCGCGCAACCTCGGCCCAAGAGTGGCAACTTCCATTGCAACCTCGACGCTGATTGGAAGGATTTGGAATACTGGGTTTCTGTCAATCTCGGCCAGCAGCTCTCGCGGCGGGGCGGGCAACCGTTTCCGATCCAGACCTTCCAGCAGCGCGATTTCCAGCAGCGAAATCCCGCCGATTCCAACTGGTTGGCGATTTCGCACCGCTTCCCGCAGCGCCCGCGCCTGATCCCGCGTCAACCGCCGTGGTTCAACCAACCAGCGGACAACGGCGTGGGTATCCAGAAGCAGATGCGGCCTCAATACTCTTTGTCCTTCAGAGCACTCCAATCGAGTTGCACATTAGGATCAAAAGCCTTGGTCGGAAGCTTTAGGTGCGACAATACTCCCTCGGGTGATCGCCACGCCCTCTGCTTCGCCGGTCCGACGGTCGCCAGCGGCTTGCCCCGCTTCGTGACGGTAAGCTTGCCGCCGTGCTCGCCGATCTCCTCAAGAAGGGCCAGGCACTTCGCCTTGAACTCGGTGACGCCGATCACGCGGTGCTTCATACCTCCACTGTAGCATCGTCAATATGGTCAAATGACCACTTTGCGAATCTAAAACCGCAGCGTCAGACCGATCTGATATTGCCGCTGGTCCTGCTCCGCAGCGCTGATCTGACCGAATTGAGGCGACTGAAAATTGCCGTTCGGATTCAT
>Ga0075421_100007863_pt1 | contig 13073 bp, 12 predicted proteins | sample SoiMetdeltSBSDD5_FD_75292 | JGI IMG/M metagenome (GOLD analysis project Ga0075421, IMG submission 75292) | Bulk soil microbial communities from a Populus tree surrounding site in Tennessee, USA - Soil MetaG P. deltoides SBSDD5 | ecosystem: Environmental > Terrestrial > Soil > Tree plantation... | reverse complement strand
CGCGAGCAGTTCGATGACGACCTTCAGCGTTTCCTTCAATTTGCCCGTGCAAAACTCGGAAACGAACACCGCCGCACCCAGGCCGAATGGCACTGCGATGACCATGGCCAGTGCGGTCACGCTCAGGGTGCCCGCGATGAGCGCACCCACGCCGTACTTGGGCTGCGTCTGCGAGGTCGGGAACCAGTCGATCGAGAAGAGAAACTCGCCGATCTTCAATTTCGCGAGAAACGGCGCCCCTTCGCGCAGTACGAAGAAGAAGATGCCGAAGACAAAGATGATGGCGCTGAAGCCGCAGGCGTAGATGAGTGCTTCGATGGCGCGTTCGCCAAGAATCTCAGCTTGTCGACGCCGTTGTTTCATGTGGACGGCGGACGCAGGCCGACTGTGACAGCGGGCTTTGAGGTCACGATATCTTCCATCCTGTAACACTTGTGCGTCTCGACAAACACCCGCGGCGAGGTTGGCGCCGCGCTGCGGTTCGGCGCGTGAAGCGTTACTTCTTCGGGAGCGGAACGTAGCCGGTCTGCTCGACGATCTTCTGGCCTGCGTCGGAAATGATCCAATCGAGATACTTCCTGATGTGCGGGGCCGGGTCACCCGCCGTGTACATGAACATGGGGCGTGCGATAGGATATGATTTGTCGAGCGTGGTCGCGATGGTCGGCTCGACGGCCTTGTCGCCCTTCTTTTTGGACACCTTGAGATGCTTCACTTGCGGCGTGGCATAGCCCATGCCGGAATAGCCGATGGCATTGGGCGTCTTGGCGATGAGTTCGACGACGTCCTTCGAGCCGTTCATATCGACGGTGCCGAGGCGCATTTCGTTCTTCTTCCCGACGATGGCCTCGCGGAAGTAGTGATAAGTGCCGGAGTTGTTCTGGCGGCTGACGAGGATGACCTCGTCACCTTTGGCGCCGGGGATGTTTTTCACTCCCAGATCGGACCACTTCGAAAGTTTGCCGTCCTTCATGTAGAGCTGTTGAAGCTCTTCGATGGAAATCTCGGCCAGAGGATTATCCTTGTGAACGAAGACGGAGAGCGCATCGAAACCCACCAGGAATTCCTTCGGCTCTTTGCCCGGGTGCTTCACTTTGAAGTCGGCGATTTCCTTTTCCTCGAAGGCGCGAGAGCAGTTGGCGATCTCGCATGCATCGTTAATAAGGGCTGCAACGCCCTGGCCGGATCCCCCGCCGTTCACTTCGACGGATACGGTCGGCTCCACTTTGGAATAGGCATCAGCCCAGGCGATGGCGAGGTTCACCATGGTGTCGGAGCCGATGTTCGCGATGGATTGTTTCCTGCCGCCGCTTGAGCTGCCGCCGCTGTCACTCTTGCCACAGCCGGTCAGGAGCATTCCCGCGGTGAGGAGGGTCACGGCACCCAGACGGATGCCCCGGTTACGTTGTGTTTTTTTCGTCATGGCTCTGTTTCTCATTCGCTTTGGCTATTCGATTTTGTCGCCGAGGATGGCCTCTATGAGGTCGTGAATATGAGCGTGGATCTCTTCGAATGTCGACTGGTAGGCCGCGTGGATCTCCTGCGGCGTCCCTTGCAGCCTGGACGGGTCCTTCACGCTCCAGTCCAGATACACCGTCTTCCGAGGTGGCGGCGGAATGGCTTTCTGAGCCGCTTTGGCCAGGCCCACGATAATCTGGTGGTGCTCCAGATTGGGGACCTGGTCGAGAGATTTTGAAGTGTGGCGCGAGATGTCGATCCCCTTTTCCTTGAGGAATGTCACGGTCATCGGATCCACCGGTTTGGGGTCAAGGCCCGCGCTGCTGAAAAGGAACTGCGTCTGGCCAAGCGAATTCCCGATGCCTTCGGCCATCTGGCTGCGGCAAGCGTTGTGTTCGCCGACGAACAGCAGGCGGTAAACCTCGGTGCCCTTGTGTTTCTGGTACTCACCCGTGCACATGTAGAGGACTTCTTCGCAAATGTTCTTGGCCTGGTCGGAGACGCGCTCGAACCGGCGCGCGATCGTCATCAGGGGCGTGAGAGCCTCCAGAGGGATCTTGTTGTCCTGACGGAGCTGGAACAACTCCGCGTTGATCTGGTTCCGCAGCACATCCACGGCTTCTTCGACGGCCATCGTCCTTTGGGCCAACCCGGCGTCCTGTTTAACGAACGCCTGCACCGCATCGTGGAGCATGGGGATGGCGAGGTTGGCGATTTCGACGAAACGGCTCGCGGGCACGTCGACATTCATCCCAATCAACTTGATGATCTGCCGCGCGACGCTTTCGGCGTAGTCCCCAACCCGTTCCAACTCCAGGTTAAGCCGAATGGTGACGTACGCGAAACGAAGGGGGCCGGCGACCGGTTGCTGGCGTACAATGAATTCCAGGCACAGGCGGTCGAGTTCCCTCTCCAACTCGTCGATCTTCTGGTCACGCAGGATGACGGTGTAGGCCAGTTGTCGGTTACGCTCCTGGAGGGCTTTCACGCAGTCCCGCAGCGCCCGTTCGCCCAGGTTCCCCATCAGGGTCACCTTGCTCCGGATGCGTTCGATGTCTCGCTGTAACGACTCCTCGAAATGCGTTGACATAGCGTTAACTGAATCCAGCGGACTTCGTAGTCCGCCTGTCACGGTGTTGTAACTGAACTGTTACAGTCCTATCCCAGATCAACACCGGAAGTCATCTCATAAATTCGGCGATCCATTGTTTAACCCTGGTCTTGATCTGATCGCGGATTTCCCTCGTTCCCTGAAGCCTGGACTCTTCGGCGCCCGTCAACGCGGACGGATCCTTAAAGCTCCAATGCAGCCGCCGGGGCACCCCCGGGAAGATGGGGCACTTCTCGGCGCTCGCCTCGTCGCAGACCGTGACGACATATTCAAACAGCTTCCCTTGCCTGACGATGTCGAAGACGCTCTTGGTCTTGTTCTTTGAAAGGTCGATGCCGTCTTCGCCCATGACCTGGAGCACGCGCGGATTCAACTTTCCGGGTTCAAGGCCCGCGCTCTCAGCTTGAAATCGTCCGTCGCCGAAATGATTCAGGTAAGCCTCCGCCATCTGGCTGCGCGCGCTGTTATGGATGCAAACGAACAATACCTTTGTCGGATTCATTGACTGATCTGATTTCGTGCCGGAGCGTAACTCGGGCCGCCACCCGCGTCCAGAGGCTCATCGTGCCCGCAATTCCCGTAAAGCAGTGTTCTGTTACGATTTCGTGGCACCCGGGTGCTCCCTGCGTCGTTGACGCGCGTTTTCGGTTCGTGCGATTCTGGCGGCGTCATGAGGAAGAAGCTGGCGGCGGAATTCTTCGGGACGTTCACCCTCGTCTTTGCCGGCACGGGCGCCATCGTCATCAACGATGTGAGCCATGGCGCAGTCACGCACGTCGGCATCGCCCTCACCTTCGGCCTGGTGGTCCTCGCGCTGATCTATCTGGCGGCGCCGATCTGCCGCGCCGTGCTGGCGGTGCTGACCTGCCACTGCGTGCAGGACGATGGGTGCTGCGCAGCGCCGCAGAAGCAGATCGGTTAGAAAGCCGTCTCATCCCACGTGCCCTCTGCGGGCGCACTCCGCGTTTGCGTGCCGGCCCGTTTGGTTTAACCTCCGACTATGTCTGAGTCACCTTTGCACGTGCTCGCCGTTGTCGGCAGCCTCCACGAACAGTCGATCACCCGCACCGTTATTTCACGCATCGCCGAACACCTCCGCGCGGATGGCTGTGTGGTGGATGTCCTCGACTTCAAGAACGACCCGCTGCCGCTCTACAATCCGGACACGGCCTACGACGCACCTGGCTTCAAGGCCTTGCAAGATCGTATCGAGAAGGCGGAAGTTTTCGTGCTGGGCACGCCCGACTATCACGGCAGCATCAGCAGCGCGATGAAGAATTTTCTCGACCATTTCTGGCAGGAATTCGCAGGCAAACTCTTCGCCACGATCGTCGCTTCGCACGAGAAAGGGCTAACCGTGACCGATCAGTTGCGCACCGTGGCGCGACAGTGTTATGCGTGGTCGCTGCCTTACGGTGTGGCCTTCTCGGAGAAAGAGGACGTGAAGGATGGCCAGATCGTAAGCGATGCGTTGAAGAAGCGCCTCGACATGTTTGTGCGCGATGTGCGGACGTATGGCGCACTCCTGGCGCGACAGCGGCACGCCGACCTGACCGGGACCGAGGCCGGTTTCATGGCGCGGCACCGCAAGTAGCCATGAAACGCTGGGCGATCCTGACCGTCCTGCTCTATTTCCTGGTATTGCTCCTTTTGAGTCTGCCGCTGCTGGCGTTATTGGGATTGCAGAAATCCGCCGAAGTCGGGTGGCACATCAGCCTCACCGAAGCCGAGGCGTTGGAAGTTTATCAGCATTGGGGTTTCTGGTTATGGCTGGGCGTGCTGGCATTGGGGCAGGCGCTGCTCTTGTTGGTGCCCGTGGACGTTGCCGAACGCCGGGTCACTTCCCAGCGCCGGTTACTGGTGCCCGCCATGACGGCGGCGTTCCTGTTTGCCACCGTCTTCATTGCCGCTGTATTTTCGGCGCTCTGTGTGATCTTTCACGACAAGGCGTTCGATCTTATAGACGTCCTCGGTCAATTCGCTTTGAGCGAAGCTTCTCAGAATCCGCTGACAAAGCGGATTGCCGTAACCGGAACTGCCGACTGGGAGTTTCTGTTGGGCACGATCAACGTGATGGCCGTTTTCTGGATCGCCTGGGGCGTGGTGTTCTATCGTTTCGCGCAGACTGACGGGCCGGAGGCGCTGATCAAACGGCTCACGCGCTGGCTGCTGCGCGGAAGCATTCTTGAACTCCTGGTGGCTGTTCCCAGCCACGTCATTGTGCGTGGCCGAAACGACTGCTGCGCGCCGATGGGAACCTTTTGGGGTATTGTCACGGGACTCTCAATCATGATCCTCTCGTTCGGCCCGGGAGTTTTCTTTCTCTTCGTCGAACGATTCCGGCGATTAAAGCCTCCTGGGTCTTCGGCGTAGTCGCCAGCCAGGACACGGTCAGTTAACGACTGTAGCGGCGCTCTGGGAGCGCCGCTTTTCCGCCGGTCCCCAGCCGTCGGCGGTCACAAGACCGCCGCTACAGGCCAGGCCGGATATCACGACTTCACCCGCTTGAGCGTGGTGGGATGTTCGGGCACTTCCTTGCCGTCAATGAACGCCTTGCAGCTCGCCGTGATCGTATCCCCATCGTCGAAACGGATCGTCAACGCGTGCATGTGCGATTCCTTCGCAACGTTGATCCCGCAGGTTTTGTCGAAGTCGAACCTCAGCGTCTTGTCGTCCGACGACTTCAGGAGCATGCCGGGCCGATTGCCCAACACGCAGTAGTGTGTCAGAGCCAGCTTGCCGTCCTTGTCGTAAAACATCGTGATCATTTCGTTCGGTGTGCCGGCAAAAACCCGTTCCTCAAGGACACTGCCTCCCGCCAGCAGCCGATATTGCACGGTCATGTCGATGGGACCTTGGCCCATATCCGTCTTCCCTTGCCATGTGCCGACGAGTGTTTTGAGCCGCTCGAATTCTGGAGAATGTCCCTCGCTCGCGAGAGCGGGAGAGGGTGGTCGCAGACCGGGTGAGGGGCGTGGGGAAATGTTCGCTTCTCCGGCGGTGAGCCACAGCGAGGTGGCCAGCAGCAACGATGTGCAGAACGAGGTGAACTTTGTTTTCATAATGTTTCTTTCGTTTTTGGTTTTCGGTTATTTGTCCGAATTTCACCCATACAACGAACGGGCTGCCGGGTTCAGGACACTGGTCCTTACTTTTTTCCAGGGGAAACTTGAGGAAAATCCGTTTCGAGAGGAGCGGAGCCGCCTTGGATGCACCGGTCGGCATCCTTTTACCGGGATTTCGTGGAGAGCCTCCTTTCGCTCTTGCGCACGCATTGGGACCATGAACGGGTGGGGCGAGACTCCGTCGAGCCCTATTTTCGGTCCATTCGAGGTCAGGGCTCGACGGAGTCTCGCCCCACCGGGCTCATGGGAAGTCAGCGCGGACTCACGTCCGCGGCTACAAATTCTGAGACGCGTTCCAAATCTTCACTTGATGCCCGATGAATCCGGTGTATTCCTTGATGGTCCCGGTACCAACTCAAAAACTATGCGAAGCACCAAACGTTCGATGAACCTTTCGTCCCGCTATTTCGCAGCCGGACTCACCCTGGCTTTATCGGCCAGCACTCTCTGTGTCTGTGGCCAGAGCGCTCCCGCTTCGGGTTCTGGCGCCGCGTCCGAGCCGATGAACTGGACGACGCAGCAGGATCACAAGAACATGATGGACCAGTTGGGGATCAAAGCTCTCCGGCCCGGACCGAGTGGCCGTGCCGACGCTACCAATTCGGCCAATTACGATCCGGCAAAGGCCAACCCCTACCCCGATCTGCCCGATCCCCTCATTTTGAAGAACGGCCAGAAGGTCACCACCGCCGAGGTGTGGTGGAAGCAACGTCGCCCGGAAATCGTCGAGGACTTCGAGCGCGACGTCATTGGCCGGGTTCCCAAAAATGTCCCGAAGGTGACGTGGACTATCGCAACTCAGGCAGTCGATCGGGTCGTGGGCGAGATTCCTGTGAATGCCAGGCAACTGGCGGGGCACGTGGACAATTCGGCGTGCCCGGCGATCAAGGTGGACATTCAAATGACCCTGGTCACTCCGGCCGATGCAAAGAGTCCGGTTCCGGTGCTGATGATGTTTGGCGGCTTTGGCGGCGGCGGTTTTCCCCGACGCCCGGGAGAACCTGCTCCCACCAATCGTTTCGGCGGCGGTAACTTCGCCGATCCTCCTTCGACCGAGCAATTGATCGCCGGCGGCTGGGGTTACGCCACCATCAGCCCGGCCAGCATTCAGGCGGACAACGGCGCTGGCCTGACGAAGGGGATCATCGGCCTGGTCAACAAAGGCCAGCCCCGCAAGCCGGATGACTGGGGTTCGCTGCGCGCATGGGCCTGGGGCGCCGCTCGTGGTTTGGATTATCTGGAGACCGATCCCACCGTGGACGCAAAGAAGGTCGGCATCGAAGGTGTTTCGCGTTACGGCAAAGCGGCTCTGGTCGCGATGGCCTTTGAACCGCGCTTCGCCATGGTGTTGGTCGGCTCTTCTGGAGAGGGCGGGGCCAAGCTGCATCGCCGCAACTTTGGCGAGGCCGTGGAAAACCTTACCGGCTCAGGGGAATACCACTGGATGGCGGGCAATTTCCTGAAATACGGCGCCGCCGAATCCACTTTCGGGAGGAAGAACGCGGGCGATCTGCCGGTGGACGCCCACGAGTTGATCGCGTTGTGCGCGCCGCGGCTCACCTTCATCAGTTACGGCATCCCGGAACGCGGCGATGCCAATTGGCTGGACCAGCAGGGGAGTTACATGGCGACCGTCGCCGCGGGGCCGGTCTTTCATCTTTTGGGTGCGAAGGACATTGGAGAAAGAGAAAACTATCGCACCGCAAAAATGCCGCCGGTGAACACCGGCCTGCTCGACGGTGAACTCGCCTGGCGCCAGCATGACGGCGGACACGAAGACCGCTCGAACATGAAGCACTTCATCGCCTGGGCCAACAAGTTCATCAAGCACACGCCGCCGGGGGCGGTGTCCGCGAGATAATCACTTTCAGTCAGTCAGGAGTCTTGTAAGTTGCCCGCTCAGACCGCTATCTTTCGCTGATGCAACACACAGGTTTTAGGCTTCTGCTTCCTTTTTGTCTGTTGTCTTTGCTCTCCGGTTCGGTCGTAGCCCCATCCCTGGCTGCCGAATTGCGGGCGGGTCTCGCCAGAATCGACATCACGCCCACGGGGCCGGTGATGCTGGCAGGTTATGCCAGTCGCAAAGAACTTTCCCGCGAGGTCCATGATCCACTTTTTGCGCGCGCCGTCGCGTTCGAGCAGGATCAGCAGCGGCTGGTGCTGGTGGCGGTCGAGAATTGCGGGTTCTACAATTCAACGGCTGAACCGTTAAGGAGCGCGGTCCTGAAAGCGAACGGATTGAAGCCATCGGAATTGTTCCTGTGCGCTACTCATACCCACAGCGCGCCGGCTTTGGGTTTGGACAACCAGAAGAGCCATACCAACAACGTGCAATATACTCAGTGGCTGGAGGGCAAACTGGTGGAGGTGGTGCGCCACGCAATCGCGAGCCTGGGTCCGATTGAGGCAAGAGCCGGGTCAGGCTCATCGCCGGTCGGCGCCAACCGGCGTGAAGTGACGACCGATAACGAGGGCAAGCCCAAGGTGATCCTTGGCCGCAATCCAGCGCTCATGACCGATCGCGAGGTTCAAGTGCTCGGATTGGTTCGTCCGGGCGCATCCGGTGTCGCCGGTCTTGTCTTTGCCTATAACACTCACAGCACTGCGCTGGGACCTCGAAACAACAGCGTCAGTGGCGATGTGCACGGGTTGGCGGCGCAGTTCCTCGAAAATTATTACGGCCCCGCGGTGATTGCCACGGGATTCGCCGGGGCCTCCGGTAATATTGATCCATGGTATCGGGTTCTTTCCGGCTTCAAGACGAATAACGGATGGATCCCGGAGCCGATCCTGTTGGGAACACTCCTGGGGGAAGAGGTCGTTCACGTCCTTGACCGCACCGGAACGGCGGTTACCAATGCCACCATCAGGACGGCCTCGAAGACGATCACTGTTCCTGCGAAAAACGGCGACGAAGACACCACGACAGGCGCAACGGCTTCGATGATCATCACGGTCGCGAGATTGGGTGAAATTGCTTTCGTCGGTTGGGGCGGCGAAGTCTTCAACGAAATTGGCAAAGCGGTGAAGGAGAAATCGCCTTTCCGCTACACGTTCGTGTTCACCCATTGCAATGGCGCGGCCGGATACTTCCCCACGGCGTCGAGTTATCCTGCGGGAGGTTATGAAGTGCAGAGCAGCCACTTCGCGCCCGGGGCCGATGAAGTCCTGATCCGGGAGACGGTAAGTCTGCTGCAAAAGTTGAAGGAGGACTGAAAGCCACCGGGGGACTTGTTCGAACTACTATCGTCCTCGCTCTCGTCCTCGAACTCTCAGCCGCGTTCGGAGTGCGGCCGTCCCCGGCCGCAGGAACTTCAGCAAGGGATCGAGGCAGGATTCTCAGCGCACCGTTTGGCGTGCCGCACTGCTGCGCCCAGGATGGGCGCTCTCCGTTGATTGCGGCTCGTCCTCGAATTCCCCATTTTCGATTACGATACCGAGGACGACGACGAGGATGATTCGTCTTACCGGAGGGCGTCATCGGCCAGCATCTGGCTCAGTACCCGGCCGTCGGCACCGGAAAGTTTCTGGCCAAGCAGCGCCGCGATGGTGGGCGCCACGTCGATGTTCTCAATCACGCCAAGCCGGGCGCCGGATCTGATGCCACGGCCCCAGGCAATGAATGCGGCGTTCATCTTTGGCAGCCGGCTCAAAAACCCGTGATGTCCCTGGTTGCCGGCAGCCAGCGTGACTTCGGTCACCACTTCATCGCCATTCGCCTCGTTGTTGAACGCATAGCCTTCGCTGGCGACCAGGATCAGGTCCGACATCTGACGGTTCTTCGCCGGGTCGGGCAGACCGAGTGCGGCAAATTGTTCCTGCGGCAGGATTTCCGCCACGCCTTCCTGGGCCCGCATCAGTTCGATGACTTTCGAACGATCCGACTCCAGCGTTGCCGGGTCGGTGAAATAAACCATCGCGATACCGCCTTCAGAAATGATCTGGGCGCGGGCGGCAACAATGCCGGGCACCGCCGATGTTGTTGCCGTAAGCAAGCCGGCCTTTCGGAATGCCACGTTCGGGTTCACGATCTTCAACGCCGTTTCGAATCCGTGATCCGCCGTGATGATGAGAGTCGTCTGTTCCCGCAGACCGGTCGCGTCCAGCGTGCGCAGCACCTCCGCCACCTGCGCATCGGCCAGCGCGATGGCGGTGTAGGCGGCGGGCGATTGCGGGCCGTATTTGTGTTGTGTCGAATCCGTGATCAAAAGGTGGAACGCCATGAAGTGAGGACGACGCTTCCCGAGCACGTGGACCGCGGCAGCCGTCCAGGTCTGGTCTTTCGCCGGACCGCTCTGTCCGCGGAACGACGCGTCATTCGTGCCCTCGAGGATGCGCGCCGCGATCAGTTCCTCACGCAACCGCGGTGTGGTGTGGGTAATCTGATCCGGCACATCGGGGAAATTATCGTCGAGCGTTGTGGCGCCCCGGGTGCACGGCCAGTTGATGCCGGCCGTGCGATAACCGGCGCGATGCAACTCGTCGAAGAGCGTCGGCACGGCCACGAGAGTGGCCATGGTGCTGGCCGGTTCGACCCGCACCGGCTTGCCCGCGCCGGGCCGGGTGAGCACGCCGTTGAACAGGACCGAATGCTTTGCCGGTGGCACACCGGCGACCAGGGTGGTGTGGTTCGGCCAGGTAATGGCCGGATTGGAAACGCGCATCCCTTCGGCCACCGCGCCCTCGGCGGCGAGTTTACGCAAGGTGGGAATCGGCGCCTTGGCATCGGTGAGGTAGTACGCCGCCAGCCCGTCGATAGTGATCAGGATGACGTGATGATTGGTCGAGGCTCGCGCCGCAAACGTCAGAAAGAACCACAGGAGTGCTACAACCAAACTCGGCTGCGCGCCGAAAATTCCAGGAAACATGGCTCCAACGTCTAGCGGCACGCCGCGTCGGACACAAGCACAACCGCCATCGCGGCCGTGCTTGTCAGCGGTGTTCGCAGGGCGGCGGGCCGCAATCACGCGATATGGAGTGCGGCGAGTCCTCGCGCTTTCGGAAGGCGGACTTGTCGCCGTCAAACCGCGCGTGGAACTGCTCCGGGCCGCTGAACGCGGCTCTGCTTTGCCGATCAGTCGGCCAAGCGACCAAAGCGGTGACAAGTCACCGCACTCCAAATCCTCGCGCGAGAACCTTTGTCAGCATCGATGTCTCGCAGCTTCGGGATAAGGCGCCCGTTCCACGAGAGCTTGCTCATTATCCGCGTTCGGAGCGCGGGCATCCTGCCCGCAGCAGCTTGGGCCGGTCATTGCGGGAACTCCCAAGCCACTTGGCGGACGAAGCCGCTGCGGCCTGGAAGGCCGCGGTCCGTTTGGATTGCAGATCCGCCGTGCTAAGTCAGCGGGGGGAATTGAGGGACTCCAGTCAGGTACTACTTGGAGACAACGCGGGAACTTTTGGATGCGGCCAATGACTGTTTGAGGTTGTGCAATAGTTCATCTGCCTTTCGCGCCTCATCTGCGGAAGCCAGTTCCTGGTATTTGGTGAGCGTGCGAATGGCGGCGCCCAGATCGTTCTTGATCGCTTGTACGAGCGCCAGGTTGAAATAGACATTCGCGAACAAAGGGTCCATCTCTCCCGCCATCTCGTAATGAACCTGCGCCAGGCGGAGATCGTTCACATCGAAATAGAGATTGCCCAGATTATAATGCGCCTCGGAATGGCGCGGATCGTGTTTCAAGGAGGTCGTAAAACAATCAAATGCTTTGGCCGTGTTTCCCCTTTGCGATTCGATAATGCCAAGATTGCAATAGGCATCCGCGACGCAATCATGCTCCGCGATCGCCTTCGCGTATAACTCGGCCGCCTTCGGGTCCCCGCGTTCATCCAACAACAGCGCTTGCTCAAACCGACCCGGCTCGGGGCCAAAATTCAGAATCTGCGCCGCGGGCGCGGGAAACAAATGCAGTTGATCCGGATTCTCGGCGGCCCTTGCACGCTTCCGAACGCGCTTGTAGCCGAACTTCGATGCTTGCGCCGGAAATTTTAGAATCTGTGCCATGGAATTTCCACAAGGACAGTGAGGCCGCCTGTGCCCGCATGGACGGGATTAGGCAACTTTTTGTTTCCTCTGCTTTGCCGGAGCGGCTTCGACGGCTTCTTTCTTTACGCCTTTGGCCTTTTCCATCGGCTTCTTCTGCGCTTTTGTCCGTTCGATGCTCTCCTTGAGCGCGGTCATGATGTCCACGACAGGTTTTTCCACTTCCGGGACGCTGACGACTTCCTTTCCGGCAATCTTCGCTTCAATCATCTCGCGCAGCGCGTCACGATAGCGATCCGTCAGGTCGAGATCCTTGAGAGCGGAGGCCATGGATTCCACCAGATTGATCGAGAGTTTTAATTCCGCTTTGTTCACATCCTTCCGCTCGATCTGCGGAACGCTGTCGATTTTCCGCAGCTCATCCGGATTGCGCAATTTATAAAGAACGAGTCCGGCGTCCAGAGGCGCGATCATCACGACTTCCTCGCGATCGCGCAGGACGACCTTGCCGACACCCACTTTCCCGCTCGCTTTCAGCGCCTGCGTCAACAACGAATAGGTTTTCGCCGCGACCAGTCCGTCCGGCCCGGCGAAGTACGGCGAGTCATACAGCGTCGGATGGACTTCGCCGGCATCGATGAATCCTTCGATCTCGATGACTCTCGTGCTCTTGAGTTTGATTTTGGCGAGGTCCTCCGGCGACACGATCACGTATTGTTCCGGCTCGAACTGATAACCCTTGACGATTTCTTCCGTCGTCAGCGCCTTGCCGCACTTCTTGCATTTTTTCTCGTAGCCGACGGCGCCGTTGTCTTCCTTGTGCAATTGATTGAACCGGATCGTTTCTTCGGTGTCCACGGCGTTGTAAATACGGATGGGAATGGTAACGAGAGAAAACTGAATGTGCCCTTTCCAGATGGATCTCATAATTCACCTCGTTTCAAGATGCCCGACTTTGAATCCGGAACGCGTGTGACGCGGGGTTTGATGGCAGCGGTGATCGTTGCGTTCATACGTTTACGTTGACCGTGGGAACCAGCCGGTTTTGCGACCGGCGAATCTCGCAGTTCAGACCTGGAATGTCAAATCCGGCCTCAGCCTGACAAATACGGCTTCCCTCAACATGCCGTCTTTCGTCCATGAAGCAAATTGCACCTCGCACATCAGTTTCGGCTCAACCCACACCGACCGCGCGTCATCCAATGGTTTATCTTTAACGGGTCTTTTGATGGCTGCCAATTTCTCCAATTCGGCGGAAACAGCCTTCATTGAAGGCTCATCGAATCCAGTCCCAACTTTCCCGAGATACTTCAGTTCGTCCCCGTTTGCCTGGGCAAGATGCAGCGCGCCGAAGCTCGTTTCGCGATCCCCTTTGCCCCGGGTGTAACCGATGATC
>Ga0075421_100007858_pt1 | contig 13074 bp, 10 predicted proteins | sample SoiMetdeltSBSDD5_FD_75292 | JGI IMG/M metagenome (GOLD analysis project Ga0075421, IMG submission 75292) | Bulk soil microbial communities from a Populus tree surrounding site in Tennessee, USA - Soil MetaG P. deltoides SBSDD5 | ecosystem: Environmental > Terrestrial > Soil > Tree plantation... | reverse complement strand
TTTGATAGCGAGCGCTCGCGAGCCGAGCAGGACTTCCGCATATTCATCAGACCGTCATCCTGGTCGACGCTCCGGGAGTTCTGTCTACAGCACATTGTTCTTGACGACGATCTCATTCTTGAGACCAGTCCAAGTCGAGAACTGGTCGAAGAATTCGCCGAAACATTAGGCGTTGACTTGAGGCCAGAGCAGTATGTCAGCCAGCCGATAACAACTATAGTCGAGAATAGGGTGATATCGACCGAAAACATTTATTCGCCAGGAACTCCCACGGTTAGACTCTACCGCATTTACGAAGCCGCAATTACAGATTTGTTCTTGCCGCATGCGATACTGAGGCACGGCAACGATTTGTCTCATCAGAGACTATGTGAACTGGCAATTGCAGATGCTCAAGACGGCGGGAAGGGAAAGGCAAATTCCGTTTTGACGCTGCCATGGGAACGTCTCCTAAGTGTTTACCGAGCCATGGTGCCAGCAGAACGCAACATCCCCATTGTGTTTGAGGGGAATCGGTTGGATTCGACTGTCGCAGCGATTTTGGAAGAGATCGCCGTGCCACGGTATCAAAGCGTGTGGTAGTGGTCCGGCGTTGAGATCCTCTGCCTGCGGCGGCCGCAACGGCTCAGCGATGATCTTCCGCTGGTTGACCGTCTTGGGTCGGCCTCGCCGGTCCACATCGACAACAATCAACACCGCAGGCACGGCCATGCGCAGCTCCACCGGCCCCAAGGCTGTCGTGATCGTCCCCCTTCTTCAGCCCAAGACTTCGTGCACGCCCGTGAGAGAATTTGCGAGATATTTGAGCCTCCCACGGCGTCCCCCCGTCCCGTAATGCCGGGATCACCGGAGAGCGAGCAATACATGGCTGTTGATCTCAACACCTCAGCGGACCGAGCGTCGGCCGAAGTCGAGCCCGCGGCACGTAAGCATGCCCGCTCTCAAGTTCTACGAGATGATCGGTGGCCTGACCGGCTGGCGACGGCGATGTTCGCGTTTGCGGCGCTCGTCGTGGTCGCCACGTTCATTCCGCCGCTGAGACGGTACTTCGCTCAGTGGCACGACGTCGTCTCGATGTTGACCATCCCGATCGTGCCAAATCTGGTGTACGCGGCACTGCTCATCGCTATCGGTGTCGCATTGCGCCGCCGGCTGCGCGCAGCCTGGTGGATCTTCGTCATCTGGTGGATCATCCTGCCTCAGCTGGCACGCATCCTTTCGCTGATCGATGGTGGCCCGCTGCTGCAGATAGCGGGCCTGGTGATCATGAGCGCCGTCCTTGTGATCCTGTGGCGTGCGAAGCCGCAATTTCAAGCTCGCGGCAGGTTGAGGAACCTGTTTGCCGCGGTCATCTGTTTCCTGCTTGGCGGTGCGGTGATCTTGGTCCTCGGTACCTGGCTCGTGAGCACGTTCGGCACCACGCCGGATCTACCAACCGCGACACTCCATGTGCTCGACAAGATGCTGGGCGATATCGGGCTGGTCGGCACCGACCAGGTGCACTCTCCACTCTGGGTCACAATCTTGTTGGACGTCCTGGGCGCGGCGGTCCTCCTCGCCTCGACCTACCTGCTCTTCAAGCCCCCGCCGGAGACGCACACCCTGAATGCCGTGGACGAGGCCCGCGTGCGGACCCTGCTGCGCTCTTTCGGCGATTGGGACTCACTTGGCTACTTCGCCACCCGCCGAGACAAGTCCATCCTGTGGAACACCGGCGATCCGGCGACGGCGCAAGCTGGCGTTTCGTATCGGGTGATCGGATCGGTGAGCCTGGCCAGCGGCAACCCTGTGGGCGACCCCCAGCATTGGGGTTCGGCCATCGAGCAGTGGCGTGCCAAGGCTCGCGCTCACGGTTGGTCATGCGCTGTGATGGGCGCGGGCGAGCTGGGCGGAGCCGCATATACCGAGGCCGGACTGACAGCGTTCGAGATCGGCGACGAAGCGATCCTCGACATGCGCGCCTTCTCGCTCAACGGCCCCGGAATGAAGTCGGTGCGCCAGTCGGTCAGCAGATTGCAACGCCGCGGATACACCACGACCGTCACCCGGCACGGTGACGTGGATGCCGCGCACTTCCAAGAACTGTCGAACTCCGCCTCCCGGTGGCGGGGCGACGGCGGTGACGAGCGCGGGTTCTCGATGGCGCTCGGCCGTCTAGGGGATCCCCTAGACGCCCAATGCGTGCTCGTGGAGGCTCACGATGCCGAGGGCAAACTTCGAGCATTCCTGAGTTTCGTGCCATGGGGTCGCAACGGCCTCTCCCTCGATTTGATGCGCCGTGATCCCACCGCTGACAACGGTCTGGTCGAGCTCATGGTGGCCTCGCTGGCGGAGCGAGCCGCTGTCTTCGGCGTTGGACGGGTGTCCTTGAACTTCGCAATGTTCCGTGAGGCCTTCGAACGCGGCGCGGAGCTCGGCGCCGGGCCGATTGCGCGACTGTGGCGGCACGCGCTGGTGCTCGCGAGCCGGAACTGGCAGCTGGAGTCTCTCTACCGCTCGAACGCCAAGTATCAGCCCGACTGGCAGCCCCGATACATCTGCTTCGAGTACCCCTCGGATCTGCCTCGGGTCGGCACCGCGGCGGGCAGCGCAGAAGGGTTCCTGACACGACCATCGCTGGCGACGCTGAGCCGACATGGCAAGGAACCAGCCGCAGGTGCGCTGGAACGGGCCGGCGAGGAGTACGCGGCCGAGGTGACCGCCCACATTCCCGCTGAATCAGACGCCCTCGCCGATGCGCTGTCCACCGAAGGGCTGCCCGAACAGGTCCGCGTACGCCGCGAGAAGCTGGAACGGCTGCGGGAGCAAGGAGTCGATCCCTATCCAGTCAGTTTTCCGCGCACCCATACCTTGGCTCAGGTCCGAGCCGAGGCCGGTGATCTTCCTCCGGATACCCGGACCGGTCGTCGGGTCTCAGTTGCTGGCCGAGTCATCCTGAGTCGGGATGGCGGCAAACTCTGTTTCGCCACTTTGCGCGATGGCTCCGGCGACTTGCAGGTCATGATCGCGCTCGACGCCGTGGGACCTGAGATGCTGCAGCGCTGGCGGCAGGACGTTGACCTTGGTGATCACGTCGGCGTCACCGGTGAGGTGATCACCACCAAGCGCGGGGAGCTGACTGTCCGCGCCGACTCGTTCAAGATCACCAGCAAGTCGCTTCGCCCCTTGCCGGACAAGCACAAGGGGCTCACCGATCCCGAGGCCCGCGTCCGGGCTCGCTACGTCGACTTGATCGTAAGGCCGGAAGCCCGTGAGGTGGCGTACGCTCGCGCCACTGTCGTCCGCAGTATTCGCGAATCGCTGCATGATCGCGGCTTTACCGAGGTCGAGACCCCGGTTTTGCAGCTGATCCATGGCGGCGCGAACGCCCGGCCGTTCGAGACCCATATCAACGCCTATGATCTTGATCTTTACTTGCGGATCGCGACTGAGCTGCACCTGAAGCGCCTGATCGTCGGCGGCCTGGAGAAGGTATTCGAGATTGGGCGGCAGTTTCGCAATGAGGGTGTGGACTTCAAGCACAACCCGGAGTTCACCTCCATGGAGGTGTATGAAACCTACGGCGACTACAACACCATGCGGGTGCTGACCCAAGCCATCATCCAAGAGGCTGCGACGGCGGTCTACGGCTCGCCGATCGCCCGGAGGGCAGACGCCGAAGGCAAGATCACCGAGTACGACTTCTCCGGCGACTGGCCGGTTAAGACGATCTGCCAGGCGGTGTCTGAGGCGCTGGGCGAAGAGATCACCGTGGATACTCCGGTGTCGGTGCTGCACAAGCACGCGCAGGTGATTGGGCTGGACCTCGATCCCAGCGCCGGCTGGGGACATGTTCTCGAGGAGATCTACGGCGAGCTCTGCGAGAGTCGTACGACGACGCCGGTCTTCTACACCGATTTCCCTAAGGAGAATTCACCACTCGCGCGTGCGCACCGAGACGAGCCGCGGCTGGCCGAGAAGTGGGATCTGGTGATCTTCGGCTCGGAACAGGGCACCGCGTACTCGGAGTTGACCGATCCCCTTGAGCAGCGGGAGCGATTGGTGGCGCAGTCTCTTCGCGCTGCCGCCGGCGATCCAGAAGCCATGCAGGTCGACGAGGACTTCCTCGAGGCGCTGGAGTACGGGATGCCGCCCACAGGCGGTATGGGTTTGGGTGTCGATCGGTTGGTGATGAACCTCACTGGTCTCGGCATCCGTGACACGATCTTGTTCCCACTGGTGAAGCCGCAGGCCTAGGCAAGACGAGATCCTCAGAACGACGCCGATCGAGAGATTGCGTCCGAGAGCCGTCCCGCCAGACCCTTGTCGTCAGCAATATCCGTGCGCGCTGCGATGCCGGTGTCGGGTCGGTCAGTGATGATCCCGTCGACAGCGTCATTCATGTAGTAGCGCATCTGCTGTTCGTCGTCGACCGTCCAGACGATCACGTTGTATCCGGCAGCCCATGCTTGTCGTACGAATCGGGTGCTGAATGACTGTTGTTCGATGACAATGAAGTCCGCATTGACGTCGGGTACGCCACCGAAGTTGATCGGCACGATGAAGCCAACGATCAGCTGTGGCCGCAGACGCTTCAGCTCTTCGACGACCTCACGGCTGAGTGAGTGGTAGGTATAGGCCTCCGTGACACCGGCCCGGTCCAGGACCGCCAGTAGCCGCGGTACCAGGTCAGGGGTTTCGCCACCGTGCAACTTGATCTCCAGCAGCTGTGGCAAGTTCAGATGAATCGACAGTCGAATCCACTCTTCGAGAGAGGGGATCTTGGCCTCCATCCCTCCTGCTCTAACGGTGATCTTCGTTAGCTCGTCCTGGGTGAGGTCTTTGACGTTGAGGTTCCTGCCGGACAATCGCTTGAGATTGGTGTCGTGCATCACGACGAACTTTCCGTCCTTGGTTTCCATGACGTCGAACTCGACGCGGTCAGCTCCTGCCCTAGCAGCTGCCTGCAGGGCAGGAAGCGTATTCTCCACTCCGCCTTGGATGAAACCGCGGTGCGCCAAGACCTCGGTCTCATTGCTGTCGGCCAAGTTGACCATGGCCCGATGGTTCAGCACCGCGCTGATCATGAACGCTACAACGACGGCGCCCGTCGCCAGGCCCCAGAGCAGCTTCCGGCGCTCGGCAGTGAGGTGCGACGGTTCTGAGTGTGAGATCACCGCCGGCGTGCGCCGATGATCTTCAGGCAGGCGTGACAGCCAATCGCGCATCATCGCCGTCAGAGACTGGACGATCATGATCGTGAACAAGGCGGTGATCACGAACGTCCCGATCTGCCAGGCACTGAGACCGACGGCGGCCGTCCATGGCGACACACTGGGCTGGAGCTGATCAGTGGCGATCGTCGGCGCAATGGTCAGCAGGGCCAGTAAGAAGCTCGCCACGGCCGCCGGGATGGTCACCACGATCAGCAAGCCGACAATCCGCAGCGAGCGCCAGCGCGTCAGTCGCCAGCTGGTGACAAAGGCCTGCCAGACGCCTGCTGACGTGGTGCCTAGCAGCGGCAGAGTGAAGATCAACCGCAGATTCACGTAGAAGACCAGCAGCAGGACGGCGCCGTAGAACAGACTGCCAGAGCCGCTCTTGTTCAGCTCCTCGCCGACGAACGGTGGCACAGCGACATTCTTGGTCAAGATTGTCGTGAGTCCCAGCTGGCCAAGGGGCAGTAGCAAGATCAAATAGACGAGCATCAGCAGGCCCTGTGGGTGGGCGAGCTTCTTGATCGTGTCCCAGACCTGGTGAAGCGTGAACCGGAACGAGATGGCGTCACCGTCTTGGTGGTGCGAAGCCAGGATGAACAAGGTGACAAATTCCGTCGTAATCGCCACGACGGCGACGATCGCGATGACCAGGAGCGTCACATCGGCCAGCGGATTGCGCAGCACGTGAGATATCCGGTCGTAGGCGATACTGCCCAGCCCGGTTTCCACGAGTGTCAGTTGATAGAGCAACCGGATCACAGGAATAGCGATCAAGATCACCAACAACTGCATGGCGCCGATCGTCAAGACATAGAACTGCGGACTCCGCCAGGTCGTCCTATGCGCAGTGCCGATCGCACGGAAGATGCCCACCGGCTTGACGGTGGGCTGTGGAGTCAGCTGCTCTTCAGCGAGGTCGCTGGCACCCATCTGGCATCACCTATTCCGACTCCGCGTCATCTGCTGATGATGCCAAGTCCACGTAAGTAATGCGAAGTCACAAATGCGCATCGAGTTGCTAGTGCCCTTCCAGGGCACTAGCTCGTAGCAGGAGCCTTGCGTCGAATGCCGAACAGGGTGAAGAGCAGTCGCAAGGATTCGCCCTGCCCGCCGCCCAGTGTGTATCTTGGTCCGTTGGTGCCGTCCCTTGCGTGGCATTGACGCGCCCCTATAGCTCAGCAGGCAGAGCGTCTCCATGGTAAGGAGAAGGTCTGCGGTTCGATTCCGCATGGGGGCTCGGACTCCGTCTCCGATGCCACCGCGCATTGGCGGAATATGCGGTCTATCCAGACCGTTTCCACACCGGACGACTGGTAGGGGGAGACCACAGCGGGATAGCTCAGGCGGTAGAGCAAGCGGCTCATAATCGCTGTGTCGCGGGTTCGAGTCCCGCTCCCGCTACCAGCAACACGAGGACTGTTCACGAGCACAATCGAGGATTTTGAGGACACAGGACCATGGCCAAGACCGTAGATATCCGGCCGAAGATCACGCTGGCTTGCACGCAGTGCAAGGAGCGGAACTACATCACCAAGAAGAACCGGCGCAACGATCCGGATCGCCTCGAGCTGAAGAAGTTCTGCCCCCGCTGCAAGACCCACACGCCGCACCGTGAGACCCGCTGACACAACGTAGCCGACCAGGCCCGGCACTCATCGGGCTCGCCCACGGCAGCAGGCATCCTGAGGGCAATCTGGGTATCGAGCGGCTCATGACTGCCGTCTCCCGGCAATCACGGATCGTTGCGGTGCCGGCCTACCTCGACCTGGCAAGCCCAGACTTGGCCGCGGCCGCGCGGCACCTTGCTGCGGCTGGGCATACGACAGCAGTCATCGTTCCCCTCCTCTTCACTGAGGCATTTCACGCGACCGTCGATGTGCCCGAGACGGTAGGAAGTGTCGCTTCGTGGAGCTCACTTCAGCTCATCGTCGCCGACATCCTGGGCACCGGCGATGACGTTGCGAACCTGCTGCGGCAGAGCCTGGACGAGACCGGTATCGATGATCACGCCTCCGTCCTGCTCTATGCCGTCGGGTCATCCAGGCCCGCCGCCAACGACGCCGTTGTTGATCTTGCAGCGCGACTCGCCGAGAGCAGGGGCGGTGCAGTGCGCGCCTGTTTCGGCACCTGCCCACCAGGGGTGGCCGATGTGGTTGAAGGGCTGCCCGACCCGATTGCGGTCGTTCCGCTGTTCCTGGCCGAGGGCCTGCTGCTTGGATCCGTACGCGCCATCGCGTCCCAGCGTGGTTGGCGAGTCATCGAGCCGCTGGGGGAGCGGGCGGCCGGCCTGGTCCGTCAGCGCTACGACAGCGCATGCACAACCCTGTTTTGAACCGCTCGCGCAGCGCGCGTGGAACAGCGACGCGCCAGCCTTGCTCAGCACGGCGACGCGCGATTCTCCGACGCTCGCGGCTCCGCAGGTCCGTTAGCGTTGCTCCCATGGCCATCACCGAGGCACATGCCGGACGCCGCTATCCGGCGTGCGATCCGTACCAGGTATCGGCAGCCAAGATCGCTGAGTTTGCGGCCGCCCTGGGCGATGACAACCCGAGATATCGGGGCGAGTCGCCGATCGCGCCGCCCACCTTTGCCACGGTCATCTCCGCACCTGCATTGGCCCAGCTCTTCGGGGATCCAGAGTTGGAGCTTTCGCTGGATCGGGTTGTGCACGCTGACCAACGCTTTAGTTTCATCCGACCGCTCCGCACCGGCGACGTGGTGATCGCCACGCTCACTATCGACAAGGTGCGGCTTCGCACAGGTTCGGAAATGGTCTCGGCCACAGTGAACATTTCGAGCCTGGACGACGAGGCCATCTGCTCCTCACATGCCACGTTCCTTCACGCCAGGAAGACACCGGCATGAAGGCCACGGTGGTTGAAGGAATCGAAATCGGCACCCAGCTACCCCCACTCGCCGCCCGGTTCACCAGGGAGCGACTAGTCCGGTACGCCGGCGCTGCGACGGACTTCAATCCGATCCACTACTCGGAGCACTTCGCCCGACAAGTCGGGCTGCCGGGTGTCATTGCCCAGGGCATGCTCACCATGGGAACGGCGCTTCGGGTGGTGACGAACTGGGTAGGAGATCCCGGCCGGGTCACCTCTTATTTCGTTCGGTTCACCCGGCCAGTGACAGTGCCCGATGATGCCGACGGAGTTGAAGTGCAGTTCAGTGCCAGCGTCGTAGCGATCGAGGGATCGCTGGTTACGATCGGCATCGAAGCGATCTGTGATAACCAGAAGGTGCTGGGCGCGGCGCGAGCCGAAGTCGATCTTGGTGTCCGAGTTCCGCATCGTGATCATGAAGTCCGAGATGCGCCCCGAGTACCTTGACCTACGCCCTGAGGCTGTGGACATGAGACCTCAGCCCACACAGCCGCGCCCTGAGCCTGTCGGGCGCGAGGTGCTGGCCGACCATACGACGCTGCGGGTCGGCGGTCCCGCAGGCCGGATGATCACCGCCCAGACCGAGACAGAGCTGGTCGAGACGGTTCGTGATCTGGACGCGGCCGGGGAACCGCTCCTCATCCTCGGTGGAGGCTCGAACGTGCTGATCGGCGATGCCGGTTTCGACGGCACGGTCGTCAAGATCGCGACACATGGCATGGCCGAGGACACTGCGGCCTGTTCCGGTGCTGTGATCACAGTGGCGGCTGGCGAAGAATGGGACCCGATGGTTCAGCTTGCCATCGAGAAAGGCTGGAGCGGCCTCGAAGCGATGTCCGGCATCCCCGGGCTGGCGGGTGCGACGCCGATCCAGAACGTCGGCGCGTACGGTGCGGACGTCAGTGAGCTGATCTCGACGGTGCGCACGCTCGACCGGTCCACCGGGCAGCTCAAGACCTTCTTTCCGATCGAATGCGGTTTCGGCTACCGAACGTCGCGTTTCAAGTCCAACCCAGGACGCTTCGTGGTGCTGTCGGTGACCTTCCAGCTCCGCCTTGGCGCGATGTCTCAGCCGATCCGCTATCCGGAGCTGGCCCGGGCTCTAGGCCTCGAAGTTGGGCAGCGCGCTCCAGCGGCGGAGGTGCGCGAGGCTGTGTTGGCACTACGTGCCGCCAAGGGCATGGTGCTGGTGGAAGATGATCACGACACCTGGAGCGTCGGGTCATTCTTCACCAATCCAATCGTCAGCCAGGCAACGGCCCGTGAATTACCAGCTGAGGCGCCACGCTTCAGCCAACCCGATGGGATGGTCAAAACGAGTGCCGCCTGGCTCATCGAGCAGGCTGGTTTTGCCAAGGGCTATGGGCATGGCGCGGCCCGAATCTCGGGAAAGCACACGCTCGCAGTGACGAACCGCGGTGGAGCCACTGCGGCGGACCTGCTCAGCTTGGCACGAGAGATCCAGGCCGGCGTGCGCGCCAGATTTGGCATCGTGCTAGTCCCTGAGCCAGTCCTCGTAGGGTGTGAGCTGTGAGCTTGGCGCAGTTCGTCGTCTGGGCACCACGACGGTCATCGGTCGCCTTGATGATCAAGAAGGTCAGCGAGAACACGCCGGTCAGGGTGGCCATGGAGAAAGACGAGGAGGGCTGGTGGTTCCCGGCTGAGCCGCTGCCGGACGATGCTCTACCGGGCGACGGGCGCATCGGTGAATTTGACTACGGCTTCATTCTCGACGACTCCGATGCCGTGCTTCCAGATCCTCGGTCACGCCGCCAGCCCAATGGTGTGCATGGGTGGTCACGGACCTTCGACCTGGACGAGTTCGTCTGGTCCGACCAGAAGTGGACCGGCAAGCAACTCGCGGGTTGCATCATCTATGAACTGCACGTCGGAACCTTCACACCCGAAGGCACCCTGATGGCAGCGATTGACCGGCTCGGCCACCTGGTTGAGCTCGGAGTTGACTTCGTCGAGCTGATGCCCGTCAATGCCTTCAACGGCCCGCACAACTGGGGCTACGACGGCGTGCATTGGTATGCCGTACACGAGGGTTACGGCGGCCCGCTTGGTTACATGCAGTTCGTCGATGCTTGCCACCGAGCCGGTCTGGGCGTGATCCAGGACGTGGTCTACAACCACCTCGGTCCCAGCGGCAACTACCTGCCGGAGTTTGGCCCCTACCTGAAGAAGGACGCGGGTCAAATCTGGGGAGATGAGCCGAACCTGGACGGCGAGGAGTCCGACGAGGTGCGGCGCTACATCATCGATAACGCATTGATGTTCCTCACCGACTATCACGTCGACGGGCTGCGCCTCGACGCTGTGCACGCACTGCACGACACACGTGCGACGCACCTTCTGGAGGAGTTGAACATCGTCGTTTCCGCGCGCAGCACGTTCTTACGCCGACCGATGCCGCTTATCGCCGAATCAGACTTGAACGACCCCCGGCTGATCACCGCGCGAGAAGGCGGTGGCTACGGCCTGACGGCACAGTGGAGCGACGACTTCCACCATGCTCTTTACGTGAGCCTGACCGGCGATGCCAGCGGCTACTACGCCGACTTCGACTCCCTGGCAGCCCTCGGCAAGGTGTTTGAAAGCGGGTTCTTCCATACCGGCACCCGATCCAGCTTCCGCGGCCGGACCCACGGACATCCGATTGACACCTGGCGTACGCCGACCTGGAGATTGGTCGTCTGCTCGGACAACCATGATCAGATCGGCAACCGCGCCAAGGGTGAACGGCTGTCGAGCAAGATCAGTCCGGCACAGCAGGCTATTGCGGCAATGCTGACACTGCTCAGCCCCTTCACCCCAATGATCTTTATGGGCGAGGAATGGGGAGCCGCGACGCCCTGGCGCTTCTTTACTTCCCATCCCGAGCCGGAGCTCGCCGAGATGGTCCGGGCTGGCCGGCTCGAGGAGTTCGCCCAAATGGACTGGGATACCAGCGACGTGCCCGATCCACAGGATCCGCGCACTTTCGAGGTATCCCGGCTGGACTGGTCGGAGCTCGAGCAGCCCCGCCACGCCGAGTTGCTGGAGCTGACCAGACGGCTGATCAGCATCCGGCGTACCTATCCAGACTTCACTGACCCGAGCTTCGACCAGGGACACGCACGGTCGAATGACGAGGCGGGATGGCTACTGCTGGAACGCGGCGACATGATCATGGTTGTCAATTTCCGCGACCGCCCGACCGAGGTAGACGTGGGACGCACGGTGGAGCCGGTGATCACCATCGGTCAGATCGAGGTGGCTGACCACCTGGTTCGGCTTGGATCGCACAGTGCCGTAGCGGCCGACGCCACGCAATACCTGGTCTTCGCCGCTCCCCGGCGCGCAGCCGCCGTGCTCCGGGGCAACGAGCTGAAGTAACTCGCGCGCTACTCATGGCTCGAACTTGATCTCCCGCTTCAAGATCTTGCCCGTCGGACCCTTGGGAATCGGGCCGAAGCGGATGATCCGGGGATACTTGAACGCCGCGATCTGCTCCTTCACGTACTTGCGTAGCTCGTCATCGGTCGCCGAGGCACCCTCCTTGAGCGTCACCAACGCGGCGACCTCCTCCCCGCAGCTGGCATCCGGGATTCCGAAGACCGCTGCTTCGGCCACTGCTGGATGCGCGTACAAGATCTCCTCGACCTCGCGGGGATAGACCTTGTAGCCATTGCGGATGATCATGTCCTTCTTGCGGTCGACGATGAAGTAGAAGCCGTCGTCGTCGCGCCGGGCCAGATCTCCGGAGTGGAACCAGCCGCCCCGCATGGCATCGGCCGTCGCTTCTGGTTGGTTCCAGTAACCCTTCATGACGTTCTCGCCGCGGATCACGATCTCACCGATTTCACCATCGGCGACCTCCCGGTCCTCCTCGTCGCGCAGCCCGAACTCAACTCCTCGGATCGGCGTCCCCACCGACCCGGGTTTGCCGGGCCGGTCGGGGTGGTTGAACGAGGCGACAGGTGAGGTCTCGGAGAGGCCGTAACCTTCGAGGAGCCTGAAGCCAAACGCGTGCTCGACGCCGCGCAATACCTCGACCGGCAGTGACGCTCCGCCTGAGGCTGCCACCTTGAGCGAAGACGTATCGAAGTGCTCCCTGTTCTTCGCAGCGAGCAGTCCCACATACATGGTCGGTACGCCAAGAAAGATCGTTACCCGATCGGCGGAGATGATCGACAAGGCCTGCTCCGGATCGAACTTCGGCAGCAAGGTAAAGCAGGCCCCACCGGCCATTGCGGCATTGAGGCCCACTGTCTGGCCGAACGAGTGGAAGAGCGGCAAGCCGCCGAAGATCACGTCGCCAGGCCCCATCGGCAGCAGCGTCTCGATCGTCGTGCGAACGTTGCTGCTGAGATTGGCGTGAGTGAGTTCGGCACCCTTGGGCTGTCCGGTGGTACCGGAGGTGTACAAGATCACCGCAGTCTCGTCGCCGCTAAGCTCGGCAACCTGCTCGGTCGGCTCGGTTTGTGCCAGCTCAGCATCGAAATCGCCCGGGACAGTGATGATCACCTCGGTCCCGGTGACACCCCCTGCTTTCGCGGCTTCCTCGGCGAAGAACGGGAATACCACCGCGACTTCTGCGCCGCAGTCACGCCAGACGAAGGAGATTTCACCCGCCTTGAGCAGTGGGTTCATCGGCACCGCGATGGCACCGATCCGCAGTATCGCGTAATAGACGATCGGGAAATAGGCCACGTTCGGCATGATCATCGCGACCCGATCACCGACTCGGACACCGCGATGACGAAGAGTCGTCGCGAATCGGGCAACGGCCGCATCCAGGCTGGCATAGCTCAGAATGGTTTCGCCCTGTTTGATAGCTGGGAGGCCGGGGTCGCTGGCTGCTCGTTGCTTCACCCAAGTCGCGAGATTGGCTGAGACTGGACTCGACGTCGTTGTCATAACTCGACCTTAGTTTGCAGCCGCTGGGGGCTCGCTCGGTGGATCCCGCCCATCCCCGCCGGACATTTGGAAGTCCCTGATAC
>Ga0075421_100007857_pt1 | contig 13075 bp, 10 predicted proteins | sample SoiMetdeltSBSDD5_FD_75292 | JGI IMG/M metagenome (GOLD analysis project Ga0075421, IMG submission 75292) | Bulk soil microbial communities from a Populus tree surrounding site in Tennessee, USA - Soil MetaG P. deltoides SBSDD5 | ecosystem: Environmental > Terrestrial > Soil > Tree plantation... | reverse complement strand
CTCTCCGAGCGAAACCCGCCGCTCTACAGCACGCGGCTCATCTTTCCGTTCTTCAAGAACCTGATTCCAGACCTTGGATACCTCTACGTCCTGTTCGCGGTGTTCGTGCTGGTGTGCGCGAGCAACGGCGTCAACCTGACGGACGGCCTCGACGGACTCGCGATCAGCACATTTGGCGTAGCCGCTGCGGCATACACGGCGCTCGCGTACGTGACCGGGCACGCGGTTCTCGCCGAATACCTTTTGCTCGTGCGATTCCCGCCGGCGGGAGAGTTGACGATCTTCTGCGGCGCACTGGTTGGAGCCAGTCTCGGGTTCCTCTGGTACAACTCGTATCCCGCCGAGATCTTCATGGGCGACGTCGGGTCACTGGCGCTCGGAGGCGCCCTTGGCACCGTTGCGATCCTGATCAAGCAGGAGCTGCTGCTGCCCATCGTCGGCGGCGTGTTCGTGCTCGAAGGGCTGTCCGTCATCATCCAGGTCGCCTCCTTCAAGCTCACTGGAAAGCGCGTGTTCAAGATGGCGCCGCTGCACCATCACTTCGAGTTGCTTGGATGGAGCGAGCCGAAGGTCATCACACGATTTCTGATCGTGGCGGTGATCTTTGCGCTCTTCAGTCTCACGACGTTAAAGCTGCGGTGATGGTGTGCGCGGTGACGACTTCTCGGTTCGTGGACGGCGAGTGGTGGTGGTCGGGGCGGCTCGCAGCGGTATCGCGGCGGCGGAACTGCTTCATCGACGGGGAGCGCGGGTGGTGCTGACCGAGCGGCGCGGCGACTTCGAGCAGGCGACGGCGCTGAGGAATACGGGCATCGACGTGGATCTTGGCGGTCATGCGCAGGCGACGTTTGTCACGGCGGATCTGATCGTGACGAGTCCGGGTGTTCCGCCGGATGAGCCGAACCTCGTCGCCGCGAAGAATCGAGGAGTCGAGGTCATCGGCGAGCTGGAGCTCGCGTCGCGGTGGTTGAGAGGTCGCGTGATCGCAGTGACGGGTACGAAGGGGAAGTCGACGACGACAACGTTGCTCGGGCGGATGGTGGCGGCCGAGGGGCGGCACGTGCTCGTGGGAGGCAACATCGGGGTGCCACTGTCGTCACAGGTGGACGACTCGACGCCCGAGACGATCCACGCGGTCGAGGTCAGCAGCTTCCAGCTCGAGACGACGACGACCTTCCGTCCGTGGATCGCGTTGTGGCTCAACCTCGCGGACGACCATCTCGATCGGCATCTGGATGTCGCCGCCTACGCGGCGGCCAAGGCGCGCATCTTCGCGAACCAGCGCGCTGAGGACTGGGCCGTTGTGAATCTCGACGACCCGATCGTGATGGCGCATAGCGACGGCATCGCGAGCACGCGCGTGGGATTTTCGCCTTTGGGATCGGCGAGCGATGGCTTTTCGGTCGATGGCGAGTGGATTGTCCGACGTACTCGCACTGCCACCGAACGTCTGGTTCCCGTGTCGGCGGTGGAACTGACCGGCAGGCACATGCTGGGAAACGTGGTCGCGGCAGTCGCGACGGCGTCAGTGGCTGGCATCAGCGCGAACGCGATGATCGCGGCGCTCACGGGATTTAGAGGCCTCGAGCATGTGATGGAGCCGGCCGGCCGCATCGGCGAGGTCAGTTTCGTCAACGACTCGAAAGCGACAAACGTCGATGCGGCTCTCCGATCGATCGAGAGCTTTCAGGGTCGAGTGGTTGCGCTCGTGGGAGGCCATTTCAAAGGTGGCGATTTCAGGGATCTGCGCGCCGCGCTCGCTGCGCGGGGTCGAGCCGTGGTCGCGATGGGAGAGGCGGCGCCGCTCGTGCGCGAGGCGCTCGCCGACGTGCTGCCGGTGATCGACGCGGCATCGATGAGGGAAGCGGTTGAACGCGGCTACGAGGCCGCGCGTCCCGATGGAATCGTCTTGCTCGCGCCGGCATGCGCGAGCTTCGACTGGTTTCGCGATTACGCGGAGAGAGGGCGCGTGTTCAAAGAGGAAGTTGCGAAGTTGCGTGCGCGATTGTGATCACGACACACCGAGGCAGTGAGGCACAGAGGAAACCAAGAAGTGTTCGAAAGCGAAGAGTCGAGCAGTGAGCAGTCGTCAGTCGGCCGGCGCGGGTGGGAGCTTACCGCTGGGAACGCAGGCTACCCCGGTCTGCGAGGTGGGTGTCCCACCCCACGCGCCGACTGATGACTGCTGACTGCTTGACGCCTTGGCCCAAGGGATCGGGATCTTAGCCGATCTCGCTGTGCCGGGTCTCAAAAACAGGACCCGCCCTACGTAGATGCACGGAGGGCGAGTCCTGCACCCGGGACCCGCCAGATTTTCGGTCGTTTTGAGAGGTTTCTGTAGGCGACAGGGGACGGTATGGCAAGAAAGCTCAAATCGGACCGCATTCTCTTCACGGCAGCGGTGCTGCTGGTGTGCGTGAGCGTGGTGATGGTCTACAGCGCGTCCGCTGCCCTCGCCTTCGATCGGTACAGGCAGGCCTACATGTTCCTGACCCGCCAGGCCATGTGGACCGTGCTGGGGTTGGTGGCGCTGGCCGTGTCGATGCGGATCGACTACCGCACGTACCGCAACGAGCCGTTCATCTGGTCCCTCACGGGAGTGGTTTGTGTGCTCCTCGTCCTGGTGCTCTTCAGCGCACCGGTCAACGGAGCGCGGCGATGGTTCAATCTCGGCGGCCTCGGAATTCAGCCGTCCGAGATCGCCAAGATTGCCGCCATCCTCTTCACCGCGCTGACGCTCGAGCGCCGCATGCACCGCATCGACGAACTCTCATACTCGCTCCTGCCCATCGCTATCGTCGTCGGCGCGATGAGCGGACTAATTCTGCTGGAACCGGATCTCGGCACGGCCGCTTCCCTCCTGATGGTCGTCGGCATGATGGTCTTCGCCGCGGGATTGAACTACCGGTATCTCATCGGCACGGCGATCGCCGCTGTGCCGGTGCTCTACCTCTTGATCGCCAGTTCTCCATATCGACTGCGCAGACTGCTGGCGTTCATGAATCCCGAAGCCGATCCGCTCGGTGATGGCTTCCAGGTAATGCAATCGCTCATCGCGGTCGGTACTGGCGGAGTGTTCGGCCGGGGCCTGATGGGCGGCGTTCAGAAACTGTTCTTTCTTCCCGAGCCGCATACCGACTTCATCTACGCCGTGATCGGCGAAGAGCTTGGTCTCCTCGGTGCCACGACCGTGCTTCTGTGCTTCGGCATCATCGCGTGGCGGGGCGTGCGCATCGCGCTGCGGACACCGGACGCGTTCGGGTCGTTCATTGCGCTGGGCATCACCGCGATGATCGCCGTCCAGGCACTCGTGAACATCAGCGTTGTTCTCGGTTTGTTACCGACCAAAGGGATCCCCCTTCCGTTAGTGAGTTCCGGCGGATCGTCGCTGTTGATCAGTCTGCTGGGCATCGGCGTGCTGCTCAACATCTCGCAGCACGAGGAAGTGGGCTAAAGGGTTCGAGCGTGCGAAGGTCGACGTGCGAAGGGTTAGAGGTTTGAGTGGCGGTTTCCGTGTTGATCGCGGGTGGCGGGACGGGAGGGCATCTGTATCCAGGCATCGCCGTGGCCAGGGCGCTGCTCGCGCGCGTGCCGGACGCGCAGGTGACGTTCGTCGGCACCGCCACCGGCATCGAGTCGCGTGTGGTTCCGCGCGAGGGGTTCACTCTCGATGTGATTCGCAGCGCCGGGCTCAAGGGCAAGTCGCTGCCTTCGCTGGCGCGCGGGCTGGCGCTCCTGCCGGCCAGTGCGCTCGACGCGTGGCGCGTGCTGTCGCGCCGGCGTCCGTCGGTCGTGATTGGCGTGGGTGGATACAGCTCGGGGCCAGTCGTGGCGCTGGCAGCGCTGCGAAGGATTCCGACGCTCCTGATGGAGCAGAACGCAGTGCCTGGTCTGACCAACCGACTGCTCGCGTCGCTGGTGAGTGCCGCAGCGGTGACGTATGAGGCGAGCCTCGCAACATTCGGCGGGAAGGCGTTCGTGGCGGGTAATCCGGTTCGGCCGGAGTTCTTTCGTGGGGAGGCGTATGGAGAACACAGTTCGCCGCCTGGGGCGGCTCGGGTCCTAGTCTTTGGCGGCTCTCAGGGGGCGCACGCGATCAACGTGGCCATGGTGGAGGCAGCGCCGCGGCTGGCTGCCGCCGCACCTGCAGTGGCCATCACGCACCAGTCGGGAGAACGCGATTTGGAGATGGTCAGGGATGGCTACCGGCGGGCAGGGCTCGAAGCCCGGGTGGAGCCGTTTCTGTTCGCGATGGATCGGGAGATGAACACGGCAGACCTCGTGGTCTGCCGCTCGGGGGCCACGACACTGGCGGAACTGACGGCGTCGGCGCGCCCCTCGATTCTGATCCCGTTCCCGGGGGCCACTGACGATCATCAGCGCAAGAACGCCGAGGCGCTCGCCACTGTCGGTGCCGCCACGATGATCGACCAGCGGGAGCTGACCGGCGATCGGTTGGCGACCGCGATTCTGGCGCTCGCCGGCAACGACGTTGAACGCCGCCGCATGGGTGCAGCAGCGGCGCAACTGGCGCGACCCGACGCGGCAACGGCGATCGTAGACAAGGTGCTGGAGCTTGCAACGTGAAATCGGGAGTTCCACGTTCCACGTTCAGGGTTCCGGGTTTGTGTTCGGCGTTCGAGGTTCATGGTGCCGCGTGTCGCTGATGCTTGGTCGTACGCGACGCGTGCATTTTGTTGGGATTGGCGGGATTGGGATGAGCAGTATCGCGGAACTGCTGGCGAATCTCGGCTATGTCGTGAGCGGCTCGGACGAGCGACGTTCGGAAGTCACAACGCGATTGGAGCAGTCATTCGGAGTGATGGTGTTCGAAGGGCATAGAGCAGGCCAGGTCGGCGACGCCGACGTCGTCGTCTACTCCTCGGCGGTTCGAGCCGCCAACCCGGAGATCGTCGACGCTCGCCAGCGCGGAATCCCGGTGATTCCCAGGGCCGAGATGCTTGCCGAGTTGATGCGACTGCGCTTCTCGATCGCCATCGCGGGATCGCACGGGAAGACGACGACGACCTCGATGATTGCGCTGGTACTGGAACGCGCCGGATTGGATCCGACGGCGGTCATTGGCGGCCGGCTCAGCGCGTTCGGCAGCAACGCGCGGCTCGGGCAGGGCGACTACCTGGTGGCCGAAGCCGATGAAAGCGACCGTTCGTTCCTGATGTTGTGGCCGTCGATCGCGGTCGTGACCAACATCGACGACGAGCACATGGAGAGTTACGGAAGCCTGGCGTCGCTGCAAGACGCATTCGTGGAGTTCGTGAACAAGGTTCCGTTCTACGGCGCGACAGTGGCGTGTGCTGATGATGCCAACCTCCGCGCCGTCTTTCCCCGCGTGACTCGCCGACTGGTGACCTACGGCCTCGATCACGCCGAGGCTCACATTTTGGCGACTGACATCGAGCTCGGTGCTTTTGGAGGGCGCTGCGTCGTCCATCGGCGCGCAGCGGGCGGAATCGAAACGCTCGGCCGTCTCGAGCTCGCCGTGCCAGGCAGACACAACCTGCAAAACGCGCTTGCTGCCGTCGCCGTGGGAGAACGCGTCGGCCTCGAGTTCGATCGCGTGGCTGCAGCATTGGCGAGCTTCCACGGCGCCGAGCGGCGCTTCGAGCGACATGGCGAGGTGAACGGTGTGCTGGTCGTCGACGATTACGGCCATCATCCGACCGAGATCGCAGCAGTGCTGGCTGCCGCGCGAGCGACGCTGCCGGGCCGGCTCGTGATCGCGTTCCAGCCGCATCGCTACTCTCGAACGGCGCACCTGATGGACGCCTTTGGTCCCGCACTGCGCGAGGCCGACGAGATCGTGCTGTCGGACATCTACGCAGCTGGCGAGGAACCGATCGCCGGGGTCACGGTTGAACGACTCGCCGAATCGATTCGAACGGGATCAGGTCGTCCGGTCCGGGTGGCGCGTACGCTCGACGACGTCCTGTCGGAGCTGTTGCACATCGCACGGCCGGGAGATGCCGTGGTCACGCTTGGTGCTGGTTCGATCGGCACGCTGCCGAAGCGACTGCTGCATGCCCTCAAAGGGCGGGGAGCCGCGTCATGACGCCAGTTGCTGCTCCCGCGGACAAGCGTTTCCGGCGCTCGAAAGTGAGCCCCACTCGACAACGGCACTGGTTGCCCTCGTGGTGGACGATCAGTCGCGTCGGGGCCGCGGTCATCGTCGTGGGGCTCGCGCTCTACGTGACCATCGGGTTCGTGCTCGCCTCGGACGCGTTCACGGTGACGCGCATCACCGTGCAGGGCAACCACCGGATGTCTCGCGGCGAAGTGTTGGGACTGCTTGATGGACTCTCTGGAGCCAGCATCCTGATGACCGATCTCGAGAGCTGGAGGCAGAAACTGCTGGACTCTCCATGGGTCGCCGACGCGTCCATTCGCCGGATGTTTCCCGGCACGCTCGCCATCGTGATCGAGGAACGTGAACCGATCGGCATCGGCCGCATCAAGGGCAGGCTGTTTCTGATCGACGAAACCGGCCGTGTCATCGACGAGTTCGGTCCGAACTACGCCGATCTGGATCTGCCGATCGTCGACGGCCTCGCTGCCGCGGAGGTCGAGGGCGAATCGGTCGACGCCGCGCGCGCAGCGCTGGCTGGCCGTCTGATGGGCGCGCTCGCGAATCAGCCGACGCTGGCAGGGCAGGTGTCGCAGATCGATGTCAGCGACGTTCGCAACGCCGTGGTCATGCTCAAAGACGACACGGCGCTGCTGCGGGTTGGAGACGCGCGGTTCTTGGAGCGCCTGCAGTCCTATCTCGATCTGAGGCCGGCGCTGCGTGAGCGCATGGCCGACATCGATTACGTGGATCTGCGCTTTGACCCGCGAGTCTACGTCAGGCCGCAAGGCCGCGTGCGCGCGGCCGGCGCTTCGCGGGGACAGACTGCGAGTGGCGGCAAGCGGCCGTCGCCGGGCCGGAGCGGCGGCTAGGGGTTGCGGAAGGAGTTCACGTGGCTCGGAGAGAGCAATACGTAGTCGGGCTCGACGTCGGCACCTCGACGGTCATCTGCGTCATCGGCGAAAGCCTGGAGGACGGCAGCCTCAACGTCGTTGGGATCGGGGTGTCGGAGTCTCGCGGTATCAAGCGCGGCGTCGTTGTCAATCTCGAGGCGGCGGTGGAGTCGATCAAGAAGGCGATCGAAGAAGCCGAGTTGATGGGCGGCATCGAGATCGACCTCGTGCACATCGCACTGTCGGGTCCGCACGTCAAGGGTTTCAACAGCCGCGGTGTCGTCGCGGTTGCCGGCAAGAACCGCGAAGTGGCGCGCGACGATGTACGACGAGCGATCGAAGCGGCGAAGGCGGTCGCGCTTCCGACGGGACGCGAGATCCTGCATGTGCTTCCGCAGGATTTTGTCGTCGACGAGCAGGACGGCGTCGGTGCTCCCGAGGGGATGACCGGCGCGCGGCTCGAGGTCAATGTGCACGTCGTCACGGGAGCGATGTCGTCGACGCAGAACATCGTTGCCTGCGTGAACCGCGCTGGCGTGCACGTGGTCGACACCGTGATCGAGCAGCTGGCCGGCGCCGAGGCCGTGCTCACGCTCGATGAGAAAGAGCTGGGTGTCGCCCTGGTCGATATCGGTGGCGGCACCGTAGACCTTGCGATCTTCGAGCGCGGCCATCTGTGGCACACGGCAGTCGTCGCCGTGGGGGGCGATCACTTCACCAGCGACATCGCCGTCGGCTTGCGCACGCCGATTCCCGACGCTGAGAAGGTCAAGCGCAAGTATGGGTGCGCGCTGTCATCGATGGTCGACGAAGACGACACGATTGAGGTGGCGAGCGTTGGCGGCCGCAAGCCGCGCCTCATGGCCCGCCGAATCCTGTCCGAGATTCTGCAGCCGCGTGCGGAAGAGATCTTTCATCTCGTCTGGGACGAGATTCGCCGGGCGGGGTACGAAAAGTCACTGAACTCGGGCATCGTCCTCACCGGCGGCGGGGCCATTCTCGAAGGCATGCCGGAAATCGCGGAACAGATTTTCGACTTGCCGGTCAGGCGAGGCATTCCGATCGGCGTGGGCGGCCTCGTCGATCACATCAGCAGTCCGGTCTTTGCGACGCCAGTGGGCGTCGCACTCTACGCGCATCGAAATCGAGTGCCCGAAGCGCGGGGTGCTGGCGGTGCGTTCAGCCGCGTCGTGTCGCAGCTCAGGTCGATTTTCAGGGAGTTTTTTTAGATGGGACGTTCGAACATCGGGAGGTCTGACATGAAAGAAGTCGACGGGCGCAAGGGTCGCGAGTCGGACACGCTCCGCTTGACGCTGGCGCCGGAACATCGGAACGGCGCCCGGATCAAGGTGGTTGGCGTAGGTGGCGGAGGCAGCAATGCGGTCGACCGCATGGTGGAGGTCGGGCTGAGCGGTGTCGAGTTCATCGTGGCCAACACCGACGTGCAGGCGCTCGACCACAACAAGGCCGGCGTCAAGATTCAGATCGGAACCAAGCTGACCAAGGGGCTTGGCGCCGGAGCCGATCCCAACGTCGGCCGGCAGGCTGCGCTCGAGGACACCGACACGATCATCCAGCAGCTCTCCGGCGCCGACATGATCTTCGTGACGACCGGACTTGGCGGCGGGACAGGCACCGGCGCCGCGCCGGTGATTGCCAGCCTCGGGACCGAGTTGGGCGCGCTCACGATCGCCGTCGTCACGAAACCATTCCGCTTCGAGGGGAAGAAGCGCGCCCTGCAGGCCGAAGCCGGACTCGAAGCGCTGCGCGAGTGCGTGGACACCGTCATCACGATTCCCAACGAACGACTGCTCTCGATCATCGACCGCAAGACGCCACTGACCGACGCGTTCACGCTGGCTGACGATGTGCTGAGACAGGCGATTCAGGGGATCTCCGATCTCATCCTGGTGCCCGGGCTGATCAACCTCGACTTCGCGGACGTGAAGACCATCATGTCAGGCATGGGCGTGGCGATGATGGGGACCGGCATGTCGGAAGGGGACGGCCGTGCGATGCAGGCGGCGCAGAAGGCGATCTCGAGTCCGCTGCTGGAGGACAGCTCGGTTCACGGGGCGCGCGGCGTGATCATCAACGTCACCGGTGGACCCGATCTGTCGCTCGTCGAGGTCAACGAGGCGTCGTGCGTCATTCAGGAAGCGGCGCACGAAGACGCCAACATCATTTTCGGCGCGGTCGTCGATCCGCAGCTGCTGGGGAAGGTGAAGATCACCGTGATTGCGACCGGCTTCGATCGCAAGGTCGCCGTGCGGCAGGCACCGGCCGCGGCATCAGAGACGCCGACCGATCTGAACATCTACTCTGCACATCTCAGTCGCGCCGCGGAGGTGCCGCAACAGGTTGCCGCAGCAGGCGGGGCCAGGCGTGTCGTCGCGAGTGCGGCGGAGCCCGCAGTCATGGCACAAGCCGCAATGCTTCAGCCAGGTGCACCCCCCACTGTAGGCGTGAGTCGGCGGCCCGTCGTCGAGCTGTCGCTGTCGAATCTCGGGCCATCCGATCGCGGGATCTCGGCGGGGGACAACGTTTTCGAGGCCAGCACGCCCCTTGACGTGCCGGCTTTCTTGCGGCGACAGACGTAGGGGCGTTCGGGAGCTGGCGGCGGTCGGTGGTACACTGAGTAGACCCACGGTAGGCGGGAGCGTCGGCGAACGAGCCGCAGCTCTCGCGCCAGTGATCGCTCGAGTTCCGTCTCAGTTTCCCGACGTTCCATGCCGCAGACATCCTGGTCGCAGCGCGAGCGGGCCCGTGATCTCCTGACGAAGGAGGTCGGCTACATACGTAAGCCGCATGGCGGGCGGCTGCGGGTGGCTCTCGCCTTCCCGAACACCTACTTCGTCGGGATGTCCAACCTCGGATTTCAAACGGTGTACTCGCTTTTCAACGCGGAGGACGGAATCGTGTGCGAACGCACGTTCCTGCCGCCGAAGAGCGAGTTGGAGGCGCTGCGCGCATCGGGAACAGGACTGGTCACGCTCGAGTCGCAGACGCTGGTCCGTGAGTTCGACATCTTCGCGCTGTCGGTCTCGTTCGAATGGGACTACACCAACGTCCTGACGCTGTTGCGTCTCGCGGGGATTCCACTGCGCGCGGCCGATCGCACGCCGCACGATCCGATCGTGATGATCGGTGGAGCCGTCACGTTCGTGAATCCTGAGCCGCTCGCGCTCTTTGCCGACATCATCGCGGCCGGCGAAGGCGAAGCGCTGATCCCCCCTCTGGTCCAGGCCTTCAAGGACGCGACTGACCGCGACGACATGCTGCGGGGCCTGGTGGGGGAGCGTGGGTTCTACGTGCCTTCCTTCTACGACGTGGAATACGCAGACGACGGCACCATCGTAGGATTTGCGGCGAAGGAAGGCACATCGGCGCCGGCAGTCGTCCAGAAGGCGGCACTGCGGACCACTGAAGCAGTGGATCCGCCGGCGACGAGGATCTTCACGCCCGAAACGGAGTTCGGTTCGAGATTCTTGATCGAGGTCGTTCGCGGGTGCGCGAACCTGTGCCGCTTCTGCTGGGCGGGCTACAACTACCTGCCCGTGCGCTCCTTCCCGAAGGAGCGCATCCTCGAACTCGCCCAGCGGGCGCGCGCGCACTCGAGCCGGGTGGGGTTGGTATCGATCGCGTTGTGCGATCACCCGGACATCGAGGAGATCCTGACTCGCCTGGTCGAGATGGGCTACAGCATCAGCCCGGCCTCCCTCCGGCTGGACGATCTCACGCCTACTATCCTGCGCCTGCTGCGCGCGAGCGGCGAGCGCACGATCACCATCGCTCCCGAAACCGGCTCCGACCGGCTTCGTCGCGTCATCAACAAGACGATGACGAATGACGAGATCCTTACCGCGGCGGACCTGATCTTCGCGACCGGCTTCGAGAACCTCAAGCTGTATTTCATGCTCGGCATCCCGACGGAGACCGACGAGGATCTCGTTGCCATCCGCGATCTGACGCTGCAACTTCACGAGATCATGCTTACGCATGCGCGACCGCGCGGGCAGATCGGCCGCATCGTCGGCAGCGTGAATCCGCTCGTGCCCAAGCCGGGAACCGCGTATCAGTGGCTGCCGATGGAAGACGACGCCTCGGTCGAGCGCAAGATCAATCGCATGCGCAGCCTGATGGCCGGCATCGACAACGTCTACTTCAACATCAAGTCCGAGCGACATTCCTTCTACCAGGCGCTGCTCTCCCTCGGAGATCGACGCGTGGCTCCCGCAATTGAGGCGGCCGAACGGAACGGCGGCAACTGGCGCGCGGCCGTGAAGGAGACGGGAGTCGATGCCGACTTCTTCGTGTTCCGCGACCGGTCGAACGACCGCGTCCTGCCCTGGGACATCATCGACGGCGGCATGAAGGACACCTTCTTCCGCTCCGAAGCCGACAAGGCGATGCGAGCCGAGTGGACGCTTCCACCAAAACGGCAGAAAGAAAACTCTCGACTGCTCGCGGTTTTGCAGGACGTCGGCAGCTAGGTTCCGGGTTCCGCGTTCCGTTCCGTCACGATTCCGCGTGGCTTGCCTGTTCGAAATCGGCGTACGCCTGGAGCACCATCTCGCGGAGGCGGTCCTGCCTGGTCGCATCGCCGTTGGCAGGCCTGAGCAGCGCGTAGGTCCGACGCTCGCCGTTGACCGAGTACTGGCGCGCGGGAAACGTCACGTTGCGACCCCCACCGGTTCGTCGCTCCCAGACCGCAAAGCCAATCAGCTTCATCCCTTCGAGTACGCCCTCGGTGAAATGGACCTCCGCGTCAGCAAGCTTGCCGGGCGGGTTGTTCTTGTCATTCGGTGTGATTCGTACGACCACGGCGCTCCTCCGTCTCGATGCCCGCCTTCGGCAGGGCTAGCGCCCTCGCGCACTAGATGCGAAAGCGATGCGCTGGCAGGAAAGAACAGGGCAAAGGACAGGCCGCGCACCGGCTGCGGTTCGTGTGGCGCCAATCGGCTGAGAGGGAGCAGGTTAGGACGAGAGCCGTGGCGCCCGGTCAGGTCCGCCCAATGGATGTGCGCACCGCAGTTGTCATCCCGAGCTTGTCGAGGGACGAGCCTCTCGAAGGGTCAGTCCTGGAGCAGCAGGACGTGGGCGATGGCCAGTTGCCTGGAGTGTGTGAGCGTGAGGAGGGAGCCGGTGGCACCGAGCGCCGCGAATCGCCGCGCGGCACCGCCATGGAATTGAAGCCGTGGCGGACCATGGCGGCGCACCACCTCGATACCAGTCCAGAACACGCCTTGCGAGTGCCCGGTGCCGAGCGCCTTCATGGCCGCCTCCTTCGCGGCAAAGCGTGCCGCGAACGACGAGGCGAAGTCGCGCTTGCCGCGACAGTAGGCGATTTCACCCTCCGTGAACACGCGCCGTACGAAGCGCTCACCGTAGCGGCTGATAGCTTCCCCGATACGATCGATCTCCGTCGCATCGAGTCCGGTTCCTATAATGGTCATCGTGCCTGCTCCATCGTATACGAGCCTGCCCAGGGTCTCCGACGGTTTCGAATGGACCACTGAGTCCTGGGGCGCCGCGCTGCGTTGTCGTCCGCTTGCCGCATATGCGCCGCACCTGTTTACGACCCGCCAACTGGAGTGGTCGTCCGGGGCGCACCTGCGCGAACTCGCGGCAGCCCTGGGGGCTCGAGACGTGGCGATGGTCAGGCAGGTGCATGGGCGCGAGGTCGTGGTCATTCGAGGAGGCTCGTCTGTACCTGACCCTCGGCCCGAGGCCGATGCCCTGATCTCGGATGTGCCAGACATTGCCATTGCCGTCCGGGTCGCTGATTGCGTTCCGCTCCTGATGGCGGATCGGGCTCGAGGTGTGGTGGCTGCTGTACATGCCGGATGGCGTGGGACCTCCGCACGCGTCGCCGTCGCCGCCGTCGACGCGCTGGCGCGTGAATTCGGCACGAAGGCGATGGACCTGATCGTGGCGATCGGCCCAAGCATTGGTGCCTGCTGTTACGAGGTCGGCAGCGATCTCGTCGACGCGTTCGCGGCAGCGGGCCACGAACGCTACCTGATCGATCGCTGGTTCCTGTCGCCGCCCCCCGCTCGCGGGTCAAGCGAGAGGTCGGGACTCCGCCTTGATATCGCCC
>Ga0075421_100007855_pt1 | contig 13075 bp, 16 predicted proteins | sample SoiMetdeltSBSDD5_FD_75292 | JGI IMG/M metagenome (GOLD analysis project Ga0075421, IMG submission 75292) | Bulk soil microbial communities from a Populus tree surrounding site in Tennessee, USA - Soil MetaG P. deltoides SBSDD5 | ecosystem: Environmental > Terrestrial > Soil > Tree plantation... | reverse complement strand
GATGCCGTGGCGATCGATCCGGGATACTCGCCACTGTTGGCCATCGGAGCTGTGATTCACGAATGGCAGCATCTGCTGTTTCGCCGTCGTCAGCTCGAGCTGTTTGCCCGCGGGCTGGCGGAGCGAGACTCTGCTTTTGTCGAGTTGCCCGGGGTGCAGCCTCACCTGGCCGAGGGTTTCGCCGAGTGGAGCGCCGAGCGGATCCTCGGGCCCGTCGCAGCGCGGTGGCCGCTCCTCACCCTGGGCGAACTGGAGAAGCGCGCCGACCTGGCCCGGCCGGGATCACAGGACCAGCACACAATCGGCTATGCCCTGGTTCGGGCCTTGGGCAAGGCACTCCCCACTCCCGGGGCTGCCACCGCTCTGCTCCTCCGTTACGCTCAGGACCCGTCGCGCATTCCATCGGAGCCCGTGCTGCGTAATGCCTGGGCCCGGTATCGCGGTTCCTCCGGCCAGACACTCCGGACTTCGATGTATCCGATCCTGACGCCGGAGGTGACCTTTACGATGGATCGAGATTTTCCCGATGTGGTGACGACCCGAATCCTGGTTCCGGGGAGCGCTGATGCGGTGCGTTGAAGGGGGTGTGCTGCTGGCCCTGCTGGTGCCACCCCTGGCTGCACAGACAACCAAGCCGGAGCGCACCGATTTTCGGGAGACCTCTACCTACGCCGACGTTCGCTCCTTCCTGGACTCGCTGCAGCAGCTCTCCCGCGACCTACGAATAGAAACTTTGGCCACCAGCCCTAAGGGTCGCCGGGTGCCCTACGTCGTCGTTTCAAGGCCGATGGTGGCCAATGCCGCCGAAGCCCGTCGGACCGGCAAGCTGGTAGTGTACCTGCAGGGGAACATTCACGCCGGGGAGGTCGAGGGAAAGGAAGCCTCCCAGATGCTGCTGCGTGACCTTGCGACCGGGCCCTTGAGCCGGCTCCTGGACGCCATGGTCCTGCTGGTGGTCCCGATCTACAACACCGACGGAAACGAGCAGTGGGGTCCGGGAGAGAAAAATCGACCGGGTCAGAATGGGCCTGCCCGAGTGGGCCAAAACTCCAATGGCCAGGGGCTCAATCTCAATCGCGACTACGTAAAGATGGAGGCGCCCGAAACCCGAGGCGCTGCTTCGCTGATAGCGTCCTGGGACCCGGACCTCTTCATCGATCTGCATACCACCAACGGCAGCTATCACGGGTACGTTCTCACCTACGCCCCTGGCCTCAACCCCAACCCGAATCCGTCGGTCACGTTCGTGCGGGACCGCTTCCTGCCGCAGGTGCAGCGCCGGATGGAGCAGCGTCATCGGCAGAGAACCTTCAGTTACGGCAACTTTCGGAACCAAAATCCAGACTCCCTGGCGCTGGGGTGGGAGACCTATGATGCCCGGCCACGGTTCGGTACCAACTGGATGGGTCTCCGGGGCCGTCTCTCGATTCTCAGTGAGGGCTACAGCAACGCCGACTTCGGGATCCGGATCCGGGCCACGTACAACTTCGTATCGGAGATCCTGCAGCTGGCCGCCGAGCAAAAAGAAGTGATTCGGCGCCTGGTCCAGGCCTCCGATGGCCTGAGAGCTGATTCGGTTGCGGTCCGGTCCCGCCTCGCTCCTCCGCGGACACTGCCGGTCATCGCTGAACTGACCCGGGATGCAGGTGAAGGGTCGGGAGGCTACGCCCGCCGGCAACGCACCGGGGTGTACCGCGCCATCCGCATGCCGGTATACGACCGGTTCACCGCCGACCGCAGTGTCTCAAGACCTGCTGGGTACCTTCTGCCCGCTCGGTTCTCCAGGCTGGTGGCCCTGCTCCGCCGCCATGATGTTGCGGTGGAACGGACGACGGGACCGTGGCGCACCCGGCTGCACCTATTCGGAGTAGAAAAGGTCCAGAGCGACTCCCTCTTCGAGGGGCATAGGCCGGTACGGCTAGAAGGGCGATGGCAGCCGGAAAGCGTCGACAGCCTGGTCCCGCAGGGAGTATTTCTGGTCAGGACCGACCAAGCTCTCGGAACTCTGGCAGTGTATCTGCTCGAACCTGAATCGGAGGATGGATTCGTGACCTGGAACCTGCTGGATCGCGAGCTCAGGGCCGGATCCCGGTACCCCATTGCCCGGGTGGAGTCGCCCGCCACCGTGCCGCTTACTGCGGTTCCATAGGCCCGGTGCCGCCGTGGTAAATTCCAGTCTGCCGAACACCCCATTTCAACCAGAGGACGCTGTTGCCATGACCGCAGGAACTGCCGCCCACACCCGGTCGATGATTCACTGGCTCTGGGACTGGACCAAATCGATCGTCGTTGCTCTGGTGGTCTGGTTCTTTCTCCGAACGTTCCTGGTGGAGGCCTTCCGGATTCCGTCCGGCAGCATGGAAAACACGCTCCTGATCGGCGACTTCCTGTTCGTCAACAAGGCGCTCTACGGAGCCGAGGTGCCGCTCATTCACGCCCGCCTCCCGGCGGTTCGCGAGCCCCGGCGGGACGATATCCTGGTGTTCGATTCGGTAGAGGAAGAGGGGCTCAAGGTCGTGAAGCGCCTGATCGGCATGCCGGGAGATACCCTCAGCATGGAGAACGGCGAGCTCTTTCGGAATGGTCACCGGGTCCAGGAGCCCTATGCGGTTCACTCCGACCCCACCCGCTCGGAAGACCCGATCCAGCGCGCCAAGATGCGGGAGTGGCAGTTGCCGCACCTGGTCAGTCGGGACCCCGCCACCTATCAGCCGGATCTGCAGGAATGGGGTCCCATCGTAGTGCCACGGGACTCGTTCTTCATGATGGGCGACAACCGGGACAGCTCCTACGATGGTCGATATTGGGGGTTCCTCCCCCGCACGAACGTGCGAGGCAAGCCGCTCGTCGTCTACTTCAGCTACGATCCAAGCAGTTGGCGAGCCCTGCCCTTCCTGACCGCCGTTCGGTGGGGACGGTTGTTTACGTCGCCGGAGTGAGAAGAACGGACCTTCCCGTCAGGTCGTATGGGAGTGCCGGGGGGATTCGGGAAGAGACGAGCGGCTGAGAGTGCGGGGTATGTAGGCTGCGATCCGACCACAGGTGGTGCAGTGCAGGGTAACTCGACCGCCAGGAGCGTCTTCGGAGCTGGAGCGTTCCGGGGTTCTGTCTACCGCGAGGGAACTACAGGAGGGACAAACCAGAGGCTTCTGGTCTCGGTCTGCCGCGATCAGGATGAGCGCCTCGGGCGCTCGGTATTCCTTAATGCCCCGACGCCCCACAGCCGGTCCTTCCAGCGGGTTTGGGTGGCACGAAACTGGCTAACCCGCCACTCTCAATGTATGGAAAATTCTAGTTCCGCGAAAGCATCCGCGGACTTTCGAGGAGTGTAGATGCAGCAGATCCGCATGATTCTCGCGAGCGTGACCGGCCTGCTTGTCCTGGCCGTTTCCCCGGCCCATGCCCAACGGCTTCACGACATCAGAATCGAAGCCGACGCGGAGAAGGAAACCTATCGGTTTACACCTCCGCTCATTACGGCACGCCCGGGCGACGTTCTCCGCTTCCGGGCCGGAGGTGGGGTCCCCCATAGCATTGTATTCGAGGGAGCCGGTCTCAATGAGGCTACCCGCGAGGCCCTCAACGGAGCTATGAACCGTCGAACCGCCGATTTGAGCAGCCCGCTGCTCACCTCGGAGGGCGCCGAGTACCGCATTGTCGTACCCCGAATTCCCCCCGGCATCTATCAGCTCTACTGCCTTCCCCACCGGGCCTATGACGAGCGGGCCCAGCTCCGAATTACGAAGTAGCAGTTCATACTACTAGCGCCGCAGTGTCTATGGTGTGAGAATTCCGTCCCCAGTGGCAATCGCCCGGGTGAGGCCGGCGATCGGTCGTTCGGTTCCTAGTTCGTTAGCAGGAGGTCCCCAGTGGTATCGGAGCTCGGTGGTTCACAGATCTCAACTCTGTTGGAAACGCTTCCTGGCATCGCCAACGTCCTTCGGAGCCCGGTGGCTGATGCCCTCGGGAGTATCATCCGGGCTGCGGCTCGGGTCGGGGAGTTCAACGTGGCAGACGCCGAAGAACTGATTCGATACGCCACTCGGCGGGGTCTGCTGGGGATGGAAGAGGGGGACCGGATCCTGGCTGAGGTCCACGCGGCAGAGCAGAAGCGGCTGGACAAGGCTGCGGACCGAGAGCGGAGCCAGCGGGCCAAGGCGCGGGCTAAGGGCAAGCCGGTCAAGCGCATTAGTCCGGCCAAGGCGATGAAGAAGCCGGTAAAGGCTCGCCGCAAGAAGTAGCTGCGGGGGCTAGGTCTTGAAATCCTGCATCAAGGCGGTCAGGCGAGTGGCACCCTGGAGCAGGTCTCCGGCAGAGGCGGCCATCTCTTGAGTAGAAGCGGTTTGCTCTTCAGCGGCGGCGGTGACCTGCTCACTGGCTGAGGCATGCTCGCTGGCCGCCTGACTTACTTCCTGAGTCCGCTCTCCCAATTCCGTTACAATCGTTCGATTGGCTTCGGCTTCCCGTACCACCTCTCCTGCGGCGGTGTGGACTTGCTGTACCGCCGCTGCGATCTCTTCCAGCGCTCGAGCCGCCGCCTTCGCCACCAGCTCAATCCCCTGCACCCGGGCTGAACCTGCATCCATGGTGGTAGAGACCTCCCGCACCTGACCCCTGATGTACTGGACGGTCTTGGCCACCTCTTCCGCTGCACTGGCGCTGGAGTCGGCGAGCCGCCGGACTTCCTCCGCCACGACAGCAAATCCCCGCCCATGCTCCCCCGCCCGCGCCGCCTCGATCGCCGCGTTGAGTGCCAACAGATTGGTCTGGGTCGAGATCTGGCGGATGAGATCGATGAACGCGGTAATCGGCTCTGAGAGCCGGGTCAGCTCCTGGACCTGGCGGGCCGACGTCGCGACGATCTGCTGGATGTCCAGCAGGGTCTGGCCAGCCGCGGCCACATCCGATTGATGCCGGGCAGCCAATTCGCGGATCCGATCTCCCAACTCGACCATCTTGGCCGACGCCGTGGCATTAGTCTCTGCGATATGGCGGAGGCTGAGCAGCAGTGCATCAGCCTTCTCCATCCCCCGCACCTGCTGTTCCGCACTGGATGCGATCTTGACCATGGCAGTCGAGATCTGGCCACTACTCGCGGCGAGCTGCTCACTCATGGCCGAGAAGTCGGTGGCGCTGTTGCCGATCTGGCTCGCTTCCTTCACGACCGAGACGACGACTCCGCGGAGGCGTCCGGCCATGCTGTCCATGGCCCGGGCCAATTGCTCCAGCTCGGTCGGCATTTTCCCCAGCTGTACCCGACGCAGGTCGCCAGCGCCAAACCGGTCTGCGGCCCCGACCAGGCGTCGCAACGGGAGATCCACCCAGCGGACGGTCTGCACCGAGGTCATGGCGCCGAGCGCCAGGGAGGCGCAGAACAGGAGCCAGAGCAGTGAGCGGCGCTGCTGCGCCTCCCGCCGCAACTCGGTGGCTCGCACCATTGAGCGGTTGGTCTGCGCCAGAGCCAGTGCCCGAACGTCACCCAGGAGAGTGTCCGATGGTGCTCGGGCTCGTTCGGCCTCGCGTTTGGCATCCTCGACGCGGCCCAGGTCGGCCAGCGCATGAGCCATCGCGTAGTTCACCTCCAACTGGGCTTGGTTGGAGGCAATCTTGTTGACGATATAGCGATCTGAGGTAGTAAGAGCTCGCAGAGTTCGATAGCGACGGTGATAGACGTAGGCTGAGTCGCCTTCATCCCGGAAGCGACGCCGGGCGGCCTCGGTGGGTTTCAGGAGGTACTGTTCTGCGGAGCGAACCTCGCCGCTCAGCGACGCGATCAGACCGTTGCTGAGATCGGTGGTCTCCAGCAGCAGCGACAGCTCCTGATCGACCGACCGATCCAGAGAGCTGATGGAGTTGACTCCCAGCAGGGCAATGCCGGCCACCAGGACCAGGAGTACTGCCATCCCCCACATCACCCGGCTGCGAAGACTCTGCAGCATTTTCACCGGGTCCTCGCGAGGTGGACACCGCCGTCCTGGACGATGCCGATGTACACGGCCTGATTGGGGACATCGCCCCGGATATCAAAGGCCACTGTACCGGTGACTCCCCGAAAGGGAGGGTCCTGGCTGCCGATGCGGGCCAGTGCGCGGCGCACGTCCTGCCGCTCGGGCCCTGCCTTGGCAATTACCTCGCGGAGCAGGTAGACGGCATCGTAGGTCGCTGCTGCCGGTTGGTTAGGCAGTCCGGCACTGGGGTACTTCTTGCGATACGCCTGCAGAAACTCCCGGTTGGCCTGGGTGCTGAGGGTGGGCAGGTAGGCCGACGAGAGATAGACGCCGTCCGCAATAGCCCCAGCCTCCTCGATACCTTCCAGACCGTCGCCCCCGAGCACCGGCACCTGCAGCCCGCGGGTCCGGGCCTGCCGCAAAATCTCCTCGGCCTCGGCGCGATTCCCTGCGACCACCAGGAACTGGGCCGAGCCAAGCTTGACCAGCCGGTCGAGATAGGCCCCCACCGCGGGTGCGTCTCCCAGATAGGGGTCGATCGCTACCAGCTCTCCACCTCGGCGAGTGAAATCCCGCACGAAAGCCTGCCGGATGCCCCGCCCATACTGGTCGTTCAGGTAGAGCACCGCACCGCGATGGAGGCCTAGCGTGTCATAGACCCAGCGGGCGAGCGCGCCACCGTGGGCCAGGTCGCTGGGGCAGATGCGGAAGGTGTAGTCTCCCGCAGTCGAGATCTCAGGAGACGAAGAGGAGGGTGAAATCGCGGCCACCGGCTCCCGTCCGCCATTGTATACCGGCGATGCCGCGATAGTAGTGGTAGAGAACAGATGACCGATCACGGCGGACACGCCGGCTTCGTAGAGGTCGGTGGCCACGAACACCGCGGAGTCCGGATCGGCGTAATCGTCGCGCTCCAGCAACTCCAGCGGCCGGCCCCCGATCCCACCCCGAGCATTGATCTCCTCTACCGCCAGCTCGGCGGCCCGTTTCATCGGGATGCCGACTGGGTCGCTGAGCGAGCCGGCCAGTCCGATTCGAACCGGCTCCTGAGACCAGTTGCAGGCGCTCAGGGAGAGTATCAGCCATCCGATCAGCAGTCTGCTGCTCATAGTAGCTTTCCGCATGCCTGATTGGACCGACCGGTCACCCGATGCGATCTTCGACTTGCACGGCCAGAGCCTGCTCGAGGCCGTCAGCAATGCCGAGCGCTTCCTTCGAGCCCAAGGGAAAGCGCGGCCGGGAGGAGTGGTCCGGCTGATCACGGGTCGCGGTCGGGGTGGCGGTGGTGCGCCGATACGGTCACGGGTTCGCGCTCTGTTGCGCGCCTTGAAAGAGTCGGGTCGCATCGTGCGCGACTATCAGCTGGAGGACACCGAGGGGAGTTACCTGGTCCGTCTCTCGGGTTGAGTGGCTGCTGGTCGACTGGTGTCGGTGGCCGCCGAGCGCACCTGAGACTTTCCCCAACTGTCCAGCACGTGTCCGTCGACTAGACTCACGGATGCTACCCGCTCGCGCCGTTCCCACCGCCACGTCAGGCGGATCATGCGGCCGCGCCTGACCCACTGCAGCATCGACTGCTTTCCCTGGGTCCGAAGTCCAACTCGGCCGTAGCGGTCCTGCAAGGTTCTCCGCCAGGTCTCCAGCTGGATTGAGTCCACCCGCCCCGAGATAGTCATGACCCCAGCTAGGCTGTCGATGGCCGAGACCCACACCTCGATCGGCGGCCTGGAATCCGGGCTTTCGACCATCCCTCGGCATTCCGAGATCCGTTGATCGGCGCGAGCTCGGCGACAGCGCAGCGCGCCGCCACCGACGCTGCGCAATTGCCGGTTGAGTTCCTCCAGCCGGGCGCCGGGCCGAAAGCCGAGGAACTGTAGACCGGTGCTGTCGCCCACCGCCTGCGCGGCCTTGATGTGATCTCCTGATGGCAGGAGCAGGAGACCTGCAATGAGGCTGGCCCGCACCGCTGTCAGCATGGGACAAACGACCTCGTACGAGATACGAGGAGTATCGGTCAATCAGGCGGTAACTGGAGAGATGCCGAAAGCCCCCCGCCATGGATGGCGGGGGTGGCTGTTAACTAGCGATTAATGGGAAGGGCGCGGGGGTGTCAGACCTTACGGACGTTCGAGGCCTGGAGTCCCTTGGGACCCTCGACCACCTCGAACTCAACGTTGTCTCCTTCGGAAAGCGAACGGAAGCCATCTGCGATGATTGCCGTGTGGTGCACGAACACGTCCTTGCCACCGTCCTGTGCGATGAAGCCGAACCCCTTCGCATCGTTGAACCACTTGACCGTGCCCTTCGCCATTGCTGCAACCTCTTGAAAGGGGACCCTAAGGCCCCGGGGGAAAACCCCCAGCCGGTGTGGCTGGGTTAAAAACCCCTAAAAAAAGCCGCCCGGACAATTCGTCCGACGGCCCAAGCTATTTAGAAATAGAAGGGAGGAACAGCGTTCTGCATGCCAAAAGGTCATGCGGGAGCACGGTTTTGTCAACGGGGGAGTCGCGAGTCGCGGGTCTCGGTCGCGCGTTCGTCAGTAGTGCAAAGCTTTGCACGCGGCTATCTCAAGACCACGCCGGCCGCTCTTAGCTCGTGGTCCAGCAGCCATCTCTTCTTGGCCAATCCGCCCCCATAGCCCACCAGCCCGCCGTCCTTTCCCACCACTCGATGACAGGGGATCAGGATGGCCAGATGATTGGCCGCCACCAGCCAGCCGATTTGCCGCGGGTGCAGGTGGGTCGCCCGGGCCACATCGTCGTAGGACCGGGTCTCTCCCAGGGGAATCTTTCGGAGCGCCTTGAAGACGGTGATCTGGGCGGGGGACAGATCGAACCAGCGCTTCAGATAGTCGGGAAAGGGAAATGGTCGAGGAGCGCCGGCAAAGTACTCGTCCAGCCACACCGTCGTCCGACGACATTCACCCTGGGCAATGTGCAGCTCCGGCACGGCGGCCCGGAGGCGGACCGCCCACTTGATCGTCACAGCGCGATTGGGAAACTCGATGACGAGAGGGCCGGCCTCACATTCCACCACCGTCAACGCGCCAATGGGCGAGCTGTACGACGTCCACTCCACACGCATGCCGTCCTCTGCGATTTCGACCTGAGGACCTAACTTAGCGCGAGAAAAGTAACCAGGGAACGTTCCCTGGTTCTCTACTTTCGGGTACATTTCCCAGATGGCCGCTCCACAGACCCTCTCGGTCCGAACCTTTACCGATCGGGCGGAAGGGCTTTCCCACTTCGTCCTTCGGGCCGGGGAAGCTCCCCGCCTGCTGGCGTTCGACGATGCCCTGGGGTGTCCCCTCGAGACGGCCCTCGCGGCCCTGGAGTGGACCGGTGCGGTAGGGATCCTGCAGGACGATGACCTGCTGCATGCGGCCCGACTCACCAGCGAAACGGCAGCAGCCGTAATCGAGCGAAGGGGACAGGGGGTAAGGCGTTATGTCTATCTGGGCCCCCGACTTGACGCCCCTCCTATGGATGTGTTCGAGGGCGCTATTCTGTTCGACGAGCCGGGGGTCAAGGCTGTCGAATTCACCCAGCGAGCTCATGGACTCGCCCACTTTCTCCGGGCGACCTCAGGCGCCGGTGCGCTGCTGGCCCTGCTGAGTCGGCGGGCACCCGAGATCCGCCATCTGCGGCGTTGGCTCGGGGCTATAATCAACGAGCTGGACCTTCCAAGGCCGCTGGTTGCCGGCTGGTTCGCCTCCAGTTCGGCGGGCTGCCTCTTCTCGTCACCCGAAGGCGAGCCGAGCTACCGCTACATCGAAGTCGGAATGGAATCATGAACTGTCTCAGGATGGTGGGGGTGATGGCACTGCTCATCGCCCCCGAGCTCGGGGCACAGACTGTCGTGCGCCCGGCGCCCCCCCTCGACTCGGCGCGCGCGACGCTGCGGGATGCCATTGTCGTGCTCCGCGACTCGCTGGTCACCGTGGACGGCGCGGCGGCGAGACTCCAGCGTGACTACTGGACCGCTTCCGGACCGGCTCTGGTTGCCCGCGCGCGGGTCATGCGCGACGCCTGCGCCCGCTCGCGCCGCACCGTTCCGCCGACCCGACAGGTGGTGCAGTCTGCGGAGCTGACTGACCAGAATAAACTGGCCCGTCGGCGGGAGCTGGTCACAGCCCTCGACACCCTCAGAACCGTCCTGGGCCGTTGCGAAACCGAGTTTGCGGCGATGAGCCAGGAAGATCAGGGCGAGCGGGTGAGGGGCTACGGGAACGATCGCGCGATCAAGGTCCAGCGTTCCATCCGCAGCTACGAGCACAACCTCCAGTCCTTCCTGCAGCTCATGGGAATTCGGATCCTACCCGCCGGATCCACCCGGACCCCTTCGGCCGGGTAGGATGTGGATTCACATGTCAACATCGTGTGGATGGAAGGGCCTAGTCGAATGATTTCCATACCTTAGTTATCCACACCAACTCCACTCCGTAGCAGCCTAACCCGAAGAAACATAGGCACTTGCGAGATACCGGCTGAAACCTATCTTTGGCCCACGCGCTTACAGGAACGTGCTGGGACTCTCAGTCGCAGTGGCGGCCGGTAGGTGGGTTTGAGCGGGATATCGGGGGAGAGGGCCGACGCAACCAAGGGCTCAGGCACTCGCAGATCCCGGTGATCACCCCGGCTCAAGCAGGTGAAGCCAGTCGCGTGCTTCACCCGCCCCGATCTGGCGCCTCGGGGTGCAGTGCGAAAGGTCGGTCCGCGACCCGATCTGACTCGCAGCGCTCCCATAGACGAACCAGGTGGGATGGCCATCCGGCCTGGGGATCGAAGCCAAGGCTTCACCTCGCCCTCCCGAGCGGCGCATCAGCCAACCGGTGGCAGGTGAAAGAAGAACGGCGGCTGACACGCCACGACCTTGGGTAGTCCATGCGGGGGACGGCCGTCTAGCCACGACTAGACGGCCGTTCCGTTTTTGTATCCTCCGAAGCCGTATATTGCTCCCATGAAGCCGCTGCGGATTCTCGTAGCGCATCGCGATGCCGCCCGAGGGGACGAGCTCGCCGAGCTCCTGCGCCGCGCCGATCACAGAGCCATAGCAGTCACCACCCCGTCGGCGGCAGCGGAGCTCATGGGAGCCGACGCCGACACCCTGTTGCTCGACCTTGATTTTCCCGACCTCGACCTGGCCACGTTGCGCCGCGCGCTCGGTTCGCTCGGCGAGGCCGAGCCGGATTCTCTGGACGCCGCCGAGCGCCGGCACATAGCCCGGGTCCTGCAGTTCACCGCGGGCAATAAGCGAAGGGCTGCCCACATCCTGGGCATTTCCCGTTCGACTTTGCTGCACAAGGTTCGGAAGTATGGACTCGATTTCCCCTGACGCGATCGTTGTCCTGGGCGCGTTGCTGGCGTGCCTGTCGGGCACGCCGGGGTTGGCTCAGGAATCCCGTCCCATACCCCCGGGACGGGCCATCGCTGGCACGCTGAGCTTCGATGGTCATGCCACCGCGGGCGACTTTATCGGAACCACCAAGACTGTCTCAGGGCAGCTGCAGGGAGCGTCCAGCCTTTCGGGAGTGCGGGGATGGGTCGAAGCGCCGGTCAGCACCCTCAAGACCGGAAACGGGAAGCGGGACAAGGACCTCAACAAGTCGATGGAGTCTGAGAAGTACCCGAACCTCCGTTTCGATCTGGCTGGCATCACCCGCACCGGCGGCTCGGCGGACAGCGTGGCGGTGATCCTCAAGGGTGCGCTTCGGATTCATGGCGTCACCCGAAATGTCGAGCTGCCGGGAACCATACAGTTCACTGGATCCGACGCGCGGGTTCGCAGCGATTTTCCCCTTAATCTCAAGGACTATCGCATCGGCGGGCTGAGCAAGCTGCTGGGCGTGCTCCGGATGTATGAAGACATCGTGGTGCATGTCGACGTTCTGTTCCGGCTCACGCCGTCAGGTTAGCCCGCGCGCAAAGGCCCGGCGCCTCGATGGCCGCCGGACCAGCCGTCCGCTGAAGGGGCCGTCGCCCTCCAAGCGTCCGACGTTTATCGCAGTACGCGAACCCGGCCGAGGCGGGAGAACACCACGGTACGGGTACTGGGGCCGCGGGAGAGCAGGAGTGATGAATTAGAGAGCCCCAGGGTGATGCCGGTGGGAGAAAATGTGAAGCGGCGAGTTGGTCCGCTGAGCCTGACACCAGAAGTGACGGGACCGTCCTGGAGCCACAGGGGGATGACGCCGCCCGGCAGGGCGATGCGCAACTGGGTCGAGTCGATATCGAGGGTGAGGACTTGCCCGCGCACGATGGCCATCATGCGGGCCCGTTGATGCGCGGCGATTACCTCGGTGGCTGCAGCCTCGACTGCGATGTAGTCCATGACCCGGAAAAATCGGGGAACCGCAATGCCGAGGAGAATTCCGACCACTGCAAAGACCAGCATAAGCTCGGGGATGGAATAGCCGCGGGTCATGCCCCAGAATAGGGGGAACTACCCCCTCGCACGGCACCGTTTTTGTGCGATGAGCGGCGGCAAAGGGCGAGCCTCAAACCCATGCAAGGCTTGACCCTTGTGTGGTGGGACCTGGGCCGCGATACTAGCTGTACCCCTGCGCCCGTGACTACGACGGAAGGACGTGCCTTGTATACGCCTCAGCGCCTGTTTGGCGAGGTCGGGTCGTCTTCGGACATTCTCACGCACGAGCCGTTTCTCGAGCGTGCCCGGCTCCAGCGGGAGCAGGAACGTGACAGCTCCGCGCGTCTCGCGCTGGGCGCGTATATCGTCGCCCGCCTGCTTGACCGACTGCTCTCATTCCAAACCGACGAACACTCTGCTGAAGGCTTTCGCTGGCAGCTCGAATCGGTGCGCCGTCACATCGACGAGCTTCCTTCCACCGAGCCGGAAACAGCCCACCTCGCGGGCATCGTCGACGCCATCCCAGCCGAGGGCCCTCCTCCGTCGGCCACTCTGTGGAAGAGCCTCACCGCGTACGCCTATTTCCTGGAGCATGAGGGACGGCTCGAAGAGAGCCTCGAGATGCTGTCTCTGGCCGCTCGCTGCCAGGGATCTGACATCAGCCCACGCGATTTCGCCGGCTACGCCCTCTTCGCCGGTCGGCTGAACCGCTTGCTGGCGCGCTGGGATCAGTCAGTCGCTTGCTATGGGGCTGCCGAGGA
>Ga0075421_100007850_pt1 | contig 13078 bp, 14 predicted proteins | sample SoiMetdeltSBSDD5_FD_75292 | JGI IMG/M metagenome (GOLD analysis project Ga0075421, IMG submission 75292) | Bulk soil microbial communities from a Populus tree surrounding site in Tennessee, USA - Soil MetaG P. deltoides SBSDD5 | ecosystem: Environmental > Terrestrial > Soil > Tree plantation... | reverse complement strand
TCCTGCTTCTCCAGCCCGCCGATCCGGTGCTCCAGCCCCTTGGTGCCCGGGACGGCCCACGGCCGGGCCAGCGTCACTGGGTCCCGCAGGTAGGGCAGGAACTCACCGGCCGATCCGTTGGGCGCCGAGGCGAACTCGACCGTGAGGTCGGGCAGGTCGGCGACCTCGGGCAGCAGCCATGGCTCGGACCCGTTGGCGATGTAGCCGTCGGAGAGCAGCAGCACCGGCGTCCGGTAGGTCAGCGCGATGCGGGCCGCCTCGATCGCCGCGAAGAAGCAGTCCGCGGGCGACATCGGGGCGATGACCGCCGCGGGCGCCTCGCCGTGCCGGCCGAACAGGGCCATGTTCAGGTCGGCCTGCTCGGTCTTGGTGGGCATGCCCGTGGACGGGCCGGCCCGCTGCACATCGACGATGATCAGTGGCAGCTCCAGCGCGACCGCGAGCGAGATGGTCTCGCCCTTGAGCGCGACGCCGGGACCGCTGGTGGTGGTGACGCCGAGCGCGCCGCCGTAGGACGCGCCGAGGGCCGCACCCACCGCCGCGATCTCGTCCTCGGCCTGCATCGTCGTCACGCCAAACCGCTTGTGCTTGCTCAGCTCGTGCAGGATGTCGCTGGCCGGCGTGATCGGGTACGCGCCGAGGAAGACGGGCAGCTTCGCCTTCACCCCGGCGGCGACCAGGCCGAGTGCCAGCGCCGTGTTCCCCGTGATGTTGCGGTAGGTGCCCTTCGCCATGCGGGCCGGCTTGACCTCGTAGCGGACGCCGAAGTCCTCGGTCGTCTCGCCGAAGTTCCAGCCGGCCTTGAACGCCGCGATATTGGCCGCGGCGAGCTCGGGTCGGGCGGCGAACTTGCGCTCGAGGAACGCGATGGTCGACTCGTGCGGCCGTGAGTACAGCCACGACAGCATGCCGAGGGCGAACATGTTCTTCGCCCGCTCCGCGTCCTTTTTGGATATGTCGAATGAGGCCAGGGCCGCCACCGTCATCGACGTGAGCCCCACGGGGTGCAGGACGTAGCCCGACAGCGAGCCATCCTCCAGGGGGTTGGACTCGTAGCCCACCTTGGTCAGGTTGCGTTTGGTGAACTCATCGGTGTTGACGATGATGTCCGCGCCGCGGGGCAGGTCGTCGATGTTCGCCTTGAGAGCCGCCGGGTTCATCGCCACCAACACGTTGGGAGCGTCGCCCGGGGTCAGGATGTCGAAGTCGGCAAAGTGGACCTGGAAGCTAGAGACACCTGGGAGCGTTCCGGCGGGGGCTCGGATCTCGGCCGGGAAGTTCGGCAGGGTGGAGATGTCGTTGCCGAGCTGCGCGGTCTCTGCGGTGAACCGATCGCCGGTGAGCTGCATTCCGTCGCCGGAGTCGCCGGCGAACCGGATGACCACTCGATCCAGTTGTCGGATCTGTTTGGTCACGTTCGTGGACCTCCTCGGGGGCCGGTGGAACGGCGGGCGCCGCTTCCGTCCCGACCCTCCTTCCTACACCTGAAGCGTACGTCGGTCGCCCCCTCTAACTGTCGTGGGCCCGACTCAAACGGCCGGTCAGTGAGCCTCGTCGCAATATCGGACAAATCCACCGTAAATTTCATTCGTGGTTTCGTGAGGCTTGCAAGGAACGGGCGGCCTCTCGGATGCGTCCCGACAGGGCCCAGGGTCTAGGCTGCCGGGCATGGGCGCGTACGCGAGCCTCGGCCTACTCCTCTTGGTCGGCGTGGTGGTCTTCGTGGCCGCGATGACGGCCAACTGGGCCCTGCGCACGAGCAAGCCCGACCCGGCCAAGCTCGCCACCTACGAGTGCGGGCTCGACCCGGTCGGCGGCGACTGGGCCCAGGCGCAGATCCGCTACTACGTCTACGCGTACCTGTACGTGCTATTCGCCGTCGAGGCCGTGTTTCTCTTCCCCTGGGCGGTCATCTTCGATGACCCCGGCTTCGGGTTGACGGCCGTCGTCGAGATGGCGATCTTCGTCGGGGTGCTCGCCCTTGGTCTCTTGTACGCGTGGCGCAAACGCGTCCTGACGTGGACCTGATTACGGAGAGCACTCGCCGGCGAAACTGGCGCCATCCCATCGGTAGGCACACCCCCACTGGCTCATGCCCTCGAAGGTCCGCTTCATGAACGTGACGTCGCCGTTGGGTTGCACGGCCAACGACATGACGTACTCCTGCCCATCGCCGTCGGGTTCGCGGGGGCGGGACGTGAACACCAGGCCCAGCGTTTCGACGTCGTCGCGTTCGCCGGTAAGCGCGATCAGCAGCGGCGGCGGGTTGTTGTGCAGTGCGGGCGGGATCCATCAGGTGACCACGAGCACGGCGTCGGTCTGCCCGTCGCCGTCGACGTCCCCGTAGCCGACGAACGGATCCCCGCTGCTGTTGTAGCCGGAGTTGATCTGGTAAAGGCCGCCGCCGAGCAGGGCGGCGGACGCGCTCTCGAACGTCACCCTGCCGGGCGCGCAGCCGGTCTCGTTGGCCGGCATCGTGAACGTGACGTTGTACCAGTTGGTGCCCTCGATGCCCTCGGGGCGCGCTGAGGTCAGAACGGGTCCGGGGCTGTACTCCGATCCCCACGGGTCCGTCGAAAGGGAGGCGCTGACTGTCGGGGAGCCGAGGCCTCCGCCGCCGGGCCCGTGCGAGGCGGGTCCGAAGGCGAACAGGTCGGTGGTCTGGGCGACGGCCGGGATGGCGACAGCGGCCGCAACGGCCGCGGTGGTGGCGACTACGGCGATGCGTCGGCGGCGGGCGGCGATCGCCTGCACCCGGGCGAGGTCGGGCTGCGGCACGGCGGCGGCGGCCCGCTCGGCGTACTCGGAGAAGACGCGGTCCAACCGCGGGTCACTCAGGTCATCCATGGGGGTGCTCCTCCCGCGGGTCGGTGAGCGCGGCCGCGAGGGCCGTGCGGCCCCGGTGCAGCCACGACTTGACGGTGCCCACCGCCACCTGCTCGTGGTCGGCTATCTCGGCCAGCGACATGCCGGCCAGGTAGTGCATGACGATGGCCCGGCGCAGCCGCGGCGACAGGGCACGCAGCGCGCTGTGCAGGGCGACGATGTCGGCGGAGGGCGGCGGGACGTGGTCGGGCCGGTGCTGCGCGGCGAAGCGGTCGAACCGGCGAAGCGCGCGCCATCGGCTGGTGGCGAGGTTCCAGGCGACCCGGCGGACCCAGGCGAGCGGGTCGTCGTAGGTGGCCAGCCGCTTCCACCGGGGCAGCGCCCGGGCGAACGCCTCCTGGACGACGTCCTGGGCCTGCGGCAGGTCGCCGAGGTACGCGTACATCTGCACGATCAGACGGGTGAAGTGCGTCGCGTAGAACTCTTCGAACCCCGGCACCGGGTCGGCGCGGGGAGCCTGGGCTTCGCCAGTCGTGATCACAGCCGCACCCTCCTCGCAGTAGACACGCCACACGTCTGGAAAGGTTGCGTGGCGTGGCGAGTAGGCTCTCGGCATGCCGCAGTTGCCGGGCGTGCTGGGAGAGCCGATCCGATTCGTGCTGAACTGGGGCCGGCGCTACTCCCTCTGGGTGTTCAACTTCGGTCTCGCCTGCTGCGCGATCGAGTTCATCGCGACCAGCATGGGCCGGCACGACTTCATCCGCCTCGGGGTGATCCCGTTCGCGCACGGGCCGCGCCAGGCCGATCTCATGGTGGTCTCGGGAACGGTCACCGACAAGATGGCGCCGGCGATCAAGCGGCTCTACGAGCAGATGCCCGAGCCGAAGTACGTCATCTCGTTCGGTGCCTGCTCCAACTGCGGCGGGCCCTACTGGGACTCGTACTCGGTGACCAAGGGCGTCGACCAGCTCATACCCGTCGACGTCTACGTGCCGGGCTGCCCGCCCCGGCCCGAGGCGCTTCTGCACGGGATCCTGCGGCTGCAGGAGAAGATCGCCCAGGAGCAGGCGGGCCTGGGCGGCGTGAGGAGGCTCAACGGCTCGCCGGACGGCCGGCGCGTGGAGGCCGCCGCCGTGACGGCGCCGCTGGTGCGGCCGCCGGCCCCGGTGCGCCCTCGCGCGAGCGTCACCGCCGGGACCGTGCCGGAGGGCGTGGTCTGGCACCGCGAGCCCCCCAGCCCGGGCGTGGCCCCGGTGGACGAACTCGGCCGGCTGCCGCTCACCGAGGTCTCGTCCGACCGGCAGGGCGCCGGCTCACCGTTCGGCGACGACGTGGCCCTGCCGCTGCCGGAGCGGGACGTCGACTACCAGCACCCCAAGCCGGAGGCCTGAGTTGACGCCAGAGGAGGCGGGCGCTCGGCTGGTCGATGCGCTGGGCGGTGCCGAGGTCGCGCAGGCGAGCGTGTCGGGTGGCGACCGGTGGGCCCGGGGCACGGTCGACGTGCCGCCCCAGCGGTGGACCGACGCCGTGCGGGCGGCCCGCGACGAGCTCGGGTGCGACTTCTTCGACTGGCTCACGGCCGTCGACGAGCTGGAGCAGGGCTATGCCGTCGTGACGCACGTCTGGTCGACCGCGCAGAGGCACGGTTTGCTGGTGCGCACCCGGGTGCCCCGCGACGCCCCGGCGTTGGACTCCATCGTGGACATATACCCGGGGGCGGCCTGGCCCGAGCGGGAGACGTACGAGATGTTCGGGGTCGACTTCCCGGGCCATCCCCACCTGGTGCCGCTGCTCCTGCCTCCGGAGTTCGAGGGGCACCCGATGCGGAAGGACTTCGTGCTCGCCAGCCGCGTCGCCAAGCCGTGGCCCGGTGCCAAGGAGCCGGGGGAGTCCCACGCCGAGGGCACGGCCAAGCGTTCGCCGATGCGCCCGCCCGGCGTACCGGCCCCCGGTGAGTGGGGACCGGCCGCCAACCGACAGCCCACCGAGGAGGGCTGATGCCGCTCTGGCTCGAGTTCACGATCCGGATCGGCGCGGTCGTGGTGGCCTTCTTGACCCTGCCCCTGATCGTTGGGCAGACCGAGCACAAGGTGATGGCGCACATGCAGGGCCGGCTCGGTCCCATGTACGCCGGAGCGTTCCACGGTTGGGCGCAGCTCATCGCCGACGGCGTGAAGTTCGTGCAGAAGGAGAGCGTGACGCCGGCCGCGGCGGACGGCCCGGTGTTCCGCCTGGCCCCGTTCGTGGCCATGCTGCCCTATCTCGTGGTGTTGCTCGTTATCCCGCTGGGGCCGGGCAACCTCGTGGCCCAGCCGCTGGACATCGGGCTCTTCCTGGTGCTGGCGGTGGTCGGTGTCGGCGTCGTGTCCGTGCTTATGGCGTCGTGGGCGTCGGCGAACAAGTACTCGTTGCTGGGTGGCCTGCGGGCCGCGGCCCAACTGCTCGGCTATGAGCTGCCGTTCGTGCTCGCCGCCGCCTCGGTCGCGATGGCGGCCGGCACGCTGTCGCTGACCGGCATCGTCGAGGCGTGGCGGCCGTGGTGGCTGCTCTGGCAGCTGCCCGCGATGGTGGTCTTCTTCGTGGCCGGCCTGGCCGAGATCCGCCGCCCGCCGTTCGACATGCCGATCGCCGACTCGGAGCTGGTGTTCGGCTACCTCACCGAGTACACCGGGCTGCGCTTCGCGTTCTTCCTGCTCGCGGAGTACGCGGGGATCGTCGTCATCGCCGCCCTCACCACCGTGCTGTTCCTCGGTGGCTGGAAGGGTCCGTTCGGCCTCGACGCCGAGCTGGGCTGGCTGTGGACACTGATCAAGGTGTTCGCGGTGTCGTTCGTGGTGATCTGGGTTCGCGTGGCCTACCCGCGGCTCCGGGAGGACCAACTGCAGCGCCTGTGCTGGCAGTTCCTGGTCCCGCTGGCGCTGCTGCAGCTGGTCCTGACCGCCGGCGTAAAGCTCGCGAACTAGCGGGCGGCCAGCGCGATCACCACCGCCATGACGAGCATCGCGACGACCGCGAGGCCCAGGACGACCGCGCCGTGAGCCAGCCGCGCCGCGGGTGTCCGGTGCGGACGGTCCTCGGTGGACACACCGTCGACGCGCGTGTCGACCGGACCCAGCCAGCGGCGCACCTCGGTCGGGTCGTCGGCCTCCTCGATGAGCGTCAGCTCAAGGTCCGGCAGGAGAACCGGTTGCGCCCGACCGGTGAACACCCGCCCCGATCCGCCGCCCACGTCCGGGTCGAGCGGCTGTTCGCGGGTGATCGTGGAGTCGGCGTCATCCGCCGCCATGCCCGCACGATACCGGCTGGCTCGCCTCCGCGCTCGCTCCGCCCGCCCGCGCCCGGACCACCACGGCCCCCGGTCCAGAAGGCATGTGCTCCTCGAGCGCCATGATGAACCAGCATGGTCAGGCCTGTCCGGCATGAATATGCGCGTTCATCATGGACACAAAAATCGAGGGTCGGTGAGTCGCCCGACACGCCGACGGGTCGCCGAAACAGACACGCGGGCGTCAGCGGCGGCGAAGTCCTCGCACCCGACGGGCGAGCCGGGGCATCCGGCGGGCGAGAGCGCGGCCGACCCGCCGGCCGAGCGGCGGCTGGGCCACCTGGCCGGTGCCGCCCGCCTCGTCGGCGACGATCCACGCGTGGTTGCCGTAGACATCGATCTCGTGCCGGCCCAAAGAGACGTCGGCCTTGGTCAGCCCGGCCCCGAACACCTCGCGCATCAGCTTGCGCCAGGTCGACGCCGACTCCGGCGACCTGGCCAGGATGAGCTTGTTGGGCACGAGTATGGCCGGCACCAGCGTCCCGCCGTCCGACCAATGCTGGAAAAGGGCCGTGATGACGGCGAGCCAGTGCGGGTTGAGCACGTCGTCGAGCACGACCAGGCCGCCCTCGAGCACCGTCCGTTCCGCCACCGCCAGGTCGTTGAGCGTGATCTCGATGGTGTGGGCGCCGTCGATCGAGAAGATCCGGAATCGCCGCCCCTCGGCCACGAACCCGAGACGCTCGAGCTCCAGGCTCGAGGTCCGGATCACCTCCGGTGGGGCCGCGCCGTGCCGGGCGGCGTTGCGCTCGAAGATTGCCCGCTTGTCGCGCCCGTCGACGTTGTCGGCCGGGTCGGGGAAGAGGTCGATCGCGATGGCCCGTTCGCCGGCCGGCAGCCCGATGGCCAGGCAGAGGAACGACCGTCCGTGGTGGATGCCGATCTCACACACGTCGCCGGCCGGGCCGGTGCCCCGTTGCAGCACCTCCAAGCCGCTGAGGTAGATCGCCGTTGACGGGTTGAGCCACCCCTCGACCTGGGCGATGCCGCGGCGCAGGTACTCGGCCTTGACCAGGGGAAAGGCCGGCGTCAGGTCCTCACTCACAGGCGGCATGCTAATGCTGCGCCACCCGCCGTGGGGGGCGCGGTCAGCGCGAGCGGAGCCGGGAGACCAACGGCCGCACCCGAGCCGCGAGCCAGGGCATCCGGCGGGCCAGCCCTCCAGCCAGGCGGCGGACCGGCGGCCGGTTCGCGCGGGCTCGACGCTGCAGATCCTGCAGGTAGGCCACGGGCACGGTCCGGCTCGCGCCCTGCTCCTCGGTGGTGGCGAGCGGTCCGGCCCCGCCCAGGTCGTCCCGGACGGTCCAGGGGAACTCGCCGTACACGTCGATCTCGTGGCCGGCGAGCGTGACACCCGACTTCTCCAGCCCGGCGCGGAAGTTCTCCCGCATCAGGCGGCGGCAGTTCGCGGCCGCGTCGGCCGAGGCGGCGAGGATGAGCTTGTTGGGCACGAGTACGGCCGGCACGAGCGAGCCGCCCTCCGACCAGTAGCGGAACAGCCCGGTGATCACGCCGAGCCAGTGCCGGTTCAGCACGTCGTCGAGCACCACGAGGCCGTCCGCGACGACCGTACGCTCGGCGACCAGGAGGTCGTTGTGAGTGATCTCGGCCGTGTGTCCCCCGTCGATGGAGAAGATCCGGAAGCGCCGGCCTTCCGCGACGAACCCCAGCCCGTCCAGGTCCAAGCTCGACGCCCGGATGATCTGGACCGCGTCGCCCGCGCCGTGCCCTTTCAGGTTGCGCTCGAAGATCTCCCGGTCGCCCTTGCCGGAGCCGTCGACGTTGCCGCTGCCGGCGAACACGTCGATCGCGACCGCGCCCTGCCCGGCCGGCAGCCCGAGGGCCAGGCACAGGAACGAACGGCCGTGGTGGATCCCGATCTCACATACGTCGCCGGTCGAACCGGTGCCCCGCTGCAGCACCTCGAGCCCGCTGAGATAGACGGCGGTGGACGGGTTGAGCCAGCCGCCGACGTCGGCCACGCCCCGCCGCAGGTACTCGGCCTTGACCTTGGGCAAAACGGGAGTCTGCTCGCTCACCGGGCGATGCTAGCCCAGCGGCGCTCGGCGAGGCAGGATGGTCGGCATGAGCGGCGTACCCGGGATGGGGCTCGCGAAGGGACTCGCGGTCACGGCGAAGACAATGACCCGGCGTTCCCATACGCGGCAGTATCCGGATGTCGAGCCGGATCTCCCACCCCGGTCCCGAGGCGTTATCGCGTTGTTCGAGGAGAACTGCACCGTCTGCATGCTCTGCGCGCGGGAGTGCCCCGACTGGTGCATCTACATCGACTCGCACAAGGAGGAGGTCATCGTCCCCGGCGCGGCCCGGGCGCGGCAGCGCAACGTGCTGGACCGGTTCGCGATCGACTTCGCGCTGTGCATGTACTGCGGAATCTGCATCGACGCGTGCCCGTTCGACGCCCTCTTCTGGTCGCCCGAGTTCGAGTACGCCGACTACGACATCCGCGACCTGCTCCACGAGAAGGACACCCTGCGCGAGTGGATGTGGACGGTGCCGGCCCCGCCCGCGCACGACCCCAACGGCGAACCCGCCAAGGAGGAGCAGACCGCGGCGAAGGCTCAGGCCTGATCGGCGCTGTCGAAGCCGATGAAGTAAGGCGGCCGGCCTTGCGCCGACGCGTAGAGCCGGCCGATGTACTCCCCGAGCAGCCCGAGACACAGCAGCTGCACCGCGCCCAGGAACAGCACGGTCGCGAGCACCGACGCCCAGCCCTGCACGGTGTATCCGAGCGCGAACGCCACCACCACGTATCCGAGCATGAGCAGGCACAACAGGAAGCTCGCCGCTCCCAGCCAGGTCGCGATGCGCAGCGGGGCGGCGGAGAAGTTCGTGATGCTGTCCGCGCCCAGCCGCAGCATCTTGCCCAGGGGGTACTTCGTGCGTCCGGCCGCGCGCTCGTCCCGCGTGTAGGCCACCTCGCCGCTGGGGAAGCCGAGCCACGGCACCAGCATCCGGTAGACCGGCTGGTGTTCGGGCAGCTGCCGCAGCGCGTCCACGGTGGCCCGGCTCAGTAGCCGGAAGTCGCCGGCGTGCGCGGGCATCCGTTCGCCCACGACCCGCCGCATCAGCCAGTAGTACAGGCCGGCCGTGCGGCGCTTGAGCATCGTGTCCGAGCTGCGGTCGGAGCGGACGCCGTACACGATATCGAGGTCGCACTGCCGGGCCAGGTCGAGCATCTCGGGGATCGTCTCCGGCGGGTCCTGCAGGTCGGCATCGAGGCTCACCACGTAGCGGCCGAACGACCGGTGCAGCCCGGCGGTCAACGCGGCCTGGTGGCCCGAGTTACGGCGGAGCCGGATGACGCGCAGCTGCGGCCAGGTGCGCCGCAGCCCGAGCAGGCGGACCGAGGTGGTGTCGGTGCTGCCGTCATCGACCGCCACGACCTCGTACTCGTCCCCGAGGCTGTCCAGGACCGGGCGCAGGCGTTGGACGAGCAGCGGCAGGACGTCCTCCTCGTTGTACATCGGGATGACCACGGACAACAGCGGCGGTTCTTCCCGTGCCATGGTTCCTCCCTTCCCCCACGTGGAGATCAACTCACCCGAATCGTCCGAGCTGGTCAGGGCGCCGTCTTGGCCCGCGCCAACACACTACCTGCGGCCAAGGAAGGGGGTTGTCGTGTGCCGACCCCTCATGGTGGCAGGATGTCCGCCATGACCGCCGGCCGCAGGAAAGGTCAGCGATGACCACCGCCGATGTGCTGCTGCTCGCGCTGGGCGCCGTCGCGGTCGGGGCGGGCGCCGCGGTCGTCACGACCCGCCAGGTGGTGCGGGCCGGCCTGTGGCTGGTGGTGGCGCTCGGCGCGCTGGCCGGGCTCTACCTGGTGCTCGGAGCCGAACTGGTGGCCTGGGTGCAGGTGCTGATCTACGTCGGCGCCGTGGTCGTGCTGCTGCTCTTCGCGGTGATGCTGACCCGGGCACCGATCGGCGTGAGTAGTGATCTTGACCGGTCCCGCTGGCCGGGCGCGCTCATCGGGGGCGGCGCCGGGCTCGGCCTCTCGGTGCTGCTCGTTGACGCGTACCGCTGGTCCACTGTGGATCTCCTAGGTCAGCGCGGGGCCGAGGCGATGGGTGCCGCGCTGTTCCGCACCTGGGTGCTTCCGTTCGAGGTGCTCTCCGTGCTCCTGCTGGCGGCCCTGGTCGGCGCCATCGTCGTCTCGCGCCCCGACGTTGGGAGTTCCAGCTGATGCATCCGGTCATCCCGTACGTGGTCGCCGCTCTCCTGTTTGGACTCGGCGTCTACGGCGTGCTGGTCCGGCGTAACGCGGTGCTGTTGCTGATGGCCGTGGAGCTGATGCTCAACGCGGTCAACCTGGTGCTCGTCACGGCCGACACCACGGTGCGCGCCGTGTTGCCGAACACCGGCGGGGTCTTCGCTCTGTTCATCATCGTGCTCGCGGCCGCGGAGGTGGGTGTGGGCCTGGCGATCGTGCTGCAGCTCTACCGGTTGCGGGAGTCGGTCCAGGTGGACGAGGTGCCGCTGGCCGATCCCCCGGGCCCGGCCGACGCCATGGACCCTGACCCCGAGGGCGAGCCCGTGGGAGCGGCCTCATGATGGGTGCGCTGGGCGGGGCGCTCCCGCTCGTCCCGTTCGGCCTGGCCCTGATCGGCTTCCTGCTAAGCCCCGCCGCCCGTCGCAGTGCGGCCTTCCTGGGCATCGCCGGCGCCGCGGGCGCGCTGGTGATCGCCGTCGTGCTCGCGTTCGGATCCGACGGTCAGGTCGAGACGAGCCGGACGATCGCGCGGTTCGGTGACCTGGCCGTCACGTACGGCGTGCGGCTCGACTCCGCCACGGCCCTCGTCGCGATCGCCGTCGGCGTGGTCGCGCTCGCGGTGCAGCTCTACTCGACGGCGTACCTGCGCGACGACGACCGCTACGCCCCCTACGCCGCCCAGGTGGGCCTGTTCACCGCGGCCATGCTGCTGGTCGTTGTGGCCGGCGACCTCGTGATGCTGCTGGTCGGCTGGGAGGTCATGGGCATCTGCTCGTACCTGCTGATCGGCCACGACCGCCGGCTCGCCGAGGCGCCCGCCGCGGCGGTGAAGGCGTTCCTCGTCACCCGCGTCGGGGATGTGGGCTTCCTGCTGGCGATCGCGGTGGCAGGGGTTCGGGTGGGCAGCTTCCGTCTGGAGGACGTGCTCGCTCCGGGGGCGATGAGCCCGTCCACGACGACGCTGGTCTGCCTGCTGCTGCTCGCCGGCGTGGCCGGCAAGAGCGCCCAGTTCCCGCTGCACACCTGGTTGCCCGACGCGATGGCCGGCCCGACGCCGATCAGCGCCCTCATCCACGCCGCGACGATGGTGGCGGCCGGCGTCTACGTGGTGGCCCGGCTGTTCCCGCTCTTCGAGGCGTCCCCGACCGCGCTGAACGTGCTGGCGGTGATGGCCGCGATCACGATGCTGCTCGGCGCACTGGCAGCCACCTCCCAGGACGACATCAAGCGCGTCCTCGCCTGGTCGACGGTCTCCCAGGTCGCCTACATGGTCGGGGCGCTGGCGGTGGGCTCCTCCGCGGCCGCGCTGTTCCACCTCCTGACCCACGCGGCGTTCAAGGCGCTGCTCTTCCTCGCGGCCGGCTCGGTGATCCATGCGGTCGGCACCAACCTGATGTCGAAGATGGGCGGCGTACGGGGCAAGATGCCCGTCACGTTCTGGACCATGACGATCGGGCTGGGCGCGCTCGTCGGAGTGCCGCCCCTGGCGGGCTTCTGGAGCAAGGACGAGATCCTGCACCTGGCCGTGAGCGGCTCCGGCTGGCGGGCCGGGATCGTCTACGTCTCCGGGCTGCTGACCGTGTTCATCACGGCGGCCTACGCCACCCGGCTGTGGCTGCGGACGTTCTTCGGCGCGCCGCGTTCGATCACTGCGGCCCATCCGCACGAGCCGCCGTGGGCGATGGCGTGGCCGGTGGTGGTGCTCGCGATCCCGAGCGCGATCCTGGGGTTCGCGGCCCTCGTACCCGGGTTCGCGCAGGCGCTCGGCGCCCCGCCGGGCGAGGACTTCTCGATCGGACCCGAGGTGCTGGCCCCCCTGATGTGGGTCGCGCTCGGTGTGGCGGCGGTCATTTGGGTCTGGCGTCGGCGTCCGGCCGAGGATCCGGCCCGCGTGCTCGGGGTCCTGCGACCTGTGTTCGCCAACGCCTTCTACCTCGATGACGTGCAGCACGCCCTCGTCGTCCGTCCGGTGCGGGCGCTGGCCCGTGCGGTCCGGCGCGCCGACGAGTCCCTTGTGGACGGCGCGGTCGAGGCCACCGGTCGGGGCACGGTCAGCCTCGGTGGAGCCGTGGCGAGCCTGCACCGCGCCGGGCTGCCGCGCGCGGTCTCGGCCGTCCTCGGCGGGGCCGCGCTGCTCGGCCTGGCCGCCGCCGCGATCGTGGGGAGCTGGCCGTGAGTGGCTCGTTGGGACAGACCTTGCTCGGTGTCACGCTCATCGTCCCGGCGGTCGGGGCGCTGCTCGCCCTCGCGCTGCCCGCCGCGGCCGACCGGGCGGCCCGGGTCCTGGCCACGGTCTTCGCCGGCCTGTCCTTCGTGGCCAGCGCCCTGCTCGTGTTCGGCAAGGCCCCGCTGGTCTTGGATTACCTGTCCGCGACGCGGACGCCGCCGGCGATGTGGCACGAGATCGACATCCAATGGGTGCCGAGCCTGGATCTGAGCTTCCACATCGGAGTCGACGGCATCTCGTACCCGCTGGTCGTGCTCACGACCCTGCTGACGTTCCTCTGCGCGCTCTACACCTGCTGGCACGTCCCTTCGTTCGGGGGCGGCGCGGCGGGGGGTGGACGGCTCCTGGTCGCGCTGTTGCTCGCGATCGAGGTCGGCATCGTCGGTGTGTTCCTCGCGCTGGACCTCGTGCTGTTCTTCGTCTTCTTCGAGGTCGTGCTGCTGCCGATGTACGCGGTGATCGC
>Ga0075421_100007847_pt1 | contig 13081 bp, 8 predicted proteins | sample SoiMetdeltSBSDD5_FD_75292 | JGI IMG/M metagenome (GOLD analysis project Ga0075421, IMG submission 75292) | Bulk soil microbial communities from a Populus tree surrounding site in Tennessee, USA - Soil MetaG P. deltoides SBSDD5 | ecosystem: Environmental > Terrestrial > Soil > Tree plantation... | reverse complement strand
TTTGAACTTCATCGACACTCTCTCGAAACGGCCCGACGGCAAGCTCATCCTCGTCACCGCCATCAACCCCACCCCCGCGGGCGAGGGAAAGACCACCACCACCGTAGGCCTCGGCGACGGCCTCAATGCCATCGGCAAGAAAGCCATCATCTGCCTGAGAGAGCCCTCCCTCGGCCCCTGTTTCGGCATGAAGGGCGGTGCCGCTGGCGGCGGCTATGCCCAGATCGTGCCCATGGAGGACATCAATCTCCACTTCACCGGCGATTTCCACGCCATCACCGCCGCCCACAATCTTCTGGCGGCCATGATCGATAACCACATTTACTGGGGCAATGAGCTCACCATCGATTCAAGACGTGTCTCCTGGCGCCGCGTTATGGACATGAACGATCGCGCCCTGCGCGAGGTCGTCTGCTCCCTCGGCGGCGTCGCCAATGGTTATCCCCGCGAGTCGGGTTTCGACATCACCGTCGCCTCCGAGATCATGGCAATCCTCTGCCTCGCCACCTCCATCTCCGATCTCGAGCGAAGGCTCGGCCAGATCGTCGTGGCCCAGCGCCGCGACCGCGGCCAGGTGTTGGCCAAGGATCTGAAGGCGCCCGGCGCCATGACCGTTCTGCTCAAGGACGCCCTTCTTCCAAACCTCGTCCAGACCCTCGAGAACAACCCCGCCTTCGTCCATGGCGGGCCTTTCGCCAACATCGCCCATGGCTGCAACTCGGTCATGGCCACCAAGACCGCGCTCAAGCTCGCCGACTATGTCGTCACCGAAGCGGGCTTCGGCGCCGATCTCGGCGCTGAGAAGTTTTTCGACATCAAATGCCGCAAGGCCGGTCTGACACCCTCTGCCGCCGTCGTCGTCGCCACCGTCCGTGCCCTGAAAATGCACGGCGGCATCGCGCGCGATGAGCTGCAGAAGGAGAACGTCGCCGCCTTGCGGAAAGGGCTGGCCAATCTTGGCCGCCACCTCGAGAACATGAAGAAGTTCGGTGTCCCCATGGCCGTAGCCATCAACCATTTCCTCACCGACACGGATGCTGAGGTCGAAGCGGTGCGGGAGTTCTGCAAGGAGCATCACGTCGAGGCTTTCAAATGCACCCATTGGGCCCACGGCTCGAAAGGTGCGGAAGCTCTCGCCCGCCATGTCGCCATGCTCGCCGACAAGGGTGTGAGCCAGTTCAAACCGATCTACGGCGACGATCTTTCGCTGTGGGATAAGACCAAGACCATCGCCCGCGAGATTTATCGCGCCGAGGACATCGTCGCCGACAAATCGGTGCGCGACCAGCTGAAATCCTTCGAGGCCCTGGGCTACGGCAAATTCCCGATCTGCATGGCCAAGACCCAGTATTCCTTCTCGACCGATCCCAATCTGAAGGGCGCGCCAGTCGACCACGTCGTTCCCATTCGCGAAGTGCGTCTCTCCGCAGGCGCCGAGTTCATCGTCGTCATCTGCGGCGACATCATGACCATGCCGGGCCTGCCCAAGATTCCCTCCGCCGAGGTCATCGGGCTCGACGAAGCCGGGCGCATCGAGGGGTTGTTTTAGGAGGGCCTGAGATGTTCTATCTGACGGATCCCCGATCTGATGAACAGCGTGGATGTCTAGGGCAATGTAATGTGTTCTTGAGCTTGCTTGATGAATTCAAACAATGGTTCCGCTAGGTCCCCTGCAATTTGAAAGTATTCTGAGTCACACAGATCCAATGTTTCGACACCATTCAGACCTAGAATATTACCCCCTGATCGCCCACCGGACATGCCAATATGAATTGCCCGCTGAGTCACGCTCGCAACGTCGCTCCGTCCTATGCGCTCGAGCGCACTGACAATTTCTGTCACGAACTCAACGCTCGAATTTAGAAAAAATAGATCATAACCGCCATTGTTGACTTCTCGTTCGAGCGCTTCGACAGCCAACACCACACGCTCCTCTTTTGTAAGAAAGCTACTTCCCCCAAGACGAAACGACTTTTGGCCAAGCGCCTGCTCAAACGCCACCACGATGGAGTCCTTCCGATAAGTCGCCTCCAACGCGACCAGTTCACTGGTCGTCTCGCCTGAATATTTTGTAAGCCATGGCAATTGTGACATCAGTTCTTCCTATTCAATACCGGATTGGCATGCGCGACGCCGGACGTCCGCAGGCGGCTGGGACATACATTATTGTGTGACCGTCTATCGGAAAACTATATGCAGCGGGAATTTCTCTACCGCGCCTTGTGTCCTGCGGGCTGACGATCTGACCTCATCCCACACGCGCAATTATCTCGCTACCCCCTCAACCTCGCATTCTCCGGATCGAAGGGCGACTCCGCAATGACGCGCGCGCCATAGTTTTCCCCGAGGATCCTGACCTCCACCTCGCGGCCCTCATCGCCGAATTCCGGCCGCACCATGCCGAGTGCTAAGGACTTCCCGAGCCGCCAGCCATAGCCGCCGGATGTGCAGCGACCGATGAGCCTCCCCTTTTTATCGAGGATGGGCTCGTTGCCGCGCGGATCGGCATCCTTGATGCCCTCGACCTCCATGGTGACGAAGCGGTTCTCAAAGCCGCGCTGCTGCCATTCGACCAAGCCGTCGCGGCCGATGAACTGTCCCTTGTTCAGATGCACGAACCGGTCGAGGCCCGATTCGAGCGCCGCATATTCGATCGACAGCTCGCGGGGAATGAGCCGGTAGGATTTTTCCAGTCTGAGCGAATCCATGGCCTTGATGCCGAAGGGCCTGATCCCGAAACTCTTCCCCGCATTCATGACCAGATCGAAGATCGTGTTCTGCATTTCGATCGGATGATGCAACTCGAAGCCGAGTTCGCCCACGAAATTGACTCTCAACGCATGCGCCTGCGCAATGCCAACATTGATGAACTGCCCCGACAGCCACGGGAAGGCTGCATTCGACAGATCGGTGTCGGTGAGCGTCTGCAGAAGCTCGCGCGAGCGCGGGCCGGCGATGACGAGGACGCCCATCTGCGTCGTGATCTTCTGGAGATGCACTTGGCCTTGAGTCGGCAGGAGCTTGCAGAGCGTATCCCAGTCGTGCCGCTCGAAAGCACCGGCGCCGACAAGATAGAAGCGCTCAGGCCCCGTACGATAGACCGTGAACTCCGATCTCACCCCGCCTCTCACCGTCAGCAGATGGCACAGCGCCATCCGGCCGATTTTCTTTGGAATCCGATTGGCGAGGATCGAGTCGAGCCATTCCTCGGCCTTGGGCCCCGAAACCTCGTATTTGGCGAAAGCCGACATGTCGAGCAGTCCGACATTGTCGAACACGTTTCGGCATTCATTGCCCACGTGCTTGAAATAATTCGAACGCCGGAATGACCACTTCTCCTTGATCTTGCCGTCCTTAGCAGAGGGCGCATGATTGTGGCTGAGCAACACGTCCTGAGGCCGGTCGAGATCCTTCTCGCTGAGCCCGTAACCCAGAGGCGCGAACCACCCCGGACGTTCCCACCCATAGACCGTGCCGAACACCGCGCCCAAAGCCTCCATCCGCTCGTAACACGGGCTGCGCTTGAGGGGCCGCGCATCCGCCCGTTCCTCGTCGGGGTAGTGCGGCGTGAACACGTTGCGATAGGCCTCCTCATTCTTGACCTTGAGATAGCCGCGCGACGCATAAGGGCCGAAGCGCCTGGGATCGACACCCATCATGTCGATGGTGGGCTCGCCCTCGACGATCCACTCGGCGAGCTGCCATCCCGCCCCGCCGGCAGCCGTGACACCGAAACTGTGGCCTTCGTTGAGCCAGGCGTTTCTGACCTCCCATGCCGGCCCGACGATGGGCGAGCCGTCGGGCGTGTAGGCGATGGCGCCGTTGTAGACCTTCTTGATGCCAACCTCGCCAAAAGCCGGCACGCGTTCGATCGCCGTTTCGATATGCGGCGAAAGCCGGTCGAGATCCTCCTGGAAAAGTTCGTATTCGGCATCCTTGTTCGGCCCCTCGACGTAGCAGCAGGGTGCACCCGTCTCATAGGGTCCAAGCAGGAGCCCGCCGTTTTCCTCCCGCATGTACCAGCTTGAGTCCGCCTCTCTGAGAACGCCCATTTCGGGCAGGCCCTGTTTTTGCCGCGCCACAATGTCGGGGTGGGGTTCGGTGACGATATATTGATGCTCTACGGGGATGACCGGTATGTCGAGCCCCAGCATCCTTCCCGTCTGCCGCACGAAATTGCCGCTCGCCGAAACAATATGCTCCGCGGTGATATCGCCCTTGTCGGTCTTTACCAGCCATTCGCCCGATCTCTTCCTCTCCACTCCCACGACGGTCGTGTAGCGGTTGATCTCGGCTCCTCCGTTGCGGGCCCCCTTGGCGAGAGCCTGGGTCAGATCGGCAGGCTGGATATAGCCGTCGTCGGGATGCTGGATGGCGCCCAAAATTCCCTTGGTGTCGCACAGGGGCCAGATCTCCTTGACCTGTTCGGGGCTCAGCACATTGACCTTGATCCCGATGGTCTCGGCGACACCGGCGTAATACATGAACTCGTCCCACCGGTCGCGCGTGCGCGCGAGCCTGATATTGGAGACGACCTTGAAGCCGACGTGCTGCCCCGTCTCATCTTCAAGCTGCTTGTAGAGCTTGACCGAATATTTGTGGATCTGCCCCACCGAATAGGAGAGGTTGAACAGAGGCAGGAGCCCGGCCGCATGCCAGGTCGAGCCCGAGGTGAGCTCCCTCCTTTCGACGAGCACCACATCGCCCCATCCCTTCTTGACGAGATGATAAAGGGTCGACACGCCGACAACTCCGCCGCCGATGACCACCACGCGCGCCTGCGAACGCATGAACACTCCCTGAAACTGGATTGCCTGGTAAAGATTGTCGCCACATTAGGAGGTGAAATTCAATCGCCCTTAAGGGGGAGCGACGGGCTTGGCGCTTTTTTCGACACTATCCGGCAAATCCGCCCCGTGCCAGGAAGGCGAGCTCCTCCTGGGTCGACGGCCGCCCGAGGATCGGGTTGCGGTGGGGAAAGCGCCCGAACCGCTGGATGATCTCGAGATGTAGCCTCGCCCAGGGCGTCAAGTCGTTGAGCCCCATCGCTTGGAACAAGCCGACCGCCCGCCACTGCGCATCGAGATCCTCGGCATGTTCGAAGGGCATGACGAACCAGAGGGCTCTTTCGGCTGGCATCGCCTGGTGGAAGCCGCGCCGAATCGACTGTCGCGTTGTTTCAAGTGCCTTTGGGTCGCCTGCGAACATGAGCGGGCTGCCGCGGTGGATGTTGCGCGAGAACTGGTCGAGTAGCAGCACAAGTCCTAAGGCACCCTCGGGCGTTTTCGCCCAATGGTCGAATTCGCCTTGGCGTGCTCTCGCGAGGACGTCCCGAAAGCGCACCGAAAGCTCCCCGTCGAAGGCCGCGTTCTTGGTGAACCAGCGGCTCTCGCCCGCCTGCATCCAGGCCCCCGTCACAACATCTGGCGTCATGGCGGATCGATTCCAAATTCCGTGAACGGAATATAATCGAGCACGTCCCCCTCGCGCACTTCGGTAACGTCCTCGCCGACCTCGATGAGGCCCCTCGCCTGTTGGAGCCCCGAGATCAGGCCCGAGCCATCGCGCGCGAATTTCTTCAGCCTGGGACCTTGCGCCGTATCCTCCACCCAGCCGCGCCAGAACTCGCGCCGCCCCTGCTTCTTCTGAGCAAAGGAGAAGCCGGCCCGCACGCCATAGCGCTGCGGTGCAAGCCAGTTCATGCCCTGGAGCCGCGCCAGAACGGGCAGACCATAGAGAAGAAAGGTGACGAACACCGCCACCGGATTTCCGGGAAGCGCCAGAAAGACCGTATCGCCGATTTGGCCAATGCCGAGGGGCCGCCCGGGTTTCACCGCCAGCTGCCAGCCGTGCAGCACGCCTCGAGCTTGGATTGCCTTGATGACGTGATCGGCCTCGCCCCGGCTGGCACCTCCCGTGGAGAAGACGAGATGGCAGCGCTCGGCCGCCTTCTCAATTGCCGCATCGACGGCCGCCCGCTCATCGCCGATGATGCCGAGATCGTCGATCTCTGCTTCCGTTCCTTGCAGCAGCGCATGCAGCATGAAATGGTTGGAGTCATAGACCTGCGCTCTCTTCAGCATTTCCCCGGGCCGCACGAGCTCATCCCCCGTCGAGATCAGCCCGATCTTGAGCGGCGCAAAACATTCAACCTCCGCCACCCCCGCCGCCGCCAGGGCCGCGATGTCCTGAGGCCTCAGCCGCGCGCCGCGCCTAACGATAGCCTCGCCGGCCTTCATGTCTTCCCCGGCCTTGCGCCGATTGGCAAAAGGCTTGACCCCTTTGGGCATGACGATGGTCTCGCCCTCAGGCGCGACGTCCTCCTGCATGACGCAAGTGTCCGATCCCTCCGGCATGATGGCGCCTGTGAAAATCCTGAGCGCTTCGCCTGGCCGAAGTGCCGGAACCTCATGATCGCCCGCAGCTGCTCGCCCGACGACCCTGAGCCGCGCTTGCCCACCTGACAGCGATGAATGGGCGAAGGCGTAGCCATCGACTGCCGCATTGGCGAAGCCCGGTACGTCGCGGGGTGCTGTCACGTCTTCCGCCAGCACCCGCCCTGAGGCTTCCTTGAGAGAAACGCGTTTCTGCTCTGCCACGCATGTGACTCTTTCGAGAATCAGCGCGATCGCCTCTTCGTGCTTGAGCCTTTCGGCATCATGCAGGAAACAATCATCGAGCAGCCGGCGGGCTTTCATCTTGGCTTGAGCTCCAGCCGCGCCACGATGAAATCGGCGATGGTCAGGATATCGTCGCGGTCGAACACAGGCACGCACGCCTCCATCACCTTGCCATTGCACGCGATGGCGATGACTGATGGATCGCGCCCGGCGAGTTCGGGATGTTTGATCGCGAGATCGCGCACTTCGATCTTGGGATGGCTTTCGCCCTTGTAGCCTTCCGTCAGGATCAGGTCGCAAGGCTTCATTCTCGCGATGACGTCCTTGAGCCGCGGCTCCGTCTCCCCGCGCAGCTCATGCACGAGGGCCCAGCGCTTCGCCGACACGACGGCAACTTCGCTCGCCCCCGCCTGCCGGTGCCGCCAGCTGTCGCGGCCCTCCTGGTCGATGTCGAAACCATGGTGCGCGTGTTTCACCGTCGAGATGCGATAACCCCTCGCCGTCAATTCCCGGACGAGGCGTTCCGTCAGCGTCGTCTTCCCGGCGTTCTTGAAACCGGCAATTCCAAGGAGCTTCACCGGCACGGTACGGAACGCCTCAAGAGCGCCTCGGCCTCTTGCAAATCATCCGGCCGGTTGACGTTGAAGAACGGATCCAGCGCTCCCTGCCCGAACTCGGCCACCGCCACGCCATGTCGTACCGTCCATTCATCGACCTTGCGCGTGCCCTGACCGAGCGCCTGGCGCAGATCGTCGGCAAGCCGGCACGGCCATAGGCCGATGACGGGGTGAGCCCGCCCGCCCGAGGCAGCAGCGGCAAGTTCGACTGAGGCCGCCTCGGCGGCACGCTTCAGACGCGCCGCGAGATCGCGCGGCAGAAAGGGCGTGTCGGTCGCCGCCGTCACGATATGCGAGAAGCCTAAGGATCGACCCCAGTCGAGGCCCGCGAGCACGCCTGCCAACGGTCCCGGCGAACCTTCGATGCTGTCGGGAAGGACAGGCAGCCCATAGGCGTTGAAGCGCTCCGGATCGCCGTTCGCATTGATCGCAAGCGTCTCGACCTGCGGGCGAAGTCTCTCGATGACATGCGCGAGGATCGACCTGCCGCCGAGCAAAAGCTCTCCCTTGTCCCCGCCGCCCATGCGACGTGCGAGTCCGCCCGCAAGGATGACCCCGGCGATCCTTTCAATCATCCGCACTGGCACCTTTGCGCGCATGCCGCGCGTCCTCCTCCTCGACGCTCCGGGGGTCGGCGTCGAAGACGATGCGCTCCTCGCCCGAAAGTGCGATGAAGCGCTTTCCGCGGGCTCGCCCGATCAGGGTCAGATTGGCGCTCCGGGCAAGTTCGACACCTGAGGCCGTGAACCCCGAACGCGACACCAGGATGGGGATGCGCATCTGCACGCATTTGATCACCATCTCCGAAGTGAGCCGGCCCGTCGTGTAGAAGATCTTGTCGCTGGCCCCGACCTCATTGAGCGCCATCCACCCCGCGATCTTGTCCGCCGCATTGTGCCGACCGACGTCCTCGAGATAGACGAGCACCTGCGCGCCCTGCGCCAGCACGCAGCCATGAATGGCCCCCGCCTTCAGGTAGAGCGATGGCGTCGTGTTGACGGTCTTCATGAGCGCGTAGAGCCAGCTCGTCCGGACCACGGCATCGTCCGCAAGCTTGACGTCCTCGAAGCTCTCCATGAGCTCACCGAACATCGTGCCCTGGGCGCAGCCCGAGGTCTGGATGCGCTTTTTGAGCCGCTCCTCGAAATTCGTCTGTGTCCTCGTCCGCACCACCACCACGCCGAGTTCCTCGTCGTGATCGATGCTCGTGATGTCTCGGGCAGCCTTGAGCATGCCCTGGTTGAGCAGATAGCCTGTGGCGAGCCAGTCGGGATGATCGCCGATGGTCATCGCCGTCACGATCTCCTGCCCGTTGAGAAAGATCGTGAGCGGCCGCTCCATGACGACGAACTGCTCGATGCTCCTCCCTTCCTGATCGAGTCCGGGAACGGCCCGCGCCAGCTTTGGATTGTCGGGCTCGGGCGCGACGATGAAATCTGAGGGCGCCGCCTTGAGCATCTTACTCCGCCGCAGCGAGCTTGCTGTGCTTCACCGGCTCGATCTTCACCGCGCAGAATTTGTATTCGGGGATCTTGCCGAATGGATCGAGCTTTGGATTGGTGAGGAGATTAGCCGCTGCCTCCACATAGGCGAAGGGAATGAACACGACGTTTTCGGGAATCGCCGCATCGGCCCGGCTCTGCAGCTCCACCTCGCCGCGCCGCGACGTCACCTTGACCATATCGCCGGCCTTTAGCCCAAGCCGCGCAATCGTCATGGGATTGAGCTGTGCTGTGGGCGCGGGTTCGAGCGCATCGAGGCTGTGCGCCCGCCGGGTCATGGCGCCCGTGTGCCAGTGTTCGAGCTGCCGGCCGGTCGATAGAATATAAGGATAGTCGCGGTCGGGCAGTTCGTCCGGCGGGATGATCTCGGCGGCTACGAACTTGCCGAGCCCATCGGCTGTCGGAAAACGGTCGGAGAAGACGATCTCTTCGCCCGGATGATCGGGTGCCAGGCAGGGATAGGTCACCCCCGATTCCCTGAGCAGCCGCTCCCAGGTGATATTGTCGAGCGACGGCATGGCAAGCTTCATCTCGGCAAAGACTTGAGCCGGCCCCGCATAGGTCCACGGAAGTCCCATGCGCTTGGCGATCTCGATGGTGATCCACCAGTCGGGCTTGGCTTCTCCCGGCGGTTCGAAAGCCTTGCGACCCATCTGCACCGTCCGGTTGGTGTTGGACACGGTGCCATCCTTCTCCGGCCATGCGCTCGCCGGAAGGATCACATCGGCATACATGGCGGTCTCGGTGAGGAAGATGTCCTGCACCACGAGATGTTCAAGCTTGGCTAAGGCCTCCCGCGCGTGGCTCACGTCGGGATCGGACATGGCCGGGTTTTCGCCCATGATATACATGCCCCTGATCTCGCCGCGATGTATGGCATCGACGATCTCGACCACGGTCAGCCCCGGCTTTGGATCGAGCTCCGCCCCCCACAGTTTTTCGAGTTTGACGCGGTTCTCAAGCTCCCCCACCCGCGCATAATCGGGGAATACCATGGGGATCAGGCCTGCATCCGAAGCCCCTTGCACATTATTCTGCCCGCGCAAGGGATGGAGCCCGGTGCCTTTGCGCCCCACCTGCCCGCACATCAGCGCCAGAGAGATGAGGCAGCGCGCATTGTCCGTCCCATGCGCATGCTGCGATATGCCCATGCCCCAGAAGATGATGGCCGACTTGGCCTTGGCATAGCTGCGCGCCACCGTGCGAATGATGTCGGGGGAAATACCGCAGATCGCCGACATGGCCTCGGGCGTGAATTTCGACAAATGGGACTTGAGCCGCTCGAAGCCCTCCGTATGCGCCTGGATATATTGCCGGTCGTAGAGCTCTTCCGAGACGATGACGTTCATCATCGCATTGAGCAGCCCCACGTCCGTTCCGTTTTTGAACTGCAGCATGTGCGTGGCGTGGCGCGACAACGCCTGGCCTCTGGGATCCATGACGATCAGCATGGCGCCGCGCTTGGCCGCCTGTTTGAAAAACGTCGCCGCAACCGGATGGTTTTCGGTTGGATTGGCGCCGATCACGATGATGACGTCGGAATCCTTCACCGCCGTGAAGGGCGCCGTCACGGCGCCCGAGCCGATCGTCTCCATGAGCGCCGCCACCGAGGAGGCATGGCACAGCCTCGTGCAGTGATCGACATTGTTGGAACCGAATCCCGTGCGGACGAGCTTCTGGAAGAGATAGGCCTCCTCGTTCGAGCATTTGGCCGAGCCGAAGCCCGCCAGCGAAAGCCGCCCATATTCGTCGCGGATCTTTTTCAGTCCTCGCGCCGCCTGATCGAGTGCCTCCTCCCAGCTCGCCTCGCGAAAATGCGTGGAGGGGCTGCGCGGATCGACATTCATTCCCTTGCGCGCGCCCTCCTTGCGGATGAGCGGCCTCATCAGCCGGTCCGGATGATCGACATAGTCGAAGCCGAACCGCCCTTTCACGCACAGCCGGTTCTCATTGGCGGGCCCGTCTCGCCCCTCGACCCAGGCGATTTTGTTGTCGCGGATCTTGTAGGTGATCTGGCAGCCGACGCCGCAGTAGGGGCATACGGAATGGACGTCGCGATCGGCGGTTCTTGCCCCCCTCTGCGCCTCATCGACGATCGATTTGGGCATGAGCGCGCCTGTCGGACAGGCCTGCACGCATTCCCCGCAAGCCACACAGGTCGAAAGCCCCATGGGATCGTCGAAATCGAACACCACTTTCTCATGCGGGCCGCGATAGGCCATACCGATGACGTCGTTCACCTGCACCTCGCGACAGGCGCGCACACACAGATTGCAGTGAATGCAGGCGTCGAGATTGACCGCCATCGCCGGATGCGACAGGTCTGAGGGCGGATTGTCGTCGCGCGGGAAACGCGACAGCGCGATGCCCATGCGCTCCGCCCACTGCCAGAAGGGTGACACCGCATCATGCGCGCTCTGGCGCGGCGGCTGGTCGGCGACGAGCAGTTCCATCACCATGCCCCGCGCTGCCTTCGCCCGCTCCGACAGGGTCGAAACCTTCATGCCGGGCGAAGGCTTGCGGACGCAGGACGCGGCGAGCACCCGCTCGCCTTCCACCTCCACCACACAAGCGCGGCAATTGCCGTCGGCCCGGTAGCCCGGCGCGTCCTTCCAGCACAGATGCGGGATCGTCGTGCCGCGCCTTTTCGCCACCTGCCAGATCGTCTCCTGCGGCAGGGCTTCGACCTCGGCACCGTCGAGAAGAAATTTGATCGTCTCGCTCATCTGACGTCCTCGGGGAAATACTTCATGACCGCGCGTATGGGGTTGGGCGCCGCTTGGCCCAGGCCGCAGATCGATGCATCGGCCATCGCCTGTGACAATTCGCCAAGGAGCCTCTCGTCCCACTGTTCCATTCGCATGAGCTTCACGGCCTTTTCGCAGCCGACGCGACAGGGCGTGCACTGGCCGCAGGATTCATCGGCAAAGAATTTAAGAAGATTGAGGGCGACTTTCCGCATGTCGTCGCGGTCGGAAAGTATGACGACCGCATGCGAGCCGACGAAACAGCCGTATTTTTCAAGCTGACCGAAATCGAGCGGCAGATCGGCCATCGAGGCCGGCAGAATTCCACCCGACGCGCCGCCCGGCAGATAGCCCCGAAACATGTGGCCGTTGAGCATGCCGCCGCAAAGCTCGATCAGCTCTTTGGCCGTCGTGCCCGCGGGCGCCAGCACCACGCCGGGCTTCATCACCCGCCCCGACACCGAATAGGAGCGCAAGCCCTTGTGCCCGGGTTTGCCCTGGCTTGCGAACCATTCGGCTCCGTTGCGCAGGATTTCGGGCATCCAGTAGAGTGTCTCGACATTATGCGCGAGCGTCGGCTGGCCGAAGAGTCCGACCTGCGCCACATAGGGCGGCCGCTGCCGTGGGAATCCGCGTTTGCCTTCGATCGACTCGATCATGGCGGATTCTTCTCCGCAGATATAAGCGCCGGCTCCTCGTCTCAGATGCACGAAACCCTTGGACACGATGCCCTCGCGCTCGATGGCGGCGATCTCCTTGGCGAGAATATGTCGCGCTGCGGGATATTCATCGCGCAGATAGACATAGGCCTCCTTCGCTTCCACTCCCCAGGCTGCGATCAGCGCGCCTTCGAGGAATTGGTGCGGCCGCGTTTCAAGATAATGCTTGTCCTTGAACGTGCCGGGCTCACCCTCATCGCCGTTGACGCAGAGATAGCGCGGTCCCGTCTCCGCCCGCACGAACTGCCATTTCTTCCCCGCCGGAAACCCCGCTCCGCCAAGCCCCCGCAAGCCCGCCTCGAGCAAGATCTCCATGACGCGCTCGGGCGATGTCGCGCCCCTGCGCAGTTCCGCAATGGTCTGATAGCCGCCCCGCTCGGCGTAAGCCGCAAGGGTCTCGTAAGCGGGAAGTTCAGGCTTGATCTGCCGCCGCTTGGCAAGGGCGAGCAGCGAGCCTGCCTCCGCCTGATCGACATAATTCTTGCCCACTGCCGCCGCCGGCGCCAGATGGCAACGCCCCATGCACGGCGCCGGCATCACGCGCACATAGCCGGGCGCCTTGCCCTTGAGCACGGTGATCAGCTCCTCTGCACCGGCCAATTCGCAGGAGAGGGAATCGCAGACCCGGATCGTGATTTCCTGGGGCGGCGCTTCCCCCTCCTTCACCACGTCGAAATGGTGATAGAAGGTCGCCACCTCGAAAACCTCGGCCATTGGCAGCCGCATTTCATGGGCAAGAGCTGCCAAATGCGCAGCGCCGATGAAGCCGAACTGGTCCTGGATGAGATGCAGAAACTCGATGAGAAGATCGCGCCGTCGCGGCGCCTCGCCCAAGAGCTTTCGAATGTCTTTAAGGGCAAGGGGATCGACCTGCCG
>Ga0075421_100007846_pt1 | contig 13083 bp, 7 predicted proteins | sample SoiMetdeltSBSDD5_FD_75292 | JGI IMG/M metagenome (GOLD analysis project Ga0075421, IMG submission 75292) | Bulk soil microbial communities from a Populus tree surrounding site in Tennessee, USA - Soil MetaG P. deltoides SBSDD5 | ecosystem: Environmental > Terrestrial > Soil > Tree plantation... | reverse complement strand
CGGTCCACCCAGCTCATCATGCCGCGCAGCTTGCGCCCGGTCTCCTCGATGGGGTGGGCGGCCGACTCCTCGCGCCACTTGGTGAAGTTGGGACGACCCTCGTCGTCCTCGGCGATCCACTCGCGGGCGAACTCGCCACTGCGGATCTCGCCGAGGATGCGGCGCATCTCGTCCTTGGTCCGATCGTCGATGATGCGCGGGCCGCGGGAGTAGTCGCCGTACTCGGCGGTGTCGGAGACGGAGTAGCGCATGCGTGCGATGCCGCCCTCATACATGAGGTCGACGATCAGCTTGAGCTCATGCAGGCACTCGAAGTAGGCCACCTCGGGGGCGTAACCGGCCTCCGTGAGAACCTCGAATCCCGCCTGCACCAGGGCCGTCGTTCCTCCACAGAGGACGGCCTGCTCGCCGAAGAGGTCGGTCTCGGTCTCCTCGGTGAACGTCGTGCGGATCGCGCCGGCCCGGGTGCCCCCGATCGCCTTGGCGTAGGACAGAGCCAACGGGAACGCGGATCCCGACGCGTCCTGCTCGACCGCCACCAGCACCGGCACACCCTTGCCGTCGACGAACTGGCGCCGCACAAGGTGCCCGGGACCCTTGGGCGCCACCATGGCAACGTCCACATTGGAGGGAGGCGTGATCAGCCCGTACCGGATGTTCAGGCCGTGTCCAAACAACAGCGCTTTCCCTGAAGAAAGTGAGGGGGCAAGCGAATCAGCATAGATCTTGCGCTGCGCCGTGTCCGGCGCGAGCATCATGATGACGTCGGACTCCGCGGCCGCCTCGGCCGGGGTCACCACCCGCAGGCCCTGCTCCTCGGCCTTGGGTCGGCTCTTCGAGCCCTCCGGCAGGCCGACCCGGACGTCGACGCCCGAATCCCGCAGCGACAGCGAATGAGCGTGACCCTGACTGCCGTATCCGATGACCGCGACCGTGCGGCTCTGGATCACCGACAGGTCGGCGTCGTCGTCGTAGAAGACCTCAGCGGCCATGATTGTCGAAACCTCTCTGATGGTGGTTCACGAAGCTGCCCGCAGCACCGGCGCGGTGATGGACCGCGACCCGCGGCCGATCGCCACCATGCCGGATTGCACCATTTCCTTGATTCCATAGGGCTCGAGGTCGCGCAGGAGCGCGTCGAGCTTCTCGGCCGTGCCAGTCGCCTCGATCGTGAGCGCGTCCGGCGACACGTCGACGACGCGGGCCCGGAAGAGTTGCACGGTCTCCATCACCTGGGACCGCTGCGGTCGGTCGGCCCGCACCTTGACCAGCAACAGTTCCCGCTGCACCGACGCCGACGGCTCCAGCTCGACGATCTTGAGCACGTTGACGAGCTTGTTGAGCTGCTTCGTGACCTGCTCCAGCGGCGAGTCCTCGGCGTTGACCACGATCGTGATGCGCGAGATCTCGGGGTGTTCGGTCTCGCCGACGGCGAGCGAGTCGATGTTGAAGCCGCGGCGGGAGAAGAGCCCGGACACTCGGGCCAGCACGCCCGGCTTGTTCTCCACGAGTACGGAGAGCGTGTGCTTGCTCATCGCTGCGCCCCTTAGAGGTCGTCGTCGTCTTCGAACGCCGGGCGGACGCCGCGGGCGAACATGATCTCGTCGTTGCTGGTGCCGGCGGCCACCATGGGCCACACCATCGCGTCCTTGCCGACCACGAAGTCGACCACGACCGGGGCGTCGTTGATGGCCATCGCCGCGTTGATCGTGGAGTCCACATCGGACGCCGTCTCGCAACGCAGCCCGATGCAACCCAGCGCCTCGGCCAGCTTGACGAAGTCGGGGATGCGGTGCTTGTGCGTGCCGAGGTCGGTGTTGGAGTAACGCTCGCCGTAGAACAGCGTCTGCCACTGCCGCACCATGCCCAGGTTGCCGTTGTTGATGACGGCCACCTTGATGGGGATATTCTCCAGCGCGCAGGTCGCGAGCTCCTGGTTAGTCATCTGGAAGCAGCCGTCGCCGTCGACACACCACACGACCGTCTCCGGCCGGCCCACCTTGGCGCCCATCGCCGCCGGCACGGCGTAACCCATCGTGCCGAGTCCACCGGAGTTGAGCCAGGTGCCGGGATTCTCGTACGAGATGAACTGCGAGGCCCACATCTGGTGCTGCCCCACGCCGGCGACGTAGATGGCCTCGGGCCCCGCGATCTCGCCGAGTCGCTTGAGGACGTACTGCGGCGCCAGCGTGCCGTCGGGCGGCTCCTCCCAGCCGAGCGGGTACCGGCCGCGGATCTCGTCGAGCTGCAACCACCACTCGCCGAGGTCGGCCCTATGCCCGGCCTTGTGCTCGGCGGCCACGGCCACGACCAGCTCGTCGATGACGTAGCGGGCGTCGCCCACGATCGGCACATCCGCGGCCCGGTTCTTGCCGATCTCCGCGGGGTCGATGTCGGCGTGGATGATGGCCGCGCCCGGGGCGAAGCTGTCGAGCTTGCCGGTCACGCGGTCGTCGAACCGGGAGCCGAGCGCGATCAACAGATCCGCCTTCTGCAACGCGTAGACCGCCGCGACCGTGCCGTGCATGCCCGGCATCCCGAGGTGCTGGCGGTGGCTGTCCGGGAACGCGCCCCGGGCCATCAGGGTCGTCACCACGGGTGCGCCGGTGAGCTCGGCGAGCTGGCGCAGCGCGGCCGTGGCCCCGGCCCGCAACACCCCGCCGCCGACGTAGAGCACCGGCCGGCGCGACATCGCGATGAGCTTGGCGGCCTCTCGGATCTGCTTGCCGTGCGGCTGCAGCGTCGGCCGGTACCCGGGAAGCTCCATTGTGGGCGGCCAGGCGAACTCGGTCCGCGCCTGCAGCACGTCCTTCGGAATGTCCACAAGCACCGGTCCGGGCCGGCCAGTCGACGCGAGGTGGAACGCCTCCATCATGATCCGCGGCAGGTCGTCGGGGTTGGTCACGAGATAGTTGTGCTTCGTGATCGGCAGCGTGATGCCGTGGATGTCGGCCTCCTGGAACGCGTCCGACCCGATCGCCCCCCGCGGGACCTGACCGGTGATCGCCACGATCGGCACGGAGTCCATGTACGCGTCCGCGATCGGCGTCACCAGGTTGGTGGCGCCGGGTCCGGAGGTCGCGATGCAGACGCCCACCTTGCCGGTGGCCTGGGCGTAGCCGGTGGCGGCATGGCCGGCACCCTGCTCGTGCCGCACCAGGATGTGGCGCAGCCTCGAGTCGAACAGCGGGTCGTAGGCCGGCAGGATGGCTCCACCGGGGATGCCGAAGACCGTCTGGACGCCGAGAGCCTCCAGGGACCGGACGAGCGACTGCGCACCCGTGACCGGTTCGGCGACCGTCGCGGCGCCGGTCGCGGACGGGGAGGTCGCGACCGGGGCGGCGGAGGTCGTGGTGGACGCGCTCGCGGGGTGCGCGGTCGTGGCGGTGCCGCCCGTCGCGGGTGGGTGCGGCCGGACACCGGCCGCGACCGTGAGCGGGCTGGGTGCGCCCGTCGGCGGTCGCGGCGTCGCGTGGTCTGAGGGTGATGACTTGGTCATGGCGGGCACGCCTTCGCGTCAGGAGGTTGCTGGCTGGTCTCGCTCGCAGGCTTTGCGACGGTGCATGATGGTTCGCTCGCAAGCTCGCGACGGTGCATGCTGTTTCGCTCGCAAGCTTCGCGACGGTGCATGATGTTTCGCTCGCAAGCTCGCGAAATGATCTTCGGCCGGTGAGTGACAGAGCGTGGGCACAAATAAGGCCCGCGTGCAGGTGCACGAGGGCCAGCGCGTCGACCGGTTGTCGACGCGCTAGGTGATAAGTACTCGAACGACGTGGGCTCGCGACATGGAAACAGCGTGCCTCATCTCAACGGCCGAGTCAACTCATCCCACATGTTGGTTCACGGGAAGGTCACGAACTGATAACTGCACCTCGGCCGCACCCCCGTTGAGCAGGGCTTCCATATCGTCGGCGGGCATCGCGAGGCCGAACAGATGGCCCTGCCCGTACTGGCAACCCGCGTCCTCGATGACGAGCCGCTGGGCGTCCCCCTCGACCCCCTCGGCGATCACCTGCAGCCCCAGCCGCTGGCCGAGTCGCACCACCACGTCCACCAGCGGGGCCACCGGGCTGGCCGGGCGGGCGTCGGGCACGGCGTCCGCCACGAGTGCCTGGTCGATCTTGAGAATGTCGACCGGAAGGCGGTGCAGCTGGCCCAGCGACGAGTAGCCGGCGCCGAAGTCGTCCAGGGCGACCCGCACCCCCGCCTCCCGCAGGCCGTGCAGCCGGCCGGCCAGCTCGGCCACGTCGAGCGCGACCGCGTGCTCGGTCACCTCGATGATCAGCCGTTCCGCGGGGACCCGGTGGGTACGCAGTGCCGTGACGAGCCGCTCGGAGTACTCCGGTTCGTGCAGCTCCCGGACCGAGACGTTCACCGAGACCCAGAGGTCGTGCCCGGCCGCGAGCCAGCCTGACAGCTGCCGGCAGGCCTCGTGCAGCACCCAGGCCCCCAGCTCCCCGATCTGCCCCGACTCCTCCGCGACGAGGATGAACTCGCCCGGCGCGACGTGGCCGAGCTCCGGATGCCGCCAGCGCAGCAGCGCCTCGACGCCGACCACGCGCCGCTCGGGCAGGGCCACCACCGGCTGGTACGCGAGATAGAGCTCACCTCGGCGGGCGGCGCCGCGCAGCTCGTGCTCGACCGTGATTCGCCGGCGCAGCCATTCGTCGTACGCCGCGTCGTAGCGCTCGAGCCGGTCTTTGCCGCGCTGCTTGGCGAAGCGCAGGGCCAGGTCGGCGTTGCGCAGCAGGGAGTCGACGTCGTGGGCCGAGCCCCCGCTCGCCAGTCCCATGCTGGCGGTCAGATAGACCGTGCCCTGGGACAGGTCGTACGGGGCGCAGACCGCCGCGAGGACGCGCTGCGCGATCGCGTACGCCTGGTCCTGCCGCGCCCACATGAGGACGGCGAACTCGTCACCGCCGAGCCGGGCCGCGAGGTCACCCCGGCGTAGGTTGGCCTGCAGCCGCCGCCCGACCTCGACCAGCACGGCGTCGCCGAGGTCGTGGCCGCGCATGTCGTTGATGTTCTTGAAGCCGTCGAGGTCGATCGCGAGCAGCACGCACGGCGGGCCGCCGACGGCCTCCTCGTGCAGCGCCCGCATGAGGTCGCGCCGGTTGGCCAGGCCGGTGAGTGAGTCGGTGTGGGCCATCGTCCGGAAATGCGCCTCGCTCTCGGCGAGCCGCTGCGAGTAACGCCGCTCGTCCAGCTGGAACAGCGACTGCCGCGCGGCGAGGGCGATCGCGATGATGCAGGCGAGGATCACACCGCCGACGCCGAGCGCGCGGTTGTGGATGACCTCGTACATGGCCGCCGCGCAGTCCGCGACGACGGCGCACACCGACAGGCCCAGGGCCATGCGCGGCCGGCCCGGCGTGCGCGAGCGGGTCACCGGCGCGAGCAGGCCGGCCGGAGCGAGCACCGCGCAGGCCCCGGCGGCGACCAGGACGGCGAGCGACGACGTCCAACTGGGGCCGAAGTGGACGGTCACCGAGACCGCGCAGACCCCCAGCGTCGCAACGATCACGCTCGATCCGACCAGCCAGGTGCCGTAGCCGAACTCGCCCCGGGTCACCACGGCCGCGAGCACCAGGCCGACCACGCTGGCGCCCACAACGGCGGGCACGATGACGCCCAACACCAGCCGGTCGGCGCCGAAAGGGGGGAACGTGGTTCGCTGGAACCAGAGCAACCACATCACGTAGAGCACCGAGGTGCCCAGCACCACCGCGTCGAGCGCGATGCGCAGCCGCACAGCGCTGGTGAGGACGGTGGTCGAGATGAGGGCCGCACCGGCGCTCAGCGGGATGGCGGCCCCGATCGCCGTCAACGCGCCGATCAACCCGAGGCCGAACCGGGGGTTCGGCGACAGCCACGCCGTGAGGGCCGTCGCCAGCAGTCCCACGGCCACGACCGCGACCCCGTACCCGAGCCAGCGGCAGGCCCGGGCCGCGACGAGCGCACCACGGTGCTTGGCCGGCCCGTCATTCCCGAGCGCCGCGCCGTCGGTCCGGGGCACCGCGACGAGCAGCACCGCGGCGCCGGCCCCGGCCACGAGCGCGCCCACGCCACTGCTGATGAGCAGGCCGGTCGAGGTGGGCACGGATTTCACTGTGCACTAGGTCGGCCGTAAGCGCGACCCGCGCCGATCATGAACCTCGGATTGCGCCGATCATGAACTAAGGTTCCTTGTCGGCGGCGTGTCGACCCCCCGTAGTTCATGATCGCCGGGATCTTGGGCGCGACCTTGGGCGAGCAGGGCTTCGACGTGTTCGGCGGGCAGGGCGGGCCCGAACAGATGGCCCTGGGCGAACCGGCAACCGGCCGCCTCGATCATGGCCCGCTGCGCCTCGTCCTCGACGCCCTCGGCGATCACCTGGAGGCCGAGCCGATCGGCGAGCCGCACGACGACGTCGACGAGCGGAGAGACCCGCGGATCGCCCGCGTCTTCTTGGCGGGAGGCCTCCGGCTCGTCCAGCAGCGCCCGATCGATCTTGAGAACGTCGACCGGGAGCCGGCGCAGCTGGCCCAGCGAGGAGTAGCCGGCGCCGAAGTCGTCGAGCGCCACCCGCACGCCGAGCTCGCGTAGGGCCCGCAGCGGAGCGGTCAGCTCGGCGACATCGCGGGCGACGCTCTGCTCGGTCACCTCGATGACGAGCCGGTCCGGCGGCACCCGGTGGGCCCGCAGCACCTCGGCGACCGACTCGGCGAAGCGCGGCGAGCGCAGTTCCCGCACCGAGACGTTGACCGCGAGCCAGATGTCGTGCCCGTCGGCGATCCAGCGGGACAGCTGATGGCAGGCCCGGTGCATCGTCCACCGCCCGAGGGCCGCGATGCCCCCGATCTCCTCGGCGACCGGGATGAACTCGGCCGGCGGCACCGCACCGAGCTCCGGATGGTGCCAGCGCAGCAGGGCCTCGACCCCGACCGGGTGGCCCTCGGGCAGCCGTACGACCGGCTGGAACGACAGGCTCAGCTCGTCGCGTTCGATCGCCAGGCGCAGCCCCTGCTCCACGGCCACCCGCCGCCGCAGGCTCACGTCGTAGGTCACGTCGTACCGCTCGACCCGGTTCTTGCCGCCCTGCTTCGCGAAGCGCAGCGCGAGGTCGGCGTTGCGCAGCAGCGCCTCGACCCCGGTGGAGGACGCACTGTCGGCCACGCCCATGCTCGCCGACAGGAAGACCAGACCGTCGACGACCTCGTACGGGCGGCTGAGGACGGCGAGCAGGCGCCGAGCCGCGTGCACCGCGCCGTCCGGGTCGGCGCCGGTGAGCACCGCGAACTCGTCGCCGCCGAGCCGCACCGCGACATCGTCGGGGCGGACGTTGGCCCGCAGCCGCCGCCCCACCTCGACCAGCACGGCGTCGCCGACATCGTGTCCGTGCAGGTCGTTGACGTTCTTGAACCCGTCGAGGTCGAGCGTGATCAGCCCGTACTCGCGACCCGCCCAGTCCTCGGCGAGGGTCTGGGTCAGCCGGCGCCGGTTGCCCAGCCCGGTCAGCGGATCGGTGAAGGCCATGCCGCGAAAGTGCGCCTCCCGGGCCTCGAGTTGCCGCGCGTACTTGTTGACGTCTTTCAAGGCGATGGCCAGCCGGCCCACCAGGGTGAGGATGATGACGCAGCTCGTCAGCACGCTCACAGGTTCCGGGCGTTCGATGATCACCATCTCGATCAGGCTGCAGGCGACGACCGCCCCGGCCGAGGCGATCGCGTAGATGGCCGGCGGAGCCTGCACCTCGACAGTGGGCCGCACCGCGTCGGCCCGCGCGGCGACGCCGGTGGCCGCGGCCAGGCAGATGTAGCCGGCGCTCGCCAGCCACGCCGTCGTCATGAGCGAAACGGCCTGGGGGAAGCAACACACCATCACCTCGGTGAGGCCTCCGCTGGTGGTGAGCGCGACGCCGACCGCGGCCAGCACCGGCACCCGACGCGGACGCACCGAGCGGGCGATCGTCATGGCGGCGACGCCGGCCACGCCGGCCGCGACCCACGCCGGCACCGCGATGACGACGAAGCGGACGCTGAAGTCGAGTTCCGGCGCATCGGGCTGGAGGTAGACGAAGACCAGCCAGCCGATGAAGAAGATGCAGGCGCCGACGATCAGCCCGTCGACCGTGTGGCGCAGTAAGGCCCCCGGGCTGGGGTTGGGCCCGAAGAGCCCGAGCAGCCCCCGCACCAACGGCACGGCCGAAAGGATGCCAACGAGTGCCACCGCGATCGCGACCACGTTCGCCGGCGCCCCGTGGGCGATCATCCCGGCCGCCACGACCAGGCCGCAGACACCCGAACCGACGCCGGCGGCGAGCCACTGGTAGGGCCGGCGTGCCGGTTTCGGCAGCGACCGTGCCACGACGAGCATCCCGAGCACGCAGACGAACGCGACCACCGTGGCGACCGCCGCCGCCGTCTCCACTGTGGAGACGAGGCCGTCCTCGGGGGGCATGGCTCAACTCTGCACGATGATCGCAACGCATGGGGATCCGCCAGTTCCTGGGACCGGCGGTTGCCACCGCTCGCAGCGCTGCCACACTGGACAGATGCCGCGACTGCGATCGACCACGTCCACGTCGGGCCGCAACATGGCGGGTGCCCGGGCGCTGTGGCGGGCGACCGGGATGACCGACGCCGACTTCGGCAAGCCGATCATCGCGATTGCCAACAGCTTCACGCAGTTTGTCCCCGGACATGTGCATCTGCGCAATCTGGGGGCGCTCGTGGCCGAGTCGGTCGCGGAGGCCGGCGGCGTCGGACGCGAGTTCAACACGATCGCGGTCGACGACGGCATCGCGATGGGGCACGGCGGCATGCTCTACTCCCTGCCCAGCCGGGAGCTCATCGCCGACGCGGTGGAGTACATGGTGCAGGCGCACTGCGCCGACGCGCTCGTCTGCATCTCGAACTGCGACAAGATCACGCCGGGCATGCTCCTCGCGACCCTGCGGCTCAACATCCCAACCGTGTTCGTCTCCGGCGGCCCGATGGAGGCCGGGAAGACGGTCGCGATCGAGGGCGTGGTCCACTCCAAACTTGACCTCATCGACGCGATGGTCGCCTCGGCGAACGAGGCGGTCAGCGATGAGCAGCTGGGCGTCATCGAGCGGTCGGCCTGCCCCACCTGCGGGTCGTGCTCGGGCATGTTCACGGCCAACTCGATGAACTGCCTGACCGAGGCGATCGGGCTCGCGCTGCCCGGCAACGGATCGACCCTGGCGACCCACGCCGCGCGGCGAGCCCTCTTCCAGGAGGCGGGTCGGTTGGTGGTGGACCTGGCTCGGCGCTACTACGAGCACGAGGACACGTCGGCGCTGCCGCGCTCGATCGCGACCCGGGCCGCGTTCGAGAATGCCGTCGCCCTCGACGTGGCGATGGGCGGTTCGACGAACACGGTGCTGCACCTGCTGGCGGCGGCGCGGGAGGCGGAGCTCGACTTCGGCGTCACTGACATCGACGCCATCTCGCGGCGGGTGCCGTGCCTGAGCAAGGTCGCCCCCAACACTCCGCAGTACCACATGGAGGACGTGCACCGGGCCGGGGGCATCCCGGCGATCCTGGGCGAACTCGACCGCGCCGGACTGCTGCGCCGCGACGTGCACGCCGTCCACGCGCCGTCGCTGGGGCAGTGGCTGGAGGAGTGGGACGTCCGCGGTGGTCAAGCATCGCCGGCCGCGCAATCTCTATTCCATGCCGCGCCAGGTGGTGTACGGACGACCGAACCGTTCTCGACGGAGAACAGTTGGTCCACACTGGACACTGATGCCGCGAACGGCTGCATCCGCGACGCGGCACACGCGTACACTGTGGACGGTGGCCTCGCGATCCTCTTCGGCAACCTGGCGCCCGACGGCTGCGTGGTCAAGACGGCCGGCGTGCCGGTGGAGTGCCTGACCTTCGCCGGTCCGGCCCGCGTCTTCGAGTCGCAGGAGGCGTGCGTCGACGCGATCCTGCGCGGCGAGGTCGTTGCCGGGGACGTGGTCGTCGTGCGCTACGAGGGGCCCCGGGGCGGGCCCGGCATGCAGGAGATGCTCTACCCGACGTCGTTCCTCAAGGGGCGCGGGCTCGGGCAGGTGTGCGCCCTCATCACCGATGGCCGGTTCTCCGGCGGCACGAGTGGCCTGTCGATCGGGCACGTCTCGCCCGAGGCGGCCAGCGGTGGTCTGATCGCGCTCGTCGAGGACGGAGACCGGATCGAAATCGACATCCCCGGCCGGTCGGTGAACCTGGCCCTGCCGGACGAGGAACTGTCGGCCCGCCGCATCGCCCAGGACAAGCGCGACCGCCCCTACACACCGGCCGACCGCGACCGGCTGGTGTCGGCGGCGTTGCGCGCCTACGCGTCGATGGCGACGAGCGCGAGCGACGGTGCCTACCGCCGCGTCCCGGACTGACCGGACGCGTACCGCTCACCGAACCCGTCACGTCGAGCCGCCGGTCAGGGGCTCGACCACTAACCGATCGTGGGCCGCCGTCCGCTGTCTGGCTGGTCCGCGACACCAGCCCCCGCATTAGTGTGATCACCCGTTGAGCTTTGTGTCCACAACGACGTGACCGCGGTGGGAGCTGGCTATGCGCGCAATCGTGACGGATGACTACGGTTCGGCTCCCCGGCGCGCGGAGGTGGAGACACCCACCGCCGGCCCGGGCCAGGTCCGGGTGGCGATCCGCCACGCGTCCCTCAACGGGCTCGACAACGCCGTGTCGCAGGGTTACCTGCGCGGGATGATGGAGCACGTCTTTCCGGTCGTGCTCGGCAAGGACTACTCCGGCACGGTCGACCAGGTCGGCGACGGGGTGACCGACTTCGCGGTCGGCGATGACGTCTTCGGTGTCGTGCTGACGTGGCCGCTGCGCGAGGGGTCCTTCGCGGACTACGTCGTGCTCGCCGAGCGGCCATACGTCGCGCCGGTCCCGGCCGGGCTCGACCCCGCGACGGCCGCGGTGATCGGCCTGGCCGGTTCGGCGGCGATGGGCTGCATCGAAGCCGTGAAGCCCGCCGCGGGCGAGACCATACTGGTCTCCGGGGCGACGGGCGGCGTCGGGGCGTTCGCCATGCAGATGGCGGCGGCCCGCGGTGCGACGGTCATCGCGACGGCCACACCCGGCGCGGAGGACGACCACGTGCGGGGGCTCGGCGCGACGCACGTCGTCGACTACACCGGCGACGTGGCCGGCCAGGTGCGCGAACTCGCACCCGCCGGGGTCGACATGGTCCTCCATCTGGCCGGTGACCCGCAGGGGCTCGCGGACCTGCTCATCCACAGTGGACGATTTGCGTCGCTGCTCGGCGTAGGGCCGGAGCAGCTCGGTGACCGTCCGATCACCGCCACCTCGATCATCGCCGAGCCCGTGCGCCCGACGCTCGACCGGCTGGCCGCCGAGGTCGCGGCGGGTCGGCTACGGATCCCCGTGCAGCGCTCGTACGCCCTCGACGACGTACCCAAGGCCTTCGCCGACTTCGCCGTCGGCACGCTGGGCAAGCTGGCCGTGACGATCGCCTGACCAGGTCGGGCTACCGAAGCGTCAGGCGCGCAGGGAGCCGGTGCGCTGTTTGGTCGAGTCGACCGCGATGCAGACGACCTCCCGGTCGCCCCGACGCCACGACGTCTCGTCGGGAGCGAAGTAGAAGAGGTCGATGGACGGGTCGTTGATGGCCGCCGGCGCGTACTGCTCGAGCCGGTCCACACACTTCGACTCGACCTGGCTCACCACCTCGGACTCGCCCGGGAAGGTCGACCCGGTCAGCTCGAAGACCGCGAACACCTCCGCGTCGTGCGGCTCGGCGCACGGCACGGCCGGGAGGCTGAGCACCCGCCTGTTCTCGTCGATGTCGTTGACGCAGTCGCCGACCTTGAGGTCGGTGACCGGGACCTGGCCGCCGCTCGTGATCTGGCCGGAGGCGTTCCGCTCGGGGTCGGTCGTGAGCGCGTACACGGCGCCGCCCGCACAGAGCAGGACCCACAAGCCCGAGATCGCCAGGCCGGCGATCGCGAGCCCGCGCCCGCGCCCGCCATCGCGCTTGATCTGCCGTAGCGCCACGAACCCGAAGATCGGGCTCAGGATGCCGCCGCAGAAGCTCAGCAAGAACGACGCGACCGCAAAGCCGTTCCACCTGTCGTTGTAGGGCGGCACGGGCGGGCCATAGGCCGGTGGGCCGTAACCCGGTGGCCCGTAACCCGGTGGGTAGCCGGCCGGCGGGTAGGCGACCGGAGGGAACTGCGCCGTCGGCGGGTAGCTGGGCGGGGGCGGCGGGTTGTAGGGATCGTAGGGCGCCGGCTGCCCATACCCGTGCTGCCCGTACCACTGCGTCCCCGGCGTCGTGGGGTCGTCGTCGGGCGAGGGCGGGTTGGGCTGGCTCATGACCCGGCACCCTAGCAGTCCACGGCACCGATCGTTGGACGGACGTCAACGACTGTCTATGCCGTTGCGGACCGCCCCGGCGAGGGCTGGGTGCGGCTACTCCCGGTTGGTCGGCGATAGGCTATGTGGCAGGAAACCGGGCAGGACCACACGTAGGAGTACGCATGCACGTGCCACCGCTGCACAGCCTGACCGGCGCGGACCCGCAACTGGCGGAGCTGATCGAGGCCGAGGCGGCCCGGCAGCACGACAAGCTGCGGATGATCCCGTCGGAAAACTACGTCTCCACCGCGGTGCTCGAGGCGACGGGCTCACTGCTCACCAACAAGTACTCCGAGGGGTACGCGGGCAAGCGCTACTACGAGGGCCAGCAGTACATCGACCCGATCGAGGTGCTCGCCGCCGAGCGCGCCCGCGCCCTGTTCGGCGTCGACCACGCCAACGTCCAGCCGTACTCGGGCTCGCCAGCGAACCTCGCGGTCTACCTCGCGTTCCTGGAGCCGGGCGACACGGTGATGGGCATGGCGCTGCCGATGGGCGGCCACCTGACCCACGGCTGGTCGGTCTCGGCGACGGGTCGCTGGTTTCGCTCGGTGCAGTACGGTGTCGCCCGCGAGACCGGCCGCGTCGACCTCGACGAGGTGCGCGACCTCGCCCAGCGGGAGCGCCCGAAGGTCATGTTCTGCGGTGGCACGGCGATCCCCCGTACGATCGACTTCCCCGCCTTCGCGG
>Ga0075421_100007844_pt1 | contig 13083 bp, 9 predicted proteins | sample SoiMetdeltSBSDD5_FD_75292 | JGI IMG/M metagenome (GOLD analysis project Ga0075421, IMG submission 75292) | Bulk soil microbial communities from a Populus tree surrounding site in Tennessee, USA - Soil MetaG P. deltoides SBSDD5 | ecosystem: Environmental > Terrestrial > Soil > Tree plantation... | reverse complement strand
TTTAGAAGTAAGAAATATCTTCGTGATGGAGATATTTTACGCTCAAAGGGACAGATAAACAAAACTTGCTCAATAGAATTGTTGAGCAAGTTAGAACAAGACAAATACGATGCATTTATGACCCGCCCAGGACTCGAACCTGGAACCTACTGATTAAGAGTCAGCTGCTCTGCCAATTGAGCTAGCGGGCCTAACTTGAAAACGAGGTGATTATATCGAATATTGACCTTGTGTCAAACCAATTTGGAGTGAGCGAAGTAATAAATCGTATGCTGATCAGCAGTTAACAAAGTTGAAAGATAGTCAAACCTGCTCTTGGTTTTTGGTTATCGCCCTTTATAATACGCTACAAAAAATATTATTGGTTTCACAGGAGCCAAACAGAATGAGTTTAGTTCAGACGATTGCGGATCGTCTTGCCGAGAATGTCGAACGAGTCATTGTGGGTAAGCGGAAGGAAGTGACGCTTACTTTAATAGGGTTGCTCTGTCAGGGCCATTTGCTGATTGAGGATGTCCCCGGTGTTGGCAAGACAGTTCTGGCGAAGACACTTGCACGTTCCATCGGTTGCAGCTTCAGCCGCATCCAGTTCACGCCTGATATGCTGCCCAGTGACGTTACGGGTGTTTCAGTCTTCAATGAAAAAAATCGCGAATTCGAATTCCGGCCTGGGCCAATTATGGCGCAGATCGTCCTTGCAGATGAAATCAACCGCGCTACACCGAAGACCCAATCTGCACTTCTTGAAGCAATGGAAGAACGTCAAGTTACCGTTGATGGCATTACTTACCAGCTAGATCGTCCTTTCCTCGTTTTAGCGACACAAAACCCAATTGAGTATGAAGGAACATTCCCTCTGCCTGAAGCGCAGCTTGATCGCTTCCTGATGCGTATTCGGCTGGGGTATCCTAGCCCTGCCGATGAAGTAGCAGTTCTTGAAGCCCAACAGTACCAGCACCCTGTTGAACAGGTTGAACAGGTAATCTCTGTTGATGAGTTAATTGGTGCTCAAGAGGAAGTGCGGCAGATTTATGTGGATAAGCAGATCACTCGATATATTGTTGATCTTGCAACAGCTACTCGCAGCCATGAGGATGTGTATTTAGGGGCAAGCCCGCGCGGGAGTCTCGCCTTATTCCGTGCAGCACAGGCACGTGCGGCGGTCTCAGGACGCGATCATGTGCTGCCAGATGACGTGAAACAGCTAGCGGATTTTACGTTGGCTCATCGCGTAATTGTCGGCCCTGCTGCTCGAATCAAGGATGTAACATCTGAAGCTATTGTCGCAGACGTGCTGAGGCGTGTTGCTGTGCCGGGTGCGACCGTAGGTGTGAATCGAAGCTAACTATGGATCGGCGGCGAAACGCTCTATATCTAATTGTTGTTGTCAGCCTCCTGGCAGGGTTGGTTACCGGGCGAACGTTCTTCTTCAATGTGGCGTATGCTTTCATAGCCTTGTTGATGTTCGCATTCTTCTGGGCATGGAGCGGAGCCAACTGGTTAAGGCTCTCCCGCCAGACGCGTGCTCGACGCGCTCAGGTGGGGCGATATATGGAAGAACGCTTCACCGTGCGGAATACCAGCCTGCTGCCTAAGCTTTGGCTGGAAATTTACGATCAATCTACCCTGCCGGGTCACCGCGCCAGCCATGTCGTGAGCAATCTCAAGCCGCGAGCGGGCGCATCGTGGCTGGTTAGAACTCTCTGCGTGCAGCGTGGTGAATTTGAATTGGGGCCACTGAGGGTCGTTACTGGGGATCCATTTGGTCTCTTCGAGACAGAGCGCAAAATCAGCGCAACTTCACGGTTAGTGGTCTATCCAAATACTGTATCTATCCCGGAATTTGCGCTGCCAATTGGTATCCTACCAGGCGGCGATGCACTTCGAAGGAGAACCCATCACATCACGTCCAATGCTTCTGGTGTGCGCGACTATGTGCCCGGTGACAGCATCAATCGTATTCACTGGCGTACGACCGCCCGCCGAGGGCATCTTGTTGTCAAGGAATTCGAACTCGATCCTCTTGCCGATATTTGGATCATGATGGACTCAGAACGAACGGTTCATTTCGGCGAGTTCAACCCCACTTCAGCAGATGCGGAGATGATGCCCTGGGAAACCGGGACTCAGGATTTGACGATTCCACCCACGACAGAGGAGTACGCAGTAACTGTTACTGCATCACTGGCAAGGCACTTTTTGCAAAGAGAGCGCTCAGTGGGATTCGTCACTTACGGTCAGCGCCGGGAGATTATTCAGGTGGATCGTGGTCCACGGCAGCTTAACAAGATTCTCGAAACGCTGGCGGTCGTTCGGGCAAAAGGTGCAATCTCGCTGGAACAAATGCTTATTCTTGAGGGGGATCAGTTCTCTCGTGGGACAACCGTGATCGTCGTAACGCCGTCAACCCGGGATGGTTGGGTCACTTCTGCGCACCGCCTTGTACGACGTGGATTGCGGGTTATCAGTGTCCTAATTGATGCGGAGAGTTTTGGCGGTCGCCCCGGTATTCGGGTAATTGGCAGCCGCCTCAGCGCAGTTAACATTCCAACATACATGGTCAGAAAGGGTGAGGAACTAAGGATTGCTCTCAGCCGACCTCGGGTTTAAGTTTCGGAAGAGAGACTGACAGCAATGAAATTATGTCGCAGCCGATGCTGTTGGGAAGTCACTCAATTCTCAATAGGGAGAGCCAGGAGAATCTTAATTGGTTAGTTCATTGTAAAACTGATGGAGTTTCGCTGCCGCAGCTTGCCATGTGAATTGTTGGACGCGAAGATGACCTTGATGGATAAGTGTATTACGCAGCAACTCATCATCCAGTGCTTGTCGAAGACCTTCTGTGATTGCTTCGACATCATAAGGATCAACCTGGATTGCTGCATCGCCAACAACTTCAGGAAGCGAAGATCGGTTCGAGACGACGGTTGCTATACCACACGCCATAGCCTCCAAAGGCGGAAGGCCAAAACCTTCGTAGAGTGCAGGAAACGCGAAAGCAGACGATGCGCTGTAAAGTGCAGGCAAATCATCATCTGGCGTAAACCCAAGAAACTGAACACGATCCTGTAGCCCTAGTTCGGCTACCCTTTTATAAAGGGGTGAGTCCAGCCAACCTTTGCCTCCTGCGATCACTAATTTCAGGCCACTTCTGTTAAGTGAATAAAATGCTTCAACCAATCGCTCATAGTTCTTTCTCGGCTGCACAGTGCCTACTGAAAAGATATATGGCTGTGATCCAATGCGGTAGCGCTCACGAATCTGATTCAACAGGATTGGGTCTTGGACTGGATGGAAGTGATCATCAACACCACTGTAAAGCACGCGGATTTTTGAATCAGGTATATGGTAAATATCAATGATGTCATCACGGGTTGCTTGGGAATCGGCAAGAATAAGATCGGCCCGCTTGATAGAGCGTGGCACAACCCTATCAAGGTAGGCTCGTAAACTCGGCTTCGATGTCCATGCCTCTCGAACGAATGAAAGATCGTGGACTGTCAGGATTGTGTGTGTCTTGGAATGAGTTGGAGGGAGAGTAAAATCCGGGGCATGGAGGAGTTTTATCGAGCCAGTCCATGTTTCAATGGGAATGTTCAGGCGAAGACGATGCCATATCCGTGCGAACCATATTGGATTTAGTCTCGAAGGAGTCCAGGTGAAATTAGCGCCCGGTGCTTTCGGTAGTTTACTCCGCGAAAAACCAGCGGCGAACAAACGATAATCTGTTTCCTCATCTAACGCGGCTAATGCGGAGATTAGCTCCCGCGTGTAGCGCCCAATCCCGCCGCCCTGAGTAAGCGCTGCGGTGTAATCAATGCCGATTGGCCCCGGTGTCATGAACCACTAACTATTTGACATCGTTGTAAGTTAGGTAGCGATTCACAAAGAAGTTCCAGAACATAACAATCACGACAGCAAGGCCCCATGAGCCGGTTTCACCAAGCCAGGTTACCGTACTCTGTTGCAGGTGGGGAAGGATGCTCAAGGCAATATTCGCAAATGGCTTGCTGAGAAGCTCAATGATAGGTATACGGATAAATACTCCCACCACATTAATGCCAAAGAATAAAAGTAGCTGAAGGATAATTGGCTTCGAACGAGAATCGGGATAAGTCCAGTAGCGATTCCAGATAAAGTTGCTGATGACAGCAAGGGTTAGGGCAACCGTGCCAGAAATGCCAAGTCCTGTCAGTATCAAGCCGAACGGAAGTCGTAACTTCACAGAATCAAACCAGCCAAGACGGTTCAAGATTGTGTAAGTTGTATAGTCAATAATAGCCCCAACAATGCCTACGACCGCGAACTTGAGGAAGCGCTCAACCTCTTTGTTCTGACGTAAAGTCCGCATGCGCCCAAGCAAACCGTCTGTTGAGACCACAGGTTGAATCTCAGTCGTTTCCGTCACTAATCTGTTTCCCCTTTTCCTGTAGGGCAATGAAGATGCTTAATACGCCTAAAAGTGCCCCGATATGGAGATGTATATTGGCAACGTAGAGTTTATCAATGAAGTTATGAACGCTAAGATGAGTCCAAGTTCCCATCAAGCCAACTGCCGTGCTGCGCATCCATAAATCCATGCCACACGTAATACGCCACGTCTGCCAGAAGATCACCGTCCACAGCCCAACATAAGCTATCAGGCCGATTATACCCATTTCGGCAAGCGTGTTGAGATAAATATTATGGGCGTGCCCTAACGGTTGCTCCCAGTTCAGCAAGCGATAAGCAGGATAAACAGGCTCGTAGTTGCCGATCCCAACGCCAAGCCAAAAATGATATTGGGCCATCGACTCGGCAGCTTGCCAATGAGCAAGGCGCTCCAACACCGCATAATTCGCGTCGTTGATGTCCACGCCTCGTACATCAAAGGATTGTAGAAACTCCGAGAATCCTGTTGCACGGTCCTCAATAGAAGCTGGGAGCAGCCCTGAACGCAGGGCTAAAATACCGACAACAACAGCACTAATTACCAGAGCAGCGCCAATCCATGTTTTGCGAGGCCATGCAAACACCAAAACAATGGCCGCCACCGCGAAGCCTAACCATGCTCCGCGTGACCAAGACATCATTAGCGCGATGCCAAGAAGCGTAGTTAACAGAGCAAATCCCAGAACGAGCAGATAGCTTCTTGATTTCAGTTTCCTAAATAGATGTACCCAACGAGAGTGCGGGTTGTCTTTCCATTGGTTAATAGCGGGCTTTAACCATGCTTCGACCGCACCCAGTGTTAATCCAATGCTGAGAGAGAGGATCATTCCGATGAAACCGCCGTAAGGATTAGGCTGCTCAAATGTGCCATAGGCACGATAAAAACGATCTCCTAGAATGAGAAAGGTCTCCGGCCCATCCCCGCGAATACCGAACTGCCACACACCGATCAATCCTTCGATAGCAGCGGCAGCCAAAACAGCCCCAACCACCACGCGCCAGCGCCGCGCGCCTGCTAGATCAATTACGAGCCATATCATGATGAGAAGCTGGCTCCATTTGATCAGTTCTTTTCCTGCGAAGCCAATTGATAGAGCTTCTAGTGCGCTGAGTATCCCTATGCCGAGGAAGCCCAGTAAAGGCAACGTAAACGGCGTCGCAGGAAGTTGCTGTTTGCGATGTGATACTGCATGGAGAAACCATGATCCCAAAGTTATTAGTAGAGCGATCTGACCCAAATCCAGAGGAAGTTGGGGAACAAAGTAGTCGGTAAGAGGTTTTGAAGGGCCGAGAATAAGCGTAATGACGAGGCCATTGAGAGGGTCAACAACTGCAAGGATGACCAGAATTGATGCTATTAGCAGAATACCCCCCCAAAGAAGCGGGAGTCTTGCTATAGCCAATCCTAGTATTACTGCTACTGCTGCAAGAACAAGCTGTCCCCATCGGGGACGCGTGTTCAACTGCCAGTATCGAACTAAACTCATGCGACTTCGATGTGCGTTTTGAAATATTCGATGGTGCGCCGCAGCCCGTCACGGATGTCGATCTTAGGCTCCCAGCCCCCTAACACTCGGCAAGCCTTTGTAATATCAGGCTGGCGAGTTTGTGGGTCACCCTTAATCCGTTTATCTTCGTAGATTTTTCCTGCCAAGTTCCCGGTCAATTCGTTGATCAAATCCGCAAATTGCACAATCGTCAGTTCGTGCGGATTCCCGATATTGACTGGATAGTGCTCATCCGACATTAGCAGACGATAAAGCCCCTCGATTTCGTCGGATACATATGTAAAGCTGCGTGTTTGCGAGCCATCGCCGTAAATGGTTAACGGCTCCCCACGAAGGGCCTGCCCAACAAAATTCGGCACTACACGACCATCATCAAGCCGCATACGTGGCCCATAGGTATTAAAAATGCGTACAATCCGGGTATCCACATTATGGGTGCGGTGATAGGCCATCGTCATCGCTTCTGCATAGCGTTTAGCTTCATCATACACGCCGCGAGGGCCAATCGGATCTACGTTTCCCCAGTAATCTTCTGACTGAGGATGCACCAGTGGATCACCATAGACTTCAGAAGTAGATGCAAGCATAAAGCGAGCACCCTTCTTCCATGCAAGCCCCAGCGCATTATGCGTCCCTAATGCGCCGACCTTCAAGGTTTGAATCGGGTATATCAAGTAATCGACGGGACTGGCGGGGGAGGCGAAGTGTAGGACAGCATCGATTGGACCATCAATGTCGATATATAAAGAGACATTGTGCTGAATGAATGAAAAGTTACGATTGTCCTTCAGATGCTCGATGTTACGGAGGGAACCGGTTAAGAGGTTATCCATTGCAATTACTTCATGGCCTTCCGCCAGGAAGCGGTCGCTCAGGTGAGAGCCTAGAAAACCAGCACCGCCAGTAATGAGTACACGCACAAAAACCTCCGGCCCGCAAACGAAGTATTACTACCCAATTCAGCTATTGTAACGAATGCATAGAGTGCCTGCTAAATCTCGGCTAGCTGTTTGTGAAGCTCGCGTTCGAAGATTTCATAGGCATCATTGCCAAATAAACAGAAGACGATTTTCTGCAACTGTGTTTCGGAATTGTTCAAGTGTTTGATCGACGCACTCAACATGATTTCTGAACACCGCTCTATCGGGAATCCGAAAACTCCAGTCGAAATAGCCGGGAAAGCGATTGATTCTAAGTTCCTCTCCTCGGCTAGACGTAAGCTGGAACTAGTGGCACTCGCCAATTTTTCATCTGCATCTGCATCACTCCCGTGTGGGCCAACTGCGTGAATCACATAATGTGCCTTTAATGTTCCGCCGCCTGTGATAGCAGCACTTCCTACTGGGCAATACTCAATATCGTCACATTCTCGTTGGATCGATGGCCCACCCTTACGCCGAATCGCACCTGCCACCCCAGAGCCAAGCTGTAAATGCTGATTGGCTGCATTGACAATTGCATCTGTATGCTGCTCAGTGATATCACCTTCGACTAACGACAGAGTACGACTATTGATCTTGACTTCCATTGATTGCCCATTCGCGTGAGATTATCTCAGCTTGAACTCCCATCTGGTGCAGTAGGCCCAGCGTCATAAAGAATATGAAGGCGAGATCAATTACGAAGTGCACTTCATCGACCAGACCATGTGCAATGAAGTCGGCCATTCCCCCCATCAGCCCGACGGCAAGCGCGCGCATCGCTGGGTCAGTTTGCTTGAGGCTGCGTTGAACCCGCCACGCCAGCCGCCAGAAAGCTACCTGAATCCAGATTCCTGCGACCAGTCCAATGATTCCAAGACGTACCCAATAGTTCAATAGGAAATTATGCGGCTGGCTCAAATCGGGTTGCTGCCATGCATCAGGAAGAATGTATTTGCTGCGGTATTGATAAAGGAATTGATCCAGTCCAACACCTGTCAGTGGATGATCTTGAATCATTCGGATGGTACTCTGCCAAACCTGCGTTCGGAAGAAACTTGATCCTTCCTGGAAATTGAACGTATCTTGAAATCGCGGATTATTTCGAAGTGCAGCGAACGTCCCCACGATCAAGGCGATTCCCGCCCCAACTGCAAGCACTCCCCACTTACCAGCCCATAGGATCACTACAACTGCCAGCCCTGCGGGGATGCCCACCAGCAATCCACCCTTCGAGACTGTCAGGATACTAGCAGCTAACATTAGCGCTCCGGCTCCTGCATATAACCATCGCCGCAGTATCGTGCCGCCGATTAGCACCACAGCAGCACAGATAGGGATTAAGCGCCCAAGATATAGTGCCATGTTGTTTGGCGTACCAAAGACACTCCGTATACGAACCGATCCTCCCTCAGCAGTTATCATGTCTGCATGTGTCACAAGCTGGTAAAAGCCTATCAGCGATACGATAGTTCCAGTTAGAATCAGAAGATCGACAATCCGCCAACGCTCCTGACGAGTCAGGGGCATGGTGCGAAGAACCAAGTAGATAACTACCGGTTCGAGCACCATCTGGCGCAGTTCCGTAACAGCGACACCTTTGAGTTCTGCCCATAAGATCGAGATCACGCTGATGCCTACAAATAGGGCAACTGCTTTGTCAAGGCTCGTCATCCTCGTATAAATTTCGGCCAGGGTCGGCCACCCCTTTTCCCTTCGAGCAGCCACAATGTGAATAGCCCAAGCAGCGAGAGTTAGTAAGCTAAGTACCTCAACCATACTAAACATGCGATCAAAGAGAGGGCGCGGCAGTAGATAGTAGGGGGTAAAGAACATAACCAGCGCTAACCCGATGCTGGGCCGCGCATAGATCAAAACAAAGAGTGCGATGAGCGCAATAATCGTCAGCAGCAACCAGGGAGAGAAGTAAAAGACTCCAGCAGTCAGTGCTGTAATCAAAAGGGACGGGCCATCGCCGAGTCGCCGTGCCAGGTTGGGCACTAACCCTCCCCATGTCAATGCCGCCCCGATCCAAACTGCCAGCGCCGCGATCAAGCCCAATGCAAGGTGTATGCCTTGACTGAACAAAGTATTTAGCTTTGACGCTATTTGCCTTAAGTTAATCGGCCAATCGATAGAGGAGGCAAGTCGAATAGCGAATATAGCGCACAACCCAGCTAGAATTAAACCTGTGCTAATCAATACATCATAGGGCAGGGTGTTTATATTGCTGCCGACCACAAACCCAGCAATCGCCGATTGATCCCAACCGCGCTCTGCTTCAATATGTATGGTATTTAGCTGAGTCGGATTCAAATTGGCGGCTAAGGGAATAATCTCAACATGAGGTTGGTAGTCGGCTGAGGTCAGTACAGCATAAGTCCCTCGATTGTCACGAGGCAATATAGATGATGGCTCCCCGTTGATCTTGACGTAGAGATACGCGCGATAATTATCGCGCCGTGCAATGACACCAAGTTGGTCTCCGGCTACAGGAACATCGACGGCACTGTTCCCATTTTCGTCAATATCCGCGCCAAGATCGGTAAATTCCCATTCGCCGCTATATTTGATCAATGGATTGATTGCAGAGTAGACACCCGGCCACAGGGCGGAATCGTAAAGGGCACTTTTTTCACGAATAGCCTGCGCAGCTTTGGAAAGCTCCCCCTTTTGGCTTCGGAGCGCGAATCCCCAACGCGGATCATCAGCACTGGCATATGGCTGCCAGTTTTCAAGGATTAAGGCCCCGCTCCACGGCCATTCGCCCAAAGCCCTTTGATAAGCTCCAACGATCCATTTTGCTTGCTGTTCCTGTGAGGTAAGTCCCCACATTGAAGGCTGACCTTGCCAGTTTTGTGGAAGGGCATTCCAACCAAAATGGCTGGCCCACAACGGCTTATCTCCATCGCCATGCTTGACCATTTCTTCCCAGAGCAGTAGGAAATGGGAGAAGTTCAGCAGATTTAGATCGACGCGACGATCTTCTGGCCCTGTGTCGAAACCATATGGTTTGCCTCCTACTCCATCAAAATACTTGCCCGCTCCGTTGTCATACAAGGCACGGAGAAACAGAACATCATTCAGATTATCCGGCCCAGCTTCGACAGTTGGCGCGAAGCCCGCAGTCAAGACCAACGCATCTGGATCATGACCATGAATTTCCTGATAGGCGGCTTCGAGCATCCGGCTATATGCAATAGCGTTAGGGCGCTGACCTCCCCAACTTGCCGCCAGATTTGGCTCATCCCAAATCTGATATACGTCAATCCGATCTCCATAGCGCTTGGCTAGAGCCGAGGCAAATGCAGAGAAATGCTTGAGATCATCCGGTGGGGCTGTCGGGGATTGGGCAGCCCAAGCAGGTGTGTTCCATAGCACAGCCACAAGTTTCAGTTTGCGTGCGCTTGTTTCCTGCACAATTGGGTCATAGAGACTCCAATCATATTGGCCTTGTTCCGGCTCAATAATGCCCCAGTCGAAGACTTGCCGCACCCAGACAAATCCTGTTTGCTCAATTAGATCAAGATTCTGCTGAAGCTGGTCATCTTGATACTGAGTGAGTTCCGCGTTGACTCCAAGAATTGGGACACGATTGGGCAACTTAGTATCCGGGAATCCATTTAATGCACCTCGAAGCCGAGTTTGCCGGAGCGAGAATATTGCCGCACTCATGGCAAGATCGAATATCGCACCGACGATCAGAAGCAAGAAAATAATTCGTTTTGTGCGTTGACTCATGGCTTCCAACGTGGACTGCTTGCGCGGCCATCCTGAGTGACTTGCTGTTTCAAACCTGTAATAACATCTACAAGGAACAGATTGCCCTGATAGATCAGCGCAATTTGGCGGCCATCTGGCGACCAGACAAATCCTTTATAGTCGAGGTCATTTGGGGAAAGTCCCGGCTGATCCTCCAGGGGGAAGACGACGTGGCGGTTACTGCCATCGCGATCCATTAAGACAAGCTGATAGCGGCTGGTGACGCTATCAAGAGGATTCGATGCTTGTAAGTATGCAAGCTGGCTTGCATCAACAGTATCTAACCCTGCTGGGGCATATTGAGCGAGCGACCACGCACCAGCCCGATTTACTAATTCAATCGTGAAAGCTCCATCAAGGGCAAGTGCAGATACGTTATAGACGGGGCTATCTTCCGGTGACTCTGAGCTTATCGGATCACCGTGTGTGGTCGTTACAAGGGTCTGACTATCAGGCGACCAACTTAGGCCCGGCCTCCACACAAAATCGTATGCATTTCGCGGAGCGAAGCTTGCAAGAACCCGACGTTCCAGCATCGAGGAAAATTGAATAGGCGGCTCGGTAGTTGGAGTCACAGCTTCCAGAGTGGGAGTAAGTGTCTCTTCAGGGTTGGGAGCGGGTTGGAGCACTCCAATGGCATCCTGTTGTGCCCAAGCCAGCGTTGTCCCATCGGGGGAGAACTTGAAGAATGTCCCATACCATCCATAGATTCCCCCGGTGGCCGGTTCCAAGAGCATGTGAGGATTAATGATCGCCCCTGTTGGGCTGATCTGGGCGATCCATAGATCGTTGTTTGCCTGCCATCCAGGGAAAGTAGCACGCGGTTCTGCGGTTGAATAGACGATTGATCGCTCGTCGCCTGGAACCCAATCAGCATACAAAATGTTCGTTAAATCTAAGCGGATGGGTTTGCTGTTGCGATCCATTGTATCAAGAACTACCCATAAAGAGTTAAACGGCTGATTAGTAGCGGAGGTTGGAGTTGGCCCCGGAGTCGCTTCACTAGTCTCACCATCATCTGCAGCAGGCGCTTCGGAGTGCCAAAATAACAGCCGCCTGCCATCATTTGAAAGTTCAAAGATACGTCCATCGACTCGTCCATCATCAGTAAGAGCACGTTTATTCGCGCTGTTCTGACGGATGATCCAGGCATTGCCGCTCGATATATAGGCTAGAGTCCCATTGACAGTTACTGTGGGAAGATCGCCTTGACTGCCGACCATCACGATTTCGTCTTTGGGGGATGTGATTTCTACACGTCGAATCTCTCTGCGATCAACTACCGCATTATCTTCATATACAACTCGATAGGTGACCTGTGCCTTGCCGTTAACACCGGGTTGTAAGAGTTGTGTCTGGCCTGCGGGGAGGCTGTCATTAGGGGCCGTTTGACGCTGAAAAGGGATGTCCTCTTCTTGGATTTCTGTTTCCTCACGGACTCTCACAACCTTAATTGTCGTGCCATTTTCAATACGGCTATAAAGTTGGGGATTTACTCGATCCAAATCGCCTAAAGTGATGTTGTTATTATGCAGCACATCGCTCACCGTAGTCTCGATGGTTATCGGAACTACTCGTGCAGTTCCATCAACAATGAGTGTGACTGTCGAAGTAGCGGGCTTGGGGGATTGACAGCCGACTAAGATACAGATAAACAAGAGGGCTGCAATTAAAGCGCGGCGGTGCATGAGGCGGAATGTAACATGGCGTAGAAGAGACAGCAACAGAAAAGGGATGGAGCTGGCGCTTCATCCCACTCAAAGATTAGATAGCTCAGGGCATTAGGGTTGCATTAACACATCACGGATAATGGGCAGCGCCCAATCAATTGTTGCTTCATCAATGATTAGAGGCGGCGCAAAACGGATCACATTCTCATGAGTTTCTTTTGCAAGAATTCCATCATTTTGCAGCATTTCAATGAAGCGGCGCGCTCCGCCTGCTTCGGGTTTAAGCACAACGCCAATCAGTAGACCCTTACCACGAACATGATCAATGTGAGGACTGTTGATCTCTTCCAGATGATCCATGAAATACTGGCCCATTCTTTCGGAGTTCTCGACCAAGTTCTCTTCCACCAGGACATCAAGAGCGGCTTGTGCAACGGCAGCCGCTAATGGATTGCCGCCGAAGGTTGAGCCATGATCGCCGGGATTGAATAGACCCAATACTTCTTTCGATGAGACAACTGCCGAGACAGGATATAGCCCGCCACCCAGCGCCTTGCCAATCACGATCATGTCCGGACGTACACCCTCATGATCGCTGGCAAACATCATTCCAGTGCGGCCTAAGCCCGTCTGGATTTCGTCCGCAATCAGCAAGATATTGTTTTGATCGCACAACTCGCGGATGCCCTTGAGGTATCCCTGGGGGGGAACAACTACACCCGCCTCACCCTGAATGGGTTCAATCAAGATAGCTGTGGTGTTGGGGGTAATCGCCTTTGCAATGGCATCAAT